>JGI24143J45723_1000252_pt1 | contig 28846 bp, 34 predicted proteins | sample BarGraIncu00432A_FD_45723 | JGI IMG/M metagenome (IMG submission 45723) | reverse complement strand
GTTTTTGCTCATTGCGTCCAGAACTGGAAATGAAAATGCCACGCTCGGGAAAATACAAGTGGGTCGGTTGGGATTTTCTCCTTCAAACGGATGTTAAAAAACTCCATGATGAACTGAATGATGTGGTTAATGCACATTCGCTGGAAAAGGAGGAATAGGATGCGACTCATAACTTTTTCAGGTCCGCCTTCATCAGGAAAAACCGCTGTCATTATCAGCACCATCAGGGCCCTAAAAAATAATGGCGCGGATGTTGCGGTCGTGAAAATGGATTGCCTTACCTCCGATGACAAGGAGCTCTATCAGAAAGAAAACATCCCGGTTGGGGTCGGGCTTTCCGGCAATCTTTGCCCGGACCACTTCTTTATCACCAATATTGAACAGTGTTTTGAGTGGGGAATTAAAAAAGGTGTCGACTATCTGATTACTGAGAGTGCCGGACTCTGCAATCGCTGTTCTCCACACATTTCTGGAGTTATGGCTGTCTGTGTGATTGACAATCTAATGGGCATTAATACGCCTAAAAAAATTGGACCAATGCTTAAAATGGCGGACATCGTGATCATTACAAAAGGGGATATTGTCTCTCAGGCTGAGAGAGAAGTCTTTGCGTTTAAGGTAAGACAAGCTAACTCGAAATGTCTGATTCTCAATGTGAACGGGATAACCGGTCAAGGATGCACTGAATTTGCCACGATTTTATCAGAAGCTCAGGAACATGATGCGGTTACCGGTGAAAAGCTGCGCTTTGCCATGCCCGCTGCCGTCTGCTCCTATTGTCTGGGCGAAAAAAAAATTGGTAAAGAGTATCAGTTAGGTAATACGCGAAAGGTTGAGTTTCTTGATTAACGCAATACCAGACGAAAAGCTTGAGATAATTATCAAAATCTATCCATATTGTCGCGATTTTTTTACCGCTATGGTTGTCGATTATCCGCCAAAAGACAAATATCAGCTGACTGTAAAAGAATATTTTGCTAGTCTAGATAGTTATGAACTCCAAATAAAAGGAATTGAACAGGAAAATCTTGTTGGCCAGTTTGTATCCTTTTTGGAGAATATGGAAGAACGTCAAAAAAGCGTCCAGTGGAATATCGAGTCACTAACAATTATCGGGGGACAGAACAAGTATGGCGAACCGGAAAATGTCAGCATCTGTCTTAAAGCAGGTGATGTTGTGTCAATTGTTGGCCCAACTGGTTCGGGAAAAAGTCGCTTGCTGGGGGATATTGAGTGGCTTGCCCAGGGCGATACACCAACCAAACGAAAGATATTGATCAATGGAACAATTCCACCGCAGTCATGGCGGTTTTCTATTGAACATAAACTGGCCGCTCAGCTATCGCAAAACATGAATTTCGTTATGGATCTGTCGGTGGAAGAATTTATAAAAATGCATGGCGAAAGCCGCATGATTTATGATATCGAAGAAAAGACTCAGTTGATTCTGGAGAAGGCCAATGAACTGGCAGGTGAAGAAATATCCCTTGATACACCGGTAACCGCACTCTCCGGCGGACAGTCCCGAGCGCTGATGATTGCTGATACCGCCTTTTTAAGTTCATCGCCCATTGTTTTGATTGATGAAATCGAAAATGCCGGAATTGATCGGAAAATAGCGATATCTTTATTGGTTACGAATGAAAAAATTGTTTTGATTGCAACACATGATCCGGTTCTTGCCCTCAGTGCCGAAAGGCGAATTGTCATCAAGAATGGCGGAATTGAAAAAATAATTGAAACCTCTAAGAAAGAAAAAGAACATCTGCATGAACTTGAGGCGTTAAATCAGAAGCTGATGTATTATCGGGAACTTTTAAGAACGGGAGAAAGCTTTTAAGATGAGATTCCTCTCAGAAATTTTCTCTTTCTAAACAAATGAAAGAGGCTTTTCAGCAGGTTTGTTTGAATCGGATGATAATTTTATAGTGAAATACGGTCCGTTGAGTCCCCTTCCGAGGGACTTTTTTTTGTGATCGAAAAAATTTCTTGCAAACACAGCTAACATGTAATACAATATAGCTAGTAGCATGCATTACATGGTAGTGAAAGGAGGATCAGATGATTCCATCACAAATGCTTAAAGGAACACTGGAAGGCAGTATTTTGGCCATCATCAGTGTACAGGACAGTTATGGATACGAGATTTCTCGTCAATTGGAAAAATTTGGCTTTGGTAATATTTCTGAAGGTACAATTTATCCTTTACTGCTTAGACTTGAAAAGAATGGATTGATTTTGGCGACTTATCGAGAATCAGGCCAGGGTCCGAAACGCAAGTATTATCAACTTTCTGATCCTGGAAAGAACGAACTGAAACAATTTTTCGATAGCTTTGAAGAATTGGATAAGGCCGTGCATCGACTATTGAAATATTTGGGGGAGGACAATCAATGAACAGTAAAACGAAAAAGCTGTTGCATGAGAATAATGAATTTGAAAAAAATCTAAACGATATGAATAAAAAGAGTCTCACGGATATCGTCGTTTATCTCCGGGGGTGCAACATTTCGGAGTATCATCAGGAGGAAGTCCGAAAGGATATTATGCAGATGGTTGCCGATGGCGAAGCGAGAAATGAAAACATCGAGTCGGTAATTGGTGATGATTTCAAACAATTCTGTGATGAAATCGTCAATGCTTTTCCGCCACGGTCAAAGAAAGAAAAAATATTGACGGCGTTCAGTGAGGCTTTCTCATTATCTAGCCTAATGTTGGGCCTTTGGCTTGCTGGCGGGATACTTGAGGCTGTTCTGAAAAAAACGACGTTTTCAGCACTATTCCTGACGCTGGGTGATGTGATCAACGGATTGTTGATTGCGACCATTGCGATCGGGGTTGTAAATTTTGTCTGCAAAACATCATTTAAACCGATTAAGAAATCCAATCGGATCAAGACTTTTTTAGTCACCTGGGTGGTGCTGTTTCTGATATTTGCATCGATCTTTTTGATTAGCCATTTTTTGACATTCAATCTTGTAAGTATTCCCACCATAGGGGTCATTCTGTTAATAGTTGGATTGCTTGCTGTCAGCCGTTTTATTGACAATGTAATGATTTGATTAATCATTACATCCCGACATAAAACCGGATTGCATATCATCAGCACCATGATCGGCAGCGCCATTGTGATCGTGATCTTTTCGATCCTGCGTCTCCAGAATGCGTCGGTATGCTTGTGATGATCGTCTCCCTTTTCCTTTATAAAAATGAAGACGCTGTCCTATTATGCAGAACAGCGTCTTCATCGCTGATATCAAAAGGAACCACCCCCGAATCAGTCGGGTGATGATTCGGGAATGCATTGCCATTTACAGGGCTAGGCATCAATTGAAGCTTTAACTGGTGCGGATGCCCACACTGCGGTTATCATTGAAAAAGCCTGTGCTTGTGCCTTATTGAATTATCTTGTCACCTTTGAAACTCATTAATGTGTTTCAGTATGCTACCTGTATTAATAAGAAATCGTTCCGGTTTGATCGGAATTTAAATACATAAAATTGACGCCATTTTTGGCAGATTGATCAGTACCGATGCCACTGAAGACAATTTTTGTGCCATCATTTAAATCAACGCCGCCTGAGAATCCCAGGGCTTTCAGGGAATCAACATACGTTTCAGCGTCCGCCTTACTCATATCAGTAAAATTGACAATGGTCAGCTTGCCGGACATGGAATTTTCGTCATAGCGCGTAACATCGGTGATTTTACAGACTGGGGTAGGGAGTTTGCCGTTGAACTCGTCAGGCCACTTGGCAAGTTGGGACGAATCCGAACTCTGTGTCGAACCTTGGGTGGTTGCGGATGCATCTGTGTTTGTTGAGGCGTTATCGGCGGTTGACTTTTGCGGAGTGCAAGCGCAAAATAAAATCAGTGAAATGGCCAAAATGATAAAAAGGGTGATTTTTTTCATATTAACTCCTTATTTGCATTTATTGTGTGGTCTACACAGGCTATTTTTTCGGGTTCACCAGCGTAAGCGACATTGTTGAATATACAGATGATTTTAACGCTTATTCAATATTTCAATTATAACATATTCGCTGCTTTTTCTCAATAAAAAAAACGAATGTTTTAGCATAAAGGAATGTGAAATATGCATATAATTTTATTGAAATATATTAAACCATTAAAAGTTGTAGATGGGACAATCCCAGACCATGTTGAGTATCTGGACAAATATTACACTCAATTTCAGATTTGATTAGATGGTAATTATTGAATAAATAAATATTTCATGAATCGAGGTTAAACGATGAATAAAGATAAAATAGAAAGTATATTTTTGAATAAACAATTCACTGATTTTAAATGGGTCACTGGAGATAAAATAAAAGTTGCTCAATGGGTTCGAGTAAAATGTATGTACGGATGTGATAGTTACGGTAAAAAAAGTACCTGCCCACCAAATACACCAACAGTACAGGAATGTCGGGAGTTTTTATCGGAATATGAAAGTGCTGTAATTTTTCATTTTCAGGAAAAGCTTGATACCGATGAGGCTCTTCATCAATGGTGTAAACATACTAATAAAGAATTACTGAAAATAGAAAAGGAAATTTTTCTGCTGGGATTCTATAAAGCGTTCGCTTTGCTGGTGGATGAATGCAATTTATGTTCGGATTGCGTTTCGGATAGAGTCACGTGTAAAAATAAAAAAATGGCAAGACCCTGTACCGAAGCGATGGCTATTGACGTTTATGGAACCGTTCGGGATCTTGATTATCCTATTCAAGTGCTAGGCGATAAGAATGTGAAAATGAATCGCTATGGAATACTGCTCATTGATTAACAGAAGAAACGGTAGATCAGGGGTGCTGTCAAGCTGATTCCAACCAGTTTCTGTTTCCAGCACCTCACCTTGGCAGATGATGATTCCCTGGGGTATTGCGTCCATGCTTATAATGCGTTTTTTGTGGAAAATCGTTGGATCAGGCTGGATGCGAGGGGAAATAAGAACGGCGTTAATGCTCAATTCTCTTTGAGTGAACCGGTGCTTGCTTTTTTGAATCGTCCGGCGTATGATAAATATAATTGGTCAGACATCTATGCCAATCCGCATCGGGACACCATACTGATGCTTAAAAAAGCAGTATGTCTTAAGGATATCATTGATAATATACCGGATTTTCTCAATGAAAACCCAGATGTTTTAGCGTAAAGGAGCATGAAAATGTATTTAATTTTATTGAAGTATATCAAACCATTAGAAACTGTTGATTCGGCAATTCCCGCACATATTGAGTATCTGGACAAATATTTCGTTCAGGGAAAATTTATCTTATCCGGAAGAAGGAACCCAAGAAGCGGTGGTGTCATTTTATGTAATGCCGGAGATAAAAAGGAAGTTGAAGCCATCATAGCGGAAGATCCATTCCATATCGGAAACATTGCAGAATATGAAATCATCGAATTCCAACCCACGAAGTGCACACCCGAACTGGCGTCTTTGATTAGCTGATGTATATAATCGGCAGTTAAGCTGATACCTGTTTTTATTTTATATCAAGGAGGTCAATCAGATGAAAGTTATCGCAATTATTGGGAGTCCGCATAAGGGAAAAGGATATGAGATCGTTCAGAAGATTGAAGTAGAATTGAAACGCAGCGACGATATTGATTTTCAGTATATCTTTCTAAGCGATGTCAATTTGCAGCCCTGCATCGGTTGTTTTTCCTGTATCGCAAAAGGGGAGAGCTTCTGTCCATTGCAGGACGACAGGAAAATCATCGAGAAGAAAATATTGGACGCGGATGGAGTCATCCTTAGTACGCCAGGGTATACCCAGAATGTGAGCGGTTTAATGAAGAACTTCATGGACCGTTTTGCCTATAGTTTACATCGTCCGAAATTTTTCAATCAGTCCCTGATGCTAGTTGCCAATGGCGGTTCTGGTTTGAGAAAGGTAAATAAGGCACTTGCCATGACCCTTGGTGGCAGCAGCAAAGTCTGTGAATTGAAAATAACCACCACCCCCTGGGAGCCTACAAAAAAGTATGCGGATCAGACGGATCGAACCATTGAAGAAAGTGCAAAATGTTTTTATGCATCGATGGTCAATAAAAATAATACTTCGCCTGAATTGGGAAACTTGATTTGGTTTCGAATCTTCAAAAAAATGGCCAGTTTGTCCGAACAGAATTTACCGGCAGATTACCAATTCTACAAGGATAAACAGAATTATTTCTATCCTGTCCGGGTGAATCCCATAAAAAACGGACTGGCTGAAATCATCGCGATTTTTGCGGTCTGGAGTATGAAAAAGCAGGTGGCTTTTAAGTAGGTTGAAGGCGTATAATAAAAATAAAAAGGAAGTGTGATGAAAAAAGTGTGGCATGAATTATATCCGGTAAATTTGGAACCTTCTTTTGAGAAAATTGAGGCCTATATTGATAATGATTTGTGGATCGAGGTGAATGATTTTTTAGCAGATACCTATTCGGTTACGCCGCAACTGGCCTTTAGCAGGTGCTCAGCTCAGCCGGGATGGAATATTAAATATAAGAAAAACGGAAAATCCCTTTGCACCCTTTATCCCATGGATGGTTATTTTATCGCATTGGTAGTGATCGGTACCAAGGAAATGACAGAAACGGAAATCCTGTTGCCGCTTTTAAGCGAATACACCCGGGATCTTTTTAACAGTGTTCCTTTTTCAGCCGGCGGAAGATGGCTGATGATAAACATCACCTCAGAAAGGGTATTAAATGATGTAAAAGAACTAATAAAAATTCGGGTCAGACCCAAAGAAAAAAGAATAAAGGGGAAATATAAATGCAAATAGAAACATTAAATAATAACGGCCAGAGTATGGCATATGTGCATACAAATACACCGATCATTACCGATGTCCAGTCCGCACTGGATTTAATGGCCACGGTTCGTTATGAAGCGGGAAGTGATGCGATCATTGTGAATAAAGAGGCTTTAGTAGAAGAATTTTTTGATTTAAAGACCCGGCTTGCTGGCGAAATCATCCAGAAATATGTGAATTACGGCATCCGGATGGCAATCATTGGTGATTTTTCTGGATATACAAGTAGGGCACTGCACGACTTTATTTATGAATCCAATCAGGGTAAAAATCTGTATTTCGTATCAGATGTGAAAGAAGCACAGATAAAACTCGGCTAAAATCAAATCAAAGTAAAAAACGATGAGAGTTGCGCTTGCAAATAACATCTAATATGGTTATGTGGAGAGTTGAAAGTGCTAGAAAGAACATTAGAAAATGAATTCAGGAGGAAAAATTGATGTTTTATGACCAGTTAAATACCAGAAGAAGTATTCGTAAATTTAAAGACCAGGAAGTTGAACAGGAAAAAATCGATGACATTTTAAAAAGTGCACTGCTGGCACCCTCATCACGCGGCAGACGTCCATGGGAGTTCATTGTCGTCACCGATAGCGACCTACTTTCACAACTTGCCCGTTGCCGAGATCACGGATCATCTTTCATAAAAGGAGCGCCGTTGGCGATTGTTGTGGTAGCCGACAAGGAATTATGTGATGTTTGGATTGAAGAGACATCCATCGTGGCAATTCTGATTCAATTAGCCGCCCATGATTTGGGTTTGGGTTCATGCTGGATTCAAGTGAGAGAGCGTTTTCAAACAGAACAAAAGAAAACGGAAGATTATCTTAAAAACATCCTTTCAATCCCCGAGCAATACGCTGTTGAATGTATTATCGCCATTGGTTATCCCGACGAAATAAAGACGCCTCATGAAGAAAACATACTGCTTGATGACAAAATCCATTACAATCAATTTAATGATTAGAGATAACTGAGAAAAAATGATTAAACAAGACTTAAAAATTAAGGGAATTCCTGCTATTTTATGGGGAGAAAATTCCAGGAAATTATTTATTGCGGTGCATGGAAATATGTCAAACAAAGCGGATGATGTAATTGTAATTCTGGCAGAGAAACTAACAAAAGCTGGTTACCAGGTACTCAGCTTCGATTTGCCAGAGCATGGAGAACGGAAAAAAGATCCAACCCCATGCAAGGTTCAATATTGCGTCAAAGACCTTTCAAGTATAATGGCATATGCAAAAACAAATTGGAACAATATCAGTTTGTTTGCATGTAGTATGGGCGCATATTTTAGCTTGCTGACCTACAAAGATGAGGATTTAAAGCAGAGTATATTTCTTTCGCCAGTTGTAGATATGGAAAGAATAATAAGTAATATGATGACGTGGTTTAGTGTAAGTAAAGAGCAGTTAGAAACAAAAAAGGAAGTTGCCACACCGATTGGACAGACATTATATTGGGATTATTATTGCTATGTAAAAGAACATCCGATTAGGTCATGGCCTAAATCGACCGCAATTCTTTACGGTTCGGATGATGATTTGTGCGAATTTGACATCGTTTCTAATTTTGCACAGCAATTTAATTGCGATCTGATGGTAATGGAGAATGGAGAACATTATTTTCACACTGAAGAACAATTTAATTTCTTCAGGCAATGGATAGAAAAGCAGATAAACGTTTGAATCAATTACTGTTTTAACAGAATAGTGCAAGGGTTAGATATAGAAGAGCATTAACGAATTAAAATGGTTAACGTTATAATTCCTTTGATCAATTCTACAGTCAACGGTATGAAATCAATTTGTTTTATTTAATATCGAAACTCGTTTTTTATTGCGTTTTATGTTATATTAAAAACAGAATTGACAAATTACAAAGGAGATCTTGCGTGGCAACAAAAAAACAAGAAGAAATGCGAGCAGAAATTATTAGCTGTTCAAAAAGTTTGTTTGAAATTTATGGATACGCCAATACATCTATCCGAATGATTTCCAAAGAAATGGGTTTTAAAAACCAGGCATCGTTCTATATTTATTTTAAAAGCAAAGACAAAATGGCTGCCTTGATTTTGCAAAAAAATGCTCATAAGGTACAGCAATATATAAAGAATCTCAAGTTAAAAAATGCTGGATCAGTTCATCTTTTATTGTTAGAAAATTTAATAATAACGGAAATGTTGAGAGATGAATTTAATAGAAAGTTTTATACTGAGGCACAGACGGCTCAGAGTCTTTCAAATATGGTTGACCAAATACCGGGCTATACTCAGAACTTATATAAAAATATAATAGACGAAATAGACGATTTAACTTTTGATGAACTGCAATTGAATTTATTTGCATACATAAAAGGCGTATGTAGTGCATTTCAGGCGATTGATAATAATGAATCCAGTGTTTCATTTGATAATGCAATAAAAAAATTGCCTTATGTTTTTCTTGAATTAATGGGAGTGAATTATCATAAACAAGAAAAGATCATTGAAGAAACACAAAAAATCTTTAGCGGTATTCCAGAAAAAGAACTGAAAAGTTTATATTTCTTTAATTAATGGCTGATCATAAGATTGGCTTTTTTTTATTTGATTTATAAACGCGTTTATCTTTTACTTGACAACAATCGCAACACGATGTAATATTGCAATATAAACGCGTTTATTTACGAAAATAAAAAAATAGGAGGGAACTTTTATGACACGACCAGCATTTAGTGAAGATGAGTTTAAAATCGTGGGGATGTATCCGGGAGTAGAAAAATTCGCAGTTATGGGTGCACAATTTACTGTACCTGAGAGTCCAAAATATAATAGACCTATAACGCAACGGGAGAATTGGAAATTATTACTCGCTGGAAAAAAACCTTATTGGATGCCTGAAACAGGTTGGATTTTCTGTGATCAGCTGCAATTTAGACCGCGAGTAAATCCTGATAATATTGCAAATCATCAAATTTTTGATGGTGGACCAAGTATTGATTATGATGCATTGGGAAAAGTAGTCCACAGTAGTTGGTTTGACTTGGATTGGGAATGGGATTATGCTATCTCAGGAGCAAGTGTTAGGCCAGGAAATCCCAAAGTGCCGGATATCAATCATTGGGAAGATTATGTTAGTATGCCTGATCTTGATGCATTGGACTGGAAACTTTATAAAAAAGAAAATGATGAATATCTGAAAATTGATAAACTGAGAGAGTTAGGAATTCAAATGAGTTTATGGGAAAGACTAATGTGTCTCATGGATGTTGACAAGGCTGCGATTGCTCTTATTGATGAGGACCAGCAAGAAGGTGTGCATCGATTTTTTGATAAACTTTGTGAATTTTATGATGATTATATCGGAAGAATGAGTGAACTGTACGATATTGATTGTGTGTATCTGCATGACGATTGGGGACATCAAAGAGGACCTTTCTTTTCAATTAATACTGCCAGAGAAATGTTATTGCCATATATGAAACGAATTGTAGCGTCAACACATAAACGCGGATTGTATTTTGAACAGCATAGTTGCGGAAAAGTGGAATCTCTTGTTCCGGTAATGATCGAAGCCGGTGTCGATATGTGGTGCGGTCAGCCGGAAATAAATGATCAAGAGATGATGGCTCAGAAATATAAAAATGAACCGATTATTTTTGGTGTCGGCAATCCGGATATACCAAATGATGCATTAGATGAGGAAGTCAAGAAACTCGCAAAAGATTGGGTGGACCGCTACAAGGATTGTCATGTCACAGCAGAGTTTGGTTTCGCGGCAAATTTTGGAGAACCTGCTTATCAGAAATTCAGAAATTACGTATACGAATACAGCCGTAAAGCATTTCAGGATTATGAGTAGATTATAAATGTATTGGTGGAAACTGGTAACACAGAAATATGCAAATGGAATCGGTACAGACAGCTATGCTCCCGATGCCGGCAGTTCAGCAGCTAAAGCAAAGGAACTCATTGGGCCATAGATCAATTTATTGGAATGATAAGTATTAAATAATCAGACAGTCCCTGGCAGATGTTTCGCCGGGGATTTTTTTCGCCAAAAATCAATTGGGTATACGGTGCCAGCCCTTAACTTATTGTATATTGACATTTGAAATCGCTTCTCGAGTTACGCGTATCTGTCCGTTTAATACACCAACAGCTCACTCTGGCAGTATAAATATGCGTGATTTTGTATTGAATCTTTAATGACCCCATTTTAAGAAATACCGGTATCCTTTTGTGAACCAATGGTATCATTTCAAGTACTGCCAGTACTCTTTGTGTGAAATAATCAATTATCAAATGGATGAGTGAGAAAGACTTGGTTTTAATACGAAAAGTTAGTGCAAATTTAATAGCTTTTATGTATAATTAAAATTAAACAGTTCGGATGCAACAAAAATAGTTTAATTTTTCATATGAGCCGTTGGCTGATGACTTGCCAGAGGCTTTTTTTGATGATTCACCAGATAAAAAAACACATGGTGCGCTTTATGATAAAGAAAACGCCGTTGTTATAAAACCCATTGTGTAAAAGATTACATGTAAGATTCTTTAATGTCAATTAAGAGCGAAGCTTAGGTCAGCTTGGCAATTACCTATTTTAGTATTTTAAGGAGAGAGAAATGAAAAGAAAATTAAAAGCGGCGTGTCTGGTTTTGAGTATGTTTATTTTGCTGACGGGTTGTTCGACAGCGGCAAAGTCGGTGCTGGATCCCAAAAATCCGGTGTCAATCACCCTATGGCATTATTATGTCGGCGATAATAAGATTGCTTTGGAAACGGCTGTGGATCAGTTTAACAAGGGTGTGGGTTCCGAGAAAGGGGTCGTTGTTACGGCAGTGGCCAAAGGCAGTATTTTAGAATTGGAGAAAGCTGTAACCGATTCGGCCAAAGGTGTTATTAATGCTGAAGCCATGCCGGATTTGTTCTCCACCTATCCGGATAAAGGATTAGAGATTGATCAACTGGGCAAACTTTGTGATTTAAATAATTATTTTTCGAAAGATGAACAGAAACTCTATGTTGAAGCATTCCTGAATGATGGCACATATGACGGAGAGCGTTTGTTGAGCATTCCCATTGTGAAAAGTACCGAGCTGCTTTATATCAATGCAACAGCCTGGAATGAATTTTCAGCCGCTACAGGGGTTGATGAAAAAGACCTAGCCACATGGGAAGGGGTCTACGAAGCCGCCCGTTCATACTACCAATGGACCGATGCACAAACCCCTGAAACAGCCTGGGATGGTAAAAGCCTAATAGGTATTGATTCGGTTGCTAATTATATTATCATTGGTAATAAGCAATTAGGTGTTGAAGTCATCGATGGAAAGAATGAAAAGGCGGTGTTAAATCATGCCGACCTGAGAAAACTTTTTGATATCTATTATGGCGGAATGAGCCTTGGTTATTTAAATGCGGTTGGAAAGTTTCGTTCAGATGATATTAAAACCAGAGATTTAATTGCCTACGTGGGTTCGTCATCAGGTGCGGCATATTTTCCAACCTGGATTGAGAAAGATAATACCCAGTCTCCCATTGGATTTTCTGCTCTGGCATATCCTGTATTTTCTGGGGGCACTCCCACAGCCATTATTCAGGGAGCAGGTATGAGTGTGTCCAAATCCACACCTGAGAAGCAGGCAGGTGCGGCGCTTTTTTTAAAATGGTTTACCTCCGAGGAACAGAATATTCCCTTTGCCATGACAACCGGCTATTTACCGGTAGAAACAGGAGCTTACGCGAATACGGACTTTAACGCATCTTTGAAGTCTCTGAGTTCAGGTGACCAGGCAGAAAAAAATGTAGCTGCGGTTTATGATATTGCTTTGAATCAGATTATGGAATCCAATACCTATGCATCCACACCGTTTAACGGCAGTTATAATGTCCGGTCAGTTTTGGAAACATCCCTCACAACCATGGCAGAATCCGGACGTCAAAGTGCTGTTGCATTAAAGGAACAGGGAATGACTGAAGATGAAATATTGGTAGCCCTGGATATGAATGCCCGTTTTGAAGAGTGGCTTTCCAGTATCCGCGGTCAGTTTAATACATTAGGAATCTCATATTCTGAGGAATAATCTACAATGTAAGGAAAAACACATGAAAAAAACATGGACACTCCGAAGACAGTTAAATATTTTATTGGCATTGATTGTTGTTTTTCAAAGTATTGCATTGATTTTTGCTTTGTGGTTTTCCCAAGTATATTTTATGTTGGATGCAGAAGCGGTTCGCTTGCTTAACAATACAACGGAAACCCGGGTTCAGATCTTTGATTCATCCGTTGGTACAATGATTGGCAACATGGCAAAAGAAACCCAAAACTTGAATTCAGAATTGGTTCTATTAGCACAGCAGAACCAAAAATCTCCAGAAGGTTTGTATCTCGACGACGATAGTTACAATCAGGCTGCTTTGATGGCAAGTGATACTCTGGTATCAATTTTGAAGCAAAATCATGTCACTGGTGCATACTTTATTTTGAATGGGTCGAATGCCAACAAAGAGGATACCGCTGCCCATTCCGCAGTCTACATAAGAAATTCGACACCAGATGTGAGCGAGGCTACGAATTATTCGCTGGAAATCGGGCCGACTGCCGTATCCAAAGAATATCATATGCCAACCAGTATTCGTTGGAATCTAGATATGCGCTCCGATAAAGAAGAAAATTACTTTGATTTTTATAAAAAGCCAATCTGGGCCAGTATCCAGTTTAAGGGCTCAGAAATGGAGCGTTTTGGTTATTGGTCCACACCAAAGGATATATTAAATGACAATCAGCAGGTTGTGTGTTATACCATGCCGGTATTAGATGAGAATGGTAACGGATACGGTGTCATCGGAATCGAAATTGCCATGCCTTATTTTTCTCAGCATTACTTGCCGGATTCGGATCTGCTTTATCACAACAGTTTTTATGTGATTTCCGAAATGCATAACAATGCCCTGGATTTAGACTGGTTTATTCCCAGCGGCGTCCTGGCAAAAACCTATTTAAAAAGTGATGAGCCGTTACAACTGAAAGCGGTAAAAGAGGGCGGAATCTTTGAAACCACACTGGATGAATTGGGATCCATGTACAGTTCGGTACAAGAACTGAAGGTTTACAGCGAGAATTCACCTTTTGTGGATCAAAACTGGACATTGTCCTGTTTCGTGCCCAGTGCTGTTTTGACAGAAAACTCGGCGTCTGTGAGAGAGAAAGTATTTTACAGTATTGCTCTTACCTCGGTGCTAGCATTTACTGCTGTTTTTGTTTTAGTCTATTTTTTCACTCGGAAGATTTCCAGATTGTCAAAATATGTTCGAAACCTTTCGCCCTATGATGAAATTCATTTTTTGCCAACAGGCATGCGTGAGATTGACGATTTAACGTCTGCGGTTCAATTGCTGAATCAGAGCTTGATGAATGTTTCTAAGACCACATCGAAAATATTGGAATTGAGTTTGTTGCCGATTGGCGGATATGAGGTTCTTGACAACAACAAACATGTCATTCTGACGGATTTTTTATATAAACTGCTTCATATTGGTCAGGGAAGTCTGATTTCGAAAGAGGACTGGGGCCTGCTTTATAATAAGCTGACTCAATATCCCATAGAAGATCACGATGATATTTATGAGTATTATGATGAATACGCCGAAAAACAGCAATGGCTACGTATCTTAGAGGCTAAACAGCCAACCGGTTCAGTTGGAGTTATTTTGGATGTCACCGCTGATATTGAAGAAAATCTTCGTTTGGCCAATGAATTGGATTATGATGCATTAACGCATTTATTCAGTAATACAGCTTTAAAACGCGAGGCAAATCGAAAAATAAAAGAAAAACCGGATAAAATCGGTGCAATGATTTTTATAGATTTGGATAATTTGAAATACATCAACGATAATTTTGGACACGATATGGGGGATCGCCTTATCATCCGGGCCAGTGATATTTTTCGGTATTTCGAACAATATAAAGGAATTGTTTCCCGAATTTCAGGAGATGAGTTTGCCGTTTATTTACATGGTTATGAGGACCAGGATGAGCTTCGAAAAATTATTGAAAATCTCTATCCTTATAGTAAATCCTTTAGTCTCATTAGACCGAATGGTACCAGTAACCGCATCCGTTTTTCGTCTGGAGTTGCCTGGTATCCCCAGGATGCAGACAATGTCATCGATCTATTAAAGCTTTCCGATTTTGCAATGTATGAGGCAAAGAATAAGGAAAAAGGACGATTGTTTGAATTCAATCAGGATTATTATCAACAGATGTCGTATCTGTTGGAAAATCGCGAGGTCATCAATCGTTTATTGGATGAACAGTTGATTCGTTTTGCTTTTCAGCCGATTGTGGATTTGAAAACAGGTGAAATTATTGCCTATGAAGCATTGATGCGTCCATTACTGGATGACTTCAAAAATCCTATGGAAATTTTAACGGTTGCCGCGGCCCAGTCAAAATCTGCACAACTGGAACGAATGATTGTTTTGATGGCATATCAGACGGTTGAAGAACATTCCCAGGAGATCGGCGATCGCAAAATATTCATAAATAGTATCCCCAGCCAAAGACTGAGTGAAGAAGACCATTTGATGCTTGAAAGACGTTACAGTCAAATTTTTAAAAATATTGTGATTGAGGTTACTGAAGAAGAAAACAATAATTCGAATAATATGAATGAAAAAATCAAGTTTATTCGGAAAAGTGGCATCCAAATTGCAGTAGATGATTTTGGCAGCGGCTATTCCAATGAAGTGCGTATTCTTTCATTGTTGCCAGATATCATTAAAATTGATATGGAACTGATTCAAGGGATTCACAGTAATGGTGATAAACAGAATCTAGTTGCTAATTTGGTTGAATTTTGTCATAAAAAAGGCATTAAAGTCGTGGCAGAAGGTATTGAAGAGTCAACGGATTTGGCCAAGGTTCAAGAGATGGGTGTTGATTATGCACAAGGTTATTACCTTGGACGCCCAACCTTTGCATTTGCAAAAAATGATGCACGACTAAAAAAAGAGATTCTAGATTTACACATAAAAAAGAAGGAATAAGAGAAGAATAATATGCTTCTAGTCGAAGATGATTTGAGTCTGATTGAGGGACTGGAAAGGCGTTTGAAGAGAGCTATTGATCAGAGAGTCAGTTCGCTTGAGTAGATTCCATTTGTTGAAACAGAAAAGAATACATTTTTAAAAAGCGGTAAATAGATTTCTTCTACTAATTTTATATATAAATTTTAAATAATTTAACAAACTACTTATTTTTTATGTTAAACTAAAATGCATTAATCTTAGAAAAGAAAAATCATAAATCAGGTTATTCTAGGAAAAACAAAAACAACTGTCAGCAAAAATAAATTTTGGGTGATATTAAGACAATATATGAAAAAAGGGGTGTCATATTTAATACTACCATAAAAATAAGTGGAGGTAAAAAATGAGAATAGCAGCTTTAACAAACAATTCCTCAAACATTATAAGTAATACACAAAAGAGTTTAAACAAGAATGAGGATAGTATTTCACAAGGAATTAGAAAACAAATTGATAGCATAAAAGAGCAAATGGCAAGTCTTTCAAAAAATGAAGAAATGTCTACTGAAACTAAAATGAGTAAAAAGAAAGAACTGCAGGCAATGATTGACGATTTAAATACTCAGCTGAATCAAAGACAAATTGAAATCCAAAGTGAAGCTACTAAAAAGGACGTTGAGGGAGTGGAACCCAAGACTTCAAATAATCAAACGGCAGGCAATAATCAAACCGGTGCAGATAAATTAGATGTTGTCTCTATGAAGGGACTTATCAGTGCAGGGATTGCCATGTCACAGGTTAACAAATCAGAAGCGATAAAAACGAATTTGGAAGGTCAGGCAGGGGTTTTAACCGAGGAAATAAAACTTGATGGAGGAAGAGGCAAAGATTCAAGTTTGAAACAAAATCGACTTTCCAAAATCAAAAGAAATATCTCCAGTGTTTCCACCAATACGGCCGCAAAGCTTTCAGACGTTAATGAGAAAATAAAAGATACAAAGAGTGCAGTGTCAGAAAAAGATTCAGAGAAAACTGGCAAAATTGATTCTATAACCAGAGAAGATAATACGGAAAATAATTCGATAAAAACTGACGTGAGTGTAGATATTTCTGAAGATAAAAAGGATATAACGAAGGACATTATTGACAATGAATTTATTTCTTTTGATCCTGTTGATATTCGCTTCTGATTTTTTAAGATTATAATGGAGCTCCTAATAAATAATTAAAGGGAATACTTTTGAGTCAATGGGTCGTTTTGATATTTTACTTTTTATTTCCCTGGCATAGTTAACTTAATAAGCGATGAAAAAAGTATAAAAAGGATGAATTTATGTTATCCTTTTTTATTTGCTCAAAATCATGGATTTATTCTGTCGAATTTTCAATAATTTAACAAAGTTCTTATTTCATATGTTAAACTAGACTAAAATTGTGATTATAGGAGGAGAAAAATCATGGATCAGGTTATTTTAGGAAAAACAAAAATAATTGTCAACAAAAATGGATTTGGCGGGCTTCCAATACAACGTATCGAAAAAAAGAATGCCGTTTATTTGTTGCAGAAGGCCTTTTATAATGGCATGAATTACTTTGATACGGCCAGATGGTATTCCGATAGTGAAGAAAAAATGGGAGTCGCTTTTTCCTGGATGAGGGAAAAAGTGATTATCAGCACGAAAACAGGTGCGCAGACAACTGATGCTTTCTGGAAAGATTTAGAAACGAGTCTGAAAAATCTAAAGACAGATTATATCGACATCTATCAGTTTCATAACCCACCTTTCTGTCCAAAAACCGGGGATGAATCCGGTCTTTATGAAGCAATGCTGGAGGCGAAAAAACAGGGAAAAATACGTTTTATCGGCATCACCAATCACAGCCAGTCAGTGGCAAAAGAAGCCATCGAATCAAAGCTGTATGATACCCTGCAGTTTCCATTTTGTTATCTTGCCAGCGATGAAGATTTGGGGCTTGTCAATGCAGCTAAAATAAACGATATCGGTTTTATTGCTATGAAAGCCTTGTCAGGCGGGCTGATAACAGACTCAAGAGCCGCCTATGCTTACCTGAGACAGTTTGATCATGTTGCACCCATATGGGGGATACAGAGAGAAAACGAACTGGATGAGTTTTTATCCTACCAGGAAAGTCCGCCAATGCTGACAGAAGACATGAAAGCAAAAATTGAAGGCGATCGAAAAGAATTATCAGGCAATTTTTGCCGCGGATGCGGTTACTGCATGCCTTGTCCAGCCGAGATTGAAATCAATAATTGTGCAAGAATGAGTTTAATGCTGCGCCGTGCGCCTTCGGATGCACTTTTATCAAAGGAATGGCAGGAAAAAATGAAAAAAATCGAGAATTGCATTCATTGTAATCAGTGTAAAGAAAAATGTCCATACGGTTTAGATACTCCGGTACTGTTGCAGAAAAACTACGAGGATTATCAGACGTTTTTATAAGTTATCGATGCAACCTGTAACATTGTGCAATGGTTTTCCAGAAATCACACTGGAAATTTTTGAGAAAGAGCATTAGCAGTTGCTCTTTCTCAATTTTTTTGATGAAATATATTTTGGAGGAGCTTGATAATTGAAGGATTATGGGTATAAAATTAACGAAGTCGCTTAATAATGTTGAATATGGATATTAAATAAAACAACCGAATAATCCTTTAAGAATAGAAGTTATGATAACTTCTATTCTCATTGTTTTTATGATTTTTGATATAACAATTTCCTTGTTGGCAGTAAAACGCTGGGATGAACGAATAAACGTAAGCGTCAAATAGCACAGGAGGGAGATGAGGTCCAGATTAACTGAGATTAATAATGAAATTTGGAGGGATCTGAAATGAAACTGAAATTATGGCAGAAAAACGTTTTGTCTATGCTTATAATTGTTGTTGGGGTCAGTCTTTTTTATTTATATAAAACGAAACGACCATGGCTGTATTATTTCGCAATCTTATTTGTTGCTGCTGTCGCGCGTTTCATTAGTCTTTCAGAGCTGGAAATATAATAATGCTAAGAAAAAAAAAGGAGAGCACATGACTATTCCTAAAAAAAACAGAAGAAAATAAAAATCGATCAGGGGAATCCGAATATTTACTGTTATGCCGAGTTAAAGAAAACGAGCGTGATTATAAATAGTTTGAAAGAATAAAAAGTATTAATAATGAGTTAGGAGACTTGTGAATGAATGAAAAAATAAAAAAATCAGCGCCCTCCGTTGATAAATGGCTAAAAGAAGTAAAAAATGATCCGGCTGCTTTAGAGGAAGGCATGTATTTGGTCCATAATGGTACTGTACGCCAAACGCCAAAGGCCAAGGTTCATCAAGGATTGGATGATGGTACCAGCGTAACCGGAATGGAATTTTTTTATGATGCACTAAAGGTTGATGCCGCCATTGCTGAAACAAAAAAAATGGACGGTATTTTCCATGTCAGGGTTTGGCTTAACGAAGGGTATTTGAAGGTAGGTGAAGATATTATGTATGTTCTCATCGGTGGTGATATCCGACCACATGTTATCGATGCGTTACAATTCCTGGTTGAAACGATTAAAACAACATGTGTAACTGAAATCGAAAGAAAGTAACATTATCGTGGGATGTTAAGGCTGCATCAGATTAAAGACGGAAGACTAGAAGTAGAAAACACCTCAATGTTTAATCTGTCGAGTGATTTATTTACATATATTTAAAATGTTTAGTTTATACGAATTGGGGAGTCAGGATGAATAATTCTGCAACCCTGATTATATTTTCTTTATAATCGCATAAAAACAACGATGTTAGCGTAATCAAAGATTTAATATTAAGCGGTAAAGTAAAGCTTGAAATTATTAAAAACTGGTGATATAATTGATTTTACAATAATTATACGCATATAAATTTATGATGGTATAATATCTTATAGGAGGAAATGTTTATGCTAACAAAAAGACAGAATTTATTGGAAACGATTAAAGGTGGCAATCCTGACCGCTTTGTTAATCAGTATGAGGCTTTTATGTGCACTGATGCAATTTACGGTATGATAATGGGAGATCCGATTTCAGGCCAGGGAGAGTTCCCGATGCCTGGCGGCCAGCCAGCAAAAAATGCTTGGGGAATTACCTTTGCATGGCCGGAAGGAACTCCAGGAACTTTTCCTTTGCATGATGCAGAACATAAAGTGCTTAAGGACATCACGAAATGGCGAGAAATTGTAAAAGCCCCCAAGACAGATTTTCCGCCGGAAGCATGGGCATCATTTATGCCGGCAATTGAAGCAATTGATCGTAATGAAGTTTTTGCAACCGCATTTGTTGCCCCTGGTGTCTTTGAACAATGCCATCATTTAATGGGAATGGAGGATTGTTTGATGAACTTCTATGAAGAACCGGAAGAAATGCATGCCCTCATTGACTACATCGTCGAATATGAATTGCGATATGCAGCGGAACTGGTCAAATATTATAAACCTGACTGTATTTTCCATCATGACGATTGGGGCAGCTCCTTGAATTCGTTCATGGCTCCGGAAATGTTTGAAGAGTTTATTGTTCCTGCTTACAAAAAAATATACGGATTCTATAAAGACAACGGCGTCGAGCTGATTGTTCATCATAGTGATTCTTACGCTGCGAATTTGGTGCCGCTGATGATTGAAATGGGAATCGATATCTGGCAAGGCTGCATTTCTTCAAATAATGTTCCGAAACTCATTAAGAATTACGGTGGAAAGATTTCTTTCATGGGCGATATTGATAATTCGCTGATTGATAACGAGGATTGGACGCAAGAAAGTGTTGGTGCTGAAGTGCGAAATGCCGTAAAACGATGCGGAAAGCACTATTATATTCCATGTATTACACAAGGTGGACCAGGAAGTGTATACCCAGGCGTCTACGAAGCAATTACAGCAGAAATCAATCAAATAAACAAGGAAATGATTTAATTATCCAGCTTTTAAAAAAAGCGTTATAAAGAAATAATATACTTAATATGAATGCCTAGCCGGAGATTTTACTCCGGCTATTTTAATGAACTGGTGACGTTTCAACCGTCATGTTTTAACTGGACATCCCAGAATTTCAAAGAATTCAGTGGGATGCTTTTTTATGCATTTTATCCTGTTCCTGGTGGCAATCAAATGATACAATATTCCCATAGAGTGAGGAAACAGATACGCTTCTTCATTTAAATGAGCTTCTCCGTGAAGAATCGCAACAATGGAATTCCTGTTGGCGATTACCCGGAAAGTCAAAGAAATCTTTATAAAAGAAAAACGGCTGTAAGAAGCCATTGGAAACAGAGGAGTTTAATGGGAGTATTATTTTTTGTAAGCATCGGTATCATCGGGATGATTGTTTTTAGTCTTGTCTCCAGCAGAAGAGCCAGAGTTATCTTTCGGCAACGTCTAATGAATGAATTTGGAAAAGCACCAACTGGTTTTAATCCCGATATTTGGGGAAGCGTTTCCGATTATTGGGATCGAAAACTCAAATACGAAAAGATCGATGTCGCCATTGATGAACTGACCTGGAGTGATTTGGATATGGATGATATCTTTAAACGTTTGGACACCTGTTTAACCTCGGTTGGTGACGAGGTGTTGTATGCAACGCTCCATGAGCCAAAATGGCGGGATGAAACACTTAAAGAACGAGAGAAACTCGTCACCTTTTTCTCTGAGAATCCCAAAGAACGGATGGAAATTCAAATGATTCTGTCAAAATTGGGTAAAGCAAGTTACAACGATGTTTCTTCACTCATTTTCGAGAGTCAATTAAAAGCGCTTAAGAATCCGAGGGTTTATACAATTCTGGCTATTATTCCTTTGCTTTGCCTTGGAATCTGTCTGTTTAATCTATCAATTGGTCTAATGTGCATGATTCTTTCAGTCATTATTAATGGTGTGGTCTATTATTATTTTAAAAAAGAAATAGCCAAAAACCTATTGACCATTCATTATTTATCAGCCATACTTAGATGCTGCAAAAGACTTTTGCCGTACGAAACAACTGACGGACTCAACGGTTTAATCGAGAAAATTCGACAAGACAATATCCCTTTTAAAGCCCTTGCAGGGAAACTCTCAGGAGTTATGATGGGAGGTGCCTCAGATATTGATATACTTCTGGACTATCTGAAAATTATAACCCTCTATGACTTTAGAACATATAATAAAGCCATTGCCCTGGTGTCAAAGAATAAGGAAGCCTTTCATCGCATCTATCTGAATATCGGAGAATTGGATCTTTCAATCACTTTAGCATCATTTCGAAAAAGTCTACCCGGCACGGTTAATCCGTCTTTTACAGAGGAATTTAAAGTGGTTGTTTCCGATTTATATCACCCCTTATTGAAATCACCCATATCGAATGATATTGAACTTCTGAAAAATAGCCTTATTACCGGTTCTAACGCTTCTGGAAAATCAACATTTGTAAAGGCCTTGGCAGTCAACAGTATTTTTGCCCAAACTATTTATACCTGCACAGCCAGCAGTTTTTCGCTTTCCCATTGTCTGCCGATTACCGCCATGGCAGTGAAGGATGACATTCTTGCTGGAGATAGTTATTTTATGGCTGAAATCAAATCATTGAAGCGGACCATTGATCAGGTAAGCAGCCATCCTTGTCTTTGCTTTATTGATGAAATATTAAAAGGCACCAATACCATCGAGCGAATCGCCGCTTCCTCGGCGATTCTGGATTATTTAGACCGAAAAAATTGTCTTTGTCTGATTGCCACACATGATATTGAGCTCACCAGTATTTTGTCAAAAAGCTATGATAATTATCATTTTCAGGAGACGATTACGGATGAAACGATTCTGTTTGATTATAAGTTACATACCGGCCCGGCTCATACGAAAAATGCCATCGCTTTATTAAACTATTTAGAATTTGATCAGGCAATCATCGAGAACGCCAATACACTAGTCGATACGTTTATGGAAACCGAAAAATGGCCGATGATTTCTTCAATACCCCAATGAAAATTGCAAATCAGGGGTATTAGCAATAATTTGAATTAATGAAGAATATGTCGAAATTGGAGGACTGAAAATGCATGATCTATTGCTGATAAGCGGAGCCACGATGATTATATGTTACTTGATTTTTTTATCAAGGACGACAAAAAATATTGAACGGTTAGTGAAGTTATCAAATGCCTTCGTGGCTTTGGCCTGCTTTTTAATTTGTTTTTCATACTCAAACTATGCAAATTCTATCGAGCTGTCCTGGCAGCAAATTAATATTAAGTGCCTTGCTTTTTAATTTTGGCCTAGTCACCTTCTTAGTTGGTCTTTTCATTATGTTTATCCAGCTGCTCAAAGATCCGATTTATAAGTATTCCCCTACGTTGTTATAATTGGAATGAGCTTACAGACAATGTACGCAAACCTGGCCATGCCAATCTGCTGACGGGTATGTTTACTGAAAAACAGACAACCGTAAACGGCGAATAACATAATCGTTGAAATCAAGAAAAAGATCAGTGGCAAAGAGGTCTGTAAAGGAGGCACGCCGTGTTATGATGAAGCATTTTTTAATACTATTTTATTTTATTGTTTTCACCACCGGATTTTCGCTCATTATTCTGGGGCTGTTCATATGGCTGGCTTTCTATTTTTTGGAACCATGCTGTACAATACGATCGTTTTATTTGGAAATATTGAAAAAATTGAAGATCATATCTTAAAGTCTGCCATCAAGAAATTTTTAGTCGTATCGCTTCTGATGTTTCCAATCCTGTTTTTCGATACGTTTGTGGAAAAACTACCAAAGATCGGGGAAGATTTTCCGTTTGGACTTCTTTCAGTGTTTGCGTTTTATTTGATTTTTTGTAGTATCAGTATCTATTATCTGATCAATAATTATCATGTTTTACTCAATCAACCGACTGGACCGATAAATACTGGGGATGAAAATCCGGAAGTGAACCCAAATAAAAGAATAGATATAAATGACAACAATGAAAAACTGTTTGAAAGTTATAAAATTACGCCTCGAGAAAAGGAAATAATCGAGCTATTGATAAATGGATACAGCTATAATCGAATTTGCGATGAGCTTGTGATAGCTCTTCCAATCGTTAAAACCCATGCCCATAATATTTATAAAAAACTGGGTATCCGAAATAAGATCGAATTAATCAATCTAGTCATAGAAAAAAATAATTAATCCAAAACAGCGTGAAAATCCGTGCTGTTTTTTTATTTTTTGAATAAATCATACAAAAGTATGAGAATATTTTGTGTAAATCAACCGAGTTCCTGATAGTTTAGAGCTGAAAGTAACGATAAAATAGGCATAAAAATAAACAAAACTGGAGGATTGAAAATGAAGAAAAAAAGAATTATGGTGATTGTGGTTATTGCAGTGATTCTGGCAGCAGTATTAACGACATTCCTATTTGTCGTGGTTATTCCGGAAAGGAATAATGAAGCGATCCGGCAAATGGAAATCCACAATGTCGATCTCAGTAAGCTGGAAAATGGAATCTATCCGGGCGAATACGCATATGGGCATTACAACTATACAGTTGAGGTAGAGATTAAAGATCAAAGAATCGCAAATATCGATGTTTATCATGGCCGGGACAGTAAACAGGCAAAAGCAGCAGAAGGGGTAATAGATAAAATTATTGCAGAACAAAAAATTGATGTTGATGCAATATCAGGAGCAACCACGACAAGTAAAGCGATTCTGAAAGCGGTAGAGCTTGCACTCAGTAAATAGGGAAAGTAGGCTCTAAGAAACTGCAAATAAGATTAAAACGCCCGGGTATCATCCAAATAAAAGAAGGTTAAGATAGTCCTTGACATGAAAACTTTATTCAATTAGGCTTATCATATGAGACGGTACCTTTTTTATGTGCAGATGAGAGTGAAAAAATGTATTATGGAAGTTTTGATCGATGATAGAATAAAATACAAAGATTAGGAATAAAAGGAGGCAAAAGGATGGTTGAGGTTGTTTTTAATGATAGTGCAAAAGGGGCAATGACTATTGTGAAAAATTATAGCAAAGCAGACATGCTTGTTGATCCGATCTTGTCTGCCGAAGGTGAAGAATCCCAGGAGCAGTTTGAAGGAAAAGCCGTAGGCGGAAGTTCAGAAGATGTCGTCTGTATTGGATTCAACCTAGATGTCGGGGATATCGCCCATGAAATTGATAGCGATGAACGCAAGTATACCTTTGTTAAACTATTTAGTTCTGTTGATTTTGAACAAGCAGAAATCGAAGAATTTTTTAAGTATCAGCGTGATGACCTGGAAAAACTGGTCAGTGCGGCCAAGACCGGCACACCGATTAGGGTATGGAAAAGCAATGCGCCTTTTTCTGCCTGTGGCTATGCTTATGTATGCGATATATTATGAGACATCGACTGTAAAATAAGTGTAGTCAATTTGCCGGAACCGATGCCCGCTCAAAAAAACACAATTGCCTCATCTGTCGATTGGGCACAAATTCATCCTAGTCAGTTTCACCGTTTTTTATATCTGGAACGTGAGATTTCCTCTGAGAAAAGGCGGGTGCAAAGCGAGCTCTGGCAGGATTTAAAAAGAGAAAATGCCGGCTTGCGTGGGTTAGCAAAGAGGCAATTAATTTCAGTTCCCGAAGATTTTTACGATCCGATTATTATTAAAAATATTCCCGAAGGCGAATTTGTGATGGCTCGGCTGATGGGGAATATTCTGGGTAAATACCCGTTAGGTATTAGCGATGGATGGTATGCCCTGCGGATAAAAAAGATGATTGATGATAGCTATCTGAAAGTGGTGGGCAACCGAGATACCAATCATCCTTATGGAAAGATTTTAAGAATACGGTAGTCAGCGGCAGAAACAATGCTGGTGAAAAAAGAACACACCTGCTTAGTCAAGGGGACATATCCAGTAAGTGCTATATGGTATTGAATGGGTGTGTCAGACAATACAGCGGTGGGGAGGATGGCAAAGAAATTACAAATAATTTTTTTACCGAGGAACAATCCGTTGCCATGTTCAAAAGTTATAAGTTAAGACTGCTATCAGATTATTCGCTGTCCTGTGTCGAAAAAACCACGTTGCTGATTGGCGATATCGATACGGAAGAAAAGATGTATGAAAAATATCTGGAACTTCAAAATATAACAAGATCCATGTTAGAGTTGAATTTCGGAGAAACTCAGGATGCCAGTGCGCGGTTTATGTCGGAAACCCCGGAAGAGCGTTATCGCAGTTTGGAAGAACAAAAACCGGGATTGATTAATCGGGTGCCGCAACATCAATCAGCGAGCTATCTCGGAATAACGCGAGAATCCTTGAGAAGAATTAAGAAGCGGTTATCCCAAGACAGCAGTTCCTAAAATGCAGTCGCTTTTTGGGGTGTCTTGCCGCCCATTCGTCAGGATGATAAGCACTGATTTCGGAATGACGATAACCCGGCAATTCAATTAATTGACACTTCTTAACATAGGTTTGGAATAGCGCTCCAGACTCTTTAATACAGTTCATTTCTTTACCGCCATACCAGTAAATTATATCTGCCTAGCTGTCTTTCAAGCTGTTTTTCAGTTCATAATTATAATAGGTTTCAAAAATCCGATTCATTGTCTCTACTTTTACAGCCGGAATATCTCTCAAATACAACGCTGCAATACAGAGACTGAAGAATAATTCATACAAGGTTTTTTCGTCATTCTAAATCCACCCCATGAATGCGGATAGTTTCAAAATGGATTAAATTACTATCAACATATTTTTTTTGTTTACTCCAGACAAACGCATTCGCAGAGAGCAAAAAAATAACGGCTGCATATCGATAGCGTTTATTCAGCCACCTCCCCATCATCGAAAAAAGCACATGCTAGAGTAAGCCATTCATCTGGAAGATAGAGAGCAAGATAACCGTGGTTATAGCCTTTTGCACTATATATTTCACAATTAGGCACATAAGATTGAAAAAGTTGTGCTGATTTTTTTACGCATTTCATCTCTTTTTCACCATACCAATACATCACTTGTGCTTTAGTATCTCTTAAACTTTCTTTAAGATGATAATCCATGTATGTACGATATACGGAAACCATGGTTTCCTTCGGTAGTAACGGCATCTCCTGAATATAATAATCTTGCATCTCTTTTGGGTAAAGCATTTTTTTAGGAAGCATTTTGGGCATTAAAGCAAGCTGCCTTTTACAAGCTTTTTCGCCGAATAAGATTTTAAAGGTAAGCTTAAAGGTTAAAATGCAGAATCTAGCCATATTGGGTGTGGGATAACATACGCTACCGTCGATAATTGCTTTTTTTACCAAATCCGGTTTTCTGGATAAAAGCTCGATTACAATCTGACCACCGAGAGAAACGCCGCAAAGTGCAAAAAGTCTTCCATCACAATTCTTGTTAATGTAATCTATAAGTTTGTCTGCTGTAGCTTCCGTAGATATATAAGGAATCGCATATTCTTCTCCATGTCCATCCATTGTTGGAAGAATTACATGATACCGTTCAGACAACGCTCTTGCTTGGCGAAGATAATTCCACCATGCGTTACCGCCACCATGTATCAGCATAATATGTGGATTTTTTCTATCTCCAAATTCATGAAATTTCATTTTAGTTCTCCTCGTCTTTTTTATTAAATGTTGAAATCATAGACAGTTTTCTTACCTTTCGTTCTGTGCTTGACGGCAGATTCATGTATTCCTTGAGAATGATCGATATTTTCTCAAGCATTTCTCGGTATTCACTATTGAGAATACCTGTGTTGAAAAAACAGAGCCATTTTCAAAAAACGCTGATAATAAGTGGTCCACTTGTTTGAATCCTTGTCTGGCTGCTTTTGTATGGGACTGTTTATCCCCATATTCGTAGAACTTCATAATTGTTATTCCTCTCTGTCTTTTTTAATAAAAAGTTCATCCAGCATATTTTCGATCATCCGAAGGATCATTTTCTCAACCCCGGCTGCCACCAGGATGTCTTTATTTTGGATCGTAAGATTCATGATCTGAATCCAGTTAATGACTGCGTCCAGATCATAATTCTCTTTTTTTTCACTCGCAGTGAGTAAATTTCTCTCCATTTCCACTTTGATATCGGTTGTTTTATGAAAACAATCATGGGGAAGCCTTGTATATAAGTTCTGCAGATCTTCTCTGGTGATGAAACGATAGACATTGTCCTCATCTCTTAAAAACATACGATCGTATAATTCGCCCAAATCATTTCGTTCAAGATATCCCTTTGCCTGAATGATCTCTTCAAGCTGATGATTTGTTCTTTGCTGATATGCGTCAGCAAGTTCATAAACGAGCATTTCTTTTGAGCTGAAAAAATTGTAAAATGTACCTTGGGCAATTCCCACTCTTTTTGTAAGCTCTTGAATGCTCATTCGTTTTAAACCATTCTGTTTGATCAGTTCCAAACCAACCATCATCAGTTGATTTCTTATTTCTTGTCGTTTTTCGTTTGAATATATTTTTGGCACGGGCTTACCTCCTAATAATATGAATATATTTTAATTTAATTCATATTATTAGTATAGCCCAGAACTGTTATTTTGTCAATTTATGGGATAGGCATGGAATCAAAATATTTTTCGCGATCTCTCAGCCGGTGCGGATTGAAAAACAAAAGCAGGCTATAGTGTACACTAACTGCTTTTGTTTTGGTCTTTGGTAGGTTCAATAGGCTAAAGCCCATAATGAAAAAGAGCAAAAACCAGGCTGAAAATACCTGGCTTTTGCCCTGGTTTTATAACAATGTGGGAGGTCTGCTAATTAGTAAATAGTTAGTAGACCTCCCCGGTTGTGTGCTTTAGTGTTACATCATCAAATGTTTAATATTTATCAAAATCGATGGTTATTTCTTCATGGCCAACATTGCTCTCAGAAGCCGGACGTGGAGTTTCTTTTGTCGGTGTAGTTTTTGGATGTTGCTCAATTGATTTGGCTGTGGATTGTGATCGTTTTTTAGATCTGAGCTTGAAGGTGCCAACCATTTGTTTGAGCAGTTCGGC
>JGI24143J45723_1000251_pt1 | contig 28856 bp, 26 predicted proteins | sample BarGraIncu00432A_FD_45723 | JGI IMG/M metagenome (IMG submission 45723) | reverse complement strand
CATTTGGGTAAATTGTTTTTCTGCGCCTGGGGACCAAACCAACTCGGAACCCGGAGGTACATCAGCGGTAACTGGTGCAATGGTATTATTGCTGTAATCAGCTTCAAATGTGGTCGCTACACCAGACACGGTGGCTGGATTATCAGTGATCACAATAAAATCCCTTAATACTGAATAATATTGAGCGACGAGATTGCAATTCATAATCGCAACTTTTTCGTTGTCCACAATGATACTTTTCTGATGCCACAAAACACCTGGCCAGGAATAAACAACATGGACACCGTTGGTGGTCAGATTATCATAGGCCGGTTGATTCATGCCGACGGTGCCGCCATCTGAAGCATTTGAATTAAAAAGAACCCGAACATTGACGCCTCTTTGAGCGGCTGCAATCAGTGCGGCTTCGGCATTTGAGTCGACCAATGAGTACATGGTCATATCGATGGTTTTAGTGGCCGATCCAATGAAGTCGTAGACGGGTTGATAGCCATCTTCAGGTAATTTGATTAAAGTATACGAATGCGTTGCTGTCTTTGATTCAGTGGCTGAGGTGCTGCATCCGAATAAGGTCGCGGCCATAAAAACACCTAAAAGAATTAAAACGGCTCTGGTCATTTTCCTAGGGCGATTACTGTGCTTGCCAGATTGCTTCTTAAAAATACTCGCTTTGATAACTTTGTTTTTGTAGTCTTTCATAATACTCCTCTTTTCTTTAAATTTTTACTTTTTGGGTATAATATTATAATAATATCGACAAAATTTGCGGATCCTTTAATTGATCTTTCATTGCCAGCAATAAAATGATACAATATTTCCAGTCGAAAAGACTATCTGGTGAGCCGTTCCCGGTATTTAACCTAATGTTTATTGGGATATTAAAGGATAAATAACGGGATCTGCCAGAATAAAGGAGCCATTAGCTATGAAATTTTATTTCGCACCGATGGAAGGGTTGACCGGGTACATTTATAGAAATGCCCATCATGCTTTTTTCAATAATATCGATAAATACTTTTCACCTTTTATTGTTGCAAATCAAAGTAAAAGTTTTAAAACCCGGGAATTAAATGATATTTTGCCTGAAAACAACCAGGGCCTGGTTTTGATTCCACAATTGCTGACCAATAATGCAAAAGATTTTATTCAGACTTCAAAGAAAATTAAGGTGATGGGATATGATGAGATCAATTTAAATTTGGGTTGTCCATGTGGAACGGTCGTTTCAAAAAACAGAGGATCGGGATTCCTTTCAAAAAGAGCCGAACTTGACGCATTTTTAGATGAAGTGTTTTCTCAAGCGACAATAAAAATTTCGCTAAAAACTAGAATCGGAAAAGACCAGCCGGAAGAATTTTATAATCTAATCGAAATATTTAACAAATATCCTTTAGAAGAGCTGATTATTCATCCCCGGATTCAAACAGATTTTTATAAAAATAAGCCGAATATGAAAATTTTTAAGGAAGCCGTGGTTTTAAGTAAAAATCCCGTCTGCTATAATGGTGATATCTTTACAATAAAAGATTACCAGACGTTTTTGAATGATTTTCCTGATGCTGATACGTTAATGCTTGGCAGGGGCTTGTTAGCGCATCCCGAACTGAAAAGTGATGTTACCAGTAACGTTAAACTTGAAAAAAAATTACTAAAAGACTTTCATGATAAAATTTATAAAGATTATAAAAGCATTCTCTCTGGAGAAAAGAATGTCTTGTTTAAAATGAAAGAATTGTGGTTTTATATGATTCCGGTTTTTTCTGACAATGCCAAATATGCAAAAAAAATCAAGAAATCAAAAGGGTTTTGGGATTATGATGAAGCGGTCGCAAGCTTATTCAGAGAACAGGATATTTTATCGGAGAGCTAAACAAACGGTTATAAACGGCGGGGTCATTTGAAAAAGAAAGGGGAGGTTTTATGATGTATTTCCGTAATTTCAACGCTGAACTTTGGGGGATATTTGTCGGCCATCTGCTGCTCTTATTTTGCTGCGTATTTTATCTGGCCTGGTGGATTGTTACCTTTCGTCCCAATGCCTCTGTTGGGTCGGCTGGGGTTTGGTACATAACAGCGGCTTTTATCACAGGCATTGCCGCGATGGCCCTTTTGTGCTGGGGGATTGCTGCACTTTCAAAGCATTCAGAAAGCATACCGGTATGGTTGATTCTGGTGGGAGTTGCCGCGTTATTTGTAGTTTTGCTTCTGGTCACTACCATGGCTTTTCATCGGATTGTGACATCGGAACTGCTGATCATACTTGTCTGGACCGGGTTGGAGTTGTCTGCGATCACAGTTCTGTTGGGCACAGGTCACTTTGGCCCGGGAGCCGCGGCGATACTCGCTGTTCTGGTGGGAATTGTCACCGTTGTTAGTTTGATTTGTTATGTACTTTATTACCGTCTGGATGAAACCTTAAGTTACTGGATCGGTATGGTTCCCCTTACATTTTCCGGACTTTTTTGCGCAGCTTTTCTGGGTGTATTAGCGTTTTTATAAATTGATCTTACCGCTGGTTTAGCATCTTCAGTAGTTGCCAGATATCGGATACCTTGCTGCTAAAAATTTCGCTATTGTTTACATAATCTTTCTCATCTAACTCTTAAACAACTTGACAGTTATTCAGCATTGCATTATAATGAGCACATGTTCACTGAACATATGCTCATTATAATTGATAAAAGAGTTAGAAAGGAATGATTAGATAATGTCAATTACATTAGTCAAAACCAGAACAGGAATTATATCCGGCATGAAAAGTAATAATCCCGAGATATCTGTGTTCAAAGGCATCCCTTATGCCACACCTCCAGTAGGTGAACTACGCTGGAAGGAACCAAAACCTCTCATTCCCTGGAATGGGGAAAGAAAAGCTAACCATTTCGGCAATATATGTGTCCAGGATCGTCCAGCGAAAAATGATTTCTTTGCTAAAGAATTTCCTTGTGAAGATCAACCGATGAGTGAAGATTGTCTATATTTAAATATTTGGACACCTGCTGATACAATGGCAGAAAAGCTTCCGGTCATGGTCTGGCTGCACGGAGGTCTTTTTGTTCGCGGATACGGTCATAAGATTGAATTTGACGGAGAAGGCCTGGCGCAAAAAGGCGTGGTAATGGTTTCAATAAACTATCGCCTTGGTGTCTTCGGTTATTTGGCACATCCCGATCTTTCAAAGGAATCCACACAGGGAATCTCAGGGAACTATGGGTTAATGGATCAGTTGGCAGCCCTAAAATGGATTAATCATAATATTTCAGAGTTTGGCGGCGATCCCAATAATGTGACAGTCTTTGGTCAATCAGCTGGAGCGATGTCGATACAGGCGCTGGTATCATCTCCGCTTGCTTCGGGACTGATATCAAAAGCTATTATGCAAAGTGGTGGCGGTATTCATATGCTGCTGGATTTTCCAGCACTTGAATATTCAGAAAAAATCGGTTTAGAGTTTGCCTCATTGTTTCATACCTCATCGGTGGATGCGTTAAGATGTGTTTCGGCTGAAGAACTTTTAGAAAAGTCAAAAGGCTTTCATTCACAGGAGCCAGCCGTCTTCCGACCAAATATCGACGGATATATGATCCCGGAAGATGTCTCACTTGCTGAAATGAACGGAAATACCGCGGATATTCCTTACTTGATTGGCACGACCCATGATGATTGGCAAATGAAGCTTACTGAGGAAAATTTCAGAAAGATTGCCGCCTTTTCGTATGGCAGGTATGCAGAAAAATATCTCCAGCTGTTTGAGGATAGGGCAGGAAATCTTTCTGGGTTCAGCCGTCACATTTCAGAGCGCATGACAGCCGCTGCAGTCGCTTGGGCTGAGATACAAAACACCTTGGGCCGAGTACCAGCTTATCTTTATCGTTTTGATCATAAATTGCCAGAGGATCCCGACGGTTCCAATAAAAGCGAACCGTCAGAAGTAGCTAAGATTAGCGTTGATGGGATCAGAAAAGGAGATTATAGCGGTGCGTTTCATACCAGCGAACTGGGGTATTTATTTAAAACACTGTCACATGGCTGGAGGCCTTATGAAAAAGCGGATTACGAATTATCAGACCAAATGGCTCAATATTGGACTAACTTTGCCAAAAATGGTGATCCGAATGGCAAGGGTTTGGCTCAATGGAAACCTTATACAAAAGAAAACCGCTGCTTAATGAAGCTTGATGTTGAATCAAAAATGGAAAAAGCTCAAGAAAACCCACGAGTTTCATTTTTGTGCGAATTCTTATCAGGTAAAATGAAGTGAACAAACGGGAACAACAAAGACTGGATCGCCGGCAACAAATTCTTGAGTGCTGTCTGGATATGATTGTCAATCGCGGTTACGAAGCGATGAAAACTCGAGATATCACTGAAAAGTTGCATATTAGTACGGGCCTTGTTTTTAATTATTTTAGTTCAAAAGAAAAAATATTTGAAGAACTCGTAACGATGGGAGTAAATACCACCGAAAATATTTTAAGATCTACTGAAGAAATCAAACAGCCGATTGTATATTTTGAAAAAATTACAGAAACCATTTTTGAAGGAATTCAGTCTTATTCAATGACTGCGAAGATGTTTTTACTAATGGCACAGGCAATCAATTCAGAATCAACCCCGGAAAATGTGAGGAAAATAGCCTCACAGCTTAACGTAATAAATCCGCTAATTTCAATAATTAGCCATGGCCAGCAATTACATCAAATAAAGGAAGGTGATCCAGAGGCCCTGGTAATGGCATATTGGGGAGCTGTTCAGGGAATTGCAGCAAATTTTGCAAATGGACAAAATCAGCATATGCCCAAGAGTGCTTGGATTGTCGATGTTTTAAGAGCTTATTAGTCCAGTTGCTGCTTTATGTACACTGGGTGTCTGGAAAATTAAAAAGCAGCTTATGTTTTAATTTTAATACTAATGAAGGTTTAATGTGGCTTTAATGAAGTTTTAATAATTAATTGGGATAATGTCTGGGTAAACAATGGAAGAAACGAATGATTGTGAGAATGAAATACACACTGTTTGAGTGAAAGCTTGAATAGAATAAAATTAACAGTAGAGGTGAGTAGACATGACACTATATATCATGGCTGGGATAGTTATATTTTCGATTTATATTCTGATGCTCCTTCCGGGCCGGATACCGAAGGATGTTGATGATCAGCTTTGGATGAGTTATTATGCTCATCGGGGATTGCATAATAAGGATAAGTCGATTCCTGAAAATTCCATGACCGCCTTTAAAAAAGCAGTGAATGCCGGTTATGGCATTGAGATGGATTTAAATCTCACAGCAGATGGAAAAATCATAGTATTTCACGATGATAATTTGTCCCGACTATGCGGGGTGGATAAATTAATAACCGAGTGTACCCTTGATGAACTAAAAAATTATAATCTCGAAAACACCGAGGAAAAAATCCCATTGTTTGAAGATGTCCTTAGAATGGTGGATGGACAGGTTCCCTTGATTGTGGAACTGAAAAGTACAAAAAATATCGAAGAACTGTGTTCTAAGACGGCTGAAATGCTTGATGATTATAAGGGGTTGTACTGTGTGGAGTCCTTCCATCCTCTGATTGTCAGATGGTTTTATAAAAACCGCCCGGATGTGGTTCGGGGACAGCTTTCAGTCGGGCGAAAAAGCCTTAAGGATATTGATGTCAAATTGTGGCAATGGCTCTTAATCATTTCATTTGGTACAAATTTTGTGACACGCCCCCATTTCATGGCCTTTTACCATGGAGATGCCCGGCGCAAACTGGGCCTCAGCCTGTTTCATTTATTAACAGGGCGGCTGGTGGGATGGACCGTTCAGGATACCGACGATATTGAATATTGCAAGAAGAAATTTGATGTGATCATCTTTGAATTTTTTGAGCCGTGAAAAAAACTTGATGAGTAAAGATAATGTATGAGTAACCAACAATAACATAAAAAAGAAGAAACCGTGTATTTTCACACGGTGCCTTCTTTTTTTATGCAGACAATATTATTTTCTGGCGGTGCGTTTAATACAGGTCGTCTTTAATCTCGATCCCGGCTGCTTCTGCCAGTCTCTTGATGCCTTCAACGGCGATAGTGACAGTGCTTTCGACATGGATAAAATCTGTTGCGCTGTCATCAAAAAGAATATTGCCCTGGGCGGGGAATTCATCATCGCCATCCCAAAAAAGAAATTGCATCGGCATGCATTCAAAGGCCTTGATCTGACAACCGGCATCAGAGTGGGGGAGTTTGACACCACCAAGCGCTTGACACGCCATCGACAGCTTTTTGGTCTGGCCAGAAAAGATTTGGGCAAAGGGAACAAGAACATGTTTCTCAAAAGCCTTTGTAAAGGGGGAAGCGCCTTTTAACTCTCTGAAGGGAACCCATTTATTCTTTAATACCGCTTGGGGCGATACATACCAGAGCAGCGTGTAAATAATTAATTGATTATTTCGATCCGCTGGCTGAAAATTTTCCAGCGAGACGATTTTCCCGGTTTCAGAATGGATCCCGAATTTCCGTCCGAAGAGGCTTAAGGTGAGGTATTTCTCCTCTAGTTTGATTTCCGGCAGTTTTTCAAGTAGCTGATGACGGTCCATTTCCAAAAATTTCTGGCGCCAGGCCTCACAGGCTTTTTCATAGTTATTGGTTATTTCAATCTCCATATGTGTGCTCCTATAAAATAAATTTGGTGAGACCAGGCATGTTTCACCTAGTAGTTATTTTAGTTTAACAGAGATGTTTGATTTTTACAACTCATGATGCTTTCTTATCACAATTATATTTCTGAACATAGCTTTGTAATTAAATACATTTAATATTTATCGGTGTAAAAAACAATAAAACTATGATAAAATATAAAAAATCGAGTAATGGATTGTAAGCGGAACATACAGTACTTTCGTAATATTCAAAAGCATCTGATTGAAGGAGGCGGCATTTTGAAAATTAGTATCAATATGATTGAAAAATATTTTTATAAACACATTCGAATGAAAACGATTAGAGCGGACGCTCATCTGACAATTGAGTCTTTTGAGGTAATTGATCTTACCAGGTGTTCGTTTGAAAAATCAATTCTGTATTTAATGAAAGCCGAAGAAATACCCGATTCTGAAGATGTTCCATCTGAAATGAATTTTCTTTGCTATAGTTTACCGGAAGATTTCGACTTGAAAAAATATAAACAGCTCAATCTGTTAATCCTTGAAGATCTGAGTAAACAAAAGATATTAAATGGGGTTATCGCAATTTTTCACAAATACAATACCATGGATGAACGGCTTAATTCATTAATATACCGAAATTTTTCTTTGCAGAAAATCATTGATTTAGCCACTGAAATGCTGGAAATGCCCCTTAATGTGCTGGATTTGAATCATAATGTTCTGGCTATCAGTTCGAATATGGATGCTCTGGATGATCCGCTTTGGGAATCCATGAAAGCAGGGTCAGATACGTCTAATTATGATATGGTTTTAAAGGGAGATCCGAAGATGAGGGACATTATTCATGCCCCCGGGTCTTCGGTTGAGATGATGTCAAATATCAGCGGTCATTATATTAAGGTATCCATGCTTTTTAATATGGGCCATGCCGTGGCAACTTTTGGCATGCATAAAACCAAAGACTTTGATAAACCCTTCGAAAAACATACCAATCAGATTTATGATTATATTGCAGAAAAGCTGAATCGCAATTTTAATCTGTTTTTCGAGTCAAAAGCAGACCGAGGATTATTGTATGAAGAATTTTTACATGATCTGTTTAACCGCAAATTCGAAAGTCGAAATGAAATTGAAGATCTTTCATTAAAACTTGGCTTCAATCTGGGTACCAGATATATCATGGGACTGATTTCTGTCAGAGACAGTGGTGTAAGAACAGATTATTATTTTACTATGATGGAGATTTTAGAAAGAAACATTGCGGATTCAAAATGTATTGCCATGGATTCTTTTATTTACATCATTATTCCCATAGCAGATGATGTGTATTTATCTAATGTTGTGCAGAATCGGTTATCAGAATTTATGCCCATCCATAATTGTCTTTGTCTGCTCAGCCCAGTAGTTGTATCTTTTGAAGAATTGTATAAAATTAATGCCATGTTCAAAGTAGTTTTGACGTTTATTGAAAATCAGGGCAGGTGCGATCGAATTTATCATTTTTATGAATTTGCCAGTCAATACAGCATGTGGCTTTTAGCTGAGAACATGCCCAACAAAATGATCACTCATCCGATGATTCAAAAGATCATCGATTATGATGAGAAACATCATTCCGATTATCTGGAAACCCTGAAATGTTATTTTAGAAATGAAAGTAGCATTGTCACCACATCTAGTTTACTCCATATGCATCGTAATTCACTGTTATATCGAATCAATCGAATTGAAAAGCTGCTGAGTGTCAGTCTGGATGACTGGAAACTAAAAGAGCAATTACTTTTTTTTATGTCTTGTTTGGAAAATAGGAATGGTTTCAAAAAATAATAATGGTATTAAAAGTCAGCTGGAATCTAAATGAAGCTTATTCCAGCTGGTTTTTTATTTGTCAATTCCCTTATTGGCAAGTTACTCACTGAGGGTCTTCTGTGCATTTTAAACAGTTACTGATTTTTTCTTTTGTGCAAAATCAACGTTGTTTTGGAGGTGTGAAAAATTTATGATAGAGACAAAGAATATTGAATACATTTAATATCATTCGATATCAATCAAAAAAGAAGTGATGGAATACCGGAAAACGTTGTTGAGTATTTAATATCAAACTAATTAAATTTCACTCTATTATTTTGAAAACGATTAATGATTCTACAAAATCAGGAGGGATCTAAAAAATGTACAAATTTAAACCTGCAACTGAACGTATTGAAAAGATGCATCAGCTCATTCGTGACCGGGTCATTCAGACCGATGCCGAGAGAGCGTTGATCACTACGGAGTCCTACAAGAGAAATGAACACGTGCTGCCGATTATCAAACGACCAAGGGCAATTTACGATGTCTGCGCAAATATGACGGTTCGTGTGGAGGATTTTGAAATTATTGTTGGGAACAGAGCTAAAAACTTCTGTGGTTCCGGTGTTGAACCTGAATGGGAAGGAGAGGGATGGATTCCGTCAATGATTGAGAATGGGATCTGGACGATTCAGGATGATGGATTGTATCACAACCCTGAAGGAGAAGAACTCAAACTTGCCATCAGTCCGGAAGATGTGGAAGCCTTGGTTTCCATTCGGGATTATTGGAAAGACAGAACCATTACAACGACAGCTAATGCATGGCAGCCGGAAGGCTATGATGAGCTCTGCAAGCTTGAAGTCTGTGCCAATGCTCCGGGAGCTCCATTGATGATGATGACAGCCGGTCACCTTACTCCAGGTTTTCAGAAGATCATTAACGTTGGTTATGATGCCATCCGAAAGGAAGCAGTGGATTTTATGGATGCCCATCGAAACAACCTTATGGGGGATGTTCTGAATAAATATATGTTTTACAATGCCGCTTCCATCGTCTGCGATGCAGCTGTGATTATGATTCAGCGCTATAGTGAAACATGTCTGGAAAAAGCAAAAGTGTGTCAGGATGAAACCCGAAGGGATGAGCTGCTAAAAATGGCAGATGGACTTTTGTGGATTTCAAAAAATCCTGCCCGAAATTTCTGGGAAGCCTGTCAGGCAGCTATTATGTATCAGCTTTTTCTGGCTTTGGAATCCAAGTATCCGGCGTGCTCCTTTGGTCGATTCGATCAGTATACCTGGCCATTCCTTAAGGCAGATCTGGAAGCAGAACGTTTGACAATGGATGAAGCTCAGGAAATCGTGGATGCCTTTTTCCTGAAATCGAATTGTTTCTATGGCGCGGCTCCTGTATTTGTTGCTCAGATCACGGGTATTGGCAATACCTATCAGCATACCACCGTCGGCGGGATTGATCCGGAAACCGGAGCGGATGCCACCAATCCTGTGACCTTTATGGCGCTTGAAACGATTGGCCGATTGAAGCTCCATGATCCTACCATCTCTCTTCGTGTTAATAAAAATACGCCGGACAAACTATGGGAGTGTGCTCTTGAAACCTCCAAGCTTGTGGGCGGTCTGCCCCTGTTTCAGAATGATGAGATTATTATCCCCGGTCTAATGAAGGAACTTGGCTTTAGTCTGGAAGATGCACGAAACTATGCCTTGATCGGATGTCAGGAAATCACTGGCTCCGGAAATGATTATTCGGCCTGTAATGGGATTGCTCCACCCTATGCCAGCATTCACTATGGGGTTGTTCTCAATATGGCCATCAATAACGGAGTCAATGCTTTTAATGGCCAGGAATGCAGTGTGAAAAAGGGATATCTTTATGAGATGAAAAACTTCGAAGAGGTGAAAGAAGCATTTAAGGCAGTTGCGAGTTACATCACCAAGGCACAAGTCAGCATCAATAATTATACCGAGTATCTGACCACTCAATATGCGCCTCTTGCCGGACTTTCCATTTCCATGGAAGGCTGTATGGAATCTGGAAAAGATGCCACCTGGGGAGGCTGTAAGTATAACTCCTATGGCGGCACAGCTACCGGTCTCGCCACCGTGGCCGACTCGTTAACCACGATTAAATACATGGTATTTGATAAAAAGCTCTGTACCGCCAGAGAACTTTATGATGCAGTAATGGCCAATTGGGAGGGATTCGAAGACCTGCGCCAACAGATTCTTCACGAAGTTCCCCATTATGGAAATGCTGATCCGTATGCGGATGAGCAAATGAAATGGGTTTGCGATATCTATTATGATATCTGCAGTGAGTGTTACAGTACCCGAACCCGACATTTTAAAGCAGGGCTTTACAGTGCCTCTGACCATGTTTTTCAGGGGTATCATACTTGGGCAACACCGGATGGAAGAAAAACCGGCGAAGCCTTGGCTGATGCCACATCCCCTGCTCAGGGAAGAGATATAAACGGACCTACCGCGGTGTGTACCTCTGCGTGTTGTTATGACCAGAGCAAATTCATGGACGGACTGGCGTTGAACATTCGTATTCATCCGTCTGCATTAAGCCGGGATGATGGCGTTGAAAAGCTTCGAGATATGACCAAAACTTATCTGAACAATGGCGGAATGGAAATTCAATACAATGTTGTTAGCACCGAAACCATGCGTGCCGCCCAGGCAGATCCGCAGTCCTATCGGGATCTTGTTGTGCGCATTGCCGGCTACTCGGCTTATTTTGTGGAGTTGAATGCAGATTGCCAGAACGATATCATCCGAAGAACAGAAAATACACTTTAACGATTTCAAAAAATAATATCAATTGGAGGAAACTAATGATTAGTACCTATACACAAGCAAGCCCAGTGGTTTTTGGAGTGGATGCAATCAATCGGATTGCTGAAAAAGCAAAAGATTTGGGCGGCAGCAGAGCATTATGCATTTATGATCAGGGAGTCAAAATAACAGGCATGGCTGATAGAATTATCAAGCTTTTAAATGATGCCGGAATCGAAACGGTTGTTTATGAAGGGGTTAAACCAGATCCCACCAATGATGCGGTTGATGCCGCCGGTCAATTTGCGCGAGACAGCCATGTTGATATAATTATTGGTATTGGGGGCGGAAGCACCTTGGATACGGCAAAATGCGTAGCGGTTTTAAATGACAATCCGCTTCCGATTACTCAATACTGGGCATCATTAGGTAAAAAATATGAAATGAAAACACCGTTGATTTTAGTGCCGACCTCATCCGGCACGGGTAGCGAAGTGACGATGATTGCCGCCATCGTTGATCTCAAGACGCATATCAAGGAAGCTGTTGTTAAACCAGGCAATCTGGCTATTGTCGATCCGGCATTAACATTAACAGTGCCACCCCATATCACCGCGGTAACTGGGATGGACGCCCTTTCCCATGCGGTTGAATCCTACACCACCAACTGCACCAATCCGCGATCCGATGTGTTGGCGCTGGAGGCGATCAAACTGATCGCCCAGAATTTGGAAAAAGCAACGTGCAACGGCAGCGATTTGGAAGCCCGGACACAGTTATCACTGGCCAGCAATTTCGCCGGGATTTCTTTTGGAGACGCTAGTGTCCATTTTGGTCATGCCCTGGGACATGAATTCGGCGGAGTTTTTCATTTGCCTCACGGTGCGGCCTGTGCACTGACCATTCCGGAAGTGATTGTATTTGCCGCAGATATTATACCAGAACGGATCATCAACATTGGTAAAGCATTTGGCCTGGATTTTCCGGCAAATACGACGGGCCTTCAGGCCGCGGAGCTGACGGCTGAAAAAGTGAGAAATTTGCTGAAAGCTGTTGGCATTATGTCCCTCAAACAACTCGGAATCAGCAGAGCAGATGCCGTCGCTTGTGCCAAAGGAGCGGTGGAAAACAACTGGTTTGTAAGCTGCGCCATCAAAGAAGTTAATGTTGATGTAATGGCCGAATTAATTGAAAAAATTTATGATAATTTTCAATAAAAATTAAAACTGGAAAGGAAAAAATATGGTTACCTTAAAACCCATTACTACCCGCGTTTTAAAAATGCGGAAGAATTATCGCGAAACCATGCCGAAAGTCTGCACGGCCCGTCTGAAAATCGTCACCGATTTTTATCAGGAAAATCCCAACATCACGGGGATTTTAAAACGCGCACTGGTATTTAAAGAACTGGCGGAAAAAATGCCGGTTTTGATCAGTGCGGATGAGATCATCGTCGGGAGTATGGCTTCTACTTATCGCGGTTCAGCTCTTTTCCCGGAGAATGATATTGTCTGGATGAAGGCTGACAACGAGGCTGGACAATTGTTTAACCGGGAGTTGGATCCCTATATTATTGATGATGAAGACTGGGCGTATATTTCCAGCGTCATACCTTACTGGTCCAAAAATTCCCTCAGTGCCATGACCGATGCCTATATTCCGGAAGGATATTTTGCCGCAGTCGGCAATCAGGTTACCGTTTATGGGGACAAGGGAATTTGCGCGGCACCAGTTGGTCATTTCTGTACCAATTATGACAAAGCCATTCGTGTGGGCTTTGGGTCCGTTCGGGAGGAAGCCAAAGGGAAAATGGCGGTTTTAGAAGGGAAAATGGAAGCAGATGCCATTAAACAGTACAATTTTTACCGATCAGTGGTGATTGTCTGTGACGGAATGATTACTTTGTCCAAGCGCTATGGCGCAGAAGCTGCCCGTCAGGCAGAAGCATGTTCAGATCTCAGTCGAAAGGCTGAACTGGAAAAAATGGCGGAATCACTGAACTGGATTATGGAAAAACCGGCCCGCAATTTTCAGGATGCCATTCAGATTATGTTCCTGTATCAGATTGGCATGTGTCTTCACAATAATATGCATGCCCCGACTTTCGGTCGGGTAGATCAGTATCTGGGCAGCTTTTACGAAGCTGATCTGGCAGCCGGACGGATGACACCGGAAGAAGCTCAGGAAATCTATGATCTGTTTTCACTAAAAGTCGCTGAAATGAATAAAATCTGGTCATTCGGAACCACCCTGGCAGTTTCTGGTTATACGGTTGGTCAGCTCATGACTCTGGGCGGCGTCGACAAGAACAATCAGGATGCCACCAATACGGTTACCTATATGATGCTTCAGACTGCTGCCCGGTTGGAACTCCATGATCCGCCTTTATCGCTTCGAGTTCATAAAGATACGCCGGACTTATTGTGGGAAGCCGCATTGGAAACCACGAAAATATGTGGCGGGGTACCAACTTTTGAAAATGATGATGTGATTATTCCGGCGTTAATGAAAAACAATCGGATGGATTTGGAAAGTGCCCGGAATTACTGTCTCATTGGCTGTGTTGAGCCAGCCGGTTGTGGTGACGAATGGCCAGCCTGCGGTGGGTCCGGGGGTGAAGCCTATTGGAATATGCCAATGGCTATTGTTCATGCTATCAACGACGGTCATAATCCGATGCCAGACTTTTTTGGAAACGTCAACGAAAACAGAACCGGGGCCCATACCGGCTATCTCTATGAAATGGAAACCTTTGATGAGGTGCTGAAAGCTGTTTCAGTTCAATACCAATATTTTCTGGAATGGCAGATGTCCATGGTCAATATGTTCGAGGTGGTAGCCGCCGAGCATATGGCACAACCCCTGGTATCCTGCATGATGGATGGCTGTATGGAATCCGGAAAGGATGTCATGAACGGTGGCGCTAAGAATAACAGCTGTGGTGTTCCGGGAGTTGGAATCGGGAATGCTGTGGATAGTCTGGCAGTGATGAAGCATATGATTTACGACAAAAAAATCTGCTCAGCCAGAGAGTTCTATGATGCATTTATGTCCAATTGGGAAGACCGGGAAGATCTGCGGCAATATATCCTCAACGAAGTGCCTCACTATGGAAATGACGCCGACTACGCTGATGAATGGGCCACCTGGCTGCTTAACCTTTTTGCCGATATTGTGACGAACTTTACTAATATTCGTGGCTGTAAATTTGCGCCGGGTTTGTACCCGGTTGCCACCAATGTTTTATGGGGATTGATGACACCGGCTACTCCGGATGGACGAAAAGGTGGAGACCCGCTTTCAGATGGTATCTCTCCAGTTCAGCAACTTGATAAAAATGGACCCACGGCTATTTTAAAATCGGTGAGCCGTATTCCCCAGGAACGTTTTTCAAATGGAACCTTGTTGAACATGAAATTCCACCCCACGGCACTGAGTAATGAAAGCGGCAGAGAAAAGCTGGAAGCCCTGATGAAAACATATTTTGATATGGGCGGGATGGAAATGCAGCTCAATGTTGTCAGTGTGGCTACCCTACGAAAAGCCCAGGAACATCCGGAAGATTATCAAAATTTGGTTGTCCGAGTTGCTGGATTCAGTGCTTATTTTGTGGAACTCTTTAAAAACTGTCAGGATGATTTAATTCGTCGGACAGAATTAACCCTATAAGCCGTGAGAGGCTACAGATGATGAAAGAATCAGACCTAACGGGTAAGGTTTATGATATTCAGGGATTCTCGGTTCAGGATGGACCGGGAATCCGAACCACTGTATTTTTAAAGGGGTGTCCGCTTCGTTGTCCATGGTGTCATAGTCCGGAATCCCAATCCTTTACTTCCCAGCTGAGCTGGATGGTCATGCGGTGTATCGGTGTGGAAAAATGCGGAAAATGTTTGACGGCCTGCAAAAAAGGCGCCATTACAGTCGGTGAGAGTACAGAAAGTATGGGAACCGGCGAGAAAATCAAGCTGGTTCATGTTAATCGTTCCCTTTGTGACGATTGTGGCGATTGCGCCAAGGCATGTTATCCGGGCGGACTTTCTATTTGCGGAGAGGACTATCAGGTAGATGATTTGCTGAAACGGCTCTGCCGAGACATTCCCTTTTATGAACAGTCCGGGGGAGGGGTCACTGTTTCCGGAGGCGAGGCGCTTTCACAACCGGAATTCACCCTGAAAATTTTACAGGGTCTGAAAGAGCAAGGAGTTCATACCGCGCTCGACACTACCGGTTTTACAGACTACAAAAACATTGACGCCGTTTTACCCTTTGTGGATTTATTTTTATACGATTTGAAACACATGGATAACCAACAGCATAAAAAAGTCATTGGTGTTTCCAATGAACGAATTCTGGAGAATGCGCAAAAAATTGCCACAGCAGGGGGGAAACTGCAGATCCGAATTCCCGTGATTCCAAGTTTCAATGATTCCGAAGAAAATATAAAATTAACCGGAGAATTCTGCAAATCCCTTGGGGAAGCGGTAACCCTTGTTCAAATTCTTCCTTACCACAATATGGGTGTGGTAAAATATCTGCGAATCAGTGATGATCCGAAGGTATTGGAAGCAGAGCCGCCATCTGAAGAAAAAATTCAGAGTTTGAAGGAAATTCTTGAAAGTTTCGAATTAAATGTAACGGTCCATTGAAAATATAAAAACCACAAGAAATGCCATTGCGTATTTCTTGTGGTTTTTCTTAATTTCTGTTATGCTAAATATGGATCTAAACTAAATTGAATAGAATTGAGGCGAAAAAATTTGATTTTCAGAATGCTGATCAGCATAAAAAACTTTTTTTATATCTCGATGGCGGAGAAGTACCGAAAGAGCTGACAAATAAAGATAAACAGAACTAATGCCGCAAATTTAAACATTATTTCACGAACTTTTGTTATTCTGCAAATTTTAACGATCGCTTTTTTAATAATCGATAAAGGAAAAACGCTTGCTGTTGTGTCCATTTTTCAGCCCTATGTTCTATTTCTGATTTATGTTGTGGTGCAATCTGCTTTTATCCTTTTGATACCGATGTTTCAACCATCCTCGGATATTGTATCAGGAGATATTGTCTACAGTACATTGGTTATGATATTAGCTGTGGTTATATCGCGCATGCGGTACCAAAATTGGGTGAAAGTTTTTGAAAATGAGAAGAGCATTGAGGAAAAAAACGATGAATTGGAAAAAATCAATACAGAATTCGGAAAAATAAATGAGAAATTGAAGAAAGCTAACGAAAAATTGAAACACCTTTCTCAACGTGATGGTTTAACAAATATTTTCAACCGTTCCATGTTTGACAAAACAATAAATCTGGAATGGAACAAGTGTCAACGAAATCAATTGCCATTGTCTTTGTTGATGATTGATTCAGCTTTTGAATTCTTTCAGTTAGTGCGGAGACACTCTCTGTCGCTGGTTACTTATCCGTCTCGGAGTTTGCATAACTTTGTCCCCATTGCCCTAAATTAGCTAAAATCGGTAAAATGCTTTTTCCTGAATCAGTAAGGGAATATTCTACTTTGGGCGGTATTTGTGCATAGGCAAATCGTTTTACTAATCCATATCCTTCTAATTCACGGAGTTGTTGAGTCAACATTTTTTGAGTAATGTTAGGTAAAGTTCTTCGTAGCTCATTGAATCTGATCGTTTTATCACCTAGATACCACAAAATGAGTACTTTCCATTTTCCACCGATGATAGCCAGCGTTAATTCCATCGAGCAATGATACTCTTTATCTTTAAATTTAATCAATATCTCTCACTCCTTAAATTAGTTAAAGTATTATTTTACGGTATACAAGTATATACTATCCCACTGATAAGTGCCTACTTGTTAATTATTAACTGACAGTCTATTATTATAGCATAATAGACTGTCAAAATAATAACTATTAAAGCGAGGGGTAAAAATGAATATTATTCAGGTTGATCAAGAAAAATGTACTAAATGTGGCATATGTGTAGAACTGTGTCCAACAAGAACTTTACACATGGGGGAGAACGGGCCAGGAGTAGTTAAACCGGAAGGATGTATCGCCTGCGGTCATTGTGTTGCTATATGTCCAAATATGGCAATCGATAATGTCAAGACACCATTATCTGATCAAGTGGCTTTGGAAGAATTTCCAGTTATTGATTGTGATACTGCTTATCATTTCATCCGATCACGTCGATCAATTCGTTGTTATAGAAGTGAAAGTATTCCTAGAAAACAGTTATTAAAATTAGTCGATATTGCCCGATTTGCGCCTACTGCAAGCAATAAGCAGGGGATTTCATATGTTATTATAGAGGACAGAAAAACACTTAAAAAAGCAATAGATGCTGTTATTCAATGGATGGAAGAAAATCAGTCGCGTTGGTGGAGCTTTCCGTTGCATATTAAAGCTTATAGAGAAAAAGGCATTGATGGAATTTTTCGTTCTGCTCCAAATCTAATTATCGCGACGGCACCAAAAGATTTTAAAAACGGTCGAGAAAATACTATTTTATCACTTGCCTATTTAGAACTGTATGCAAATACGTTAGGAATTGGTTCTGCTTGGGCAGGTCTTTTTGAGATGTGTGCATTTTCAAACTATGTTCCCTTACTGGACTTGTTAAAAATTCCAGAGAATAAGTCAATAACAGGAGCCGTCATGATTGGTTATCCTAAATATCATTTTCAAAGACTCGTGGATAGGAATCCGATTGATGTCACCTGGTTAAGTGATGAAGGTAGATAGGATAAGTTAAATAAAGATTTTGACAACATTTCCAGATAACCCAAAAAAAATTTTCCCCAATCCAACCCAATCCAGCCCAAAAAGTTAAGTAGCATCTAACTCAACTTAACTTTTCTGGCACGGCTTTTAACATTGGAATGATCGCATCGATGTTTTCCTGGTTAATTCCTTTATCCGATCGCTGAAACAGTGCTGCCAGCACTGATTTTACAACGACACGCGTTTGCTTATCACCGATTTCATATAATTCTACTGTAATGATTTCACCAGCCGACCTTGAACTGGATGTTGTTTGCAAAATAATCACATAGTTTTTTTCTTTCAGTTCTTTTTCGATAATGGAAAAACGGCGTGTTTCATCTAAATTTGATAAAAATCTTTCTTTTAGCGCTTCAAGAGATGCGCCGATGATCACTTCGTTAGTTTCTGATTTACTCATGTCATATTTTTAGCAGCAGACTGTACAAATTAAAAAGCCTGATGCGTTCCCCTTTCTTTTTTGAAAACAAAACGATAGTTTCCGTTATTTAACTTTCGCCCGGCAAATGAACTAATTAAGAAAAAGCAACAGGCATTGCTTCAATTATATTGCGAATAAGAAAAAAATTCAAGTTAAAAACCGTTATCATATTGTATTAGCAACTGATTACTGATGGCTTTCTTGACAAACACTTGTATTTAAATAATAATACTTGTAAAATTGATTTTCAATATAACAAGGAGAAAATAGATTAATGAAAAAATCGATAGGCGCTAAAACATTTGCGATGCCCAGTCCAGTTTGGGTTGTGGGAACATATGGAGAAAATGGTGTTCCAAATATAATGACTGCTGCATGGGGGGGGATTTGCTGTTCTGTTCCACCATGCGTAACGATATCTTTACAAAAACCAAGAGCTTCTTATGATAATATCATGAAGCGAAAAGCATTTACGATTAGTATACCGTCCAGCAAACAAGCAATTGAGGCTGATTATGTGGGCATTGTCAGCGGCAAAAATGTGGATAAATTTGCAGTAACCAGTTTAACCTCGGTTAAGAGTGAACTTGTAGATGCCCCTTATGTTGGTGAATTTCCTTTGATCTTAGAATGTCGGCTGGTACAGACAGTTGAACTAGGTATACATACCCAGTTTATTGGTGAAATCGTCGATGTTAAGGCAGACAGTGATGTCCTCGACGAAAAGGGCATTCCTACTTTGGAAAAAGTATCGCCATTTGTCTTCTGTGCATCCGATAAAAGGTATTACCAGATGGGGGATATACTTGGACAGGCATTCTCAATGGGAATGAAGTTTAAAGTTAAGTAGTTTATAATACATTCCCGTAAAATAGAAGTAATGTAATATTTTAAGGAACCTGATATTGTTTTCGAATCGTCAGCAATATCAGGTTGACTATTTAGTCATTCTAAATTATAATCGAGGACAGAAAGATAAGGAGGCAATGGTGGATAAAAGAGAACAGATATTAAAAGCAGCATTGACGCTTTTCAATAGGTATGGTTTCGACAATACCCCTACGGCCCGAATTTCAAAAGAGGCGGGTGTTGCAACCGGAACACTGTTTAACTATTTTAACAGTAAGGAAGAACTGATTAATGTCCTTTATCTAAATTGCAAGGATTCATTGACAAGACGGTTATCCGATGGTCTTGATCAAGAAAAGACCTATCGAAGCAAATTGAAAAGAATTTATATCAATTATCTCAGATGGAGTCTTGAGTATACCGATGAATTCCTGTTTTTTCAGCAGTTCTGCAATGCATCCTGCATCGGCGAAACAACGCGCAAAGAAGGTTTAAGTAAGTTTAATAGCATATTAGAGTTGATTACTGAAGGGATAGAGAAAGAAATTATAAAAAATGTCAATCTGGATTATATCAGTACGGTGCTTGTAGGTATACTGAATTCAAGTACCTATTACTATATTGCGAATCCTAATTTGGCTGGAGATGAAGAGTTTTTAGAAATGTCTTTTGATTTTCTCTGGGACAGTATAAAGAAATGATTTTTTTATACTGGAATGACTAAATAGTCATTCAGCCGGAGGTAATGTAATTTTAAATTAATCACATCGATTTTAATAACCGTTGCCTGTTCTTCGACAAGCAGAAAAAATAAAGCAATTAAAAAAAATAAGGAGTATTACAAAATGAATTATCGGATCAACCCTAAAAATGGAGACAAACTTTCAGCCCTTGGTTTTGGCTGTATGCGATTTGCAAAAGATGAAAAAGAGGTAGAAAAACAGATAATATATGCAATTGAGAATGGTGTTAACTATTTTGACACGGCCTATATTTATCCAAAGAGTGAAGCTATATTAGGACGAGTGCTGGCAAAAGGTTATCGTAATCGCGTGAAAATTGCAACCAAGATGCCGCCTTACTTAATAAAGAAATATGAGGATCTTGACAAAATTTTCAGCGCTGAATTAGAACGCCTGCAAACAGACCATATCGATTATTATTTCTTGCATATGTTGACTGATGTTGCTATATGGACAAGACTTGTGAAACTAGGCATTTTAGAATGGATCAAAGAAAAAAAGCAAGCGGGCCAAATTATTAATATCGGATTTTCATATCATGGCGGTAGAGATGAATTCAAAAAACTGGTAGATGCCTATGATTGGGAATTTTGCATGATCCAATTTAATTTTCTTGATGAAAATAAACAGGCAGGAAAAGAAGGGCTGAAGTATGCTGCGGCTAAAGGGTTGCCGGTTATGATAATGGAACCATTAAGAGGTGGGAAACTGGTTACAAATCTACCAAAAGAAGTTTATAAGGTCTGGGATCAAGCCGATGTAAAACGTTCTCCTGCTGAGTGGGCATTTCGTTGGATTTGGAATCACCCGGAAGTGACTGTTGTATTGTCTGGAATGAATTCACAGGCGATGGTGGAAGAAAATATTAAAGTTGCTTCACAGGCTGAGGCGAATACTTTTACAGTCGCTGATTTTGAATTGTTTAATGAAGTCAGTCAAATACTAAGTGAAAAGATTAAAATCCCCTGTACTGGATGCAATTATTGCATTCCATGTCCTATGGGTGTCGATATACCGACCTGCTTTTCATGTTATAATGATCGGGAGATAGAAGGAAAAGGGGCTGCTCTTGGCAAATACATCATGCAAACCAGCGTGAAGAGCAAAACGAGCAATGCTTCCCTCTGTTCAAAATGTGGAAAATGTGAAAGGCATTGCCCACAAAATATTAAAATAAGAGACGAACTAGCCAATGTTACAAAAACGATGGAAGGCTTCTACTATAAGCCAACCCGGTTTATAATTAAAAAATTTATGAAATTATAAATAGCTTTCTACTCAGACATGTTGGAATAAAAAATGATTATAGGAGGAGAATAATTATGGAACATTTAGAACTAATGAGAGCGCGCCATTCTGTCCGCGCCTATAATGAGAAAAAAATCGAGGAAAAGCCTGCCAATATTCTGAGATCTATTATTAATGAGTGCAATGAAGAAGGTGGACTGCGTATTCAGCTATGCCTTAACGAACCAAAAGCATTTGACGGCTTGATGTCGCACTACGGAAAATTCAGCAATGTCAACAATTACATTGCCTTAGTTGGGAAAAAATCAAAAGGATTTGAAGAAAAATTAGGCTATTATGGCGAGAAGATCGTTCTAAAAGCCACAGAACTTGGTTTGGGCTCGTGTTGGGTTGCCGGAACATACAGCAAGAGCAAGTGCAGCTGCTTAATAGAAAAGGGGGAAAAACTTATCTGTGTTATCGCCATCGGATATTTTGATAAAGATGGGGTTCCTCATAAGACAAAGTCAATTAATGAGCTTAGCGATGTAAATGGTAATATGCCGGAGTGGTTCCGTCAGGGTATGGAAGCATCACAGCTAGCTCCAACTGCCATGAATCAACAGAAGTTTTTAATTTCATTTAAAGGAAATGCTGTTACGGCAAAAGCCGGGATAGGATTTTTCACCAAACTTGACCTCGGTATTGTTAAATATCATTTTGAACTCGGTGCAGGCCATGCAAAATGGAAATGGGAAGAATAATCATTTTTAATGTATTGTACGGTCACCACCTATTTTTGGGAGCAGGCATTTCATTTTATACAAAGGATGATTCGCCCCAAGTTCTGATCTGAAGTTAAGGAAATCTAATTTTCCAATACATCTAAAGGGCTTTTGCTGTGATTTTAAATATTGAAACAAATCATTTGTTGCAAGGCAATCGGATAGGGCTCGGTGGGTATTGGTGTTTCGAATCACGCATTTTTCGCATAAAGCCAGCGGGTTCTGGTTTTGAAGCGGTATTGTTTTTTCTCTGAACAGATCAACGATTTCAATGAAATCATTGGTGAAATATTGACCCAACTGCTCTTCACAATGATCGTATAAAAAATTGATGTCAAAATTAATATTATGGCCGATTAAGATATGCTTGTCTGCAAAAGACAGAAAAGAATCCAGTACCTCGCTAATCTGACTGGCATCCGTAACCATTTGATTGGTGATGCCGGTCTGGTTAGAAATATAATCATTAATAGGATTCATTGGTCTGATTAATGATTGAAAGATGGATATAATTTCATTATTAGATACTTTCACAGCTCCAATTTCAATGATCTCATTGTTTTTTGGGTTGAAGCCGGTTGTTTCAATAGCAATAATTACATAATCATTAGGAAAGTCAATAAAACTTTTCCCTTTATAAGCTCTGATTGTTGGAATAATACTCATCATTAATTCTCCTCACTATACATTTCTAATTTGACTTAAATGATCGAACTTTTATTAAAAAAAATTAGATCCTTAGCTCATTTATGACCAAAAATGTTCTTTTTATTCATCTTATTTTAATATTTTATAAAAAGAAAATCAAATGATGATTTGTTATATTTTAGAAAATAAATGTGCCGATTTTGAAGTTGGAAATAACGTATGATAGGACGATTAAAATTGGAATTAAGAATGTAAAATTCAAACAAATAATATGGAGGTAGAATTTGAACCCTAAAATAATTTTGGCTAGCCAATCTCCTAGAAGACGAGAGCTGCTTAAATTGGCCGTTAAGGACTTTGAAATAAAAGTGGCGGATATTGATGAAAAGAAAATAGAAATGGCTATTTTAAAAAACAGGAATGGCGATTTTTTGTCAGCGGCACAAAAACTTGTTCTTGAGCTTTCATCGAGAAAAGCTCAAGAAATACAAAAGAACAATCGCGATGCTCTGGTGATCGGAGCGGATACTGTTGTGGTTTTTAAGGATCAGATCTTGGGTAAACCCTTGGATGAAGATGACGCATACCGGATGATAAAAGAGCTTTCTGGCAACACCCACCGGGTATTAACTGGAGTCAGTATAAAGCTTGGCAGTGTGGAGGAGCAGTTTGTATCGGTATCAAAAATAAAGTTTTATAGTTGGAATAAACAGATGAAACTAGAGGTCAGGGCATATGTGGCCTCTGGCAAGGTCATGGATAAAGCCGGCGCCTATGGCATACAGGAAGAAGCTGGGCTTTGGGTCAAGTGGATTAAAGGGGATTATAATAATATCGTCGGTCTTCCAATAGCCCAACTCAACAAAAGACTGAATATATTAATGAATATGACAACCAATAAAATTTAAGGAGAATTTAAAGCGGTCAAGCATTCTTGAAAATGTCTAACCGTCAGTAGATCGTTCTTCTTGTTATTGTGTAGCATGTATCAAATTTGTGAAGATACCAAATTATTTTGTTTTGTCCTGCAACTTTTTCAAAGCGGAAATGAAAAAGTCCGGATGCTCATAGTGGATGTCATGGCCTGATTTAATGGTAAGAGTTTCACAATTGACAAGGCAATCCTGAACCTTTTTTGCATCTTCATCGGTATTGGCAGCATACAAAACCCCGTCCTTTCCGTAATTTGTTTCGGCTTTCAGATAAATCGTCGGGCACTGGATTGCTTTTAGCATCGCTTCCTGATCGACGGTATTCATCCATGAACCATCGTAAAAGGTCTCGCCGAAGGCTGGATCATAGCAATCGAAGGAATTCACGAGTCGAAGCCAGGAATAGGGGATCCAGAAGATTCTTGGTCCCTGACCGGGATAATCATTTCGAAATGTTTCAACAGCCTGCACCACCTTCTCTTTTAAACCACCGAAAAGGGAAACCATGTAGCTATTTTTAAAATAGTAGATAACGAAATCCGTTTCATCCGTTTGGTTCAGAAAGCTGTGAATGGGCAAGAAGGTATCCTTCCAGGCAAAGCAGGCATTTCCTTCCTGCATTTCATCAGGGGTCACTTCAAAGAGCGGTGGATCTTCGAGCAGAACGCTGCTGACCAGCTCCGGTGCGTTGGACCCCAGCCAGGCTACCAGAATACCGCCGGAAGAATGGCCGGAGACAATACATTTTTCGCCGATTACATGCTCCATAAACCAGATCAGGGCTTGGCCATTTGCCGCACAGGAGTAAAGTGCCGGATCGTGGCTGGACTGACCATGGCCAAAGCAATCGACCGCAAAGACATGGTAGCTTTTCGATAACTCGGGCAGATCAGCGGCATAATCCTCCCAGGAAACACCCTGGCCGTGGATTAAAAGGAGAGCGGGGCCATTGTTTGGACCCTCTCCGTAATTGATGATGGCACCATTATCCAGATTAGCCGTTTTCTCAGTAAAACCAGCTGCTAGGGTCTGTTTGAGATAGCGGTCATCAATCGGGTGTAAATTGCTGTAAAAATAATAACCAAGGGCACCGACGATGCCGATTACTACAAAAGCTAAAACAATCAGTATAATATGCATTTTTTTAATCTTCACTTTCTTGATCCTTAACTATTTGATGGGAATAACCCAAATTTTTTTTGACAAATTCAAACTGACTGATGAATTGACTTGAGTCAATCAGCGCGAGCCCACCCTGATTTTCATCACCCAGAATCATCAGACTGTCTCCGGGGTTGATCTGGAAGACTTCCCGGGCTTTCTTGGGAATAACGATTTGTCCCCGCTCGCCCACAATGGCCGTGCCGAAAACGTGCTTACCTTTTGGCGGCACGGGAAATCCCTCTGTTTCGTTTCCATTAACAAGGGTATCAAGGGAAATGTTATAAAGGTTAGCAAGGGCAATGCATTTATTCATATCCGGTAAGCTTTCACCGCTTTCCCATTTGGCGACAGACTGTCGGGAAACTTCAATCTTTTCAGCAACATCCTCTTGTGTGTATTGATGCGTTTTTCTAAGCATCTGTAAATTCATATTAATCATATTTTTCATATTTTCACCACCTGTGCTTATTTTATCAGTTTTTGGAAACAACATCCATCAATTGATGTTAACAAATTAGCACAAAAAATGTTAGTGCTGGTTGCGTCGATGGGAAAGACAGAGTAACGTTAATGAAAATCTGAAAAGTTTTTCAAATATAAGGATTGGAATTGTCAATAACAGTTCAGTCGAGACCAGCAAGGAATTATCTCCAAACATCCTTCAGGGTTGCGAAAAAACTCTCTATCCGAGCATTATCATAGCAGCGCCCGGTACTGCTCATACTTTGAATGGCTTTTGCTTTTTTCAACGCATTCCTAAATGATTTGCTGCTAACTTGCGAGCCCCGATCTGAATGAAGAATCATTCCTTTGGCATTATCATCTCGGTAGGCTTTCTGGAATGCATCAACACAAAGGTCTGCCCGCATGTTGTCATCCATCTTGAATCCACGGATGGTACCGTCATAGCAATCCAAAATGGGAGCCTGATAAAGCTTTCCTTCTTTACAGAGAATTTCCGTTATATCTGTTAACCATTTTTGATTGGGAGCTTTTGCAGTGAAATCCTGTTTAATGAGATTTTCGGACTTCTGTGCTGCGGCTTCAGCTTTTGTAATACCATTCGGTTTGCGTTTCATCCAGATCATCAGATTATTCTCTTTACAGATAAGATGTATCGTTCTTAAACTTCCGTGATAATTTCGTTTTAGTCGCTGATAATCGTAGATGAGACGAACACCGTAATTGGCATTTTTCGAGTCTTCCTGTATTAATTCATAGATTTGCGCCAAAAAATTCATAGAGCGATCATAGTATAGTTATTGATTTCTCTTGACAATACGAAAAAAAATAGATAAAATTATTGCAAGTACTCACTTGCATGGAGGTGCCGCATTGGATGAAACAAGTCAGAAAATCATTGATGTCACGATGGCTCTTGTCAGAGATAAGGGCTATGTGGCAACAACTACAAAAGATATTGCAAATCATGCCCAGATTAATGAATGCACAATTTTTCGGAAATTCAAAGGAAAAAAGGATATCGTGTTAAGCGGTATGAAGCAACTAGAATGGCGGGCAAATATAACCCCCGATGTTTTTAAGAATGTGAACTGGAATTTGCAGAAGGATCTGGAAATGTTTATGAACAATTACTTAGATCGGGTAAACGCTGATTTTGTGAATCTTTCCATTGGACTGCGGGCACCTCAGATATACGATGAGACAGCAGATTTGATAATGAAAATCCCAGCGATATTTATTCAGTATTTAACGACATATTTTAAAAAAATGCATGATAAAGGCAAACTGGAGGAAATGGATTTTCATAGTCTGGCAATCACAATTTTTTCTTCAACATTTGGATACACCTTTTTAAAAACTTCGTTTGAAGATAAACTGATTGATGTCAATCAGAAAGACTATGTCGAACAAAGTGTAAAAATGTTTATAAACGGCATTCAGAAGAACATATGAGTATCATGGCACTATTCGTTTGTAATAGTGTCAAAAAAACAGCTTAAAAGCAAGCAAGCACTTGCATACAATGATTGGAGGATTAAAGTCATGGAAATAACAGGCGCAGCCTTATTTGTAGAAGCATTAAAAAAAGAAAAGGTTCAAATTCTATTTGGTTATCCGGGGGGGCAGGCAATAGATCTTTTCGATGCTTTATATGATCAGCGTGATATTGAGGTAATTCTACCGAGACATGAGCAGGGTTTGGTTCATGCTGCCGATGGTTATGCGCGTTCAACTGGGAAGGTGGGCGTTTGTCTTGTAACAAGCGGCCCTGGTGCTACGAATCTAGTAACGGGGATTGCAACGGCAGACTACGACAGCGTTCCTCTTGTCTGCTTTACGGGTCAAGTACCAACTCACCTGATTGGAAACGATGCTTTTCAGGAAGTGGATATTGTGGGTATAACCAGCAGTATCTGCAAATATGCCGTGACGGTACGAAAAAGAGAAGATCTGGGGAAAATCATCAAGAAAGCTTTTTTCATTGCGAAGACAGGAAAACCTGGTGTTGTGGTTGTTGATTTTCCAAAAGATATACAGTGTGCTTACGGCAGTAGTGAATACCCGGAGACTATCGACATAGTAAGCTATAAACCAGATAACGATATTGATCCTGATCAGATTAAAATGGCAATGCTGGCATTGCATCAGGCGAAAAAACCCTTATTTCTAATCGGCGGCGGAGTGAATATCGCCCATGCCAATAAAGAAATGCTGGAACTGTCAGAACGGACAGGGGTTCCGGTAATTACCACCATAATGGGAAAAGGCGCGATACCCACCACTCACCCCCTGTATGTGGGAAATCTGGGTATTCATGGATGTTTTGCAGCCAATACCGCAATCAGTGAGTGCGATCTTCTTTTTTCCATCGGAACACGATTCAATGATCGTATCACAGGAAAAATCAGTGAATTCGCTAAATATGCGACAATTATCCATGTCGATATTGATCCAGCTTCAATTTCCAAAAACATCAGAGTCGATATTCCGATTGTGGCTGATGCAAAAATGGCGATAAAAGAAATGCTAAAAAATGCAACACTGCTGGAAATTCAAAAATGGAGTGAAACAATAACAAATTGGAACCGGAACTATCCGTTGAAGAGGGATCAGAAGGGGATGACACCTCAGATTATTATTGATGAAATAAACAGGACTTTTACCAATTCGATCGTCGTTACAGACGTGGGTCAGAATCAACTCTGGACAACTCAATATCTGGAATTGGATGAAAACAGGCAGATGTTGACTTCTGGAGGATTGGGAACCATGGGCTATGGCATACCGGCAGGATTGGGTGCTAAAATGGGTAATCCAGATAAAGATGTACTTGTCATTTCCGGTGATGGCGGTGCTCAAATGAACATACAGGAAATGGCAACTGCAGTGGTTTATGAAGTCCCACTGATCATCATAATTTTGAATAATGGCTATTTGGGAAATGTCCGTCAGTGGCAGGAAATGTTTTACAATAAACGGTATTCCAGCACCTGTTTGCTTTATCGAAAGAGCTGTGGAGGCGCTTGCGGCGATCCGGACAGAACCTGTCCGGAATATACACCAGATTTTGTCTTGCTGGCCGAAAGCTACGGCGCAAAGGGGATTCGTGTTAAACAGGCCGAGGATATAGCGAGTGCTTTTTATCTTGCCAAAAATAATGTATCCGGACCGATAATCATTGAGTTTATCATTGATCGCGAAGAAAACGTACTGCCAATTGTGCCGCCGGGCAATGCCATCAGCGAAATGATCATAAAATAAAAAATGACGCCATAACCAGATAAAGGCAAGAATCAGGTCGTAAATGCCTGACTTTTGCCTTTATCTGGTTATGAGTGATTTGAGATTGTTAATGCATTAGGTAATATCGGAGGGTGACTATTTAGTAAATAGTCGCCCTCCGGTTGTGATCCATCATCAAATGTTTAATATTTATCAAAATCGATGGTTATTTCTTCATGGCCAACATTGCTCTCAGAAGCCGGACGTGGAGTTTCTTTTGTTGGTGTAGTTTTTGGATGTTGCTCAATTGATTTGGCTGTGGATTGTGATCGTTTTTTAGATCTGAGCTTGAAGGTGCCAACCATTTGTTTGAGCAGTTCGGC
>JGI24143J45723_1000249_pt1 | contig 28935 bp, 28 predicted proteins | sample BarGraIncu00432A_FD_45723 | JGI IMG/M metagenome (IMG submission 45723) | reverse complement strand
TTATAGCCCAGTGTTTCATTTGCAGCCGCTTTTATGGCTGCATTGATTTCTTCAACTGTTACTTCTTTTTCAAGAACGCAGGTTAAATCTACCAGAGAACCCGTTATAACCGGCACACGCAATGCAAAACCGTCCAGTTTTCCGTTTAAAGCAGGTAACACTTTTCCAACTGCAGCCGCAGCGCCGGTTGAGGTCGGGACAATATTCTGAGCCGCAGCACGACCTCTTCTTAGATCTTTATGAGGACCATCAAGCGTTGACTGATCATTGGTATAGGCATGAACGGTTGTCATTAAACCACTGACAAGCCCGAAATTATCATTTAATACTTTAGCTACGGGAGCTAAGCAGTTTGTAGTACAGGAAGCGCCGCTAATAACTGTTTCAGTTCCGTCAAGAACAGTGTCATTAACATTGAAAACGATCATTTTTACATCACCTTTTGCAGGCGCCGAGATAATAACTTTTTTTGCCCCAGCTTTGATGTGTTTTTCGGCACCATCTTTGGTTGTAAAAAATCCGGTTGATTCGATAACAACATCCACTCCGATTTTACCCCAGGGAAGATTTTCAGGATCTCTTTCAGCGAAAATCTTGATCACTTTTCCATCAACAACAATCGTATCGCCTTTTACGTCAATGGCATTTTCTTTGAATTTTCCCTGAGCGCTATCATATTTCAATAGGTATGCTAATGTTTTTGCATCTGTTAAATCGTTGATCGCAACGATATCAAACGCAGGATTATCCGCCATTTTTCTAAATGCCAAACGACCAATTCTTCCAAAACCATTAATTGCTACTTTTACAGACATATCATCTGCCTCCTTAAAATATTAATTTATTTGATTAATCTATTACTCAGTCAGAATACGATTTATTTTGTATCTGACGTGGTTGATAATTTTTCAAGAATTTCTCTTGCCGCACTTTCATCCGTGATGAGCACAATATTATCACGAATACGGCTGACTGCAATAATTGACTCTGCTTTGTTAACGCCACCAGCCACCGCAATGACATGAGGTATTCTTTTGAAATTCTCAATACCCACACCGATGGTACTGGAAGGTGAAACAACATCTCCATTGATATTAAAATAATGACCAAAGGCCTCAGCAACTGCCCCTTTTTCCAATAGTTTTTGCTTGTCAACAGCGTTTAAGTTTCGCCAATCCGCCAACACATCCGCACGGCCCAACCCAAAAATAAAAATATCGATTTCTTCCATCTTATTGAAAACTCTTTTTATTTCAGGATAATCTTTTAGTGCATCCAGCAATCGCTGATCAATATTGTCCGGCAAATGCAGAAGTTCATAATTTGAATGTAATTTTAATCCCATTTCAGCCACGACATTATTCGCCTGAGTCGAATGACTTTTTCCAATCCCCCCGCGAGCTGGAATAACGTAGACATCCGGATAAAAAGCTTCCCGCATTTCATCAGCGACTGCAGCTGTACAGCTTCCGCCGGTAAGCGCCAGGGTGTCTTTATACTTCATGACGGATAATACATATTTTGCACCCGAACGACCCATAAATCGTAGCACTTCATAATTCATATCCATATCCCCAGGGCAAATGATCGCACGTTTTAAATTGAGCTTATCCATGAGTTCTTTTTCTAATTGTTCAAGTCCATTATATGCATAAAGCAAGCTCTTGAGTTTGATCAACGCTTCTTCCCCTGCTTTGGTAATGACGACACCTTGTCGCTCAACTGAAACCAGCTTTTGTTTCTGAAAAAAGTCGATTTCGTTTCGCACTTGCCGTTCACTCATATCCAAAACAAAGGCCAGATTTCTTCGACCAATGGGCTGCTCACTGCTGATCGTTGACAAAATATTGTAACGCATTTCAATGAGGCGATTAACCTCCGGCGCAACAAGCTCCTGGAGCTCGATAACTTCCTTGCTGATTTTTAATTGGTTTGTCACAGCATCACCTTTCCTTCAGATACGTATACTCGCTTTTGTCCCACTGGGACAAATTGATTATACCTTATCTTAGAAAGAAAGACAAGGTAAAAATGGATCACTGCAAAACGCCCGCCCCGATTATCCGATGTTTTATCATCGATATTCTTTTCGTTTTGATGATGGCTGAATCATCAAAGCTTCCCGATATTTGGCGACCGTTCGTCTTGCCACATCCAGATTTTTTGCTTTCAGTATTTCCGTAATCTTTTGATCGCTCAATGGCTTCTTCTTGTCTTCCGTCTCAATCATTTCTTTAATAAAACATTTGATAACATCTGATGAACGGTCCTCTTCTCCCTGGGTGAAGCCCCGCTTAAAAAAGAACTTCAAGGCAAAAGTGCCCTTCGGAGTTTGGATGTATTTTCCATGAATGGCCCGGCTCACCGTGGATTCGTGCACATCAACCATCTCGGCAATTGTTTTGAGTGTCAGCGGTCGCAAATTCTCAACGCCTTCAAAAAAGAAATCACATTGATATTCCGCAATCGCCTGAATCACTTTTTTTATAGTGTCCCGGCGTTGTTCGATGCTTCTAATGAGAAAAGCGGCGCCGTCCAATTTTTTTTCAATGTACACGCGTGTTTCATCATTTTTTTTAGAAGTTTTCAACAAACTTTTATAGTATCCATTTATTTTAAGCCGAGGAGCGGAAACATCATTGATTTTGACCACCAGTTCCCCTTCAACTATTTCAATGCTCCCATCCGGGACAACATAAGAAACCCCTTCAAAACACGAAAACTTACGCCCCGGTTTAGGTTCCAGCGTTTTTATGATTTCCTTGAATTCATAAACTTCTTCAACCAAAAGGCTTGTTGCCTGAGCAATGCGCTTGAACTGGTTATCAGCCAACTCTAGGAGATAATTCCTGACAATATCCAAATACACTTCATCATCTTCATATCCCATCTGATGCAGCTGAATGAGCAGACATTCTTCAACGTCCCGTGCTCCAACTCCAGCGGGATCAAAGCCTTGAATGATTTCCATCAGTTTGTCAATCATCGCTTCATCCGCATTGAGAATCTCTTTGATATAATTTTCATCAACAATCAGATATCCGTTATCATCGATGCAATCAATCAGATATTCGCCAACAAATTTTTCCTTATCACTGAGCATCTGAGCCGCCAAACTCATTTGGAAATGCAGATACTCATTGAGTGTTTCCTCTTGAGATGAGTATTTTTCAAAACCATACTCTTCATCAACATCCGGACTTCTTTGTGCCTGTCCGCGATATTCAGAACTTTCCATACTCTGGAAATACTCATCCCATCGAACATCCTCTTTTAACAGAACTTCTTCCTGCGGGATTTCTTCTTTAACCGGTTCTTCATTTACCGGAACCACTTCTTTTATGGAATTCTCATTAAATTCTAAAACAGGATTTTCCATAATTTCCTTTTCAATGAGGCTATTTAGCTCAATTGCAGTTAATTGAAGAATTTCAATGGACTGCCTCATTTCCTGAGTTAAAATTAATTTTTGGGTTTGGTTTATATTTAAATCAAATTTTAAATTCATCATCTTTACCGCCTGATTTTTTGCCATTCACTATTGCAGATTAATCATTACCAAATACAACGAACAGTGACATCATCACATACTATATTTACACTTTATAAAAAGATATAAACGCTCTTTCCAGAATTTTTCAATAAAAAATAAGACTGGATTTTCTCCAGCCTTCATCATACCATGATCTACTTAAGTTCTTCAATAAATTTAATTACATTAACAGCGGCGATAGCACCATCGGCTGTCGCGGTCACCACTTGCCGCAGCGTTTTTCTTCTCACGTCTCCTGCTGCAAAAATCCCAGAAATATTCGTACGCATGTCTTCATCCGTTATTAAATAGTCCCTGGCATCCCGTTCGAGAGAACCCACAAATGGTTCCGTATTTGGTTTTTGACCAACAAAAACAAATACGCCATCAACTGGTATGTCTGATGTTTCACCAGTTTTAACATTTTTAACAGTGATGCCTTCAACTAAATCATTTCCCTTTATCTCCTCAACCACTGAATCAAGGAGGATGCTGATTTTTTCATTATCCCTGATTCTTTGTTGCAGAATCTTCGCTCCCCGAAGCTCATCGCGACGATGAATAATCACAACTTCTTTGGCATATTTTGTCAAGTATAATGATTCTTCCAAAGCCGTATCACCACCGCCAAGGACAGCGACTTTTAAGCCTTTGAAAAAATTCGCATCACAGGTAGCACAGTAGGACACACCCATTCCTCTTAATTCTCTTTCGCCTTTACAGCCAATCATTTTTGGTTCTGCACCGGTAGCCACAATAAGGGTTTGCGTTTCCAGACTTTCTGAATCCGTTTCAATCGCAAAACCATTTAGAGTTATGCTGAATGACTGATAGGTCCGAGTGGAAAATTCCACTCCAAATTCCTCGCATTGTTCACGCATCCGTTCTGTGAGACTTGGACCGGTACTGTTTGGCGGTGATCCCGGATAATTCTCGATGTCCCAGCTTGTTGCAATCTGTCCGCCAATACCGCCTTTTTCAATAATCAATACTTTAAGAGCGCCTCGTGCCGCATATAGCCCTGCACACAAACCTGCAGGACCTGCCCCGATAATAATTGTATCATAACTCATCTAAACACCTCATTAATAATCTTATCACATTCAACAATTTCATTTACCAGTATTTAAACATGATTCTTCACAATATTGCTGTTTGAAACAAATTCCTCAATCTCTTTTTCCGAGTCTTTGATCATTTCTTTTTTATATTCATCATATTTATTTTCTTTTACAATTTCCAAAGAACGTGTTTCCAATTTTAAATTTTTAACCACTTCAATCTGAATATCGATTTTTTCAGTGATTTCGTCAATCCTTCTTACGACAATTTTAATCTGTTCTTTTAAAAAAGACATATAGTGAATGTATACCTGGCATGCAGTAGGAGTAATGGACACAGCCATATCCCGTTCGTAGTTCAACCGACATTTTTCCTGCTGATCTTCCAGATCCAGCATTTTATCCATTTCATCGCTTAACTGCCTGGTAAGCCCCCCCATTATCATCATTTCATTCTCTAAATTCTGATCCTTATAGGAAAGGAGTTTTCCCAGCTGAAATTGGAACTTTTTCATAAGACAGCCTTCTTCATTAATTCATTACTTTCGTCAAACATGCACTTTTCGTTAACGCGTTGCTGTAAAAATCCATTAATTCCATCAATCTTTTTGATGGCAACATCAAGAGCCGGATTACTGCCGCTCTTATAAGCACCGATACTAACCAGATCGTAATTGGTATCATAAGTTGACATCATATTTCTCATTTTAGAGGCCGCTTCTAATTGATCCTTATCCGCAATATTAGACATTAGTCTGCTGACACTGCTTAAAACATCAATGGCGGGGTAATGATTTCGAGCCGCAATTTTTCGTGATAACACGATATGTCCGTCAATAATCCCTCGAACCGTGTCTGCTACCGGTTCATTCATATCATCACCTTCAACCAAAACCGTGTAAATACCAGTAATTGATCCCGTTTCAAAATTCCCACTTCGTTCAAGAAGCTTTGGCATCATGGCATAAATTGAGGGTGTATATCCCCTGGCAACCGGAGGCTCTCCGGTTGCTAACCCGATTTCTCGCTGCGCCATGGCAAATCGGGTTAATGAGTCCATCATTAATAGCACATCATTTCCCTGATCTTTGAAGTATTCCGCAATGGTGGTAGCTGTCAAGGCACACTTCATACGCTGCATCGGTGGCTGATCCGAGGTGGCGACCACCAGCACGGACCTTTCCAAGCCCTCTTTGCCCAGGTCATTTTCCAGGAACTGACGAACTTCCCGGCCTCTTTCTCCAACCAAAGCAATCACATTGACCTGGGTTTTTACATTTCTGGCAATCATGCCCATCAGCGTGCTTTTTCCAACCCCGCTTCCGGCAAAGATTCCCATTCTCTGCCCTTTTCCAATGGTTAGCAAGCCGTCAATGGCCTTCACTCCGAATTCCAGAATTTCTTCAATCGGCGGTCTTGAAAGAGGATTGGAACCGGTACTTTGAATATCATAAGGAACGCAATTCTCAATCGGTCCTTCTCCGTCAATGGGTTCCCCTAAGGCATTGACGACTCTGCCGATCATATTCTCAGACACCCCAATCTTAAGTGACGAACCGGTGGGTTCGACAATATTGCCAAAACTAATCCCTTCAGCCTCTTCATAGGGCATCAGCAAAACCTTATTTTGGCGAAAGCCTACCACTTCCGCCAAAATAAAGTTCTCAGCTTTCGAATCGAATATTTTACATAAATCTCCGATGCTGCATTCCGGTCCGACGGATTCAATCATCATTCCGACAACTTTTTCGATTTTTCCAAAATAATGATACGTTTCAGCTCTGTGAATTGCTTTACAAATCATTGACCTATCCATTTAAAGCCTCCCAGTTAAAAACTTTGTTCAATCGCTTTATCCAGTTGCTCCAACTGTACCGGTAAACTCATATCAATCACTGCATCATCGGTTTCCACCATTATTTTATCATCGTCTTTTAACATAATGACCTTTGTTTTACTGGCCAATTTCTTGATTTTTTCTGCAATTTCCCTGTTTATATGAAAATCCAGGGTCTTTTGGTTTTCTGACAAATAAATTTTCAGATTTTCTTCATCGCCGTGAATCACTTCATCAAAAATCTTCAGAAAAACCGCTTCGTCTTCCTGAACCTGCTGTCTCATAATCTTTTTTGAAATTTCGAAAGCAATTGCCAACAAATCTTCTTCTTGATTTTCAAGGGCTGTCTGTCGCTCCTGATTCAGGCAGTCAACTACTTCCCTGATTTCCTGGAGTCCCACCTCCGCCACCGCTGTTGCCGACAGCAGTCCTTCCTGATGCCCTTCCTGGATTCCCTGTGTATGACCTGCCTCATAACCGGCGGCATATCCCTCATGATACCCCAACTCCTGAGATTTTTGTTTAATCTCCTGGCTGCTTTTTATCGCATTTTTCATGAGTTCATTTGCTGCGCGCAAAGCTTCTGCATTCTGTTCGAAATTTACTTCATTCTGATTAAGCTCCTGGGTTTGCCCTAGCAGTTCTGTCTCCTGAGTTTGATTTGTTTGATGCAGTTTATTTTTTTTTTCTTCAAAATTGTTTTTCGACGGTGTTTTTAACGTTATATTTTCCTGAGTAATCCATTTAGCCTTAACAATACTAGACAATGATTTCGTCCTTTCCGCCCTTGGAAGTAACAATTTCGCCTTCTTCTTCCAATCGTCTGATCACCGATACAATCTTCTGTTGAGCTTCTTCAACATCACGTACTCTGACATTATGCAAGTATTCCATTTCACTTTTAACAGTATCTCCCATACGTTGGGACATATTTTCAAAAATAATATCTGAAACGCCTTTGTTCGCACCTTTAAGGGCAATCGACATTTCTTTTGTATCGATTTCCTGGAGGAATCGCTGAATTGACATAGGATCCAGAATAACAATATCTTCAAATACAAACATTCGTTTTCTAATTTCTTCAGAAAGTTTCGCATCATTTTTACTAAGTTCATCGAAGATGTATTTTTCAGTTCCACGATCAATATTATTCATAATTTCAGCAATATAATTAATACCGCCAACTTCAAGTAAATCAAAGGATACCACGGATTCAAATTTCCGTTCAAGGATGGTTTCTACCTGTCTAATGATTTCCGGTGAAGTTCGATCCATTCTGGCAATGCGCTCCACCACTTCCACACGAAAGCTTTTTGGTAATTCAGCAATAATGGCCGATGCCTGATCTGCTCTTGCATAAGACAAAATCAAAGCAATTGTCTGCGGGTGTTCACTGACGATCATATTCATTAGATTCTTGTAATCGGCTTTTCGAATAAATTCAAATGCCTTGGTCCTTAAGGTTTTGGTGACCCTTTCTAAAAGGGCTCCCCCCTGCTGAACACCAAAAGCCTTTTCAAGTACATTTCTGGCATAGGTAACACCACCTTCAACATATACCTTTTGGGCCACACACAGGCCGTAAAATTCATCAATCACCTGATCCGCAACATCCGGAGAAATACTTCCCTGTCGTGTGATCTCATAGGTTAATGTTTCAATTTCATCTTCAGTTAAATGTTTATATATACTGGAAGCTATATCTTCCCCAAGAGAAATGACCACTTGGGCTGCTTTTTGCCGCGGTTTTAAGCCTTCATCCATATTCGTCGACATCCTTTGTTTAACACTTTTTTATTCCTCATTCTTTAACCATGATTTAAACAGCTGAGCTGCAATTTCCGGATTTGTTTGTGCAAATTCTTTGATTTTTTCTTTTTTGTCATCCTTCAACGGCTGAATTGGCTCAATCGGTGGAAGTCCATCTGCAGCCATTGCACCAAATAATTCATCTGTTGCTGCTTCCTCTCCGGTACCAAAGGACGCTTCAAAACTTTCACCTTTGACTTTCTTTTTCTTTTTACCTCGGGTCGCAACAAACAGTAGAATTAAAAGCAGTAAAAGTACCCCACCGGCAATGCCTCCGAAAACAAGCAACCGATTCGCGGTAAGAAAACTCCCCGCTTCAGTTTGAACGTTATCCGCTTGAGCAGCAAATTCAAAATTCTGAATGGTAACGTTTCCCGGCGCTATCCCGGCAGCAGACGCTACTAATTGGATAAGATTAGTTCGTTCTGTGGCATTTAAATCCTTAGCATCAAGAGCAATCCCAATAGTTACCGACTCAATAGTTGGATCTGTCTTTTCAGATTGGGTAATATCCTGACTTACTGAATAGGTTTTATCCTGTGTGATTCCTGTAACCGTGCCTCCATTCGCTGTGGCGCTTTGGGCATAGGTTGTTACATCAGTATTCCCGGTTGTCCCGGCAACCCCCCCAGTCGTAGATGTTCCACCTGTTATATCCATACTGGAAGATTCCTTATTAATGACACCGGAATTATTTCCATTCGGTGAAGGGCTGTAAGCTGTCGTTTCTTTCTTCAAAGAATCCGTATTAAGCATTGCAGTTACAGAAATTTTATATTTCGACGGATCATAGGGACCCGCTAAAACATTATTTACTTTTTGTTTTATATCATTCTCGATTTCTTTGGTTAATTTAATTTTAGAAGTACCACCCGTCAGGGATGAAGCACTTTCAATTAAATCATTGCCTTCTCCATCGGTTAAGGCGATGTTATCCTTTGAAAGTCCGGATACAGACTTTGCAACCAAATTTTGAATCCCTAAAACCTGGCTCTCTGTTAAAGTACTGCCAGTATTCATCGTAACAATCACAGAAGCTGTAGTACTCTTATCATCCTGTAAATAAAATACACTTTCGGCTGGAACGGCAATTGTGACAACTGCATCCTGAACGCCCTCCAATGTTTTAATACTTGCTCCAATTCTTTCCTGCAACTGCATGTTTTGATATTGCTGTCTTTCATAATCAGTGGAAAGCATGCTACTGTTATCCTTAATCACATAATAACTCAATCCATTTTTTGGATAACCCGCTGTAGCTAATTGCATTCTGACGGATGCCTCATCGCCTTCCGGCACTGTAACATTACCGCTGGCATCAAGTTTTACATCAACCGATGTTCCTGAAAGGGCCGACATGATTTCTGTGGTTTCCGCCTCGGTTAGATTCTCAAAAAGAGGTACATAAGTCTTATTATTTAAAATCGCTGTTACTATAAAAGAACCCACCAAAACAAGCGCAATAGCTCCAAAAATCACCATCTTGGTTTTCTTTGAAGTACTGGTCCACAACGTCTTTATTTTATTTAAAAAGCTTTTTATCTGTTCATTCATTCTGTTTTTTCTTCCATCTAAATAAATTTGAAGTTGTCATAACTTATCAATCCTGTACAGCAAAAACTGTGGAGTCTCTTATTAATTTGATCTATTTGAGACGTCTCCACAATTTTTATTAAGTATTCAAATAAACTTTCTCTCAAAATTACAAACTCGTACTCATGACTGATGAATAAGCGTCCAATGCTTTATTTCGAAGTTGGACCATGGTTTGTAATGCAACATCTGCTTTTGCAGAATTAATCATCATTGTAGATGTATCATCCATATTTCCAGTGGATAAATTATAAGCATCCACCTTTGTTTGTGCCTCTGTTTTTTCAACATTGCCCATCAGACCCTGCAAAGTATCTTTAAAGCTATTTGTCGATCCGGTTTCAGTGGTTGCTGATGCCCCACCCAGGCTGTTGCTAATTGAACTAATACTACTACTGCCACCAATAATGGAATCCATAGGAATAATAAACATATTAATCATTCTCCTTTTTATTTGCCAATTTCTAAAGCTTTTAACGCAATCGCCTTTGTTGCATTAAAAGCGGTTACATTCGCTTCATACGCACGGCTTGCTCCCATTGCATCGACCATTTCCTGACTCGTATTCACATTGGGATACATCACATATCCTTGCGCATTTGCATCAGGATGGGTAGGATCATAAACCGGTACCAAAGCAGACGGATCTTCCACAACTGCATCCACTTGAACGCCTTCTCTTTGCGTATCAACCGCCGAACTAAGAGCATCTTGGAAAGTGCCAGTATCCACTGTATTTACGCTACTGAGAACAGTCATCTGCCGACGGTAAGGAGTACCTGCTTCCGTCCGGGTAACCTGAGAATTAGCTATATTTTGAGAAATAATATCCAGCCTAAACTTCTGTGCGGTCATACCGGATCCTGAAATATTTAAAGAACTCATAAAACTCATTTTTATTATTTTCCTCCGCTAATCGCATATTTTAAACGCGAATAAGAATCACTGACACCTTGAACTAAATAATAGTACTGAAGCTGTGTCTTTGTCATGTCAATATTTTCAGATTCTATATCAACATTATTTTCATCCAATTTACTTGACGATGCTCTGGTATTCACACTAACCTTGGCCTTCTCAATTGCATCAACACTACCAGTTTTAGTAGGTGCAGAACTTGAATTACCCTGAAGCGTTTGTATTGCTGAATTTAATGAATCTTCAAAATTGACTTCAATTGATTTGTATCCAGGCGTTTCAGAGTTGGCTATGTTGTTGCTGATTGCTTTTTGTCGTTGCCAAGTTCCATCTAATGCTTTCTGATACAATGCAGATGTTATCGAATCTCCTATCATTTTTTCCTCCTTTTTAAAGTACTAAATTAATTTATAAGATTATGAATGTACTTAAAATGTGGTCTATATTTTTTTTGTTTTTAATAATTTGCTATTTTTATATAAAATCATCACAATCCAAAAATCTGCCAACTAAATTATTTAAATACGCCTAAATAATTTCATGGTTTATTCGTAATAACCTTTATATTAATATATTACTCTTATATAATAGCATAAATATTATGAAACAACAAACTAATTGATTCTAATTATAGCTGTAATTATAGAAATTTAAGAGAATTTCTTATCTTTTATAAAAAAAAGCAACCGAAACTCAGTTGCTTTTTAAATTTTTAAAATATTTGTATCTATCTATCAATTATGTAATGCTTTTTATTCTAATTCTTCGTATCCAAAAATGTGCCATAGTCTGGTCTTATATTGATTTCATACTTTGCGATTTTCTGTTTTTTTTGATTAACTCTTAAATCCTCCAGTGTTTTTTTCTGTTCCTCTTGAATCTGTTTGATACTGTCTTGATCTATTTCCGAAATAAGCTTAATCAAATCATCAATTTGCTTTTTTTGTTCTTGATTGAGGGAAATTAGATCTTTTTTTTGTTCGAAGTGTATTTCCAAATCCTGCAATCTTTTAATCAAAAGATCCCGTTCTATTAAAATTCCGTCTAAAGATTCCCAATCCTCCAAACTGCTCAGTAATTCTTCGCCCTTTGAAACATATTCCTTTAAAATACTAATTTTCTCCCGGTAAAACTCATTAGCCTCATCACTCATCGATCATCGCCCCCGCAGGTTTTGGGAATTATTTATTTTATTTGCTTCCTTAAACGAATTTTTAAGTTCATTGATCAACGACAAAATATCTTCCATTAACTTAACATCCCGTCTGGCATTAGCTTCTCCTAACTTTTCATACATAAATCCATACAATTGATCCAACTCAATTGAAATAGGATATTGCATATCCAAGGAACTATTTAATGAAGAAACAATCTTTTGACATTTTGCAACACAATTGAAGGCTTTCACATATTCTTTACGGTCATTCAAAATGATTGCCATCTTCAGTTGTTTTGAAGCTTCTTCATAAAGCTTAACGACCACGTCTCCCTTTGACAATGATTCTAAAGCAAGACGTTTGGTCTCCTGGTAAGCATTAGCATTTTGCATCACTTATTCCCCCTTCTAAACTTATGAACCTGATGAGAATGATGTAATCATTGAGCTTTGACTATTTAATGATTGTATCGCTGTTTCCATTGCAGAAAATTTAGCCCAATAATACGTTTCTTTATCCTTTAATTCAGCTTTCAATTCTTTTATCATTTTATTTGTTTTGGTAATGCTGGTCGTAATACTGTTTTCTGTATCAGAAAGGGTGTTTTCATATCCTGCCAGCTCAACAAGAGACCCTCTGTCACCCTTAACCCCGGAAGTCTTTACAGCTCCGGTAATGATGCTGTTTAACTGATTGCCCAATCCCGTTGTTTCTGTTGTAAAAAGTTCCTTAATGGCCGATCCCTGATTCTCCAACGCCGTATCTAATTTATTTTCATCAATTACAAGCTTTCCGTTTTCTGTATAACCAGCAGAAGTGATCCCCATACTGTAAAGACTAATGCCGCCCTTTACCGCTGAACTGTACATTAGAGCCTGCATTTTATTTGTGATGGATCTGATGGTGCTATCGCCAGTTAAAAGACCTGTTTTTGCCTTGGTCTCCCAGTCCTTAATTTCCGTATCACTCATTGCTGATTTTTGGTCATCTGTAAGAGGCTGATAATCTGAATCATATTTTTCTTTAACCAAAGTGTTCATTTTGTCAATCAGAGTATTGTAATCTTCCACAAAACTTGTAATTGTATCTTTTAACGATGTTGTATCTTCTTTTAGTGCAATGGTGCTTGAACTATCAGTCTTTTGGAGTAATTCAACTTTTACACCGTTAACTTCAACCGAATTGGATGTTCGGGTAACGGTCTGTCCATTCACTTTAAATTCGGCATTCACCCCAGAAGTAGCGGTTATTCCTTTTAAGCCTAAGGCCGCCATCAATCCTTTATCTTGCGTTTCAGTGATAGTAATCGCCCCAGCACTGCCACTGTCATCAGCCGCCAAGGTAAATCTATCTGAAATCGACGAATACCCAATTGTCACTCCGGCAGCACTCGAATTAATGCGACTCATCACGGTTGCCAGGGTATCTGTTTTATTAAACGAGAAATCGACAGAATTAATGGAAAAACTGAACATATTCGCAACAGCGTCAAGTGAGGTTGCAAGAGGCAGATCACCTAAAGTGACATTTGTATTTAACTTATTTGTCTGTCCACTTTTTAAACCCAAAGATGCCAAAACCGGCTTATCTGAGTTGAGATCATTCACTGTTAACTGGGAAGCTGAATCGGTACCAAAGTTTAACTGATCATTAACAATCGAAACATTAACCATCGGAGTCGTTCCACTTTTATATCCAAAAGCTGCGTTAACCTTATCCTGAAATGCCGTTTGTAAGTTTGTGGTTGATCCTGCCGCACTGGCAATAAATGTACTATCGAAGGTAATCGTTTTAACGGTCCCGTCTAATGTCATCTTGATGGACTTGCCACTGATATTGGTTAGTAAATTTGAAATATCCGCAGCATCCATTGTTCCGGCAATTGCACTGGTCATTTTTCCACTTAAAGGATCGGAAACACCTGCTGTTCCTTTAAGCGTCGCATTTGTAGCCAGCTGGGTAATTGAATCGATGGTAATACTTCCCGCTATTGCATTGCTTGTAGCTGTCGCTGTAATACTTGCGGAAGTTGTCGATGCTGCCACGGTATTATATAGCTTCTCACTTCTCATATTAGTACTGGATAAAACATCTAAATATTTGGATTGGAAATCCTTTAAGGATTTCGTAACATCACGATACGCTGTCTGTTTCCATTCCGATTTTTGAAGATTTTGTTCTTGCTTTGTAATTTTTGTACGGCTCGCAGTTGTTAAACCTTCAACCAATGAATCCGTATCCATACCGGAAACCAATCCGCCTATACCTGTTTTTGCTGATAATTTTGATACCGCACTTGATGATGTTGTTGAGCTAACGGTTGACATCTTCTATTCCTCCAAACTATAATTTTATATACGTTATTATCAATATCGTCTTTTTCCAGAAATACTTTAGTATTCTTTTTGATAGATAGACGGCTGAACGTATTTAAATGGGTGCTCAATAGAAGCCAGCGACTCGCTTTGACCAATAAAAAAATAGCCGCCCGGCAATAATGCATCATAGAATTTTCGCACCACTTCATTTTTTGTCGGTTTATCAAAATAGATCATAACATTGCGACAAAAGATTGCCTGAAAAGGTTTCTTAAACTGGAATTTCGATAATAAATTGAAATTTCGATAAGCAACCCCTTTCCGCAAAGCATCTGAAACACACATACAGTCATCGTCATAATCCACGAAATATTTCTTTTTCCAATCCAAAGGTATTTTTGAAAGTTCTTCTTTCGTATAAATGCCTGATTTTGCAATGGATAATACCTTATCTGAAATATCAGAAGCTAAAATCGTACTGTCCCATGAGCTTAGTCTACCACTAAAATAATCACGCGTAATGATCGAGAGGGTATAAGGTTCCTGGCCTGAAGAGCAACCGGCACTCCAAACCCGTAAGTCCTTTGATTTTGCTGTATCCTCAATCCATGGCAGAACATTTTTTTTATAAAAATCAAAATGTTCACTTTCTCTTAAAAAATAGGTATGATTAGTCGTCAATTTGTTGATCAGCACCGTCGCCTCATCATTTTTTTTATCACTTTTCACATAATTTAAATAATCCATATAATTTTCATATCCGAGTTGAGCAATATGATTACCTAATCGGCCTTCGATCAGGTGTCTTTTTTTTCGCAAATCGACACCATAATTGGAATGTATATAAGAGGTGATCGCTGTAAATTCGTCTTCTTTTAGCTTAATCATTTCTAATGCCTCTCTAAACTTAATATCGCTCTAAAATACTGGGAATATCGACAATTAAACTAATGCTCCCGTTTCCCAGAATCGTGCATCCCGCAATGCCAGAATCTTTTACTGAATAGCGATTTAAATACTTGGGTATTGGTTTAACAACAATCTGATGCTTTTGAATAAGGTCATCCATAAACAGACACGCAAAAGTTTCTCCGGAATCCACAAGCATCAATGTTCCATCCTCAATACTGGTTTCACATTTTCCGGCGTTAAATATATCGTGTAAACGAATCAGCGGATAACATACGCCGCGAATCATGACCATTTCATTTTTATCAGGATCTTTAATGAGCTGCTTTGATGTTATTTTAAAGGACTCGCGGATATTGCTGATGGGAATTTCATAAAGGCTGTCTCCCACCTGAATCTCCATTCCCGAAATAATAGACAAGGTAAGGGGTATTTTTAAGAAAGTATTCGTGCCGGATCCCTTTTCACTTTCAATGGAAATGGAACCGCCAACCTTTTCAATATTCCTTTTAACAACATCCATCCCCACGCCTCGGCCTGAGAGCTCAGTTACCACACTATTTGTAGAAAAACCTGGAGCCATAATTAAATTCAAAATTTCTTTTTCGGTATATTCTTCTTCAGGTTTTGTCAGCAGATTTTTTTCTTTTGCTTTTTTCAGAAGTACCTCAGGATCCAAACCCTTTCCGTCATCACTGACCGAAATAACAATATCTCCGCCAACGCTTTGAGCGGACAGAATAACCTTGCCGACCGGATTTTTTCCCACGGCGATTCTGTCTTCCTTGCTTTCAATTCCATGGTCCATGGAATTTCTTACTAAATGCATCAATGGATCCGTAATCCCATCAATAATTGTTTTATCAACTTCGGTCGTCTCACCCATGGTAATAAACTCAACATCTTTTGAGAGCTTCTTACCCGTATCCCTAACGATCCGCTTCATTTTTTTGAACGTTCCGGCAATTGGTACCATTCGTATGGACATAACGATGTCCTGCAGCTCATCCGTCAGTTTCTGCAGCTGAGTGGACGATTTTTCAAAGCTTTCATCTTTCTCTCCATCAGGATGTACACTCCCAAAAACCATGGATTCGGTAATAACAATCTCTCCTATTAAATTCATAAGGGTATCCAGTTTATTTAAATCGACACTGATTAAATTCTGTACATTGTTGTTTTGTTTGACTTTATTTTCTTCCTTGCTTTTTTCAGGAAGAGCCGTTTCATTTGAGGTTATCTTCTCTTCTTTTTCACCCTTTTTCGGCTCTGAATCTCCCTCTGGAAAAAAGTCGATAAATTCCAACGTCTTTACAGATAAAATACTCTTTGCCGTATTTATAATGGCATCTTTGTCAGCATTTGTCTCGAATTTGCAGAAAAAGCCATTTCTTAAAATAATGCTTGCTGCCTCCGGGTTGTTGTTCAATACTTTTGGAATGGTTTCTATTACTTTCCCAATGGATTCCAATTTGTTCACCAGCATAAATGCCCGGATATTTTCCATCTGGCAGTCTTCAGTGAAGCATGTATGTAAATAATAAAGGGTTCCTTCTCCTGATGTTTCCAGCTCTGCTTCTTCTTTTGATTCTTCTTCCAGATCAATAGAAACGGCAGCATCAGTTTTCTGATGATCCTCAATTGTTTTATCCTGAGGAACTCCTTTTATGCGAATAAGGAATGCTTCCGTCTCTTCAATAAGCTCCTCATTTTCATCAAGCAGCTCTTCGTTGTTTTGAATTTTTTCAACTTCGCCTCTTAAGAAACTTGAAAATTTTAGAACCAAATCCATTAAGTCTTCAAAATCTTCTGTTTTTATGCCTTCATCTCTGATAACAAAAAACAAATCCTCCAATTTATGAGAGGAATGAGTCATCGCCTCAAATTCCATCATTGCTGAAGATCCTTTTATGGTATGCATAATACGAAAGATTTCATTAATATCTTCCGGTGTTAATTCCGCATTATCTTCAGACTGAAGTAATATTTCCTCTAATTGATCAAGTAGCGTTTCCGATTCAAAAATATACATTTCTAAAATCGAATCATTTCCAGAATCATAATTACTCATTCTAACCATCCTTTACCTATAATGAATTTTTCGTACCAATATTATTATATCTGCTTTTTGTGTTAAATCTACTTTTTTTTTATAAATCCTGATTATTTATCATACAACTGCTTTATTCTCTTTTTATTATATCGTCAAATGACTCAAAAAGGTTAGTCAATTTTATAAAATTGTTAAATCTCTTAACTTAGCTTCAATCCGACTTGAAATGATTGCTTAAATTCGAATGATAAAGTATAATCTTAACTAACAAATAAGTTGAAGGGAGCCCTCCATATGGATAGTATCAAAATTACATCAACCGTTCAATCACCTAAACCGAACGATGTAACCAGCAAACCAATAATCCCTGGTGATGCCATTTTTAATCTTAACAATACCGATATCAACATTAAAACACCTGAGACTTCCGACAACTTGCAAAAGGAGAGTTTTAGAGATACTTTATTCCAGAATTTACAAAAGGAAATCTTAAAACCCTTACTGAACAGCACCTCTGCAGAAGCTGACGCGCTTCGAAAGCTGGTACTGATCGTTCAGCTTTTTGATGGATCAATCGATGCCATTCCTAAAGAAATGCTCAATGGAATCTTTATCAATTCGCAAGATTTGTTAAGTACGCTTTTAACCCAGGATAAGACTGAAACAATCTTTAAAGGAACGTTTTTCGACAGTCTTCGATCTTTGGCAAAACTGGAAGGCTATCCTATGTTAAAGGAAGCCATTGTATCCATCCTCAGGCATTATGATGCCTATGTAAACCGCAACCAAACCCTAAAGGGCATTTTTATAGAAACAAGCCGTTTACTAACGACCCTGCCGACAAAAGAAAGAGCCTTGTTAACACAGGAAATGGCCAAATTAGAAACAGCTTTAACTGGTAACAAAACAGTTGCGCCGGGTAGCCAGAAGCTTGTTGATTTAAAAACTGTTTTAACTGAAAAACCTCAGACGAATCAAGCACTTCAAAATTTAATTGCTTTGAAAGCAGCCCAAACCGGAAAGAACCAGGATACCCAATTGGCGAGAATAGAAACAGCTTTAAATGAAAAGGGTCAGGATTTTCAAGCAATTCAAAAACTGCTGAAAAACGAAACTATTCCGGTGTTGCGTCAAATTTTAAGCTCTCAAGCATTCAGTGCCAAAACCTATCAGGCTGTTTCAACCATTATTGATCATATTGTCCGGTATGATAAAGGAGACCCGGAGCAACTGGAATCATCAGTTATGAAGTTTGCCCAAGCATTAAAGTCCTTGTCCAATTTAACAGATACAGAAATTGTTGATATGAAAAGCCAGCTTTTTTTGCATGCCAAAGAAGCTGAAATTCTGTCTGATCGAATCAATTCATCCACTCAAAACCCTCTGGACGGAGATAAGGTGGAACTGGCTCATCTAATAGAAAAAGCTCTGGATGACACCAACTCTACTAAAATCATCAATTCAGCGCAAAATCTTTTAGAAACAATGCTGAGAAACGAAAGTCCGATCTTCAATCTGATGCATTTTCTTATCCCTCTTCGTTTCCTAGATGCCAATACCTATGGCGAGTTTTTTGTTGACAAAGATCCTTCCGAGAAAGATGGCTCTAATGCGAACTCAGATAATGCGACAGATATCTTTTTTACCATTCAAACCGACAAATATGGAAATTTTGAGGTTGAACTGCTGGCGAGAGAGCAAAATATCAATTTGAATATCAGTTGTCCTCCCCCTTTGGTTGATACCTTAAACAACAGCAAAGATAAACTTAAGAACATCATCGAAGAACAGGGTTATAAGCTTTCTTCCTATGGCATTGCGGAGTATGTGGAAAGCCACAGCATTCTCCAGCGTTATCCCAAATTGGCTTTCAGAAAGGTAGGTATCGATGTCATCGTCTAAAAAGAAAAAAACAGTCTCTAATAAGGAACTGCCTGAAAAAGAAAAACCACTAAGAGTATCCGCCTTAAAATATGACCCCAAAAAGAACAATGCTCCGGTAATCGTTGCCGCAGGCACTGGTTTTGTTGCCCAGAATATATTAAATATAGCCGAAAAAAGCGGCATTCCTGTCTATCATGATGACAGTGCCGCCACCCTTCTTTCCAAGCTGGAAATGGGGCAGGAAGTTCCACCGGAGCTGTTCCAGATTGTGGTGAACATTTACATATCGCTGCTTAATTTGGCTGAGGATACTGGTATTAGTGATCAGTTGTTTAAATAAAAGGAGCTTTTTATGAGTAAAGATTATGAACTTTGTGTAGACGCACACCCCAATATTTATTCAGACCTTACTTCAAGAAAGCTGGATATTTACTTTTCAGAACCGGAAAATGGTGTTAATAATGATACTGGTATTTTAAACATTATTGCGGGTTTTGGCGGCAATGCCAACTCTAATGTATACAAAAAAATGAGATCTTATTTTTCAGATAAATACAACATGGTCACCGTACAATGTAACTATTTTGGCTGGGAATTTATGCAAAATGAACCAATGCAGGAAAACTTAGAGAATTTCAATGATATGGGACCAATGCAGGCACTTGATAACATTTTTAGCGTCATCATGATTTCAGAAATTTTGAAAGACAACAACTTAGATTTTAATGCCAGTAAAATTATTTCATATGGTCATTCTCATGGTGCTTACTTATCTTATTTATCCAATCGATTTGCACCAGGGTTATTTAATTTAATTATTGATAACTCAAGCTGGTTATGTCCTACTTATTTATTGAGTGATCGATATTTGAATAGTAATGGCAATGTTAGTATTTTTAATTACCTTGTCCGAACATTCGATAATCTCGATCTTGATATTTATAATTTAAATTATCTTTATAAGCATTTTAAAAACAAATGTACCATTCATACTTTTCACGGAATTGACGACAATTTAATTCAATTTAAGGACAAAGCAAATTTCTGTCTCCCCATGAAAAAGTGCTTTCTACATAAAATTGATCACGCAAGCATTAACGAAGTGTTTAAATCAACCGGTCATAGTCTTGATGCTGATTATCTAAAACTATATGATTACGTGATGGAAAACTACTCTATCAACTTCGGTCATTCAACTGGTATTAGCATTTCAAACCATCGGATTGAAACCCAAAAATATAGTTATTTGTTTGATTTTGAAAACCAAATACCGGTGCTCACTCGCGAAGAGAGATAGCGATTTCAACTTTTTGAAAATCGTATTAAGGCTTCTGCAATTCTAAAATCTGTTTCATCATCAATGTCTATAGAATTTTCTTTATGCATTACTACCGCATAACATTTTTCATTATATATATTATCTGTGGAATTAAGAATATCAGTTTTGACTATATATATAGCCCCATTAATTCGGTAATATGGTGGCAAACTTTGCCGAGGTATTTTGGTTAACTCAGGATTAATAAAATTTTGGAGCAGCCCATCGTCTGGTAAAGTATTGCACCATAGCGGCGAATGATCCACCTCACACACGGCAACAATGGCACTGGCATTTTTTGTTTTCATCAGTTCATAGGCCTTTACAATATCATTAAATTTTCTAAGTGGTGATGTTGGCTGTAATAAAGCCACTGTATCAAAGTCTTTTCCTATTTTTTTATAACTTAATAATGTATCTTTTACAACATCCCAGGAGGAAGCTGTGTCGGATGATAATTCTTTATTTCTTAAAAAGGGAACACTTGCTCCCCATTCATCTGCAATTCCAGCATAAATTTTGGAATCAGTTGATACAAATATTTCATCAAACAAATTTGATTTTTGAGCAGCTTCAATTGTGTAAGCAATAAGCGGTTTGCCATTTAGAATCTTGATGTTTTTATCTTTTAGTCCTTTTGACCCACTTCTAGCAGGTATAATAGCTATATTTTTCACTTACTTCACCCAATCATAGAACTTCTTTTTTAAATCTATTTTGTCATTCAGCAGGAATTCTTTTAAATTGCCAATGATTTTATCTGATGTATTTCCATCACCATATGGATTGGTAGTATTCTTAGCTTTGTTTCTAAATTCTTCAGACAACGCCAATTCGATAGCTTTTCCAATTTCGAGGGATTCCGGAAGACAGTTAATAACACTATCCGCCTGTAGCCTACCTTTTTGACGATCCCCAATATTAATAGTGGGGATGCCAAAACTTGGGGCTTCGACTAATCCACTGGAGGAATTCCCGATTACCAGTGCACTGTACTTTAGTGCACTTAAATAACGAATCATCCCCAAGGAATCAAAAGCAATAACATTAACATGTTCATTTGCAAAAGCATCGATCAACCGATTAATTACGCGTCCATTTGCATCAGCATTGGCTTTGGTGAAAATAAAATTCATGTCTTCAAATTGCTCGCAGGCATTAAATAATTCTTGTAATTGTATATCTGAATTATGATTTTCCAACGTTACAGGATGAAATGTTACCACTGCATAGGGTTTGTCCATTTTAAAATTAAGCGAAGCTTCAAGGTCCGTCTTGATTAGTAATTTTTCTTTCTTTATATTTTCGATACCCATCGCGCCTACACAAAACACCCTGTCAGGATGTTCACCAAGCTGAATAACTCTATTCCGATATTCTTGTGTACTGGTGAAGTGCAAGTAGCTTAGCTTGGTTATAGCATGTCTAATAGACTCATCGATGGCTCCTTCAGTCGTTTCACCACCGTATAGATGTGCAACTGGAATTTTTTGATTCATAGCAGCACAACATACAGCTAAAGTTTCATAACGGTCGCCCAAAACAACAAGCATATCCGGTTCCAATCTTTTGAAATAATCCGCAAAACCCATCATTGCCAATCCCATTGATTTCGAAATAGCTGCAGGTGTATCTGCACTGAGCAATATTTCTATCTTTTCATCGATTTCTATCCCATCCTGCTCAATTTCCTGATAGGTCAGTCCAAACTCAGGTGATAAATGCGCTCCGGTTACAACAACCCGCACATCAAATTCTGGGATATTTTTTAATTTTAAAATAATTGTTTTAAGAAGACCATACTCAGCACGAGTAGCCGTCAATATACATATTCTTTTCATAGTTCTATCAACTCATCTTCTTCAAAATTTTTAACCGCCTTCTCTCCCAGTACTTTAAACCAATTCATCGGGCTGATGCCATTCCCAGGACGTTTTACAGTCAAATTTTCTTCAGTAAATACTTCTCCTTTATTAATGCAATGTTTGGCAATGATACTTTTTCTGGCAATCAGCATATTTTTTATTTCTGATTCAGCTGGTATTTTGATACCATTTCCCAGCGCAATTTCAACATTCCGGATTGCTTTCACCATTGCTTTTAGCTCATCAGGTTCCAGACTGGCCATATGATCTGGGCCCTCCATATTTTTATCAAGTGTAAAGTGTTTTTCAATGACTGTAGCTCCCATAGCTACCGCAGCAATCGGTATTTCTATGCCCTCTGTATGGTCTGAGTATCCAATCGGTACATTAAACATTTGTCTCAGTGTATCCATTGCTTTTAGATTTACGTCTTCATATGGTGCAGGATATTCGGTTGTGCAATGGAGAATGGTTATATCTGAGCAGTCATTAGCCCTTAATATATTAACTGCTTGCTCAACTTCTTCTAAAGTGCTCATACCAGTAGATAAAATAATTGGCTGCTGAGTTTTAGCAATCATTATTAAATACGGAAGATTAGTTATTTCTCCAGAAGGAATTTTCCAGAGAGCCATGCCAAGACTACTTAAAAATTCGATGCTGTCAAAATCAAAAGCTGTAGAAAGAAAAAGAATCTTCTTCAGTTTACAATATTCACTCAATTCAGCAAAGTCAGTATATGGCAACTCAAGTTTACGTAGCATTTCCAGCTGCGTCTCATTTGAATCGGTATTATTTTTTTGATAATCGGCTTTAACCGCATTTTTTGAAACAATATTTTCTGATTTAAAAGTCTGGAATTTTATACAGTCTGCCCCGGATTCTTTGGCTTTATCAACTAGTTTTTTTGCATTTTCCAAGCTTCCATTGTGATTAACCCCGGCTTCTGCAATAATCAGTACGCTCATTTTGATTTTGCCTCCTTACATGGATTCCCGTATGCGATTTTATAATCGCCTATATCCTGCAAAACCACGCTACCCATTCCGATGATTGTATGTGCACCTATTTTCACCTGTTGCCTCACGACGCTACTTGCCCCGATATGTGATTGCTCGCCGATTTTCACCTCTCCGCATATAACTGCTCCTGGTGCAATATGAGAATACTTTTCAATCTTACAATCATGTTCTATTGTTGCCGAAGTATTAATAATTGATCCCTTGCCTATTGATGTACCGGCATTAACAACCACGTTTTTACCAATATAGACGCCTGTTTTCATGCTGACGTATTTGCTTACAGTAGCGGATAAATCAATAATATTTGGTATGTCGAATCCTATTTCTTCAAGCATTATAAATAATTTAACCCGAAGTGACGGATCACCAACACTGCCAAGTGTAACAAAGGCATATTGATACCCTAGTTGATATAATTTGATTAGATCATCATCGCACCCAATAATGCGGTTGTCTAAAATCATTTTACCAACATTTTCCTTTTTATCAATAATGCCAATCTCCGAATACTGCATACTTTCTAGAAGACTATCAAGCACCGATTTACAATGCCCTCCACCGCCAATCAACAATAATTTTTTAGTTATCACATGCTAACCTTTTAATCATTTCTTCCATTTCATCTAACTGACCCATATCCATCCATGCACTCTCACTAATCGGATAAACGCCAATTTTTTTACCAGCGTTTTTATATTGTTCAATGATATCCGGAAAACCAATAGACCTGTTCTCTTCCAGTTCATCAATAATTCTCGACTCCACAATATACATACCGGTATTCGTAAAAAAAGATAATTCCGGTTTTTCTTTCATGCTTTCTATCTTGCCATTAACACCAATCTCAACGACGCCATAAGGTATCTTAATTTTCTTTAATGAACAGACCATCGTAATTAAATTATTTTCTTTTTTATGAAAATTATACATCTTTTCATAATCTTCCTCTATAAGGATATCACAATTTGACAGTATAAAAGTAGAATTTATTTTACCCTTCAAAAGACTTAATCCGCCACCCGTTCCAAGTGGTTTATCTTCATCTATATAAGTTATTTTATAGTCTTTTTCAATTTCATTAAAATATGCCTTTATCATATTTTTCTTATGATTGACAATTAGATAAAAATCGTTGCTACCCGAATGATTAAACCGGTTAATAATATGCTCAGCAATTGGAATTTCACCAATTGGAATTAGTGGTTTTGGAAGTATTTTTGTATAAGGATACAGCCTTGTTCCAAGACCGCCGGCCATAATAACAATTGGAACCTCAAGTTTTTTTCTGTTGCTAATCACCTTATTGTCCCAAAAGATAATGGATAATATGCGCATGTTTTCATCAACAATTGGAAGTGCTTCAACCGAATTTTTCAACATATATTCTTTTGCAATCGCTTTATCTTTTGCAAAAAGATATATGGGATTGTAGTTTGCAATATCTTTAACCTTTGCTTCAAGATTGCCCTTTTTTAAAATCCATCTTCTAACATCGCCATCTGTAATTGCAGCAATTAGACGGCCCTGTTTAGTGATAAACAGCACTTTTTTAGCAACTTTATCCAGCAATTCCATGGCTTCCAGCATGGTACATTCTTCATCGATCAGAAATTCTTTAATTTTCAAATAATTCACCACCATTCATTGTCAAAGCAATTATTTTAATCCGGATTCTTCAAGCATTCTACAATATATAACAGATCTTCTTTAATTAAATTGGAACTGCATGGAATATTAACCACATTCTCCAAATAATATTTTGCTTTTTTAATTTTATAAGTCTGACAATTCATATAAGGCTTTTGCTCATTAATCAATCCCCAGATTGGCCTGGATTGGATCCCCTTTGATGAGAGAAACTGTATGATTTTCTCCCTGCTTAATGGATATTCCTTGTCACATTTTAACGCATAAAACCAATAATTAGCTCTAATATTATCTTTAAACGGTAATAATGATAAACCTGGTATCTTATAAATTTTTTCTTTATAAAAATCGTAATTTTCTTTCTTAATCTTGATAAAACCTTCAAGTTGTTCCATTTGTGCTAAGCCAATTGCTGCCTGGAGATTTGTCATTCGATAATTATACCCAATTTCATCATGCATGTAGTAAAGTTCATCACTTTTAGCCTGAGTTGTAAGATGTTTGGCTTTTTTAAGTAACACTTCATCATCTGACACAATCATACCACCACCTCCGGTGGTAATGATCTTGTTGCCATTAAAAGAGTATACACCGATATTGCCTATGGTTCCGGCATATTTCCCGATAAACTTTCCTTCTGTATAATAGGTTCCTACTGCCTCGGTTGCATCTTCAATTACCTTTAAATTAAATTTCCCTGCTACTTCCATTATTTTTTCCATATCAGCCATATTGCCGAAAACATGTACGACAAGAACCGCTTTTATTTGTTTGTTCGTTCTCTTGCTTATGAGTTTACCTTCTACAAAGTTACACTCATTCTGACAGAATTCCAATAACTTTTCTGCATCCATCGTGAGTGAATCATCACAATCCATGAAAATTGGTTCAGCACCAGCATATTTTATCGGATTAACTGCTGCAATAAAAGTCAGCGTTGGAACAATTACCTCATCACCTGAAGAAATACCACAAACCAGAAGCGCTATGTGCAAACCCGACGTCCCATTCTGACAGGACACAGCCCCTTTTATATTAACATAATCAGCTATTTTTTCTTCAAATTCATTGACGTAAGGCCCGCCTGTTGATACCCACTCAGTCTCAATGGCTTTTGATACATATTCAAGCTCTTTTCCGTTTAAGTTTGGAACAGATAATGGTATAAAATTTTTCACTTTAGCCTCATTTTATTCTAATTTACTTTAATAAAAGATTATCTTATAATTCAAGAAAATTCCTGATTATTTTCAGCCCTGAAGGGCCGCTTTTTTCTGGATGAAACTGACATCCATAAAGATGATCATTTTTTATTACAGCCGCAATCCGCCTACCCCCATAATATGAATCCGCTAATCTGAATTTTTCTTGAGGCTTTGCTGTATAAGAATGTACAAAATACATTGAGCTTTCCTCTTCAATACTATTTAAGATTGTATTATTCCATAGAAATTTATCTTTTCCATGTGGTACAAGAATTTCATTCCAGCCAACATGAGGTACTTTTTGAGACTCATTATCAATTGTTGTATTTTCAATTTTCACAACATTGCCTGGTATCAAACTTAATCCCCTCGAATAGCCAAATTCTTCGCTTCCATCCATCATCATTTGCATTCCTAAACAGATCCCTAAAAACGGGTTGCCTTTTTTGCAAAATTGCTGAATCGGATAAATCAAATCCAATTTTTCTAATTCATTCATCGCATTTTCAAATGCTCCGACACCTGGTAAAACAAGATAATCTGCACTAAGTATATCCTTTGCATCGCTGGCAACGTCAATTTCTGCACCACAATGCTCAAAACTTCTTTTTACACTCAATATATTTCCCATACCATAATCAACAATTTTTACTTTTGGCATATTCAACCCCTAATTGTCATTCCTTCTTTTTTAGCATTAGCTTTTATTTCAGCAATACTCAATTTATTGTAATGCAGTGCACTGGCTACAGCCACCGCGTCTGCTTTGCCTTCCTTTACTACTTCAATGAAATCTGAAGTATCTCCCATTCCTCCGCTCGCAATAACCGGAATGGGAACTATTGTCGAGACTGCTTTAATCAGTTCGCAGTCAAATCCAGCTTGTGTTCCTTCTTTATCAACAGAGGTTAACAATATTTCACCTGCACCAAGTTCGTAACCTTTACGTGCCCATTCAATAACATCAATTCCGGTCTTCTCTCTACCACAATCATAGTATGCTTCCCACTTTTTGTCGCCGATTTTTTTAGCTTGAATCGATAAAACCATACACTGTGAACCAAATCTATTTGAGATTTCAGTAATCAACTCAGGTCTTTTTAATGCCGCCGTATTTATTGCCACTTTATCCGCTCCACACCTTAACAATTTTTTAGCATCTTCAACTGACCGAATGCCGCCGCCAACTGTTATCGGTATAAAAACATCCTCGGTTGTTTTGCTCACAATATCCGATAAATTGTTTCGCTCATATAAACTGGCTACTATATCTATGTAAATTATTTCGTCAATTCCCTGTTCATAGTACTTTTTTGAATATTCATTAGGATTTCCTAATTGTCTTAACCCCTCAAATTGTATTCCTTTTACCAAGTTCGGGCCTTTTACATCCATTCTTGCTATTACTCTGATGTTTTTCATTTTAACCTCATTAGCATCTGATTATTGTTCTTGATTAAATATAGTTTCTCTTAATTTCCAAAGATTTTTTTCGTTTTTCCACAAATGCGGAGATCTCCAACTGTCAACGAACTCATAAAATTCTTCTTCTGAAATACCACAATATTTTAAGAGAACATCAAAATGTCTTTTAGGGAATTCTCCATCGAACTTTTTAACAAGTTGAATGCCTTCTTCTCTCGTGATTTTACCATCTCTTATTTCATGTGCTGAATCTGCTGTTGCTCTTCCAATACCAAATTTTATATATCCTAAATAGTAATGAAATCCATCTAGTTTGTCATCCAAACTAGCGTATTTTGAATATGTACCTTCAGTCCTCTCTGGATTACATTTGAATCCATAATTTTCAGATGCATAATAGTAATTTTCCTGTGGATCCCACTTTTTATAATAGCCCATAAAATGAATTGCTGTTTTGTTTTTCACAATATTTTCATATTCAGGTGCCATGTATGCAGTTAAATCACTCAATGATAAGCCATATTCAGCCCAAACTTCTGGCGGCATACTTGAAAAATAGTGTTTATTATGATCTTCAATTTTCCTTGCTGGTTTTAATGCATTTTTCATATCACCACCATATTCAACTTCTCCATTTTCACCATACATTATTAGAGGTATATTGTAATTAACGGAAATTTTCAACGGGAAATTTGTCTGCCCATATATGAACGGCTGAAAGGGATCTCCTAAAATTTCAAGAGCCAATCGTGTCATCTTTCTATTTACTTTTCCATTTGGTCTACCTAATATATTATCAAATCCACCTTTTTCTATAAATGAATCTAAATTTTCTCTTCCTATTTCAGTTGGTACCAGGGGTGACCATGTCACAGTTAGTGGATGCATTCCATATTTATATTTAAGCTGATGCGCAGTAAATCCGCCATCCTTACCCCCGCTGCAAGGAACTATTACATCATAAGATCCATCGTTTTTCCTATACCTGTCGCATAATTCTATAAGTTCCTTTTCTCTCAAATTCCAATCAATTGTTTTTTTGAATTCTGCATAATTACATGCAGAACAAACACCATTTTCATCAAATGTTATTCTGGGTCTTTGGTTGGAAATAGTACACTTTTTACAGAACTTGACCTCTGTAGATAAGTTATACTTCTTTATCACATCATGTTTTTGCATTTCATCTTCCTCCTAAATATATCGTTAGAAACTCACGACATTTCCGAAAATTTAAGTTTAATTTTCGGAAATGTTTAACTTCTTGAAAAGAACACCATCTTTTTTAAATGGTGTTTCCATTTTGATCCTAGTGTGAAATATCTATAATAAATAAAAATTAATTCTATATATTATAGATCTCTGTTTTATATTTATCTAAG
>JGI24143J45723_1000248_pt1 | contig 29024 bp, 23 predicted proteins | sample BarGraIncu00432A_FD_45723 | JGI IMG/M metagenome (IMG submission 45723) | reverse complement strand
TGGGCCGACGCATCACTCGGGGTCACAGCTGGTCGCTAGCCATTACTATGTAGGGACTTTCACCCTTTACCCTTTGCCGGCTTTTACCGGCGCTTTCTGCCCGTCCCCCTAACGGTTCAGAGCCTTCTGTTGTTTTAGCCTCACCACTCCCCCTTCCCTAATGGCCCGCCCGGTTTCCTCTCTGTGGCGGGGCAGTCGCTCCGGAACCGCCCAAAGCAATGGTCAAAAGATGGAGCATCAGGGACCGCGGGCCCGTTGACACCGGGACCGGTACCCGTGGTTGGCCTGCTTGGACAGCAGGGAGGTTGGAGTGCTATAATACTTGGCAAACCACAAAAAGGAGAGCGGCTATGAAATCACGATGGATCAGGCTAACAATCGTGGCTGCGTCGGCGGCGGTACTGTTAACAAGCGGCTGTGCTACGAACCCGGACGGCAGCTACCAGTATCAGAAAACAGGGATAGGTGCGCTGGGCGGTGCCGCTCTAGGCGCCGGTGCAGGCGCCTAGATCAGCGGAAAAACGCACCGGGGACGCAATGCCGCCATCGGCGGTCTGACTGGCGCGGTGGCGGGAGGCGCAGTAGGCAATTACATGGACCGGCAGGCTGCGGCCCTGAAGAAGAACATGCCTGAAGCAGAAGTAGTGCGGGACGGCGACAAGGTGTTCGTGGCGCTGCCGTCGGGCATTCTCTTCGACCTGGGAAAAGACGCCCTGAAACCGGCGGCCATGGAATCGCTCGGTAAGGCTGCTGCCACACTGAAAGACTCGCAAACCAACATCATCATCCAGGGACACACCGACTCGACCGGGTCGGATGCCATCAACCAGCCACTGAGCGAGCGACGCGCCTACCGGGTGCGCGACTTCCTCATCTCCCAGGGTGTGCCGATGTCGCGCATGACGGCGGTCGGGTACGGTTCCAGCCGCCCCGCTGTCCCCAACGATTCGGACGTCAATCGGGCGCTCAATCGCCGCGTGCAGTTGGAGATTAGTCCCAATGCAAATCTAAAGGCGCAGGGTAGCGGCAACAACTAAGGCTTTCCCGATTTTCTGGACCATCAGGCTTACCAGCCAGACCCTGCTACAGTCAGTCGAACAAAAGGGGCCAAGTCAGAAGCTGACTTTGGCCCCTTTTGTAGCGACTTGCGTCGTCGTAATTTCGTGTTGCAAGATAGGATGCAGAACTTTTAGCTAGCAGCAGGTGGCTGGTTGAGAGCCCGGACCGACGACCTCAAGACACCGAACGCGGAGCTGAGAAACAGACCGGCAATGAGTGAGCCGACGATGATGTCCGGCCATCGCGAGGCGAGCAGATAGCTTCCGGCCGCGGCCAGCAATACCCCTATGTTGGCGATCAAGTCGTTTCGCGAGCATAGCCAGGTAGAACTCATGTTGAGGTTGTCATCTCGGTGCCGGTTAAGCAGGAAGAAGCACACCAAATTTGCAGCAAGAGCAATCACACCGACGCCCCCCATAGTCTCCACGCTCGGGATTACCGGATGTAAAACCTTGTGGATTGCCTCCGCCATTACCCCCGAAGCCGAAGGCAAGCATGAACCCACCTTTTACCAGCGAAGCACCCGCCTGCCAGCGTGCTGAACGCGCCAGAACAAAAAGGCTAAACCCGTAGACCAGCGAATCGCCTAACATGTCGAGTGCGTCGGCAAGAAGCGAAGTTGAGTTAGCCTTAATGCCGGCGAGACCCTCCACAATAAACATCACCGCGTTGATGGTGAGTACGATCCAAAGCACACGGCCATGGCTCTTACGCAGGGCGATCAGCTCGTAACTTTTATCTTCACAGCAGCTAGCCATAGCTTCGTCCTTCCGGTTAGCCACATTTTGCACCTATTCGGCAGCCCCGATCAACATTTTTCACTGGACAGCAAGTGCGGGGTACCGAGGCTCCTTTATAACGAGAGGGAAAGCAGTTTGGCTCCTCATGGCATTGCCCTTTGACTTGGATTAGCATACGTAATATAGTGCCAACTTATTGGAAATATTTACGCCTTGAACCGTTTGAACCAAGCGTCAGCAAGAAATATAAGCGTCCGCCAAGGGGTAGAGACCGGGCTCAGACTGAGTTAGTACCCTCTCAGCGGAAGCGGGAACGCTCGAGTCAGGACAACCGACCGGATCCGAAAATGCCGTCGCTGAGTCCCGCAATCATCATTGATTGCAAGGGAAGCAGCGGGCTAAAATTTCCGAATTTTGAAATCTTGAAATAGTCTTCCCGGCAATTGCCAACTGGAGCGTGTTGTGTCCCTATCTGATTACTTCGAACAGCACGAAGAACAGGCCTTCGTAGCTAAGGCACTGGCTACGGCTGTTGCCATTACTCTCATAAAATATTTCTTCCCTGGAGTCGTCGCTTTTCTCTTTCTCGTCTTGCCGGTTGCTTTCCTTTTTGGCATTAAGCTCCATGCGGCGGCAAGCGGGGTTGACGCCATGGATCTGCTCCGGGAGCACATCACATTCTTCCCCGTGATCCGCTCCGAGGACGAGCGTCGCGCCGAGGTAAAACCCTGGGTCACTTACGGCATCATCCTCGCGAATTTCCTGGTCTTCTACTTCTTCGAGTCCGGCGCCTCGGAAGAGACGATCAACAACCTGGTTTTCCTCCCCCACCACCCCGATGTTTTCAATGTCCCCTTGAGCGCGGTCACATCCATATTCCTCCATGCGAGCAACAGTCACCTCTGGGGAAACATGACCTTTCTCTGGGTGGTGGGGTCGGCGGTCGAACGGCGCGTGGGGCGACTTAAATTCCTCTGGCTCTACCTGGTTACCGGGCTGATAGGTGGATTGGTCTTCGTCTCGATCGAATTCCTCTTTCACGGCCGGGCCGGTCACGCCATGGGAGCGTCCGGGGCGATTGCCGGCATTATGGGGATCTTTGCCATACGCTGCTATTTCAAGAGCATGATTTTCCCCATCCCTATCCTCGGTATCTTTTCGCTGGTCCTTCCCATCAGCCTCAAGGTCAGGCTGAACTCCCTTCTCATCATGGCCCTCTTCTTCCTTTCCGACCTGTCTGGTGGCATCCAGCAAATCACCGGTGAAAGCCAGTCGATGGTCGCCCACTGGGCGCATCTGGGCGGCATGATCTCGGGGATGCTGATCGCCGGCTGGCTCAAGCTGGGCGACGACGCGGTTGAGGAGCGGCATCTGGAGATCGGCATCAAGGCGTCGCAGGCCGCGATGGGATACCAGGGCGGAGAGCGCTCCATGCAGATCGCCCTGGACTGCAGCCCCAACCACGTCGATGCCCTGCTCGGCATGGCCAGGCTGAAAACCAAGTTCACCGCCACGGCTGAGGGAAGGGAACTCTACGAAAAAACCCTGGGGCTGCTGATTGCCGAACGGCCGGCCGAAGTGGTGCAGGTGTACCGCGAATACCTGGGAAAATACCTCACGGTACCTTCGGAGCATGGGCTACTCAGGCAGCTTAGCGAGGCGATGCACAAAGCTGGCGAAACCGAGCTGCTGATTCCGTGCCTGGAGCGACTGGTCGCCACGCCGGAAACCAGTACCCAGCTGCGGGAAAAGTCACTTTACCAGCTAGCGACGCTATTGGAGTACACCAGCTGTTTCGAAGTCGCGCGCAGCCATTTCGCACGATTCGCTTTCGAATACCCGGACTCGGTGCTGGCAGATACCGCGCGCCTCAGGGCCGATGGCGAGGTGTACGCACCTCCGAAACCGGAGGTTGAGATAAAGACTGCCCTGGCAGAGCTCTGTCCGACGTGCGGGGCGGCGATGGCGGTGCGCAGCGCCACCTCAGGGCCGCAGCAGGGGGTGGCTTTCTGGGTCTGCGCCGGGTATCCTGACTGCCGCACGGCCTACCCCGTGGTGGATCAAGCTGCGGCGTTCGAACCGGCGCAGCCCCCATTGCAGCAGCGCTTCCGGCTCTTTCTCGACGGCGCCATCGGCTTCACCTCAGACCCTGAGGAAACCAAAGAGAATCTGGTCCGACTGCTCCGTTGCTGCCGGGGCCAGGTGGAGCGGATGTGCAACGGCAATCCGACGCTGCTCAAAAGTGGCCTTGACTACGAGACAGCCCAAAAGTACAAGGAGGCCGTCAGCCGCACCGGTGCACTTTGCACTCTAGAGCTCGAGCCTGCTGTGGCAGCGTCGGCCCCCCGGGCGCTGCAGTCCGAGCCGTCGGTGCCTGAAGAGAAGTCTTGCGCGCCGCCGCCGAAACGATCGTTCTCTTGTCCCAAGTGCGGCCACCTCCAGAAGAAAGAAGATTCCTGCCCCCAATGTGGCGTCTATTTCGCCAAGCTTGTCAAGCAGGCCGAACGGGATTTCAACAACTTTCAGGATCACCTGACCGGCGCAGGGGCCCGGCCGGTTATGTCAGAAGAACGCGAGAGGCGTTGGGCCATGCTGTGCCACCTCCTGGCGCTCAGCGGCCTTCTGATACCGTTTGGCAACATTCTAGGGCCGTTCCTGGTCTGGCGCTGGCAGCGGAATCATTCCGCCCTGGTGGATCACCACGGCAAAGTCGTGCTCAACTACCAGATAACCTTGGTCCTTTTCCTGGCCGGACTCCTGGTGGTGACATTCTTGACCGGATTCACCGCGATGTTCGTCGGTCCGCTTTTCGGCATCCTGGGAATCTACACGCTCATCATGATCGCGGTAGGTGCAGTAAAGTCCCAGCGCGGCGAGAGTCTCGAGATCGCACTGAGCGCGGAATTTATTAAATAAGCCTGGGGCTTTAGCAAGCGAGTCGCGAAACCCCTCAGGGCGGCGGGGGTGTACTCTGCGCCGACCAATGAGCAAGGTAGTGCGACACTATCCTCACACCCTAAATTTACTTACCAGATTTTGAAGCTTTTGAGCCTGTCCAGCCAACTGTGATGCAGCACTTGCTGTTTCCTCAGCGCCTCTTGCAGATTGCTGCACAATTTCAGTGACTTGATGGATATTACCGGACACCTCAGCCGTTGTTGATGTTTGCTCCTCAGCAGCGGTTGCAATTTGATTGATTTGCATGGTGACTACGTTGATACGTTCGAGTATTTCTTCCAATGCCTGTCCTGATTTATGTGAAGACACTGCCCCTTTCTCTACCTCAGCCACGCCCTCTTCCATCGCGTGGACAGCAGCCTTAGTCTCGTTTTGTATCGCCTTGATCATCTCACCAATTTCACGAGTAGCTCTTGTTGTCCTTTCCGCCAATGCACGGACCTCATCGGCTACAACAGCAAATCCTCTACCTTGTTCACCAGCGCGTGCAGCTTCAATCGCGGCATTAAGTGCAAGTAGATTGGTCTGGTCTGCTATATCTTCTATAGTACCAACGATGTCCCCTATCTGCTCTGAGCGTTTGCCCAATGATGCAACGGTTGTGGACGTTTGCCTAACTCTATCAGCTATCATATTCATTCCGTGTATGGTCTCACTAACAACTCTAGCTCCATCAATGGCTGAGTCTGTAGTAAGCCTCGACGCATCAGCTGCCATCGAACAATTATGCGCAATATCGGTACTGGTGGCTGACATTTCCTCGCTTGCAGTTGCTACTGTTTGGATTTGAGCTGAAACCTCTTCAGCGCCAGTTGCAATTTGATCTGCTGTAGAGTGAAGCTGGTGTGAAGCCGATGCGATGATTGAAGATATGTCAACGGCTTGAGATACAAGTTGACGTAAATTGTCGACCATAGTACGCATTGCGAACATGACACTCGTTTTGTCGTTTCGGTGACAGTTTACAACTATTGAAAGGTCACCATTAGAAACTGTAGTTGCGATTGCCTCTACTTCAGAGGGATCACCGCCAAGTTGTCTTGTTATGCCGCGTGTCAGGAAAATGGCTATACTTACTGCAGCCAACAATCCTACTACAATTGATCCGACAATAGATATTTTAACCATATTGCAGGTTTTTTGAGCATTTACTCTTTCCTCCTGTGCTACTTTATCATTTAAATCAATAATTTTACCCAGGGTTTCTTCGGCTGCTGCAAATGATGTCGCAGCAGTTGTCATATTGAATTGAACCATACTGTCATAGACCTGCTTATCGCCAGTTTTACGATATTCATTCGACATATCACGTGATTTGAAAGCGTCTTTTTTCCACGCATCCCACTGAGGGACAAACTGTTTCCAAAGAACTTCCTCTTCCTTAGTTTGAGGTAAGGGATCATAAACTTTCCTGGCTTTATCAACTCGCTCAAATGCCTTTTTTATCGCTATATGCTGACGTTCTATCAAGTCATCTGGTACAGACGGTATCATCAAAGTCCGATTTGCAGCTTTAACGGCCGTCTGAGCTTCATTTATTATCTCGAGACTATATATGCTTGGTAATCTATTGTCGGATATCTCCTCCAAATTCGAGTTGACCATCGAAATGCCGATATAGCCAACAACGCCTACAATAAAAAGCAGTAGACTGCATGACATAAATCCGGCCAATAATTTCATTTTAAGTTTCATTCGTCCTCCAAGCATGGTTTATCCCGGACACCACGTCCCTTACCTGCTCCGACAAATTTGAGTTGAGCAGCATTGCGTGCTTACAAAATCGACAGGAACATATCGCCGTCAAACCAAAATCAGACCAGTTTTACAGAATAACACTTATCAGTGTCATCGGGTGTTATCCACACGGGCTTTAGAGCTATTGTAAACAATATAATTATTGCTACAATCTCTGCCAAACCGAGCATTAAGTATTCCCACAACGGGGCGGGAAAAGCGCTCCACTATCACGGGCGCCACGCCGCCCGGTCGCCGGCACCAACATCCGGACTCTCGCTCTGGAAGGCGGCATGGTCCACTGCCACGACCAGTGGTCCGACACTCAAAAGACCAACAGCATAACTCTGACAGCCGAAAAGTTTCTGCACCGCTATTTGCAAAACGTTTTGGCTCCCAAGGCATGGCATTGCCCTTTGACTTGAATCAGCTTCCGTAATAGAGTGCAGACTTATTGCTTTAGGCGTCGGCTGAATAAAGGAATTTCGATGAGTTGGTCAAGAGCTTTGGCTGCATGGTTCTTTATTGCAGTTGCGGAATCAATCCACGGAATACTGCGAAGGATCTTTATCCTGCCACTGATAGGCGACTTGCGGGCGCACCAGCTCGGAATAGTGGTCGCGGCAATAATTATCTTTGCCATTGCCTGGGCCTGTATTCGCTGGATTGGCGCCCGAACGTTTTCGGATCAGCTAAAGGTTGGGGCGTTTTGGGGTGCTCTGATGGCCACTTTCGAGGTAAGCCTCGGCTTGGCGTTTGGCTATTCGCAGGAGCGCATTTTCTCCGATTACAATGTCGCCGAGGGGAGACTCATGATCTTTGGCATGACGTTTATGCTGTTCGCCCCCGCGCTGGCGGCAAAAGCACGAAGATTGCGCTAGAACACTGAAATCACCAAAAAACCACGGGCGACGGGTCGCCGACATCACCTGTTCCCTTTGCTTTTCTCCTGACCTGCCCTCCCTGTTCGCTGAGGAGAATAGAATGCCGCATTTGAGCTGGGCCGTAAGAGTTGTGTTTTTTATCCTCATCCTCGCCATGTGGTCGCCTGCCACCACCTTTGCCGGGCAAACAGCGCCTGTTTCACGAACCGAACTGTTCATCACGAGCAATTCGTCCATTCCTGCCCTGAAGCGTGAGATCGACGCCATCCTGGCACACGAACTTCTGCCCGCCACCAACCTGGGCATCAAGGTGGTCTCGCTCAAGAATGGCGACATCATTTACGAATTCAATCCACGGCTGCTGCTGGTTCCCGCGTCCACCCAGAAAGTCTTCACTGCCGCCGCGGCCTTGACTCTTCTTGGGCCGGACCGGGAGGTCGCCACCACGGTTGCGCTCGCGGCTTCCGGGGGAAGGGTTTACCTTAAAGGGTGCGGTGACAGCATGGTGAGTGCTGCGGACTTGGCAGCCTTGGCCGCGACTGCCGCCCGCAGCATGCATCGGAGCCTGGAGTATACCCTCGCCGCGGACCTCTCCTGCTTCGACGATATCTACCGGGGCCGCGGCTGGATGTGGGACGACGACGAGTTCCTCATCTCACCTCTTTCCGTCAACCAAAATGCCGTGTCGGTCCAGGTGCAGCCCGGCCCCAGACAGGGTGCGCCGGCAATCCTCTCGGCTCTCCCCGCCACTTCCTATTTCTCTTTGGAAAACCTTGCCCGGACCGGAGCGGTTGGCGCACCGGAGAGCATCAATGCAGCCAGGCGCCCCGGCGAGCGCGACAACGTGATCACGGTCTCAGGGGCGATACCCCTGGGAAGTGGTCCTTTGGAAAAACGAGCCAGCGTGTGGCGACCGGAACTCATGGCCCTGACCCTTTTTCGAGACGCGCTCCGGACTCAGGGAATCAGGGTCGCGGCTATGACCACCGCGCCCACTCCCGCGGGGACACCGGTGGTGGCTCACCTGACTCGACGTGTGAGCGAACTTGTCCGTTTTGGGCTGAAAACAAGCGACAACCTCACCGCTGAAAACCTATTGAAACTGCTTGGCCGACAGTCGACAGGGCAGCCCGGATCTGCAGAGGCTGGCAGCGCTGAGGTGCGCAGGTACCTAACAATGCAGGGAATTCCGACCGAGCAGCTGGTCCTGGCGGACGGCTCCGGCGTCTCACGCTACAACCTCTCCAGCGCGGAAACCTTCACCCAGACGCTCCGGGCCATCTACCGGGACCGGGGGGGGTACCGCATCTTCTACGATTCCCTCCCCATTGCGGGTAAGGACGGCACGCTCAAACTCCGCATGAAGGGAAACTGCGCCGAAGGGAACCTGCGCGGAAAAACCGGGAACATGAGCGGCGTCTCCGCTCTCTCCGGGTACGCCAGCAGCGCCGAAGGGGAACCGCTTGCCTTTGCGATGATGGTGCAAAACTTTCCCGCTTCCGGGCGGCACGCCCGGGAGATACAGGACCGGATCGCGGCACTGCTCTGCGGCTTCCGGCGCGTCCCCAGGTAGAGGCGCCCGGAAAGGGTAGTACCACCATCGGGGGTTCGGGGGGAGGGGGAATGAAGTGGAGGACACGGGCAAGGATACCCGCAAAGGGTATCCCTACCCGTAAGCTTTTTTTGTAGGGGCACCCCTGCGGGTTCCCACTTCAGAATAAGTCCGATCTTAACTACCGCTTGAGATTCCTGCGCAGGAAGTTCCGCATGAGGTCTGCGATCTTATCGCCGTCCTCCTCAAGCGCGAAGTGTCCGGTGTCGAGCAGGTTGAACTCGAGGTTTTTCAGGTCCCTCTTGTACGGTTCGGCGCCGGCCGCCGGGAAGATCTTGTCATTTTTTCCCCATACGATGAGAGTCGGCGGCTGGTAGTCGCGGAAGTAGCTCTGCCATTTCGGATAAAGCGGCGGATTGCTCCCATAGCTATGGAAAAGTGCGAGCTGGATTGCGACGTTCCCCGGCCGGTCCAGCAGCGACTGGTCGATATTCCAACCGTCGGGACTGATGGCCTCCTTGTCACGGACACCTTCGGTATATTGCCAGATCGTCGCCTCACGGGTGAAATTGCTGAGCAAAGGCTGCTCGCGCTCCGGCGTTTTCTCCTTCCAGTACTCCTTGATCGGCTGCCAGAACTCGTTATCGAGCCCCTCGTCATAGGCGTTGCCGTTTTGTACCACGATGGCCTGGACGCGATCAGGGTACCTGGTAGCCAGGCGGTAGCCGATCGGCGCGCCATAATCCATCACGTACAGACTATACTTCTGCAGTCCGAGCTTCTCAGTGAACTTGCTTATCACCTCGGCCAGATTGTCGAAGCTGTAGTCGAACTGGTCCACGGTCGGCATCGAGCTGTTCCCGTAGCCGGGGTAGTCCGGTGCGATCAGGTGGAACTCGTCGGCCAGCGCCGGGATCAGGTTGCGAAACATGTGCGAACTGGTCGGAAAGCCGTGGAGCAGGATCACGACGGGTGCATTCTTTGGCCCCGCCTCGCGATAGAAAATATCCAGACCGTCGATGGTAACGGTCCGGTAAGCGACCTTGGCCGCCGTTACCGATCCGGTAGGGTTTTCCTTAGCTGCGTTCATGATTGGTCTCCTTATGCTTGATCTCCTTCTGCCTGTTCCTCCCTCAAGTAAAGCACAATCCCGAAGGTGTCGTCCGTGAGCAGGTACTGCCGGGCGACAACGGAATCCGCTCCGGGAACTTTTTTAAGTCTTTGCGGCCCCGGCGTACCAAGGCATAGATCGCGTCGGGCACATGACCTTCTGTGATCTTGGTCAGGGGTTCGGTCCATTCCAACGCTGCCTCAGGGTACTCACCCACGCGTCGCGACCTCTGCGCCGTCGAGGGCCTGCACGACCTCGTCGGTCAGCACCACCCCGTGTGCCAGAAACTCGAAGTTCACCAGCGCTGCCTGGTAGCCGTCCCCCCACTCGGGATGCCTGGGACCGGCTGTGGCGTCCTTCGCCACGACGACCACGAAGCCTTGCTCGAGCAAATCGCGCAGGTGTGATTCCACGCACATGTTAGCCAGCATCCCACCCAGGATGACTGTGCCGACGCCGCGCTTGCGCAGTTGCAGCACGAGGTCGTTGGTCTGCGGGCCAAACACCCTGTGGGGGCTGACGATAACTGTCTTACCGTCTTCGATATAAGGCTTGAAGCGCTCCAGCCAGTCGGCCCCCGACCGGGAGAATCCAACTAGGCTCAATGCCCCGCCGCGAGCGAACATGCCGGTCCTGGCTTCCTCCGCTTCCAGGTGGCCGTTAAATTTCCATCCCTGGTCCGTGGGGAAAAAATAGTGGGGGGAGATGAAGACCTCGAACCCGTTCTTCTTGGCGGCCTTGAAGATGCGCTCCATATTCTCAATGGTCTTATTCTCTTGGACACTGGCGCCTACCGCCCCCCATCCGAGCCCCGTTTCACTCAAAACTTCATTCTGCGGGTCGATGAATACGATCGCGGTATCGCTTTTCCGGATGACACGAAGATATTGTTCCATGCCTCTCTCCTAAAACGTTAGCTAATGGGCGCTGTTCTTCAGCGGTTCACGTCCCTTCACCTGCAAAGGGATGACCCCATCCCCACCCCTACCCTCCCCTTGAAGGAGAGGGAGTTTTTTCTTTATCTTTCAGTCACCTTGTGACCAGAATACCATCCGTCGCTTCCTACCTTTTGAGGAATTCCAGCAAATCGGCATTCACCTGGTCCTTGTGTGTCGAGCAAATGCCGTGCGGGGCTCCCGGATAGATCTTTAGCGTGGCACCCTCAATGATTTTGGAGGAGATCAGAGCAGAAGCGCCGATGGGCACGATCTGGTCGTCATCGCCGTGCAGGATCAGGGTCCGCACCTTAAACTTCTTGAGGTCCTCGGTGAAATCAGTTTCAGAGAAGGCCTTGATGCAGTCGAGGACCCCCTTGAATCCAGCCTGCATCCCCTGAAGCCAGAACGAGTCACGCAGGCCTTGCGAAACCTTGGCGCCCTCCCTGTTGGCGCCGTAAAACGGCGCGGAAAGATCCTGGAAGAACTGCGAACGGTCGGCGCTTACGCCGGCGCGAATCTGGTCGAACGCTTCCAGGGGGAGGCCGCCGGGATTGGCAGCATTTTTTAGCATCAGTGGCGGCACCGCGCCGACCAGCACGGCTTTGGCTACGCGACTAGTCCCATGGCGGCCGATATAGCGGGCAACTTCACCACCACCTGTTGAGTGGCCGACATGCACCACATCTGTCAGTCCGAGCGTTTCTACCAGCGCTGCCAGGTCGTCCGCATAGGTATCCATGTCGTTGCCATTCCAGGGCTGACTGGATCTGCCGTGTCCGCGACGGTCGTGCGCGATGCAGCGGTATCCCCGGGCGGCCAGGAAAACCATCTGATCTTCCCAGGCGTCAGCGGAGAGCGGCCAGCCGTGGCTAAACACTACGGGCTGTCCGCTGCCCCAGTCTTTGTAATAGATCTGCGTGCCGTCCTTAGTCGTGATAGTTGGCATGATTGGTCTCCTTTGCTTGCCAGTGAGCTACCCCCTTGAGTCTTCTTCGGGTACCGTTACCTCCGGGGGTATCCCGTAAAAATGAAATCCTTATCTTTCACCAGCATATGGCACTGATAACATTCCTTCCCAAATGAGCTGTCGCTTCCGTAAGGCTTGAAGGTATCAGACGCCGCGTCATATAAAAACCGGGCGTATCCCCATCCGCTCGTCTCCGGGAATCTCTTGGAATCCTTCACGATCAGCTGAATAGTGCTTAGGGTGTCCGGTTCGGTCGCCAGGGGATAGACCGCAACCTTTCTCTTGGTCCAGCTGATCTTCACGATTTTGGAGCCACACGGGAAAGGCTTGCCATTCCCGGGGATCCCTTGTTGATACGCGTTGATCATGATAGGGTTCGCCACGATACTCTTCAGGTGATCATTGTCGTAACTCGGTGCGACTCCCTGCCATGTCTCATACCCTCTGATCTCTGAAAACGCGACCCCGTTGAGCGCTTTCAGCTGATACCTGTCCTGCGCAGCAAGAGCGATACTCGCTAAGAAATAAAGCAATCCAAAAATGATGGCTATCGCCGCTATACTCCTGATTTTCATATCAAGTACCTCCCCTTTCGGCTTCTTAGACTTATGTTGCTTAAGAGTGTTCGCGACTGACTGCCATTACCCCCCGGTCCCCCCCAGGAAACGGGCTAACCTTCGACAACGAGAGATTCATGCGGATTCGGACGTCTGATCGTCGACATAGCAGTAGCGCCAACTTTCACCCGGTTCAAACGACCTGATCACCGGGTGCTTGGTGCTGCGAAAATGGGCTGAAGCGTGCCTGTTTTTTGAATCGTCGCAGCACCCCACGTGTCCGCAGGTTTCGCAGAGGCGCAGGTGCACCCAGGAATCACCTGTCTTCAGACATTCTTCGCACCCTTTCGTTCTCGGCCGAATGGTCGTCCCACTTACTTCTTCCAGGTGTTCACATTGACCGGCCATTTCCTGCCTCCTTTCCCCCTCTCAGCTCTTTCCCTGACCATATTCACCATCTGCGACCCGTGCACCTCGGGGTCTTTTTCATCACTCGTTCAACACGCGATGAACGAAGGAGACCGCATTCGCCCCCTCACCGACTGCCGCTGCCACACGCCTGAGGTTCCCCGCCCTGGCATCGCCGACCGCGAACACGAGAGGTATGCTCGTCTCCAGGAAATAGGGACTTCTCGCCAGCGGCCACTGGGCTGCGTTTAACTCGTCTTGTGAGAGATCCGGCCCCGTCTTGACGAACCCTTTGTCGTCAAGCACCAGGCAGCCATCAAGCCACCCGGTGTTCGGAACTGCACCGGTCATGAGGAACGCGTGACGGATATCATGACGTTCGATCTTTCCCGATTGATTGTCACGCCAGGAAACGCGCTCGAGACGATCACTACCTTCCAGCGTGATGATCTCTGTGTGCGTCCGCAGTTCAATGGCTGGATGCTCTTCTATACGCCTGATAAGATATCGTGACATCGTTTCCGCCAGCCCCCCCGACCGGATCAGGACGTGCACCCGTTTGACGGTCCCTGCCAGAAATACGGCCGCCTGACCTGCTGAGTTTCCGCCACCCACCACCACGATTTCCTCTCCACGGCACAACTGTGCTTCGATGAAGGTTGCGCCGTAGTAAACGCCCGCGCCCTCGAATAGCCCCAAGTTTTCCAGTTCAATCTTTCGGTATTGTGCGCCGGTCGCGATGATCACGCTGCGCGCCTGCACCTGCGAACCATCATCCATTTCAATGGTGTAGGGCTTCCGATCGCAGCGAAGCCGCGTCGCGGATTTCGCGATCAGCATCCGGGCGCCAAACTTAGAGGCCTGCGTGTAGGCGCGCAGTGCAAGATCCTGCCCGGTGATCCCATTGGGAAAACCGAGGTAATTCTCGATTCTCGAACTGGTGCCCGCCTGCCCTCCTGGCGCGTTGCTTTCCAGCATCAGTACTTCAAGCCCTTCCGATGCAGCGTAAACGGCCGCAGCGAGGCCCGCCGGTCCGGCGCCGACGATCACCAGATCGCAGACCCGGGTCCGGTCGATGGCATCGTTGAAGCCAAGGAAGTCCGCGAGTTCTTGATTGGTCGGGTTACGCAGCATACGCTGGCCGTGGCAGATCAGGATCGGCACTTGGTCGATCGCCACTTGGAATCGATCAAGCAGTTCCTGGACCTCCGGGTCACGTTCCACATCGACAAAGGTGTAGGGCTGGCCATTTCGGGTGAGGAATTCCCGAATGCGAAGGGTCGCCGCGGAATGGCTCGAACCGACCAGCACGAGGTCCCCAATGCCCCGCGCGATCAGATCCACCCTGCGCAAAATAAAGGCCCTCATCAGAAGTTCGCCCAACTCGCTATCGGCCTGCACGAGCCCTAGCAGCTGATTGCGGTCCAACTGAATGAATTCACCCGGCTCGCTGGCGCGAAGTCGCACCAAAGAGCGGCGCCCCGAAAGCAAGTTTAGTTCGCCGGTAAACTGACCCTCGCGGCAGATGGCGACGACTTCCTGAGCCTCGCCGGAAACCCGGACGACATCTATCTGACCAGTTTTAACCACAAAGAACTTGTTAGTTTTTTCGCCCGCCTCGACAAGCACCTCACCGGGTTCCACCCATCGCGTTTGGCCGTGCAAGGTGACGCGTGCCATCTGCTGCGAAGTCAGCCTTGGAAACATCCGGTCCGGCTGCGCGCCAGGAAGCGGTGTTGATGCTGGTTTTGTGTCAATCATGGCCAATAGTCTCCTCTCCTTCCCCCCAAGGTCGAAGAAATAACCTGCCTCCATGGTAGCATTTCCGCCTTGAATTGTGGATCGACAATTAGGCTGTTCCAATCATTAAAAGCGCTAAAAAACTCTCCCTCCCCTTCGCCCCTACCCTGCACAAACAACGAGGGGGTTAAACCGGTGGCTTGCTTCTTAATGAAATGAAGCGGCAGGCTGAGGTGCAGGCTGGTGCCGCTAGGGAGGTTGCTACTCGCAATCCATTGCCAGCCGGATGCCGGTGAATTGGAATTGTGTCGTAGCTGCCCAGAAGTTACGGTAACTGACGCGCAGATGCTTTGCGGGAGTCACGCAAGAGCCTCCCCGTAGCACCCTCTGGTTATTCATGAACTTGGAATTGTACTCACAAAGCCCCCCGGGAAACGCTTTATAGCCTGGGTAAGGCTCGTAGTGGCTGGCAGTCCATTCCCAAACGTCACCGAACAGCTGTCTCGGCAGGTCATCTCCGCTTTCCCGCGACACCTCCGGGTGAAAACGTCCCGACTCCAGGAAGTTCCCTTCTCGCGCCGCACCGCTTAGCCGGGCGGCGTGTTCCCACTCATGTTCGGTCGGCAGCCGTACCAGTCTGCAGCGCGCGTCGGTCTTTGACTTCCAGGACGCATAAGCATGAGCTTCATAGAAATTCACATGGCAAACCGGCTCAAAAGGGTCAACTCTTCTCATCCCTGACAGGGTCCAGTTCCACCAGTCACCATCTCTTTTTTCCCAATAAAGCGGGGAATGGAGCAGGTCTTTTTTGATGAGCAGGTCGTAGGCGCTGGAGAGCCAGAGACGACAGTCGCGGTATCCCCCGTCTTCCATGAACTCCAGGTATTCACCGTTTGTAACGGTACGGTTCATGAGCGCAAAATCTCTCAGGTGATATCGGTGTATTCCGAGTTCGTTGTCCCAACACCACCCACCTTCGACATTGCCGAACAGGGCGTCGCCTCCGGGAAACGGGATGAACGCTGGCTCACCTGGCTGAATCGAAGGGGAGAATTCCGGTGCAGCTGTATAGGGTCGCCGCAGTTGCACCAGCGGATTTTCCCCCTTGATGCGCTTTATCTCAGTCAAAAGGAGTTCGATATGCTGTTCTTCATGATTAATACCGATCTCCAGGAGCAATTCGACCCGGGGAATGTTGCTCTCGTCGGCTTCCATCATAAGATGTTTAATGCGCTCCTGCACTGAGGCGCGATAGGCATAGGCTTGCTGATTGGTTGGCTCCGATTGTCGCCCTCGTATCCCCTGTTCCAGGTAAGGACCGAGCGCGTGGTAATAGGAATTAAGCAGGACGTCGTACTTTCGGTCCTCATCCAGGTACTCTCCCAGCTCCATCAGGATGTTCCTGGCATAAAACCAGGAAGTGTGCATGATAGACCACCAGGGCGGGCTCACCTCGACGATGGGCTGAACCCGGTGTTCCTCTGCGGTCAGCGGGCGGCACAAATCCTCGAAGCTGCCCTGAACGGCAAGGAATCTACTTAACAACTGCTCCCTCTTCTCAGGCATTACACCGATCTCCTTTTTTACCAGCATCGATTCTCCTGAAGACCCGTCTCATCCCGGTGACGCAGAGCGGCGCAAAAGGAGCAGGGCAAACCAGTTTCTTTCGTCGGTGAAGACAGCTTCGGCAGTAAACCCGAAGCTACCGACGTAACGGATAAATTCCCCTAGCCGGAACTTCCTGCTGATTTCTACCTGGATCATCTCCCCCTTCTCGACGGCAAAATTTCTTTGCATCTGCTCCACATGGATGGTCTGTTTTTCAGCGAACCGGGCAAATATTTCGACCTGTTCCAGACCCGGATGATAGTTGGCCACATGCTCTATCACAGAGAGGTCGATACCGCTTCCCAATTCCCTGTTCATGCGCGCGAAAAGGTTCCGGGTGAACCTGGCGGTTATACCGGCGGCATCGTTGTAGGCTGCTTCGATGAGATTTGTTTCTTTGATAAGATCGATTCCGAGAAGAAAGGAGTCGTTGCCGGATAGCGCCAAGTCCAGTGCGGAAAAGAAGTTGTCCATTTCTTGGGGCCGAAGATTTCCGAGACTGCTTCCGATAAAAAGCACCAGAACTGGCGAAGCCTGTCGAAACAAAGGCAGCGCCTCGTGGTAATCAGCGTGGACCGCAATAACCTGAACGCCAGGAAGAGCATTGGTTATGTTGCGACTGGCGCCGCGCAGAGACCTTAGGCTCACATCGATGGGGATATACCTGACGGAGCGGTCCCGGGCAAGCCAGGCGCGCAACAGAAAACCGGTTTTCACCGAAGAGCCGGATCCGAGCTCAACCAGAGATGCGGGACCGGTGACATCTCTGATTTTATCGGCGTGGCTGCGAAGAATGGCTGCTTCGGTCCGTGTCAGATAATATTCGGGTTGCCTGGTGATTCGTTCGAAGAGGGCGCTGCCCCTGGCATCATAAAGAAAGCGGCACTCGAGCCTGCGCGGTGACCCTGCGAGACCGGCAACTGTTGATTGAGCAAAATCGAGAATCGATTGGTCTCCGGTCTTTCCCGAAACGATGGTCCCCCCGGAAATGTCCAGCGCTCGTCGGAAATCCCTGAATAGCTTGTCAGGGGCCATATGGCAACCTCCATTGGTGCGCCCGTCAGTTACTTGGACCTTGGAACACGTTTATCGGGCCCATTCTAGGGCAGCAGCCTAGCTTAGACACTATTTGCGTACGGTCCAATCCTAGGGCAGACCACAGATTAGATATTATTCATGTTATCCGCACGGGTTGTTGCGTGTCAAGCCATCGTTAATCGGACCATGGGCACAAACTGGCTCGGCTCTGTCGTCCATGCCCGCCGTCCATGTGCGGGCAAACCGCAAATGGCGGTAAGAACATGGGTGGGAAATCCTAGATGATCCCGATGGTATAAGCCAGAGAAAGGATACGAACGATGCTGTGACTGCTGTGGCAGATGGTTTAGAACATAGTAAAATAAATATTAGCTGTAGCGATCCTGCCCGTCTGGGTTCCCTAACACGATCGAAGTTCTGCACTTTCACCTTTAGGAGTACGATCCATGCGATGGTTGTCAATCTTGCTGATGTTAATCGTGTATTTCGCGGTGAGCATGACAGCTCCTGCTCAGGGCTCCGATCCGCTTGCCGGGCTGAAGCAGTTCGGCGACTTTCCCAAGATCGATATCAAGCGTCTTCTGGAAGGTGAGATCCTCTCCCAGCGCGGACCGTTGATGAAATTTCCCAACGGCATCTCGTCCCAGCTTGTTTTTGCCGTGCCGACCTCTCCGGCTGAAACCATCAAACGGCTCCGGAGCTGGGACTCCAAGCGCTGTCCATCGCTAAAGGTGTACGCGTCTCAAGAGCTTCGATACCCCTGTGAACTCAATGAGTTCGACAGCCTCTACCGATATCTGGATCCCGGCCTTCGACCAGTCAAGTGGTTTTTGGATCAGACCCTGTCAACTTCCGGGAGCACTTCTGGCCTTAACCTCACCCAGATCGAAGCAGCGGGTCTCTCCGGTTGCGTGGGAAAAGATGCCAGCCCGAAAAATGTCGGCTCATGCTGGGCCAAGGTATTGTTCGCTCGTGCCTCGGGCTTTCAACGCAGCGGTTTTGCCAGCGAGCTCCCCTACGATTTCGAGATCAACCCCTTAAATCCGGCCGTGCATCTTCGGTCGATGTTACTGGAACAGGTAGGGATCTCGCGCGAATTTGCCCCTTTGCTGCAGAGGGCCGGCCTGGTGAACGGAGAAGCCGGCATGGCGCCGATTACCCCCTCCTACTATTGGAGGCTTTTTCAGGCAGATCACCACGCCACCCTGAGCCTCGGGGCGGCTTATGATCTGGGTGTCGGGGACCGTTTTCAGCGGTTTGAAGTGGAATACTACGTAAGCGGGACCTACTATACCTCGGCCACTCTCTATGAAATCTGGCCGATCCAGGAGGGCGGAAAAACCGGCTCCCTTGTCTGGTGCGATGTGCTCTGTTCGGCCCCCGCGCTCAGGTTCGCGTCGGGGATTGAACGCCTTGCTTCAGGTGTCATCCTGGTCCTCGAATTCAAGAAAATGGTTAAATGCTTTCAGGACAGCTTTAGGGCCCACTGATACGCTTCTGCGCCGGCACCAAGGGGATGGGCATGATAAACGAATTCCACAAAGCAGTTATCCTGGTTACTTTGCTGACGGCAGTGCTGGCACTGCCCGGGCTTTCCGCAGCCGACGCGGTACCGGTGTTCCAGGAACTCGATGTTACGCAGGGAATCGTTGGAAGGTCGACAACTCTCAAGGACAACCTACATGTCGGCTCCTTAAGTGAACTCAACTCGAACGTCAAATATGTCATTTCCCCGCAGATCAGCAAAGATCTGTTGCTCAGGGTAGGCGCCGAATGGCAGCGTTTCTCGTTCCCTGCACAACAGCACGCAGCAGCACCCGACACCTTGCAGCAGGTCAATGCTATCCTGGGATTGGACAACCAAATCGCTGAGCAGTGGCTTATGCGCTTAGAGGTGCAGCCCGGCCTGTACGGCGATTTCAGCCAACTCGGCTGGCGCAGCTTTGACGCTCCAATCAAGATGGGTGTTGTCTACCTAGTTGATGCCGACTTGCAGTGGTTTTTCGGTCTGCGGGTTGACGCCAGGAGCCAGTACCCGGTTTTCCCGGCGCTTGGTGTGCGCTGGAAGTTTTCCGACATCTGGACACTGGATATGCAGTTTCCCAATCCGCGTCTTGAGTATGACGTAAGCGACACCTTCCAGGCCTATCTCGGGGTTGGGATATTGGCAGGGACCTACCGGGTCGGCGATCATTACGGTGATGACCGGGGCCTTCCGCAACTCAATCACGCCACGCTCGATTACACCGAAGTGCGTCTGGGGCCGGGATTTTCCTGGAAGGCTCGCCCCAACCTGACTCTGGAAGCCGAGGCAGGGTATGTGCTTTACCAAAGCTGGGATTTTTTTGATCAGCACGTCAATCCGACCAGCAGTCCCCTGCCCCACCTGCAATTCGCCCTGCATGCCCGGTTCTAAACGAGCAGGTTTCGGGGGCATTTTCCGGCGCCTAATGCAGCCAGTAAAACAGGCCCTGCAAGGAAATGGCATACACCCGGTAGGGCTTGGGACCTACAAAAGGAGCATCGTTGATAAATACTGTCGGTGTCCCATAAAATTTTGTGTTGGTAACCTCGCCCAGTTGGTTAGTCACCATTTCTTCAGTGATCGGGTCAGCAATGCACCGGTTGATCCTGCCGGAGTCAAGACCGAGTCTGGCAACCGTTTTTTGAGCAAACGCCGCATCGTCCAAATCGGCTTTATGCGCAGCAAAAAGGATGTCGTTTAACCTCCAGTACGTTGCCTGATCCTGCTGGTAGACGCAGCGCCCAAGGCGTGTCATCAGATCGCTCCTTACCTTTACCGGATAATCTAGGAAAATGAGTTGGGCCTTGCTCCCGATTGCCAGCTCCTTGATCTTCGGATAAACCTTCCGGCTGTAGTCACAGGCATAGCAGCCGATCATGACGATTTTATCTTTGGCGCCGGCATTGAGCACCGGGAAACCGGACAGGTCAACCCCTTTCAGTGTTAAATCGCCAATCCCTGGCGGGTTGGGCTTGCACATGGTTGAAGCAACCGAAATCTCGCTATTTTCCCCCGCCGGATCAAATACGCAAAACGTGCTCTGGTTGGGGCCGTTGCAGCTCCCGGTGAGATAGTACAAATACACCCCGCGTCCGGCCAACAGGCTGCTGCCGAGCATCGCAAGAAAAAAAATCCAAGACAACAACTCGAAGTTCTTGTTCAGCACCCGGGCTGCGGTTTCCGAACGGGCAATCACACTGCCGAGGATCCTGGCCTTCATTCTCTCGTCAAAACCGGTGGTGCAGGGGCGCAGAGTCATTCTCCTCAAGACGCAATCGAGCGCTTCTCGGGCGAGCGCCCTGCTGTTTGCGCTAAAAATACCGAGTATCCCCAGAACGAGAAAAGATATGATGCAGAACATGGTCAGAGCACCCTTCTGATCTTGTGCAGGCTTTCGACAAACAGTTCCGCTTCTTCAAGGGTGTTGTAGAAATAAAAAGAGGCCCGCACCGACCCTTCAATCTGGTGAGCGTTGAACCAGGAGTGGACGCAGTGCTGGCCGGATCTCACCATGATGCCAGCCATTTGGTCGAGCATCAGGGCGATACGGTGCGAATCGATCCCCGCGAGGTAAAAAGAGACGATCCCGCCCCTTTGCTTCGGGTCGCTCGGGCCGATCAACTGTAACCCGCGAAGGTCACGAATCTGATCGGTGACAAATTGATTGAGCAGCAGGTCCTGCTGTTCTATCGCCTCAAATCCGATTGCTTCCAGATAGTTGACGGCAGCCCCGAGACCGATAATGCCGGCATAATCCTGCAAGCCCGCCTCAAACTTCTCCGGCGGAGGCAGAAAGTCACCTGAGTCATAGGTTGAGGAAAGCACGGTGCCTCCGCCGACCAGAAAGGGTTCCAACCGCTCCAGAAGGTGGTATTTCCCGTAAAGCACCCCCGTCCCTGAAGGCCCCAGCATCTTGTGGCCCGAGAAAGCCAGAAAGTCCACATCCAAAGCTTCCACGTCGATCCTGCTGCGAGGCGCCGTTTGAGCCGCGTCCAGCAACACCAGCGACCCGTTCTGATGGGCCCTTTGGACGATCTCCCGGGCAGGAATACTAACACCGTCCAGATTGAAGGTGCCCGCAAAAGAAACCAGCTTAACCTTCTTATCCAGCAGTTTTTCATAGGCTGCCAAGTCGAAGCTGTTGTCTTCCCTGGAGGGGACGATCTTCAGAATCAATCCCTGCTTTTTCGCCAGAACATGCCAGGGGAGCAGGTTCGAATTGTGTTCCTTGTCGGTCACCAACACCACATCACCCTTTTGCCAATCCAAAGAATGGGCAATGAGATTGATCCCCTCGGTGGTGTTTCGGGTGAAGACAACCTCCTCTTTCCTAGAGGCATTAAGGAATTTCGACACCGCATGGCGCGCCTGGTCGCAAGAACGGGTTACTTCGGCGGCCAGGTGGTGCATGCTGCGTCCGCCGCAAGCCGAATAGGCTAGGTAATAGTGATTAATTGCGTCCAGGACCGTTTTGGGGCGCAGGCTCTGGCAAGCGTTATCAAAGTAAATGACGGATTTCTGCCGGCCATTTACTTCCAATATGGGAAAGTCACGACGTATTTTTCGTAAGTCCATGTGAATTTCCTCCGCACACTCTCCAACTTTCAACTTGCTGCCACACAGTCTCTACCTTCCGGCATTTTCCCGATGTGACCACTGCAGCCCAGTTCCAGATATGATGGGTGGCTTATAATGCTGACAGTTTTCCAATCAAGATGCTGGTGATTCCAGAATGCACTCACGAGGAACCCTGTTCAGAGAACATGTCCCTATCATTATAGTTCGCCAACCTGCTTCTACAACCAGTTCTCACTCCCCGAGTCTCTACTGAGGGAGGGAAAAGAGATGAACGCAGCGTCGGCAACCTGCACTTTGGTCCTGCGCACCAGCAGGATGGCAACCGGGTGCGGGAAAACTCTCAACGGTTGGCTTCCTGAGGCTCCTAATTGAGCCATATCCCCCACGACGCTGCCCCGGCTGTGGGGGAAGCCTGACCTGCATTTGGCTAGCCATTACAGAGCACACTGGACTTAGATCCGCGTCTCGGGCGCATTGGCGAAACTTGCGCCGGTTCACAAAAAACAACAATCATACCTTGTAGTTTGCTTGGCGTGCATCTTGCTATTTCGAGTGGCAACTGGATTGGGGCGGGCCGCACCCACCTAATCCGCCCTGACAAAAGAGTTTTCGGGAAGCACAATCATCGCTGGTGGGTGGCCCGGTCTTCAAAACCGGTGAGGGGGATGAGAAATCTTCCTGGTGGGTTCGATTCCCATGTGTTTCCGCCATTTTACTTTAACATAGCAGTTGGGGTGCCTGCCGCTCTGCGGAAAGCGCACCAAGACCTGCCTCCCGGGAACCTGCCCCAAATACTCACGTGGCCTTTCGTCCGCGTTGTCTCTGTAGCAACCGCAGCATCACTTTATTTTCACAAGTTCTGATCCACTCTAGGAAAGGAGGAGTTGGTAAACGGTCCCTGTCAGGACGGCAGTAGTGTTGAAAAGAGGCGTGCTGGCCGCCGCCGAATCCACCCGGGAAGGTCAGGCGTAAACGTCAGAGCACTATATTCAATGGCTAAAAGGAGACGAAACGATGAAAAAAGCGGTAGCACTGGTCGCATTAGCGACAGCCGCAGTCGGGGCAGCAGCAACGGTTTCTTTCGCAGGTATGGGAGCCCGTACCGGGGTCAACGGGTCTTTTCACGACATGAACTATTATGCTCCGACGAAGGGCGGGGTACAGGAGAAGTACGAGCGAGTCTGCGTGTATTGCCACACCCCGCATAACGCGGTGGTAAACGAACCGGGCAACAACACTAACTTCCTGCCGCTTTGGAACCACGACCTTACCCAGCTGACCTACACCCCTTACCAGTGGGCCACTCCGGACAACGTTCCCTTCACCATCACCGACCCTCTGGTCGGTCCGTCGCGTCTTTGCATGAGCTGTCACGACGGCTCTATCGCCGTCGACCAGCACGGCCCGGCCATGCCGCAGGTCGGCACCATCAAGCTCTCCGGCAACAGGGCAATTGGCTCCGGAGGCGACTTGACCACGACGCACCCGATCGGCTTCGACTACGTTGCCGCGAGGACCGGCAGAAACATCTCCGCAATCAACGGCGTGTCCATTACTCCGGTTGTGGAGATCACTCCTGAAGATCAGGCATTCGCAACGTCAATCATCATCAACGCCGATGCAAACAGCAATAATTACAACGACGTAAAACGCGCCGGTTCCAGGACCATTAAGTCGACCCTGTACAACGGCAACATGATGACCTGCGCCACTTGCCACGAAGTTCACAACAAAGAAAACGCAACACAGGCTCCGGCTACCGACGGCAGCGCGACCCCGAACTACTTCCTGTACGCCAAGGAGCAGCAGTCCCTGATCTGCCTCTCCTGCCACCAGAAGTAGCTTAGGCAAGGGTTACCTGAAAACGAACGGGATGGAGATCAAGTCCGCCCGGTTAACCTGTAATAACTGTTATTTGAAACAATTCCATAAAGGAGCCAATATGCTAAAGAGAAGCTTCCTGATTGTAACCCTCTTGAGCGGCATAGTCCCGATGGCAGCAAGTGCCGGGAACGTGTCGACCAGGGTTATGACAGCAGGCGGTACCGCCACCATGGGGGGCGGCACCGCGCAAACCTCCGCAGGGGGTACCGTGACCAAATTTTTCGGTACCGGGAAATACTACAATAGCGCTGGCGTCCTGGTTCCCCAGGTCGACCTGGCTACTTCGGTTGCTTTTGCGCCCAATACGGCTGCGGGGTATATCGTTTCCGAAGTTAAGCTCAACGGCGTAGTACAGCCTCTTACTTCTCCGGTGACCGTGCCGGCTGCTTCGAAAGGGCAGTCCGTCACGATCAAATTCGCACGTCAGGCTGTCGCCGTCACCGCTAACGCAGCTGCCGGCGGTTCGGTTATCCCTGGCGGGACCAAGAGCGGGCTCGTGGGAACCCCCTTGACCTACCTCTTTACCCCGTTTGCGGGCGCCAAAGTGCAGTCCATCGCCGGTCTCCCTCAGGGAGCCACGCTGAAAGACCCGATGAACGCACTTGCCACCGTCACTTTCCCCTACGGCGGCCCGGTCGCCGTGACCTTCACCCCCGCAGCAGGGACCAATGTCAGCATGACCCCTTCGTTCCTGGCAATTACCGCCAGTGCCGGCGCGGCCAAGACCGTTACCCCCGGTTCTGTGGTAACACTCGCCGGCACCTGCTCCGCTGCAGGCGCCAGCTTCGCCTGGACCCAGGTGGGCGGACCTTCCCTGGGAACCCCCTGGAGCGCCACGCTGGCCTCCCCGACGCTAACCCTGACTGCCGCTGGTAACTACACCTTCCAGCTGACCGCGACCCGGGGAAGCGACACGGCTTCCAGCTCCGTCCTGGTCAAAGTCATTGCCGGCTACACCGCGCCGACCGCGCTGCAAGCCGCCAAGAAAGCGTGCGCGGACTGCCACACTGCTTCCGGTGTGGGCTCCGGAGAATACGCCAAATGGGCCGCCTCGACCCACAGCGCGAAGCTTGTCACCTGCGAAACCTGCCACATAGGCGCCAATACCGGCGCGCACCCGGGCACCCCGGTCACCGCGGCGGCCTGCGAAAGCTGCCACGCAGCGCCGGCGCTGTCACAGACTACCCACCCCACCGACCTGACGGCAGCGAAGTGCGTCGTTTGCCACAACCCGCACGACCCGGCGTCCGGCATTGCCAACCTGGGCACGGCACCGGCCCACCCGGCCGTTACCCTGTACACCTTCGAGGAAATCGGCATGCAGATGGCCGGTGGGGCGAAAGTCCCGGTCCAGGTGGATGCGAATGGCAAGGGTATGCCTTATTCTCCGAAGCAGACCTGCGGCACCTCCGGCTGTCACGTTAAAAACGGCATCGATTACACCTACGACAAGATTTCTGATCACGCCTTCCACTCCAGCCAGGGAAGGAGCGAGTACCAGGATGCCGGCGACGGGAAGTTCAACGCCACCAAGAACAAGCCATGGCTCCAGTCTACAGCCATGGTCGGCAAGTGGTGAAGCCCCTCGCTTCGCCAGTTGGCGAACTTAATGAATCAAACTCCCGGCCCTTCGACTGTTTCCGCACTGAACTACATCAACAACATGAGCAACTTCGTTTCTGGTAGCAGCAGCACCGTCACCCCCGGCACGGCCTCCAACAGCGGAAGCCAGTTCACCATGGTCGACCTCTCGGCCTGGGACCTGGCGACGACCTGCGGCAGCTGCCATCCCGGCGGCGGCTTTGTAGAGAAAGACCGCAACGGCAAGCGCTTCTCCATGATGAACCCCGCAGTAGACGGATACACACCCTACACCATGACCGTGTTCGACAAGTACGATCCCAACACGGGGCTGCCCCAGCACCAGCTTACCGGCTCCCCCTGGTCCTACCCGCTAACCGCCAATGGCAGGCCGGACGGTCCGCCGGTCATCACCCCTGCCGGCTGGGGCCAGGCCATGACCATAACCATGCCCGACGGAAGCCAGATGCCGGTGCAGGACAAGCAGGTCATGATGCCCAACGTGAAGGAAATGGACTGCCTGATGTGCCACTTCGACGGCTACAGCAACCTGATGTCGTCGGTCATGGCCTACAGCGGCGCCCATAACGCAACCCCTTCCTTCGGTTCGGGCTTCATGAACATGTTCACCCAGGCCTACGACTTTAACAGCGGTCTTTTGACCAAGAATGCCGACAATACCGTGTCCCTTTCCCCGGCCTTCTTCACCAAATTGAAAGCCGCCCCCGCGAGCCAGAACTGCCGCAACTGCCACATGCCGTCGGGCCTTAAGGACCTTCCGGACATGATGCGCGACTTCCTCTCCAGCGCGCCGATGGCGTACAATGGCAAATTCACGCAGTCGTTCACCGGCCTTGCCATGCCGCCCTTCGACTTCAACGCACCGTTTGGCACCAGCTGGGACTGGGCACTGCAGCCCTACGCCACTTCCCCCACCCTCTACATGACGCAGACCGGGATCGGAAGCACAACCCCCGGTTTTGCCACCACGATTCCTGCGGGATGGCCCTCAGCCATGGGGGTATCCGAATTCAACAAGACGGCGTTCGCCAACTTCTCCACGGCCATGCCCGGGATGAAGCAGTACTTCGTGGGTGGCGGCAATCCTGCCGGCGACCCGGTGCGCAGCGGCCCGATCTTCTACCAGGCCACCCTTGCCTCCGGCATGCCGGACCAGAACGCCCTCAAAAAGGGTGTGGTCCCCTTCCCGCGCTCGGAGTGGTTCAAGCGAGGCGACCTCTGGGCTGACGGATACGACGTCCATCTCACCCTGGAATGCTCCGGGTGTCACATGAACACCAACACCACGAAGGTGGACCAGTTTGTCGGGCCTAGCGACCCGAATAACCCGAACACCAGCTTCGACGGCAAGAGCCTCTGCGACCCCGGCAAAGGATACGACAGTGCCGCCGGCGTGGAAGGAAATTCGCTCCTGAGGGCAAGCGTGAACAGCCAGAACACGGTCAAGAAGTGCGATGACTGTCACGTCACCGGCAAAAACAGCGATGGCATCGCCATCAACACCTTCGGCGCTCCCAATCCGGCCGTTGCACACCAGGCAGCAGGCCTGATGAGAAACGTCACCCAGGCGCTCAAGACGACCACTGGTTCCAATGAAGTCCCCTTTGTCGGGAGCCACCTGGATGTCATGGATTGCACGGTCTGCCACCTGGCGCGCAAGCAGATTGTCGTCCGCGACCTGGATTCCACCTCAGGCAACCGTTACCCCAATATGATCGGCTATGCAGCCGAGCGCGGCATGTTGGGAATGTTCTCCGACCCCGCTCCGGGTCAGATTCCCGCCAATACCAACCTGGTTAAGTGGGAGCCGCTCTACACCTGGCAGAAAAACGGCAACTACTGGAAGACCAAGGATAACAACAGCGTCAACGCCGACTGGCGCCGCAAAGTCTACGCGGTCAACATCATTACCGCCGCCATCTGGAACAACACCGACCCGGCGGTCGACGCCAACGGCGACGGGGTCACCGGCGGAGCGCCGATCCACCATGCCGGCGATTACCCGGGGGCTCTGACCGCCAACTACGACCCCTGGATTGCCCGCGACCTGAAGGCCGGGATGAACTTCGGCCCCTCCGGTTTTGCTCCCATCCCGGTCGGCTTCGGCGGCGGCTCTTTCCAGAGTTCGTACGACCAGACCGGCGCCTTCACCGGCGCCTGGCAGTACGTCGGCGTGTACGGCGGCAACGTACTGTTCTCGACTCCGGAGGAGATCACCGGCTACAAGGCGTATCGTAACGGCATCAAGGGCCTGGTCGACAACAAGAGCTGGAGCGGCACCCAGCTTGCCTACATCGGCGGTCCCTACAAACTCACCCACGGCATCCGTCCGACGAAAACCTTCGTGCTTGGCAAAAGCTGCACCGACTGCCACTCCGCCGCACCGGTGGCGTCCCTGTTCAAAGGTGACTTCGACATGCTCGGAACGGCCATCAAGGCGAAGGCGGGGCAGCAATTCATGCAATCCCCGGCTGAGCAACTGACTGTCGTCGCTGCCAAGGACGATATCGATACCGGCGCAGAATTGTCCACCAAGGCCGGCGGCGCCCTGGAAATCAAGTTCGACGAGCTTGGCACCTGGGACGCGGCCAGCAAAACCTTTACCCCTGACAGCAGCGGCAGTTTCAAGAGAGTGAAACCTCTGGACCGCTCTAGCGCTCTTTATCCGATCGACGACGGCACGGTTATCTTCAAAGACGTCACGGGTAAAACCTATGCCAACAGGGCTGCCTGGATAAACTATCTGACCAACGCGGCCGCCGTCACCAATGCGGCGAATTCACTGGCACCCTGATGCGTGCAAAACGCAAGGTCGCTGCAGCAAGCGGCAGAGTCTAACCGCTTGAGGCAAACCAATTGAAGTAGTGTCATGCTATGAAATACGCCCGGAGGGTTCGCCCTCCGGGCATTATCATGACCGCATAAATCAGCCAAGAGAACTTTTTCCCAGGGGTTGAAAAATGAAAATACTCGAGGTAGCAATCGGCATTTCCCTGATGCTCCTCAGCGCGGGCGCTCTGCCCTCATGGGGATTCGACGGCATGGATATCCCTCAGATCGAAAAGATGGCGCTAGACGGCAGTGCCGAAGCCCAGTCGAAACTAGGTGTCCTGTATGCCTCTGGTGTGGGGATCAAAATGAACAAGCAGGAAGCGGTCAAGTGGTACCGGAAATCGGCCGAACAAGGGTATCCGCTTGGCCAATGGAATCTGGCTTTCATGTACGTAAGAGGAGAAGGAGTGCCGGCCGACTTCACTGAAGCGCGCGGGCTCTTTCGCAAAGCCGCCGAAAGTGGATTTGCCAACGCCCAATACGATTTGGGCATCATGCTGCTGCAGGGGCTGGGTGGAACGCAGGACCAAGATGAGGCAGCAAAATGGTTTCAGAAGTCGGCAGATCAGGGATATCGGGAAGCGGTGAAGATGCTCAAGGAGTTAGACCTGAAGTAAGCTTGAAGCCCCATGATCAGCCTGATACAAGATTAGTACACCAACCACGCCTCGAGCGGAGTTTAGCCGGGGAGAAAGCCGAGTTTTTCCCCTCCCTGATATGTCTGCCAGGTGTCAATTGAAAAAAGGAGTCCCTTGACACCGTTGTTACCGTGAGTTCGCTGCCTTTTTTGCTTCCAGAGTATAAAC
>JGI24143J45723_1000247_pt1 | contig 29074 bp, 18 predicted proteins | sample BarGraIncu00432A_FD_45723 | JGI IMG/M metagenome (IMG submission 45723) | reverse complement strand
AGAGAGACTGCAAATTGGTTACATTTTGATTAGAAAATGGTCCTCCGGGGGAGATTGACCAATCCACACAGGATTGACGTTTGTTAACCGGGAACGGCTGTGGTAAAGATGATTATATTATCAATTGTCGCAGTTCTAGTTGTTTCACGTCTAGCTGCAACGTTAATCTGTACAATTATGCCAAACCTCGACATTCAAAAGGTGGGAAGTGCTGTCGCCTTAACTATGTGCTTGGTTCTAGGATTAATATTGGCAAAGATGAAAGCAGCAAAGAGTTGACCTCCTACGATGTTAGCGATCGGGTACTATTTCTCGCTCTGTATTCCCTGAGTCGATTTGCCACTGTTCCGCTACGATTTTTCCACGGCAAGGGATAACTTACATTCTCACTGCTTGGCTCTCAACTGTTCTATGGAAAATGGAGGAAGCTGTGCCTGTCCACCTTATTTTGAATTTTATGGCTGTCTTTGCTTTGCTGCTGAGCACTACGGGAACCGCCAAGGCTGAGCCGGAACCTCCCCTGCGCTCGTGTGTCGTGAAGGAGGTTTTGGACGGTGGTGGTTACTCATATATCCGGTGCCAAGAGTCAGGTGCCGAGATATGGCTTGGATGCCTCGCGGTTAAACTCGCGCCGGGGGGAAAAATATCCTTCCCTGAGGTAACGGCTTTGCTGAATTACAGCTCGAAATCGCTGGGTAGGGCCTTCCCGGCAATTCTGATGGTTCCCAAGATCTCCCGCCTGTCTGAGGGAACCAGCCCGGGCGCCCCCCAAATCTCCGAACCAGTTCCTCCGGTTTATCCCTTCCCCGAACCTGAAAAGGAAGTCTCGCCCGAGGTCACCAAGGAGGAAGACCTGCTCAATGAAGCCTTCTTCCAGGCAATCACCGAAGGTGACCTTCCGGGGGTATTGCAAGGTCTCGGGAAGGGGGTCAAGACCGAGATGAATGACGGCAATGGGCGCACGCCTCTCATGTTGGCTGCTCAACACGGCTACCTGGATGTGGTCCGGGCGCTGCTGGCTCACCAGGCCTCGCTCAGTGCCCGGGATATAGACGGTACCCAACCGCTCATGTTCGCCGCCAAAGGTGGTCATGCCGGCATTGTCAAGTTGCTACTGGCGAACCACGCCAATGTCAATGAGGCCGATTATCATGGCTCCAGCGCCCTGATGTATGCCTGCAAAGAGGAAAATTTGGAGATTGTCCGGCTGTTGCTTGCCAGCGGCGCGGACATCGAGGCGCGTGACAAGGAGGGACTTACGGCTCTCCTGGTTTCCTATGGCAGTAAACCGACTCTTGAGCTGCTGGTGGCCAAGGGGGCTAAAACCGGGGTGGTAAGCGGCAAGGGCGATACGCTCCTGATCCAGTCGGTTAGAAGTCAGTATTACGAGGACGATGCTGAACGAAAGAAATCTCTGGAGAGAATACGCTACATCATCGGTCTGACGCCAAACCTGGAAGCACGCAACAATGCGGGATACACCGCGCTGATCTCTGCCTATGAATCGACGGAGGTGCTCGAACTGCTGGCCAATTCCGGCGCGGATTTGAACGCCCGCAACAACCGGGGCGAGAGTGCCATGATGCTGGCGGCAACCGGCAACTATTATGATTCGGTAACGGTGCTGCTGAAGCATAAGGCGGACTTAAACCTGGCCGACTACGGGGGGCATACAGCCTTGTGGTATGCCGGCCATTGCTCCATCAACTGCAGCGCAGTGGACGAAATACTGCAGGGGAAAGGTGCGCAACTTGAGATCAAGAAACCGGAGGGCTCCGGACTTCCCTGCCAGCAGGTCAACTCAGAGCTTACCTTCGATCTTCCCGGGCCCAAAGCTCACCGGCAACTGCTCTTTCTCCCCAATCAATTCGACTCCTTGACGGTTTTGCTGCGGACCGGGGGTAGCTGCCGTCAGGTACTGGCGGCCACTACCAACACCTATGAATTGGAAATGCGCGTCGAGCTGAAACAGACCGCTAACCCGGATTATCCGGACATTGTCATCAAGGAGAGTAAAACCTCCGAACCACGGGGCTCGGAAGAAATTTTGGTCAGCTACCTCTGGAATGGTGCAGCCTATGAGCGGAAAGGCCACCAGGAATCGGCGGTTCTGAACCGCAAAGCCCTGGCTCTCATGACAAAGGGTAAATTGACCGAAGCCATCGCACTGTGGAACAAGGCATACGACTTAGTGCGCGACAGTAACGTCGAGATGGTCAACAACCTGGGGTTCGCCTATTACACGCAGGGACTAAAGTCAGGTGACGAGAAGAGCTTTGCCTTCGCTAAACTGTACCTGCATGAGACCATCAGCAGGGACAAGAAGCGCTGGCAGGCCTACCTCAACTTGGCCGACCTACACAGCGAGACCGGCGAGAAGGCCGAAGCCATTCAATATTATGAGAAGGCTCTCGCGCTAAAACCAGGCAAGGTCGCGGCGGCCAAGATCAAGGGGAAGCTGGAGACCTTAGCGCGCGTCCCCGACCAACTGGTTGAGATGACGGTGGTCCAGGAACGAATCAGGGAGGACCTGCCGCTGTACAGTTTCAGGGTCGAGGGCGAATCGGAGGAAGGGGCTACCCAAAAGATTGTAATCACGGACAGTTCTAGCGGGAAAATCATGCAGAAGATCGATGTGGCGCAAGAGTGCGAGGAGGTGGACCCGGATCTGGGCGAGAATGTCCTCACCCTGCAGGACGTCAACTTTGACGGTTACAAGGATATCAGCCTGGTCGTGAGCCGGGGAGGCACCGGCAACAGCGTCTCGGCGCACTGGCTCTACGAGCCGCGTATCGGAAAATTCGTTTTCAGCGAGGCGTTCTCCAGTCTCGGCACCCTGACCCCGGATCCGGAAGCGAAGCAGATCAGCACCCACAGTAACGGCGGGCATGCCGGTATGATCCATTCGGAAAGCATCTACGAGGTGAGGGAGAATAAACCGGTGCTGGTCAGGGAGACCGACCAGGATTACGACGACAAGCAGGGGTACTATGTCGAGGTCGTTAGCGAACTGGTACAGGGGACGATGAAGGTTACCAGCAAAAAGGTGGTGCACTGAGTCCTTCCTCAGCTCCCCACCTTTGAATTTGCCGCTTCGACTCCGAATAGCCCTTGGCAGAGAGTGCTGGAATCACCCCCAGGGTCGATAGAAACTTTGGAGCTGTTCGATAAAAAGGAACAATCACTAGGAAACGGCGGGAGTTGACCGGTCGGTTCCGGGGGGATGGGGGCAGGTTCTACATTCGCCTCCCTGCAAAGGGCGCAGGACGAGGTGACAAGAGTCAGGGCCCGGAGTTTGTTGCCCAGCGCTGTCCGGCCCCGTGCCATCGTTCACAAGGTACCTGCCCGCAGTGAACTTGGCCGCGGGCGTGCGGCATCAGCGAGCGGTCCCAGACACCGTCAAATTGCCCTTAATAGTCACGGCTGGCACAGGAAAGCAGCGAATCCATCACCAAAAGTAAAACCGCACCCGCCGCAGCGCCGCGGCGGCTCAACTGCTGGAGCAGTGCACAAGTTGTCGAGGTTCAGTTTAGCAGGGTAAATGAGATGACAGACCTACACAATTGTTCCTCCCGTTCTCACCTTGTTGTCTCAACTTCTTTTTAAAAAACAGCCGCAAAAGTGCGCGCCTTAATTTCTTTCGGAAGCCTCACAGGCCCGGTGGGGGTGCCTTTGAAAGTCTTGCCAACCACGCTGACGGCGTCGATGCCTCCCCCAGGAAGGACAGTCAACGCTTTTTCTCTTAAGGCGCGGAAGCCGTGTTGCACCGCAAACAGAACCCTCCTGCAGGCAGTTCCGAACTTTGAATCGAGCTTCAAGCGCGGTTGGCCGGCAGGGTGAAGTAGAAGGTCGCTCCCTTGTCCGGTTCGCTTTCGGCGCAGACCTGCCCGCCATGTTGGCGTATGATCCGCTCCACTGTGGCCAGACCGATCCCGAAACCTTTACTGTTTTGGGCGCCGGGGAGGCGCTGGAACGGGATGAAAAGCTTGTCCGCGTAGGACATGTCGAACCCGGCTCCGTTATCCCGGACATAATAGATCGGCATTCCGTCGGATTTCCTGGCGGCGAATTCAACGACGGCATTTTGGCGGCAGGCGGAGTACTTCCAGGCGTTACCAAGGAGGTTATCGAGCACCACCCGCAACAGGCCAGGGTCCCCGTGGGCCACAATTTCTGTGCCGAATCGGAAATCGACCTGGCGCTCGGGGTCAGTCAGTTGCAGCGACTGAGCCACCTCATGAGCCAGTATGCCCAGGTCAACGGTCTCACGGTGCGGTTCCAGGCGACCGAGTCGGGAGAAATCAAGCAGAGCGCCGATCAGGTGATCCATCCGCAAGGTGGCCTTGTGAGCCTCCTCGACGTACCCCAGGCAGTCCTCCTCGAGTTGGGCACCACACATAAGTTTAATTGACTGGCAGTACATGCTCATAACGTTCAATGGTTGGCGCAGATCGTGGGCCACCGTATAGTTGAAGGTCTCCAGATCCTTGTTGGCCGCTTCCAGATCCAAAGCCCGGGCCGCTAGATCGATGTTAAGCCTCTCGATCTCCTTTTGCGCATATTTCCGCTCGGTGATGTCTTCCATGGCCAGCAGAATGATGTTGGAGCCGATATTTTCCCGGAAAATCTGCCGGGCATTCAGCAGCATGATTTTGTGGCCGATATCCAGGAAATCATGTTCCACTTCATAGCCGTTGATGACGGTGTCATGGGGGAGGATTTCCTCGAAGAGTCTGCGCAGCCAAGGGATGTCCCACTGCCGGTTGCCGAGGTCGTAGATGAAATTCCCGATGGTCTCCTCGGGCGTCACCTTGAAGGTTTGGTAGAAGCTTTGATTGGCGGTGAGAATCTTCAACTCGGAATTCAACACCACCAGTGGCTCGCGCACGGTCTCCACGATATTCTCTGCATATTCCCGCGCGTCCTGGATATCCCGTCGAATAACTAATTCCTGCTCATGGCGTTTCAGCTGTTGGCTGACATCGTGTGCTTGCATTGCTTTCTCCGCCACTCCTTAATGGCTGTATGACATCGCAGTATAGGGTGCAACCGGGGAATTTCGGGGCGACCAGGCGGGAGGCAACCTCGCGGGCCTTTTGGTCGTCTTCAACGTTCAGCGCTGAGAAGGGGGAACTTGACGGGAGGGATGTCATGTTAGACCTCGATCCTGAATTCGGCGCCGCCGACGACGTTACGAACCGAGAGACGGCCCCCCATGTTTTTCTCGATGATGGTTTTTGACAAGAACAGCCCCACACCGGTACCTTTCCCCAACTCCTTGGTGGTAAAGAAGGCGTCGAAAATCCTGTCGAGGATCTCCTCCTCGATACCGCCGGCATTGTCGGTGATGGTAGCGACTGACCTGCCGTTTTCACCCCAGGAGCGCACTGTTATCACGGCATCGGCGACGCCGCGCTCCAGGAAGGCGTCTCTGGCGTTGGTCAGCAGGTTCATAACTGCCTGGCCGTACTCGTTGGGATAGCCATTTACCAGCGGCGTTCCCACGGAACTGATGTCGACACTGACGCGTTGTTTCTTGAAATTCTCCTCCACGAGAGAAACCGTTTTCCTGATGGTCTGGTCGACTCTAAAAGGTACCTTTTCCTGATCCGGTGCCAAGAAATTCTGGAAATCACTGATGGTCAGCGACATGTTCTGGATGATTTCCATCACCTCGCGGGTGCTGTTATCAAGCATTTTCTCGCTGAAAACGCCGTACTTGAAGGTCAATCCCAGTTCCTGAACCTTCAAACCCAAAACGTTCAGAGGCTGGCGCCATTGGTGGGAGATATTTACCAGCATCTCCCCCATGGCCGCCATGCGGCTTTGCTGGATAAGGAGCTGCTCTTTTTGCCGCAGTTCTTCCAGGATCCAGATGCGCTGCGCGCTTTGCTCCTCCTGTTCCTGATACGCCTCTTGCAGCTGCGCATTCTGCGCCTCCAGTTCCAGCTGGATTTCCTGCAGTTGCTCCGTCCGCTGAGCGACCCGCATTTCCAGCTCTTCGTTCAGCTTTACCAGTGCGTCTTCGGCACTCTTTAGTTCGGTAATGTCCGTGTTGGTCCCGAACCACTGGACAACTTCTCCTTGTGCATCCTTGAGCGGTTGCACGCGGGTCAGGAATTGCCGGAATCGCCCATCGCTCCCCCGTAACGGGAAGACCATTTCAAAGGGCTCCCCCGAGGCGATCGAGCCCTGCCACCCAACCAGCACGCTCGGGAGCTGCAGCGGATCATGTACCTTTTGCCAGCCCCACCCCTCCATCTGCTCCGGCGTCATGCCGGTGTACTCGTACCAGCGCCGGTTGTACCAGTAGATGTATCCGTCCACGCGGGCGACCCAGGCGAGTTGTGGGATGGCGTCCGCCATGGTGCGAAAGCGGTCTTCGCTTTGCCGCAGCTCGTCCTCCGCACTTTTGCGCTCGTCGATCTCGCTTTCCAGATGAAGGTGGGAAGCCTGCAATTTAACGGTCATCGCATTGAACCCCTGCGACAGTTCGGCAAACTCGTCCCCGTCTTCGGTTTTGATCCGGTGGGCGAGATTTCCGTTTCCTATGACTGAGGCCCCCTCCTGTAGCCTTTTCAAGCGATTGGTGATGGTCCGGCTCATGGCCCAGGAATTGCCTGCTGCCGCTGCGGCTGCGAGGAGCGTCACACAGGCGATGGCGCCGGCTGCCTGCCAAAGTGCCAAGTACAGGCGCTTGCGGGCCCCTTCGTCCAAAGTGACGGCGTACAGAGCTCTGTCATAGACCCTCATTCTCATCTGGCTGACCAGTCTGCTTTCGGCCTCCTGGGCGAGAGCGGCTGAATCACTGCCGGGCGGCCGGAGCTTGCTCCGGTTTTCCACGATAGCCGTGAAGATCTGCCCTGTTATGACGTTATCCTTGCTCAGTTGCACGATGATTTTTCGGGCTTCGGCATCCCGGAACTTATCCAATGCCGAGTTGAGCAGTCTCTCCATCTGCTGGTTCTTGGCGAACCACTGTTTTTTCGCCCTTTCGCTGTCCGTGCGCAAGTAGTCGTTCCTGAGCGCGTTTCTTTCAAAGGCGCAGGTTGTCAACCCGTCGGCGATATTCGATTCTTCCACGGCGCGGCGCACGCGATTGAGCGCCAGCAAAAGCATCAGGACTATGGCAAAAGCGCTCAGCACTGACACGCCGATGTTTATTTTCAGCCTTGTTTTAACCAGCATGGTTTCCACCTGATCCTCGAGCAACCGTGACCTCGGCCGCTACTTCAGGATCCTCACTGCCTTCGGTTTGACCGATTCCAGGCCCTCGAGGTAAATATAGTCCAGGTAGTCGGGCATTTTTTCCTTGCCGACCAGTCCCTCCTTGACGGCCCAGAGTGTTTCATCTTCCAGCGCCAGCACCAGTGACTGTTCCAGCTTGACGGTATACCGGTAGTTAGGCCAGACCTCCCGAACCAAAGCCGGATCCGTCCGGCTGAAATCGGCAATCATCCTTTGCGCCTGCTCCGGGTATACGCTGACAAAATCCTCGGCTTTGATCAGGGCACGGAGCAGCTTCTTGACCTTTCCGGGATTCTCGCGGATGAATTTCTGGGTAGCAACCACATTGAACATGGAAGTGTAAATATTCTGGTCATAAAAAGCCATGGCCCTGTTGCCAAGTTTTTTTTGCACCAGGATCGGGAAGGGCATAAACACCGAGACCGCGTCCACCTCTCCCTTGGCCAGGGCCTCCGCCATCTGCTCCGGCTTCAGATCGACCACCTTCATGTCCTTGCGTGCTATTTCATGCAAGGCGAGGAAGCTGTCCATGAAAAAATCCGCCGTGGTGCCCAGCGTCACCGCTATCTTCCTCCCTTTAAGGTCGCCGGGGGCGAGAATCCCCTTGTCCTTTCTCGCGACAATGGCGTTCACCCTGTTGGCAGTCTGAATGGTCGCCAGCAGCGATATTTTGGCACCGTTCATGATGGCGAGCATGACCGGCGTCTCGGCAACGGTGGCAAAATCGGCCTTACCCTCCAGCATCTCCTTGAGTGCCAGCTTTCCGTAGGGATGCAGGTGTGCTGTCGCCTGCAATCCCTCCTGCAGGTAGTAGCCCTGCACCTGTGCCACCTCGGCGAGCACGGCATCCGTTGTGGCGGAGTAGGCGATAGTCACCTGTTCAGGCGGTGCGGCGGGCTTTTGTCCCTTAGGGGGGAGTAGCAAGAAAGAGCCGAGAATCAGGACCAGCGCTACCAGCGCCAGCGCTGCGACTTGGTAGGAGCGAGGCTTTGCCACTTTTTTATTCTCGTTGCGGGTTTTTATCAGCACGGCATTGTGACGCCAGTGCTGACGAAGTCCGGGGTGAGTTCCTGGTAAAGTGTGTACTGCATTTTTCGATAGCCGCGAACAGCTCATCTAATTCAAGCGGTTTTAACAGGTAGCGGTATACGTTCAGATCCTTAAATTTCTCAAAGGTAACTTTATCGGCATACGCGGTCAGCACGATGAAGGAGGCATCGGGATGAATCGAACTGATTTCGCCGATCATTTCAAAGCCTTCCATCACCGGCATGTTGATATCCGTCACCACGAGGTCCGGAAGAAACTGCTGGAAAATCTCCATCCCCGATATGCCATTGTCGGCAGTGTAAAGGGTGCAATTGGGGAATTTCAGGGCGATCATGTGCGCTAAGGCCTCGCGGGCCGTTTTGTCATCTTCTACCACGAGCAGTGAAAGCGAAACAAGTGACTGAACTAGTTCCGTCTGAGACCTCATTCTCTTTCTTTACAGTTTGCCGGGTCCTGCAGTCCAACCGCATGCTGCCATTGTAAACTTCCTGGAGGCAATTTGCACACTCCTCTTCGAGTGTGGTGGGGTTGGACCCGCAAGGGGGGAGGGAGGTTTTTGAGATCAGAAAGGACCGGACCGGAAAAAGCCGGGTCATTCAGGGCCGGGAAATGCCGTATTTCCGGATCCGGGCGCGCAGAGTGCTGGCGTTGAGGCCTAGTATTTCCGCTGCTCCGTTTTCCCCCTCGATGCGCCAGCCGGCTTTCAGCAGAACCCGCAGGATGTGGTCGTGCTCCAAATGGGCGAGTGCTTTGACGCCTTCCCCTGCCGGCCCCTCGGGCTTTCGATAAATCTCCAAGCGATCCAGCACCTCCAGAGCGGTCCCTTGGCTGGTAATGACCGCCCGCTCCACGACGCTCTCCAACTCCCGCACGTTGCCCGGCCAGTTGTATTCCTGCAGAGCGCTCAAGGTCTGTTTCGACACGGTCGTTATCTTCTTGCCGATTTTCTTGTTGAACTTGGCAAGGAAGAAATGCACCAGCAGTGGCACGTCCTCCCTGCGCTGCCTAAGTGGCGGCATCAAAATGGGAAAGACGTTGAGCCGGTAGAAGAGGTCCTCGCGAAACCTGCCGTTGCGCACTGCGTCCTCCAGGTTCCGATTGGTGGCCGCGATGATCCGCACATCGGTCTTGAAGGTCCGGGGGCTGCCCAGCCGCTCATACTCGCCGTCCTGCAGCACCCGGAGCAGCTTGGACTGCAGCTCCATAGGCATCTCACCTATTTCATCCAGAAAGATAGTGCCTTTGTCGGCCAGTTCAAAACGCCCGATCTGCCGGTCGTGAGCCCCGGTGAAGGCGCCTTTTTCCGGACCGAAGAGCTCGCTTTCGATGAGGCTCGCCGGCAGTGTCGTGCAGTTGACCGTTATCATCGGCCGATTCTTGCGGGAACTGTTGCCGTGAATGGCGCGTGCCACGACTCCCTTCCCGGTGCCGGTCTCGCCCAGGAGAAGCACCGTGGTGTTCAAGTGCGCCACCTGATCGGCCAGCAGGAACGCCGCGGCGAGAGCTTCGCTTTTACCTATGATTTCGCCGAAATTGTCCTGGCGCGACACTTCATGCTGCAGGTAACTGTTCTCCGACTGAAGCCGGTCTTTCAAACTTTTTATTTCTGAATACGCACCCCGGAGTGACTCCTCGGCCCTCTTGCGTTCTTCTATTTCCCCCGTGAGTTGAGCATTCGCCCTGGTCAACGCCAAAGTGCGCTCGGTCAGATCTTCGGTGCGCTCAGCTACGGCCATTTCCAGGCCGGCCGCGTGAACGGCGAGAGTCTCTTTCGCTGCCAGCAACTCCTGCTGCAGGTCGACGGTTCGCCTTCCTGCGTTGAGCCGGACTCTCAATTCGTTGATCTTGAGCGGCTTGGTAAGGTAGTCATCCGCTCCGGCTTCCATGCCGGTGATGATGTCCGCGTCTTGCTGCTGCGAGGTAAGCAGAATGAGATACCGGTACGGTTGCCGTTTTTCTTTCCGGACCAGCTGACAGATCTCGACACCGGTCAGCCCCGGCATCATCCAGTCAAGGATGGCAATCCGCGGGGCGTCGTCTGCCTGCAGGGCTTGCCAGGCCTCGTTTCCACTGCGTGCCAGGACCACTTCATACCCCCATTTGACCAGGATTCCTTGCAAAATTTCGCTGAAAAAGGGGTCGTCTTCAGCCATCAGTATCTTCATATCAACTCTTTCGACTCTTAAAACTTTACTTCGAGGCCCCTTTTACCGGGAGGGTGAAGAAGAAGGTAGCCCCTTTGCCCGGTGCCCCTTCGGCGCGTATGCGCCCCTGGTGACGGCGGATAATCCTGTCCACCGTGGCCAGACCGATACCGTTGCCCTTGTATACCTCTGAGCCCGGGAGGCGTTCAAAGGGCGTAAAAAGCTTACCCGCGTCCGCCGACGCAAATCCGATTCCGTTATCCCGGACGAAATAAACCTGCTGGCCATCGGTCTCCGTTACACCCAGCTCGATAACTGCGTGCTCTTTTTTGCCGGTGTATTTCCAAGCGTTGCCGATCAGGTTCTGCAAAACCGAATGCAGTAGGTTGGGGTCGCCGATTGCCAGCAAACCTTCGGGTACTTTGAAAGTCACCCGGCGATCCGGATCACCCAGCTTCAACTCCCAATAAACGCTGTTCGCCATTTCGCTCAGATTGATTTTTTCCAGCCTGGGCTGGCAGTGGGCCATGCGGGAAAAGTTGAGCAAAGCTTCAATCAGGCCGCTCATGGCACGAACCCTGTCGTAAGCAATCCGGAGGTACTTCTTGAATTGGTCGTCCAGCTTGTCGCCACACAACAACTCCAGCGCCTGGCAGGAGGTGCCTATGGTATTTAACGGCTGACGCAGATCATGGGAAGCCATCAGGTTGAAGGCGTCAAGCTCCTGGTTGGTTTCCTCCAGTTCACGAACCCGGGCAGTCAGGTCGCTGTTCAGCCTCTCGATCTGCGCCTCCAGCTCTTTGCGCCGCGTGATGTCCATGATGACCGAGACCCAGCCATCCGGTCGCCCGGAAGTGTCGTAGGTGGGTGTGTCCTTCTCCGTGATCCAGCGCGGCCCCAGCCCTTTAAAGTCGACACTGATCTCGTATTCGACCTTTTGCCCGGCCAGAGCTTTTTCAAAATAGGGCGCGAGAGTACCGTACGCCGTGTCGCCGAGGACCTCTTGAATCGCATGGCCCACGATCCCTTCGGGAATCCGCTCCAGCCATTTGACAAACGCCGTGCTGCCCCACAAATAGCGGCCGTCCCGGCTGCAGCGGACCACCCCTACGGGCATGGTGTCCGTGATCATCTGCAACTGCTCCTGGGCGATCCTGAGGTCTTCCTCCACGACTTTCCGGCCCGTGATGTCCCGCAGGGTGATAACGGCCAGTATGGCCTCGCCCACCTTGTTGTGCACGATGGTTCCCGAGTAGCTGGCGATCCACACCTTTCCCGAATCCTTATGGCGCAGGCGCATTTCGTGGTCGACGAAGCGCTCGCCGCGCAGCGCCCGCTCCAGTGGTCCGTCATCAATCGGCACCGGCCGCCCGTCAGTATCTATCTGTTCGAAAATATCCTGATATTTCAGAAAATTGCTGGCTGTTTTTGAATACGTGCAGGGCGAGCGCTTCCTTATTCATCGCCAGGACTGTTCCGTCCAGACCGGCTATCACCACTCCGTCGTTGATATTGTCGAGGACAGCCTCCAGTTGCAGCAAAGTCCGCTCGCGCTCCTGCTCCAGCTTTTTGCGCGCGGTGATGTCCCGGATGTTGCACTGAATGACCCTTTTCCGGCCGACCAGGTAGACGTTACTGACAAACTCGACAGCACATTGACGTCCATCGCTTGCTTCCAGGGGCAGGTCCTCGTAACGGATATAACTGTTGCTGGACAGTTCCTGATAAGCGCGCTTGGATGCCTCCTTATCCTTGAAGGGGCCGATTTCCCAGAGCCTCTTGCCGACAAACTCTTCCCGGGAATAACCGAGCATATCGATCAGGAAGGGGTTCACGTCGGTTATCTCACCCGTGTCCGCGTCAAGGATCAGGATGCCATCCTGCGCCGCCTCGAAAAGGCGCCGGAAGCGGCTTTCGGAAAGGACCATGGATTCTTCGATGGCCTTATGGGAGGTCATATCCCGGACGTTGCATTGGATCAACTTCGCCCCGCCTGAGGTGTAGACGCTGCTGATGAATTCCACGAAGATCTGGCGGCCCCCCTTGGCAACCAAGGGATAATCCTCGTAGCGCAGATATTCCTTTTGCTGCAGTTCTGCGAAGCTCGCCTTGCAGGCAGTAACGTCGGACCAAAGGCCGATGTCCCAGAGCTTTTTCCCCAGCAGGTCTTCGCGGGTATAATCAAGCAACCAGACCAGAAACGGGTTCACGTCCAGGATCTGTCCGGTTTCCGCGTCGAGAATCAGGATGCCGTCCCCGGTTGTTTCGAAGATGCGACGGTAATCGGCCACCATACGGTTGCGCTCCGTCAGGTCGCGGGCGATGGAGGCAATTCCGACCAGCTGGCCGCTGGGCGAGTGGATCATGGAGATGGTGAGTGATATGTAGATGACACTGCCATCTTTACGGTTACGGTGAGTTTCGTAATGAACCACGCTTTCGCCGTTACGGACCTTCCTGAGGAGGTCAGGCATCTCACCCAACTTGTCGGGGGATTCCAGCACAGTCATTGGTTTCCCTATGACTTCATCAGCCTGGTACCCGAAAAGGCGTTCGGCTGCCGGATTCCAGCTGGTGATCAATCCCTCCGGCGTCTTACAGATGATGGCATCCTCTGATGAGTTGATTATGGCTGTCAGGAAAAAAATTTGCGAGTTGTCGGCATCCTCTATTTGAGTAATGACCTGACCTGTTTTTCCATCACCGGAAGCTTCCATTCATTCATCTCCGTGTCACATATTGTGGTCAATACACACCACAGACCGTAGTGTCTGCAGGTCAGGCAAGTCGCAAGGCAGGGTCGTAAAGCCCGGCGCCGGTCAGGTGCTGTCGCATGTCAGGTACCCACCGAATTGGCCGAAATCGAAGCAGGATGCGAGAAATGAGCTTTGCCGGATTCTGTCGGAGGGAAATACGGAGGACGACACCTGAGGGGGCCAACTTTGGGTGGCTGCCACCTGTCACTTTATAATAGCATAGGATGTGCCAAGAGGGCTCGGGGAGATTTTGCCCCTTAACTAGCTGTTTTTTGGGACTTAGTCAATACGACAGCAATGACCACTTACCGTAGCAGGCTTGGCATAGCTGTCACATATGACGGCTAACGATAGCATGAGGCAGCGAGCAGCCTGCAAATACTTACCTATCCAAGAGACCCGGCCCCCTCTCCTGCACATTACTTGCATATTTCCCACTCACTTCCCCCCTTTTCCCAGACATCTCTCAGTGCCAGACTGACAGACTGTCACACTCGCATTGTTCTTTTGCGTCTACGACTTGTATCCAGCTCTGTCCCTGTTAATATTAGCTTTAGCTAATCATTCATTCCTCTCACAATCCACAGACAGTCGAGTCAATACCGGTTGACCGAGTCGAAGTCGGGCAGATTCTTATGGGTGCCACCAACCCCCACAGGAGAGATGACCATGAAAAAGACGCTAACGACATCCCTATCCGCCTTATTTTTTGCCTGTCTGATAGCAGGGTGCGGTGGCGGAAGCAGTTCGGGGAGCGATCCGGCACCGGTGACCTACAAGATATCAGGATCGGTGACTTCGGGCGGCAGCGGCGTGGCCGGTGCGACGGTGACCCTTAGTGGATTGGGTGCGGCAACCGCGTTTACCAATTCCACCGGCAACTACGTGTTCGGCTCTCTGGCAAACGGGAATTACACCCTAACAGCGTCTAAAACGGATTACGCCTGTCTGCCGAGAACAAGCGTCGGCACAGTCAGCGGCGCGAACCTCAGCGGTATCAATTTCACGGCTAGCGCCAGCCCGCCAGTTTTCTACGTTGTCGATGACACACAACTCGCTCTTCTCGACGTGGCTCAGCAAACCGTCACCATTATCGGGAACACCGGAACCTACCTGGACGACATTGCCTTAGACCCAAGCGGAAACCTCTTTGGCATATCCGGAAACGGGTTATTCACCATAGACAAGACAACCGGTGCCGCTACGGCTTTGGGCGGCCCCCTGGGAATTGTCGACACAACCTCCCTGGTCTTTAGCAATACCGGCACGCTTTATACGGCAAACAGCTCTTTGTGTACGGTGAACCCGCTAAGCGGGGTTGGGGCAACGGTAGGTCACAGCGGAGATGGGTACCAATCGAGCGGGGACCTGGTCTTTTTGGGCAGTCAGCTGTACCTGACCTCAACCCATACCCAGGCAAGCGACAGCCTGATTAAATTAAATGCAACAACGGGTGCCGGCACCCTGGTCGGAGACATTGGTTTCCCGAACGTCTATGGCCTGGCGACCAACGACGACGTTACCCTTTATGGATTCTCCGGGACCAAGGTGATCAGGATCAATCCGGCCACAGGTGCGGGGACCCTGGTTTGGGATACTAACGGTCTCAGCGGCCTTGGTACCATCAATGGCGCAGCCTTTAAGTGAAACTGCTCCCGCAGGACAGAGATAGGGAAATGCCGAGACAGTTGCGCTAGAAAAACGAGTTAAAAAACCAACAGCCCGTACCTGCGGCGCATGGCCGACGGTACGGGCTGTTATTGAGTAAACGACAGGATAACATTACGGGCGTCGGGGAAAGTCGCCCCCTAATACAGGCCCCGAATTATTTCGACAGCCCCACCTAGTTCTTCTACTCGTCTTCGTCCATTTCGTAAACGATCGAGTCCACCGCTTCTGTCGTCAAGGGCGGAACCGAAGGCTTGTTGCCCGAAAAATCCAGGGGAGTTACCTGGTCCCCACCGGGGTGTTCCGGATGAAAAACATGACAATTATTCATAGTTACCACCTCCTGAAGTCAAAGTATCGGTCAATGGTAGCAAGCATAACCGATGCCAAGATTGGAAATGGGTAACCCTGTCGGAATTACCAGGCCAGTACTGTATCTCGTAGGCCGCTATGTGTCATATCAAGCCAATTAAATGTATCATTATGGACAGCGCTGTATCATTATGTCCGACCAATATACTGCTCTGGTTCACCGCCCTCCCCCCAGCAACAGTGCCGATTAGTCCAGGAATACCCGGTGCCAGGAGGTGCTGAGTCCCCCCTATGGAATAGAGAGGCAGGGGGGTGTTTAGTCGGGTGAAGGCACCCCTGTCTCGCTACGCGAGCCTTCCCCCTGTTTAACAGCGGGGATACTTAACTACAGCTCTATGATCATCGGCAAGATTACCGGCTTGCGCGCCACGGTCTTCTTGAAGAAGCGCCGCAGCGCCTGACGCACTGCAGTCACAACGACATCGTTCTCGCAGCGCATCTGGGCGTTAATCTCCTCAAGCGCCGCGGCAACGACTTCGCGCGCCTCTTCCAGGTATTCCCGGCTCTCGTCTTCGTAGACAAATCCGCGCGAGATGATGTCGGGGCCGTAGATGACAGCGCCGGTGGTCTGGTTGATGCCGATGATGATCACCACCATCCCGTCCTCGGAGAGATGCTTGCGGTCCTTGAGCACGACACTGCCGACGTCGCCAACCCCGTTGCCGTCAACAAAGACACGTCCCGTCTCGACTTTCTCGATGACGGCAGCAGTGTCGGAGTAGAAGTAGATCGCGTCGCCGTTAGTCGCCAGTATGCAGCGCTCTTCCGGGATGCCAACCTTCTGGGCCAGCTCTATGTGCTTGTGCAGGTGGCGGTATTCGCCGTGAATGGGAATAAAGAAGCGCGGCTTCACCGTGTTGAGCATCAGCTTTAATTCTTCCTGGCTGGCATGACCGGAGACATGCACCTCGGAAACTCTTTCGTAGAAGACCTGGGCGCCGCGGCGGTACAGGTGGTTGATAAGTTCGGAGATGGTGCGCTCGTTCCCCGGGATGACACGCGAGGAGAGGACGACAGTGTCCCCTTTGGCGAGTTTGATCTGCTTGTGGTCGTCCATGGCGATGCGGGTCAGGGCGCTCATCGGCTCCCCCTGGCTGCCGGTGGAGATGATGCAGACCTGGTCGGGCGGCAGGTAGGGGAGTTCCTTCAGATCCATCAACTGGGAGTCGGGGATCGTCAGATAGCCGAGGTCGCGGGCGATCTGGACGTTCTTCACCATGGAGCGGCCGTTCAAAAGGATCTTGCGGCCGCAGCGGGCGGCGACGTCGGCCACCTGCTGCACGCGGTGGATGGAGCTGGAAAAGGCGGCCACGATGATGCGGCCGGTACATTTGGGGAATATTTCGCCAAAGGCGTCACCGACGGTTTTCTCGGAGAGGGTATAGCCTTCGCGCTCCACGTTGGTCGAGTCGGACAAAAGCGCCAGCACGCCCGCTTCGCCGTAGCGCGCCAGGCTGGCCAGGTCAGTCAGTTGGCCGTCCACGGGGGTGTGGTCAATCTTGAAGTCGCCGGTGTGAATCACTACCCCTTCCGGCGTGGTGATGGCAAGTGCGCAGCCGTCTACAACGGAATGCGCCACCCGCAGGAATTCCACCTGGAAAGTGCCGAGCGTGACAGTATCGCGCGGCTTGACGACAACCAGCTCAACCTTACCCTTCAGCTTGTACTCCTCCAACTTCGCACCAACCAGGCCGAGCGTCAGGGCTGTGCCGTAGACCGGGACATTCAACTCCTGGAGCACGAAAGGGAGGGCGCCGATATGGTCCTCGTGACCGTGGGTCAGGCAGATGGCACGCACCTGTTCGCGGTGCTCCAAAAGCCAGGTGATATCCGGAATGACATAGTCGATCCCCAGCATGTCGGGGCTGGGAAACATGAGGCCGCAGTCGACGATGATGATATCGTCGCCGTACCAGAAAACCATCATGTTCATGCCGATTTCGTTTAATCCACCGAGGGGAATGATCTGAAGTGCGGAGCTTGATTGGATTGCGCTCATAGATTAGCTTCCTTCCTTTATATGCTATTTGGCTCGCGTTTTTGTCCTCCCTATGAAATAGGGGGGAAGCCGAACGTCAGAGAGGCAGGGGGTGTTTTGCATGGGCGAAAGACTCCCCTGTCTCGCTATGCGAGCCTTCCCCCCTGTTCCACAGGGGGGATTCAGCCTGATCCGATGCTAGTTCAAGTCATTAACTTGATAGCAGTACCCTTTGAAGGGGTGAAAAGGTTGAGGCTTCCCTTAACGGAGAAAGACCCAGCGCGACCAAAGCGCTCCTACCGTGAATCATCCGTCTGGCAGGAGCGCCTTCAGGCGCGATGGGTCTCGCTCTCTTATCATCAGGATGTAGGGACTCTGTTCTCTAGCGCAGGCGCTGGATCTTCTCCAGGCTCTCCTCAAGAAGCCGCTTCTTGTTGGCAAACTCGGCGATCTTCTCGCGCTCCTTCACCACCACGTCGGCGGGCGCCCGCTCCACGAAGCTCGGGTTCTCCAGCTTCTTGGAAAGGAAATCCATGTCCTTGTCGATCTTGGCGATCTCCTTGCCAAGACGCTTTTCCTCTTCCTCCACGTTCACCAGGCCGCGCAGCGGTACGACGATCTCGACGTCGCCTGCCACCTGCAGTGATGCCTCGGTGGGCCGCTCCAGCCCTTGCCCTATGGCTAGGTCGGAAAGACGCGCCAGGCTCATGACGTAGAACTCGTTTCGCTTCAGCAGTGCGTGACTTTCGGCGGAACCGCAGTCGAGGATGGCCGCAATCTGCTTACTGGGAGCTACTTCCATCTCGCCCCTGATGTTCCTGATACCCTTGATGACGTCCATGACCAGCTCCATCTCGGAAGCTGCCGCGGCGAACTCGGCCCATTCGGGACGCGGAGTCGGGAACTCGGCCAGCATGATGGAGGCAGCACGGTCCGCCTGCGCCGGCAGCGCCTGCCAGATCTCTTCGGTGATGAAAGGCATGAAGGGGTGCAGCAGTCGCAAAAGACTCTCCAGCACCAGCCAGAGCACGTACTTGGCGCTTGCCTGGCGCTCGGCGTCCCCCTTGTAGAGGTCGTCCTTCACAAGTTCGATGTACCAGTCGCAAAATTCGCTCCAGGTAAAGCGGTACAGGTCGTTGGCCGCCTCGTTGAAGCGGAAGGTGGTGAGCGACTCGTGCACCGAACCGGCCGCCTCGTTCAGGCGGAACAGTATCCAGCGGTCAGCGTTGGAAAGTTTCAGGGTGGCAAGGTCGATTCCGGCCGGGTCGAACCCTTCCAGGTTCATCATGGCAAAGCGCGATGCGTTCCAGATCTTGTTGGTGAAGTTGCGGTATCCGGCGATGCGCTCCTCGGCAAGCTTCACGTCGCGCCCCTGCGCCGCGAAGGCGGCCAGGGTGAAGCGGAAGGCGTCGGTGCCGTAGGCATCGATGACGGTCAGCGGGTCGATGACGTTCCCCTTGGACTTACTCATCTTCTGCCCCTGGGAATCGCGCACCAGGGCGTGGATGTAGACGTCGGTGAAGGGGACCTCATCCATGAAGTGCAGCCCCATCATCATCATGCGGGCCACCCAGAAAAAGAGGATGTCGAACCCGGTAACGAGGCAGGAGGTCGGATAGAAGGCAGCAACTTCCGGCGTCTTTTCCGGCCACCCCAGGGTGGAGAAGGGCCAAAGTGCCGAGGAGAACCAGGTGTCCAGCACGTCAGTTTCCTGGCGGATCTCGTCGGAGCCGCATTCCGCGCAAGCCGTGGGATCTTCCTTAGCGACCGTTATGTGCCCGCAGTGGTCGCAGAACCAGGCGGGAATCCGGTGCCCCCACCAGATCTGGCGCGAGATGCACCAATCCCTGATGTTCTCCATCCAGTCGTAATAGGTGTTCTCCCACTGCTGGGGCACGATCTTGGTCCTGCCGTCCTTGACGGCGGCGAGAGCCTTCTCCGCCAGGGGAGCCACTTTCACGTACCACTGTAGCGACATGTACGGCTCGACGACGGTCTTGCAACGGTAGCAGCCGCCAACCGAAAGGGCGTGATCCTGGATCTTCTCCAAGAGGCCCAAGGCATCGAGGTCCGCGACGATCTGCTTGCGGGCCGCGAAACGCTCCAACCCCTCATACTGCATGCCGGCGGCGTTGATCACACCCGACTCGTCCAGCACGTTGATCCGGTCCAGGTTGTGGCGCAGCCCCATCTCGAAGTCGTTGAAGTCGTGGGCCGGGGTGATCTTCACGATACCGGTTCCGAAGGCGACGTCGACATAATCGTCGGCGATGATCGGTATCTCGCGGTTCACCAGGGGGAGCAGCACTTTGCCGCCGATCAGGTGGGCATAGCGCTCGTCGGTCGGGTTGACGGCAACCGCGGTGTCGCCCAGCATGGTCTCGGGGCGCGTGGTCGCGACCACCAGGAACTGGTCGCTACCCACCACCGGGTAGCACAGGTGCCAGAGGTGCCCTGCCTTGTCCTCGTGCTCCACCTCGATGTCGGAGAGCGCGGTGTGGCAGCGCGGGCACCAGTTGATCAGGCGGTTGTCGCGGTAGATCAGCTTTTCCTGGTAGAGCCGGACAAAAACCTCGCGCACCGCGGTGGAGAGGCCGGCGTCCATGGTGAAGCGCTCGCGCTCCCAGTCACAGGAAGCGCCCAGTCGTTTCAACTGGTCGATGATCTGCCCGCCGGACTCCGCCTTCCACTGCCAGACCCGCTCGATGAAAGCCTCGCGTCCCAGTTCGAAGCGGTCCTTGCCTTCGGCCGCCAGCTGGCGTTCGACGACGTTCTGGGTGGCGATGCCAGCGTGGTCGGTGCCGGGCATCCAGAGCACGTTGTAGCCGCTCATCCGCTTCCAGCGGCAAAGGATGTCCTGCAGGGTATTGTTCAGCGCGTGCCCCATGTGGAGGACGCCGGTGATGTTAGGCGGCGGGATGACGATGCTGTAGGACGGCTTGTCGGAGGGGAGCGTCGCGTGGAAATAGCCCTCTTTCTCCCAGACTTCGTACCAGCGCTGCTCGACGCTCTTCGGCTCGTATACCTTTTCCAGTTCTCTGTTTGCCATTGTCTTTGCTTACCTCTTTATGGAATGCTGTACTTTACGTAACTATTGACGACTGTTGGGCGCCCGCACGGGTGCCTCTATGGTTTCGCTTGGGGTGGGGAAAGCGGATGCGGCGGGCTTCCCCCTCCCTGTCCCTCCCCCTCCGGGAGAGGGGACTGCAGTGCCTGCCTTTTGCTTGAAAACACCGATTGCTCTAACTCTGCTCTACTCTTCTCTGCTTTACTCTCTGCTCTCACTCTGCTGCTCTCTTCCTGTAGTTATCGTTCCCACGCTCCCGCGTGGGAATGCAGCCAGGGACGCTCCCGCGTCCCGCTTTGGCAACGTGGGAAGACACTCTGCAGGGCACCCGAGTCGCCTCCGGTGTTGGACGCCAGAGCGTCCGGAGATTCGCGTTCCCACGCAGGAGCGTGGGAACGATGATGAGCGCAAGGTGCTGAAGAGTTACGCGCAGCAATCACAAAAAAAAGGGGATCAAAATCCCCTGTTTTTTGAAACGGTTGCCTGGCAACTTGCGCTCTATTCCTTGATACCGGCCTTGAGCTTTCTGATTTCCTCCTTGATCAGCACCTCGGCTAGGTCGGGTACCACTTCCCAGATGATCCGCTCGATGAGCTCGCGTGATACTTTGGAAAGCGCAGCGACAAGGTCGGCCTCGCTGAGCGCGAAGGTGGCCGGTTGCACTGCAGGCGGCGTTGCGTCGGGCGCCTGCGCCGGTACAACTGTGGTTCCCTGGGCCTGCACTGGCGCCGCGGGGATGACCGGCTCAACAGGTGCCACGGGCTCAGCGGCCTTGGTGACAAACGGGATCGACTGATCGGCGGCTTCCGGCTCGATGGAGAACGGTTCCTCAACGGGAAAGTCGTAGGGGTCTGGCTGGGAGCCGGCTACCGGGCTGAAGATCGTTTCATCCCCGAAACTGAAGAGCTCTTCGGCTGAAGGCTGCTGCGCAGACTGAGCGAAAGCACCAAAATCAAGTGCCGGCCCTGTTTCCTCAATCGATTCGGACTCGTCCTCGAAGCTGAAGAACTCCTCGGCTTCGAACTCGGGCTCGCCGACGGCAACTCCCGGAGCCTCGGCTGCTGCGACTGCGGGGGGCTCATCCAAATCGAAAGCGCCCCAGAGATCATCCTCATAATTTGCTTCTACGAATTCCGGCGCAGGGGCAACAGAGGCCTGAAGAGCGGCTGCCGGCGCGGGCCGGACCGGCGCTACAGGCGGCGCGGGAGCCGGTGCTGCGGCAACAGGTGCCGCGGGAGCAAAGCCAGGCGGTGCAGGGGGAGCCGGTGCAACTGCAGGCTGTGCCGGCGGTGCAAAGGTAGGCGCAGGTTGTACAGGGGCAGCCGGTTCAGGGGGTGCAGGCGCAGCTTGGGGCGCAGCAAATACCGGGGGCAGATCGGGAGCCGGGGTGCTAAAAAAGTCTTCTGCCGTCGGGCGAGTCTGCACGGTTGGCGCCGGGGTTACCGGGGCGGCGGCTGCCATGGGCGGCGCCATGGTGTCAAAGGAAGAAAGATCCCCCCAGAGTTCCTCGGCTGCTGTCTCGAGGGGAAGCGGCCTGGCGGCGGGTGCCGGCGCTGCGGTCCTGGTCTTGCCAAGCTCCAGCAGTTCCTTGACCCGATCGATCAGCTGCTGGGACTCGAAGGGCTTGGTGATGGAAGCGTCGGCACCGCAGTTGTGCGCCTTCTCTTCATCGAAGGGTTCAAAGGCGCCGATCAGCAGCAGAATAGGGGTTGAGCTCAGCTCCGGGTCGCGCCGTATCTCCTCGCACACCTCGTAACCCGACTTACCGGGCATCAGCGCGTCAACCAGCATCACATCGGGCCGTACCTCCCGTGCCTTCTGCAGGGCTGCGATACCGTTGTCCACGACGGTCAGCTCGAACTCCTCGTTGGCAAAGATGATCGCCACGACCTTTTGAATGGTGATGCTGTCATCTGCCAGGAGCAGTCTATTGCCCATCTATTCCCCCTCTACTTTTCAAGCTGTCTTTCGGGTGTTTCCGCGGACAAAAATGGTGCGAAAAAGCTAACATAATGCCCGTAAGGTGTCAAGTTTTTTGCCCTTTCTTATTAATCACTCATCATTGAAAAGGGCCATCTCCCTCAGCGGCTGGGGAACCCCGAAAAGGAGCGAGGCAAGCGTGGAGAGCTCGCCGCGAAACTTACTGAATTCGTGCACGTTCTTGTAGTCCAGGCGGGCAGTCAGCAGGATCACGAAGGTGTCGGCAACCGGGTCGATCCAGATCGAGGAACCGGAGTATCCGGTATGGCCGAAGGAGACCTTGGAGAAGCCAAGGCCGCGCGGTGACGAGTAGGGTGAGGCGATATCCCACCCTAAGCCCCGCACCACGTCCCCGCCGCGCGAAAAGTAGGGTGCCGTCATCTGGTCGACCGTACGCTGGGCGAGCACTCTCCTGCCGTCCAGGATGCCGCCGCCAAGCATCATGCGGCAGAACCGGGCAAGGTCCTGCGCCGTGGAGAAGAGCCCGGCGTGCCCGGCAACTCCACCCATCTGGCGGGACAGGGTATCCTGGACCTCGCCGGTGTAAAGACGATCCTCACACAGGGTCGGGGAGCAGCGTCCCTTATCGCGCGGATTGAATGAGGTGTCGGCCATAGCGAGCGGCCGGTAAAAGGAGGCCTGGGTGTAAAGGTCGAGGCCCGCTCCGGTCGCCCTGCGGATCAGTTCGGCAAGCAGAATGAAGTTAAGGTCGGCGTATTTGAAACGGCTCCCCACCTCCCCTTTCAGCTTCTGCGCGGCGGCTCCCTCGATGGCACTCCCGATCGGGTTGGCGCTGGAAAGCGGGATGTCATCGAGCCCGGAGGTGTGGGTGAGCAGGTTCAGGACCAGGATGGCGTCCTTGCCGCGACCGGCGAATTCGGGAAACCATTTAACGACGGGATCGAGCAGGGAAAGCCTTCCCTCCTCGGCGAGTTTCAGTACCGAGGGGGTGGTGGCGACCACTTTGGTGAGGGAGGCGAGGTCGAAGAGGGTATCAGCCGTCAGGGCGCGCGCCTCGGGGGCTCCGGAGACCCGGCCGTAGGCCCGTTCAAAGAGCACCTTGTCGCGGCTGCCGATCAGCACCACGCCGCCGGCGACCAGGTTGTGACTTATAGCGTCAGCGAGCAGTGCATCGATTCGAGCCGTGTCAGCCCCAAAACAGGGGAAGGCGACGGCAAGAAGGAGGAGGCAGAGGATACTTCTAAAAAAGGTCATGGCGCGCCATGACGCAACACTTGGCATAGTACCGCACTTTTGTTTTGCTAGTTCATCCTGAAGCTGACTGACTTCAGCAGGGTTCCTTCGCTGTCCAGCGCCTCGCAGCGCCACTCGCCGGAAACCCCCTTTTCTACTCCCTTGCGGCTGTAGGTGCGCCAGTGCGAACCCTTGACCGGCATGGTGTCTTCGGCCACCACCTCGTCATTGAGGTACCAGACATGTTTGATGGTGGTGTCAGTGTCTTTGGGGGCCGCGATCCTGGTGAAGCAATAGAGCGCCTTCACCGACGACGAGGAGATGCGCCGCACCGAGTCGATGGGGTTTCCCTTGACGACCTTCGTGGTGACTGCCATCTCGGTGACCTTCAGGTCGCTCGCCCGGGACGCTCCCCGGCCGGCAACGGTAAGAATAAGGGCGGCGCCCACCGTGCAAAGTAGTCTGGTAAAAGTCATGGTGCCTCCTGCAGGTGCATTGGGTCTTAGCTCCTGGCCGAGCTCGTCGGGTCAGGTCCGGTAATCTGCGTTGATCCGGACATAGTCGTAGGAGAGGTCGCTGGTATAGACGACTCCCTCGCCGGCTCCGAGGTGCAGGTCGATGGTGACGGTGAATTCCGGGCGCTTCAGCACTTCCGTACCGGCCGCTTCGGCATCGCCGCCGGAAAATACGCCGCCTTTGGCCATAACGACGTCGTCGAAGCGGATTTCCACCCGGTCCTGCTCCAACTGTACACCGGAATAGCCGACCGCGCAGATTATCCGGCCCCAATTGGCGTCTTGGCCGAAGAAAGCGGTCTTAACCAGGAGCGAATCGGCGACGGCGAGCGCCGCTTTTTTCGCGTCGGCGTTGCTCGCGGCTCCCTGCACCCGGACTGACACAAACTTGGTGGCACCCTCGCCGTCCTTCACGATGCTCTTGGCAAGCGACAGCATGGCGTCCTGTAGCAGGGCGGAAAATGCAGCCGCCTCGGGGGTGCCGGCCTTGATGACCGGATTCCCGGCAGCGCCATTTGCGATGATCAGGGCGGTGTCGTTGGTCGACATGTCGCCATCCACCGTGATCGAGTTAAAGGATCCATCCACCGCAGAGCCAAAGGCGCTTTTCAATAGGGCCGGTTCGACCGCGGCGTCGGTTACCAGGAAGGAAAGCATGGTGGCCATATTGGGATTGATCATCCCGGCCCCCTTGGCGACCCCCTCGATCTGGTAGTGCCTGCCGCCGGCCTGGCCGGTGCGCCGCTCCAGCTTGGCGAAAGTATCGGTGGTCATGATGGCCTGGGAAACCTGGTCCAGGGTGCCGTGATCAAGTCCGTCCACCAGGGGCTGTATGGCGATGCGCAGGCGCTCCATGGGGAGCTGCTGCCCGATGACACCGGTGGAAGCGATGAGCAGCTCTTCGTCCGGAAGTCCCAAGGCCTCGGCGGCCCGTCTGCCGTAGCTGAGGGCGTCAGCCATCCCCTGCTCGCCGGTGCAGGCGTTGGCGTTGCCACTATTTACTAAAAGCGCGCGGCATCTGCCGTTTTTTGCGCGTACCCGCGAGATAAGAACCGGCGCCGCCTGCACCTTGTTGGTGGTAAAAACCGCGGCGACATCGGCGGGAAACTCGGAGAAGATGAGTGCCAGGTCGAGACGGCCCGGTTTTTTGATGGCGGCCTCCACGGCGGAGAACCGAAAACCTTTGATGTCCATAAAATCTCCTAAGGCAATGACCGTTCTACGTTCTACGTTCTACCCCATCCCCCCCCTGCCCTCCCCTTGAAGGGGAGGGAGAGTTTGGTGAAGGTGGAGCTTAGGTTTTAGTCCCTACATGAGGAGGGGGACAGGCACCTGCGAAGTCAGTCCTAGCCCCCAGTCCCTAACCCCTAGCGCCCAGTTATTTGCCGCAGCACTTCTTGTACTTCTGACCGCTGCCGCAGGGGCAGGGGTCGTTTCTGCCGACGTTCCTGCTGCTCTTCGCCGGCTTGGTAGGCGCCTGTGCCTCGTGGTGCTCGTCACCCAGGTTGAACACCATGCGCTGCTGCTGGCGTTGCTGCTCCACCTCGATACGCTCGACCTCTTCTTCCTGCGCCACCTGCACCCAAAAGATCTTCTCCACGACTTCTTCGCGGGTCCGCACCATCAGATCCATGAAGAGCTGGTAGGCCTCTCTCTTGTACTCCTGCTTGGGGTCTTTCTGCCCGTAACCGCGCAGGCCGATCCCTTCTTTCAAATGGTCGATGGAGAGCAGATGGTCCTTCCACTGGGTGTCGATCACCTGCAGCATGATGACCTTGATCAGATGGTCCATCAGTTCGTCGCCGAACTCAGCGAGCTTCGCGGCGAAGCGCTGACGCCCGCCTCCCCGCAAAAGGTCGTCAAAGTTGACCGGCGTGAGCCGCGAAAGGGTCTCGGCCGGCAGTTCGAGATGGTAACCGAACACCTTATAAACGGTCTCCTCGATCAGTTTCCAGTCCCAGTCGCGTGCGGGGACCCGGTCGATGGCGAAGGTCGCCACCATGTCGCTTACCGTGTCGTCCATCATGCCGAGGAAGCTCTCCCGGATCTCGTTTCCGGCCAGGATCTCCTTACGCTGGGTGTAGATCACCTCGCGCTGCTTGTTCATGACGTCGTCGTACTCGATCAGGTGCTTGCGTATCTCGAAGTTGTGCGCCTCGACTTTTTTCTGGGCGTTCTCAATGGCCCTGGTGATCAGACCGTGGGTGATCGCCTCGCCCTCTTCAATGCCAAGTTTGTCCATGATCATGGAAACCCGCTCGGAACCGAAAATCCGCAACAGGTCGTCCTGCAGGGAAAGGTAAAAGCGGGAGGAACCGGGGTCACCCTGACGGCCGGAACGACCACGCAGCTGGTTGTCGATGCGGCGCGACTCGTGGCGCTCGGTGCCGAGGATGTGCAGGCCCCCGAGCTTTACCACTTCGTCGTGCTCGGCCGCGCAAACCGGCTTGTACTTGGCGACCAGCGCGTCGAACTGCTTCTGGTTCTCGGCGAGGACCAGCTCCTGAAGCTCGTCGTAGTCGGGTTCCTCGGTCTCCTTCAGATACTTGGTGACCTGGGCGGCGACTTCGGGGAATTCCCGCGTCAGGGTCTGGACCAGTTCACTTTCAGGGGAGTCGTCGCTACTCAGCTTCTCGAACTCCTCGATGAACGCCTCGGTCTTGGTTTCGGGGCTGCCGCCGAACTCCTGCCGGGCAAGCCCGTCGGGGTTGCCGCCAAGGACGATGTCGGTGCCGCGGCCTGCCATGTTGGTGGCGATGGTCACCATTCCCTTGCGCCCCGCCTGTGCCACGATCTCCGCCTCGCGCTCGTGCTGCTTCGCGTTCAGTACGAAGTGGGGGATCCCCTGCATCTTCAGTAGGTCCGAGAGTTCCTCGGACTTTTCGATGGAGATGGTACCGACCAGGATCGGCTGACCCAGGGCGTTCAGCTCCTTGATCTCCTCGATGACCGCGTTGAACTTCTCGCGCTCGGTCTTGTAGATGACGTCCGGGAAGTCCGGGCGGAGCAGAGGCCTGTTGGTCGGAATAACCACGACTTCCAGTTTGTAGATCTTGTGAAACTCGACTGCCTCGGTATCCGCCGTACCGGTCATGCCGGAAAGGGTCGGGTACATCCGGAAGTAGTTCTGGAAGGTAACGGTGGCAAGGGTCTGGTTCTCGTTCTCGATCTTCGCCCCTTCCTTCGCCTCGATCGCCTGGTGCAGCCCGTCGGACCAGCGCCGGCCCGGCATGAGGCGGCCGGTGAACTCGTCGACGATCAGCACCTCGTTGTCCCGGACCACGTAATCCACGTCCCTCTTGAAAAGGGCGTGGGCGCGCAGCCCCTGCTGGGTGTGGTGCAGGAAATCCATGTTGCGCGGGTCGTAAAGGTTATCCACCTTGAGGAGCTGCTCCACGCGGCGCACGCCTTCCTCGGTGAGGGTCGCGCTCTTGGCCTTCTCGTCCACCGTGAAGTCGCCGGTGTAGGTCTTTCTCTTGCCGGAGAGGGTGTTCGCCTCTACCTCGACCACTTCGCCCTTCTTGAGGAGCGGGATGATCCGGTCGATGATGTAGTACTTGTCCGTGGAGTCCTCGGTGGGACCCGAAATGATGAGCGGCGTCCTCGCCTCATCGATCAGGATGGAGTCGACCTCGTCGACCACGGCGAAATTGAAGGGGCGCTGCACGTAGTCGGCCAGGTCGAACTTCATGTTGTCCCTGAGGTAGTCGAAGCCGAACTCGTTGTTGGTACCGTAGGTGACGTCGGCCGCGTAGGCCTCGCGGCGCTCGTCGTCGTCCAGACCGTGCACGATGACGCCGACGGAGAGTCCGAGGAACTTATGGATGCGTCCCATCCAGTCGGAGTCGCGCTTGGCCAGGTAGTCGTTGACCGTGACCACGTGCACGCCTTTGCCGGAGAGCCCGTTCAGGTAGGAGGGGAGCGTTGCCACCAAGGTCTTTCCCTCACCGGTCTTCATCTCGGCGATCTTCCCGGAGTGCAGCACCATGCCGCCGATCATCTGCACGTCGAAGTGGCGCATGCCGAGCACCCGCTTGCCTGCCTCGCGGCAGACCGCGAACGCCTCGGGAAGCAGGGAGTCGAGGGTCTCGCCCTTGGCCAGACGCTCCCTGAAGGCGGCGGTTTTACCCTTGAGCGCGTCGTCGGAGAGTTTTGCCATCTCGGGTTCCAGCTGGTTTATACGCTCCACGACGGGCCAGAGTCGTTTCAGTTCCCGCTCGTTCTTACTCCCGACAAACTTCTTTATAAGCGCGCCAAACATCTATAAAATCTCCTTAGACTTTGCAAAAAGGGATGTAAAAACAGTGTAAGATACCACATAAGCGAGAGCCGCTCAACAGAAAAGGCACCACAGTCGCTGCTGCAGGCAGACTGATGCGCTGCGGAGCGCCACCCAGACGTAGCGCTGTTACACTCAGGCGCACCATTATACTACAATCGACCAACGCTTTCTTGCAATAATCGGGAGCTCTCCCTATAATGACCGATTACAGGAGAGAACACGTGCCAGCCACCACACCGTTTATTGAGAGCCTTCTCGAAAGCCACCTTCCCGTTGACGTTCGGACCCCTTTAGAGTTCGCCGAAGACCATATTCCCGGAGCCTTCAACGCCCCGCTGCTCAGTAACGAAGAACGGGTCGAGATCGGGACCCTTTACAAGGTTGAAGGGCCGCAGGCCGCAAGAAAACGCGGGTTGGAGCTCACCGCGCACCGCTTTCCCGAGCTGGTGGATTGCATCGCCCGGGAAGCCCAGGGGAGGCCGCTTTTGGTCTATTGCTGGCGCGGGGGACTGAGAAGCAAGACGGTCACCTCCATACTGGATCTGACCGGGCATCAGGCGCTGCAACTGGAGGGGGGATACAAGAGTTTTCGTAACCACGTCTCCGACTACTTCAACCCTTTCATCCCGGCGACCCCGCTGGTGGTGCTGCACGGCATGACCGGAATAGGCAAAACCACCTTCCTGCTCGAGCTTAGGGAGAAGGGGCAGGCAGTTATCGACTTGGAGGGGCTCGCCTGCCACCGCGGCTCGGCCTTCGGCCAGCTCGGGCTGAACCAGATCCTGGGCCAGAAGCGCTTCGAGACTTTGCTTTGGGATGC
>JGI24143J45723_1000246_pt1 | contig 29159 bp, 27 predicted proteins | sample BarGraIncu00432A_FD_45723 | JGI IMG/M metagenome (IMG submission 45723) | reverse complement strand
CACGAGAGAACGTTCACCTGCCATAATTGACTTAACCATACGATTGACTAAAGCCGACTCTGATGCCATAGCTTCCAGACAACCACGATTGCCACAGCTACATAAACAGCCATTGGTATCTACAACAGTATGACCAATTTCCCCTGCACTATCACCTAATCCTCGATATAACTCACCATTTAAAATAATCCCAGAACCAATTCCACCACCCACTCCTAGAAATATCGCATTTTTGACATCCCGGTATGGGCCATAATGATAAGCGCCAAGAGCCATCGCTCGCATGTCATTTTCTACAAAGACGGGTAGTTGAAAGCGTTTTTCCACAATATATTTTAATGGCACGTTACGCCAGCCAGCACTAGGGGAAAATAGAGAAAGTCCTTCTCTCGACAAAACAGGTCCTCGTACAATAATACCAATAGCGAGCGCCAATTGACCATCTTCCGAAGCATGACACTCTGCAATGACATCCTCCAATAGGGATAATATCTTTTCTTGCTCTAATTTTTGAATATCACGACAAATTTCTTGTTTAATCTCTAATCCTCCATTAATCAAATAACCAACCATTTCTTTAGAGCGAATATCTACAATAATCATATTAGTTTTTTCAGAATTAGCTTTAAGAAGCACGGGGCGTCGTCCACCACTATATTCACCGACCATATACTCTTGAATTAGTCCATGTGTAATTAATTTGCTAGATATATTCGTTACAGTCGGAGCAGTCAAACCTGTCAATTTCACAATATCAACACGTGATATTGGGCCACGTCTCCGAATTGTATTCACAATCAGCGACTCATTTGTGCCTCCAGCAATTTTAGAAGTAATAGTATTTACACCGGCCATAATTCACCTATACTCTTTGCTTTTATTTTTTTTACAACAAAGAACCTTTCAACATTTTTTTCTACCATAAATTCATTTAGCTTATTATATAATATTAAAAGCAAAAATGCTTAATTAATTTATTAATTAAGTAGTTTATCCTGATTTTATATAAAAATGCAGATGTAATACTTCAGTTTACTTAGGAAAAACGCCTGTAAAATTCCCCTTCGAACTTTACAGGCGTTTTTATGATGAGCTGTCGTTTTGAACGGATGTTAGTATTTGCGATTTGGCAATTCTTTAGCAGCCACTTCTGCTGGGAAGACACCTTCGGTCGTGACAATCCGTTTAGAAATAGTTTTGCCTGCTACAAGGTCTTTTGCCGCTGTCATTAATTGATCGCCAAGTAATGGACTACATTCGATACTAGCATTCAATTTGCCAGCAATCATAGCCTCGAATGCACCTTTAACACCATCAATGGAAACAATGATAATGTCTTTACCTGGTTTTAAACCAGCTTCCTCAATGGCTTGGATAGCACCAATTGCCATATCATCATTATGAGCATATAATACATCAATTTTTTGTCCATCAGCCTTAGCTGATTTGAGGAATGATTCCATAACTTCTTTACCCTTAGCACGAGTAAAATCACCAGTTTGAGATTTAATCACTTTATAATTAGGATTTTGTTTCAAAACTTCTTCAAAACCAGCTTTACGATCAATAGCAGGTGCTGAACCCACTGTGCCTTGCAGTTCTACGATATTGACAGGTTCTTTATCTTGTTTCATGAAACCGACTAACCATTTGCCGGCTCTACGACCTTCTTCCACAAAATCAGAGCCCATAAATGTAACATAATAATCTTCTGCATTTCCACTACTCATCTTAACAGATCTGTCAGTCAAAATAACAGGTATCTTAGCTGTTTTAGCTTCTTGTAGCACTGCATCCCAGCCTGTTTCCACAACAGGAGAAAAAGCGATTACATCGACTTTTTGCTGTATAAATGACCGTATTGCTTTAATTTGATTTTCTTGTTTTTGTTGTGCATCCGAAAACTTAAGTTCGATGCCAGCCGTTTGAGCCGAAGCCTTTATTGATTCGCTATTGGCTGTCCGCCATTCACTTTCAGCACCAATTTGTGAAAAGCCTAGAACAATCTTTTTGTCTACAGGTTTAGTAGTCGTCTCCTGCTTGGCGCCCCCACAACCTGCTAGTGTTAACATCATAACACCGACACTCACTGCGACAGCAACCTTTTTCCACTTTGACATGAGCATTACCCTCCCTATTCCTTTTAGACTTGTAGCACTGGTTTTATTATAAGATAAGAGCCCCACTTAAGTATTTAGAATAATCAGTAATTTTTTATATTTTTCCGCACTGCTTTTCCAAATTCCATCTTATGACTGTTTCGATTTTGTATAAATATCAAAGGCTACAGCTAATAAAAACATAAAAGCATTATTATCATCAGGTGATCCACCAAAGAGTTCAATATTAAATTGTTCTTTTCAATTTTCCGAAATATTTTATAATATTGCGTAATTTGCTTTTTTAATTAAACGTTTATGCCAAGTACAACAAAAAAACCTGAGGAATCCTTTCCACAGGCATTTTACTACATTATTCGATTATACAATATCTTAACCTTACGTTCCCAATCCTGAATCAATATTAATAAAAAGGGCCTCATGGTCAAATCCATTGAAACCTTGTCTTTCGCTTTTTATATTTTTTTGATTTTTATTATCTATATAGCAACACGAGTATTTAAACTTTCCGTCAGCAATAATTCTTCACTAATTTCGCCATATCTCCAAATTTTGAGCCAAAAACATAAGATGTTGCATGTAAAAGTTCATCTGCAATATCTTGAGTTCCCCCAACAGCACAAATACGAATATTATGATTCATTTTTTATAATCTCCTTCATTGTGGCTGACTCGAAATGACTTCAATTTTAGCACTTACATAAACATTCTATTTAGATTGGGCAGCCTTGCTTATCCATCTATAAGTCACTCCCGCCCCCATGATGCCATACGATTGACCTGTTCAGCAACCGCTTCTGGCCTAATATTACTCATACAAAGATTATTGTCCTTGGGACACTTCATTTTATGACAGAAAGAACAGGGTAAGTTACCTACCAAGATCGCATTGCCTTGACCTAGTGGGGCATAGGTGACTGGATTTGTTGGGCCAAATACTGAAACTGTAGGAACCATCAATGCTGCAGCAATATGAAGTGGTCCCGTATCACCTGCAATAACGACTGCACCTTTCTCGATGAGAGCTGCCATCTCTAGTAGTCCGGTTTTTCCTACTGCGTTAACAATTGGTACTCCTGCTTGTTGCTGAATTTGATTGCCCAGCTCAACTTCTGCTTTACCACCACACATCACTATTTTAAAATCCTTGTACAGAATTTGTATGGTTTGTGCAAATAATTCAGTAGGCCAATTTTTTGAAAGCCACGTTGTTCCTGGTATCACCACTACAAATCTTTCATGTGCAACAATCCCCTCATGAGCCAAAAAATTTTCAGCAAAGCTTCTCTCTTTATCAGATATGGCTAGAAACATCTGATGGTCTACATTGCTAAGGCCTAAAGGTTGTAATACACCGAGGTATTTATCAGTGATATGTGGGCCACTAGGCGCAGCTGTCTCAGTCATAAACAGAGAATTTAGTTCTCTAGCTTGGCTCAGGCCAATGCGCTTGTCCGTTCTTGCGAGTTTTGCGATCATTCCAGTAAGAAATAACCCATGAATATCAAGAACCACATCAAAGTTTCTTGTTGATAATTGACTCCGTAAGCTTGTCCACATCTCCAAAGCTTTTTTAAAATCAAAGTTTCGGAGATATTTTTCAAATTTTTCCCGAGACCAAACAATTATCTCATCAACATAAGGGTTATATGTTAGAAGTTCTGCTGAGACCTCCCCTACCAACCATGTAATTTTACAATCTGTCCACGATAATTTTAATGACTTAGCCACTGGCGTACAATGTATGATATCTCCAATGGAACTAAGTCTAATAATCAGAACTTTCTTTATCACCCAATTACCACCTTTATTCCAATGAATCGTGACAATAACTCTGTTAAAAATCTCTAGAAAGAGGACTACTCAGTGTAGATAAGGATACCATAAAAATAGCATTTAATAAAGATTCGAGGTATTCCCCCTTTAAAAATAGTGATATTTCCAGCACCACGATCGTACAATATAGTACAGGATTACAACCAATATTTCTTTAAAAGGAGGAATCTCAGTGTCAAATACTGACTTGAGTGCTTTAACGAATACCCCATATGATATAGAGACACATCTCGGTCACATTTCTAGCCGCTCGCTCTTCATCAGTAGTACATTAAAAGGTTTTACCCCTAATGGCAGGTACATACATGTGATTAAAAATGGGAGAGCTACATATCATCCAGGTTACTACACTATCGATGGAAGATTATTAGAGCCGCACACATAAAAACTGAGATATGACAATAAGTCCTATGTTACCTATAATATTTTACACACTCCCCTGCAGCATCACCTTGCCTTTTCATACACAGATTATTATACAGTTTTCATTTTTTTCACACATTATATACGATTTGTACTCAAAATTTTTCTGATTTGATCATTTAAAGAATAAAGAGCCCAATCGGCTCTTTATTCTTTAAATAAAATATATCTCTTGAATCTCAGATAGGTAGTTCTACTTATCTGAGATCATCATTTCCTTCAAATCCTCAATGAATGTCAAAACGGCATTCTCTTTTGTTGCCCATGAGGTGACAAGGCGGATAGCGGAGTGGTGGACATCGACTTGCGACCAAATATAGAAGGAATACTTATCTTGAAGTTGTGCTATCATCGAATTGGGTAAAATCGGGAATATCTGATTGGATGGTGAATGAGTCAAAAATGAATAACCAGCTCGACTCATTTCATTTCTCAACAAACTTGCCATTGTATTGGCATGTCTAGCCAAATCGAAATACAAGTTGTCTTTGAAAAGCTCCAGAAACTGTATGCCAAGAATCCTTCCTTTGGCAAGTAACGCCCCCTTTTGCTTCATATGGAACCTGAAATCTTCTTTTAGTGCTTCTAGACAAATAACAAGGCATTCCCCCATAAGAGCACCATTCTTCGTCCCCCCAATATAAAAGGCATCTACTAGGGTAGGCAAATCAGAAAGTTCTATGTCATTTTCTTCTGAGCATAGAGCTGACCCTAATCGTGCGCCATCCATATACAAATAAAGGCTATTGTTCCTGCAAATTTGGAGTAATTGTTCAAGCTCACTCTTCTTATAGATCGAACCAATTTCTGTGGGATTTGATATATAAACCAGTTTAGGTTTCACCATGTGTTCGTCTGTATGAGCATCAAGAACCTCTTGGATGTGGGTAGGGTTTAATTTCCCATCTCTTACTTCAACCGATATAATTTTGTGCCCGGTGGCCTCGATAGCTCCTGTTTCATGCACAAGGATATGCCCAGTATTGGCTGCAATAACGGCCTCGTGAGGTCTTAAAAAAGCAGAAAGGGCCGTCAAGTTTGTCTGTGTACCACCAGATAGTAAGTAAATATCACTATCTATCGCTTTTATTTTTTGCTTTATCAATTCAATAGCTTTTCGAGTATAACGATCTTCACCATAACCTTCAACTTGCTCCAGGTTGGTCTCTATTAAAGCCCTTAATATTTGTGGATGAGCCCCCTCACTGTAATCATTCTTAAAACTATACATACTTAACGAACCCCTTCCAAAAATGAGTTGAAAGACAAAATCAATTGCTTTCATCTATGTAAAAATGAGCCCTTACATTTAAATTATTTAACATATCGCAATATAGCTTTCATTATATCATATCAGAGCAATGCTTGTATAAATGTAGATATGTTCTATCAGCAACATTTATCTGTCAAAAAAATAAAACCATAACATAGGATTACTATCCCAGATATGGTTTTAAATATTATTGTTGTACACATATTTTATATTAAAATTTGACTTAGTTAAAAATCAGCCACCATGCACGACTTGCAACAATACTTTGGGCGTATCCAATTCGTATACATCTGGTTCGAGACGTTGCACTTCTTCCACTACCCATCCTGACTCCCGCCCTAATAGGTTTAGAGCCTCACCTACTGTATTTGCAACGACTACAGCGATGGCATCGGTATATAAGTCTTGATGTATAGTAGGCTCATTCATCATACTCCAGCTATGAAATTTTCGGTTATGACGCCACACAAACACTTTCATACCCGGCCTCCAGTTTATCCCTTCATTTCTGAACAAACTCAATCAAAATTTACCAATAGACTCAACGATCTTATTACAAACCAAGTATTTTCATCAAGCACTACATATTACTATTCAACCATACCGATATGCTACTCCGAATGTACCACGAGGATAAGTCCATTTGGTAATACCCTTTTGCATACACATGACCCGACAAGTACCACACTCTAAACAGCCCGCGTAATCAAAGCTAATTTCTCCATCTTTCATCGTATACAACATAGCAGGACAAATAACCAAACATGGTTTATCCTTGCATTTCCCACAAATTATTTTATCAATAACAATATGAGGTTCTTCTTCATCAACAGTAAACTTATCCAACCCCAGCAACTCTTCTGCTCCCTGCTTTTTCACTGTCATATTGATGTGACCCCCTTCCAACCATCTGCGAGCAATTGACCAATGGAAACATGTTTCCTGGCAATTTTCATCATGGCCTTTGGCATTTTCTCAGGGACATTGCCATCTACTGTAAACATGAACTTAAGAGCATCATTCGCTAATTGTGGATAGGCACTAGCCATTCTTGGTATTGACGTGATCTCAGGCCAACCAGCGAACAACTTGAGTGTCGGAGTGAGATTAAGTTTCTCTAGCTCTTGCACATAGTTTGGCCCCACTTCTGCCGAACTTTGAGCGCTAATAATTGCCCGGGCTGCGGCAATACCACTGACAATAGCCAAATCTAACCCTCGCAATATTGTACCTGTATTGATACAAAAACCAGCCGCATCACCAACAAGGAGAAAACCGTCGCGATAAAGTTTCTTAGGAACACCCTTAAGGCCACTTTCAGGAACTAGATGGGCACCATATTCAACTGTATTCCCACCTTCAATTAAGGGATAAATAGCGGGGTGCATCTTAAAGTCTTGAAAGATCTCTTGGATAGATTTATCTTGTTTAGCTGCAGACTCCGGACTATAGACAATACCTAAAGAAATACTGTCCTTATTGGTGTACAGAAACCCTCCACCTTGAATTCCTTGAGTACAACCGAGAATAACCCGGGCAGTCCCTTCATCTGTAGCTAAATTAAATCGTTTTTGAATGGTATCTGCGGGAAGTTCAATAATTTCCTTAACCCCAACACCTACCATATGTGGTGTCAGTTCACCACATAAGCCTGCCTTTTGCCCCATAAAAGAATTAATTCCATCGGCAGCAATGATAATATCTGCATACATCTCATCATCACCAGCTTTTACACCAACAACTTTATTGTCTTTTATTATTAAATCATCAACACGAATCCCAGATGCGAGCATTGCCCCTTGTTCCTCTGCCTTGCCCGCAAACCATTCATCAAAGGGAGCTCTTAGTACAGTATATGACTGAGGAATATCTTCTTTAAAGCTGTAATCAACATAATCAATGGTTACCCCACTACTATCGCCCAACATCATAATCTGTTCATGTACTACCTTGCGTTCTAATGGGGCCTGGGAGTGAAGTCCAGGTTCCACTAATTCCAACGCATAAGTGTAGAGACGACCGCCGGTTACATTTTTACTGCCAGCACTTTCGCCCCGCTCAATAACTAATACATTCTTACCTTCTTTAGCTAACAAATAAGCGCAGGCCGACCCAGCAGGGCCAGCACCTACAATAATTGCATCAAATTTATCTTCATCGCTCATTAGCTTCACCTACTTTATTCAAATTTCTTACTGTCTATATTTGATTAATGGCTTATAAGCCATACCTCATTTTTTTATTGCTTCGGTTAATAAAGGTACTATTTGATATAGATCACCCACTATGCCATAATCGGCTGCAGCAAAAATTGGTGCATTCTCATTACTATCAATGGCTACGATGATTTTCGAATCTCGAATCCCAGCCACATGCTGCACTTGACCAGATATGCCCATAGCAAGATACAAGCTTGGTTTGACTTTTTGCCCAGAAAGTCCGATATAAGTTTCATTTGGCAACCAATGATAATCTTCGGCAATACTCCGAGTACAACCAATCTCGGCGCCAAGTGCTGCTGCCAAGTCGGTCGCAAGTTGCATATCTTCCTGTTTAGCAACACCACGGCCAACACAAACCAGTTTGTCAGCTGTGGTTATATCAGCGCCCTTACGAATAACAGGGCATACATTTCCCACTACCATAGTTGCTTCAGTAATTACCTCAAGTGTAACGACTTCACCGATGTGGCTAGTATCTTTAATTAATGCTTCATAGGTACGAGGTGGAACAGTAATGAGTCCCCCGTCACCTATGACTTCAGTACATACGGCTAAACCGCCATACATCATTCGATCTGTTTCTATGGCCCCATTTTCCTCACGTATAGCCGAAGCATCAGTAACGAGTCCAGTCTTAAGTTGTGCAGCTACTTTTGCCGCCAGATCCTTGCCGCGCAAAGTGGCACCAATTATTATGACCTTAGGTGATTCTTTTACTGCCAATTCACTAATTCCGGCGGCATAACTCTCTGGCCAAGGATTATCGCCTTTCAAGATAAACACTTTGTCTGCTCCGGAAGCTATAAGAGCTTGCGCATCTTCTGGAAAAATAGTGACTGCACACAAAGGTTGAGTGAGCTTGTCGGCTAATTCTCGACCTATAGTCAATAATTGCTCAGCTACGTTGGTAATCTCAGAATATATCCAAATTCCTGCCATGTTATTTCCTCCCTTACTCTACAGTAAGCCTTCTTTAGTGAGACTCACAACTAATTTCTTAATATTTTCCTCAAGAGTCCCTTCTTTATAAATTATATTTTTACGACTCATAACAAAACCTTTTATACTTTTTATCTGATTTTTGGGGATAAGATCCCCCTCTCCTAATTCTAAGTCAGTCGTTTTCCATTCGACTACTGGCTTTTTGGAAGCACCAAGTACTTGCTTCAAACCAGGAATCCGTGGCTTATTAATTTCTGGTAAAACGGTAATTACGACTGGAAACTCAGCAGTAACTACTTCAGTACAATCACCAATTTTTCGAGTAGCTGTAACCTTATTACCTTCAATTGACATTTCAGCAACAAAAGTAATCGCTGGAATTCCCAGTATGGTAGCTACGCGTGGACCAACCTGTTGACCATAAGTGTCAGCAGCGCCTTCACCAAACAAAATAATGTCATATTCCCCGATTTTTTTGATTGCAGCAGCCAGCACATTCGATGTGACAAATCCATCAGCAGTTTCAGCGATTGCATCATTTACCCAGTAAGCTTTTTCTGGTCCCCTAGATAAAGCATCTTTGAGGGATTGCTTAGCTATACTTGTACCAAAAGTCAGACTCGTGACCTTCGCGTCACATTTTGTAGCTTGTAGTGCTGCTTCCTCAATTGCATTACGATCATATTCACTAATTTTGTATTTTGCTCTACTCGTATCAAGGGCAAGATTGCCGGGATTAATTTTAATATCTCGTTCATCTAACACCCATTTATAGCACGTTATTATATTCGGCATAAATTTACTCCTTTGATAAAAGATTGGGGCAGGTTTGTCCCACCCCACACTTTTTTATTTTTTTGCATATATCCCAGTAAATGTTGGTTTGCGTTTTTCTACAAAAGCTGTCATACCTTCTTTCTGGTCTTCACTAGCAAAACAGGTTCCAAATATATATGCCTCATACTGCATGGCGTTGGAAATATCCATCTCAATACCACGATTGATGGAATCTTTAGCCAAACTAACAGCACTGGAGCTTTTCTTCAAAATTCGTTTGGCAATTGCTTTGGCTTCATCAAGTAAGACTTCTGGAGCAACTACTTTCTGTACTAGGCCAATACGCAATGCTTCTGGAGCATCAATAATATCTGCAGTATAAATAAGCAGCTTAGCCATCCCCCGACCGACCAATCTTGCTAACCTTTGCGTGCCACCAAATCCAGGAACAATACCTAGACCAACTTCAGGCTGGCCAAATTTAGCAGCCTGGGATGCGATACGGATATCGCAAGCCATAGCCATCTCACAGCCGCCACCTAAGGCAAATCCGTGAACAGCGGCAATAACAGGTTTGTTCAGCTGTTCAATTTTCAAAAATGTATTTTGTCCTTTCTCAGCAAATATCTTACCTTCGATCACATTCATCTCTTTCATTTCGGTAATATCAGCACCAGCAACAAAAGCTTTTTCACCACTACCAATTAGAATAACAGCTTTCACAGCATCATTGGCTGCAATTTCGTCAAGAATTTGTGACAATTCATCCAGAACCATTGAATTTAAAGCATTCAATGCTTTAGGCCGGTTAATCGTTACAATGGCTACCCCATTCTCCTCAGTAAGTAATAAAGTATTATAGTCTGACATATAAATCTCTCCTTTTATTTATTTATATCAACTTTTAATTTCATGAGCTCATCGTTAAAGATTCTAGCATCCATTAATTTAAGACTCGGCGATACGGTCACCTTCGCTTCAATCTGAGCCAATACATCTTTTTCCAAGTCAACGCCAGGAGCTATTTCCGTTAAGACCAGCCCAGTTTCCTCTAATTTAAATACCGCACGTTCTGTGATATAAAGTACGGGTTGTTTAATGGAACGAGCGTACTTACCACTGAAAGTTACTTGTTCCACCTGAGAAATAAATTTCTTCGCTTTACCTTCTTTTTCAATATGCAGTTTACCTTCACGTACAGCCACTTTAAGGCCACCAGCAGTTAGTGTTCCACAAAATACTACTTTTTTTGCATTCTGTGAGATATTGATGAATCCACCACAGCCAACCACTTTAGGGCCAAATTTACTGACGTTGAGATTTCCTTCACTATCAACTTGGGCAATACCTAGGCATGTAATATCCAAATTACCACCATCATAAAAATCAAACATATAGGTATGGTCAATCATTGCTTCTGCGTTCATTGTAGCACCAAAGCTCAATCCACCGGCAGGAACTCCTCCGAAGCCACCAGCCTCCACGGTAAGAGTCAACAGATCACCAATCCCCTCTTCAGCAGCCACTGAGGCAACCCCTTCAGGAACACCAATACCTAAATTAGCCCGGCAATTAGGCACAAGTTCCATAGCGGCTCGCCTTGCAATGACCTTACGTTCATCTAATGCCAGAGGTGGAATTGTGCTTAATGGAATTTTAACTTCACTCGTATATGCTGGATTATAATATTCACCAAATGTCTGGTTAAATTTATCTTTGTCGCCAATAACAACATAATCAACTAACAGGCCTGGAACTTTTACCATCCGAGGATCCAGCGTCCCGTTGGCGGCAATGCGCTCCACTTCAGCAATAACAATACCACCTTTTGCTTTAGCTGCACCAGCAATGGAGATTGCTTCACAATAAGAAGCCTCACGCTCCATTGTAAGATTTCCTTTCTCGTCAGCAGTACTCGCCCGAATTAAAGCTACATCTAAACCAAAAGCTTTATAAAATAGATACTCTTCGCCATCAATTTCAAGTACTTTAACAATATCTTCTGTTGTTTTAGGGTTAAGTTTACCGCCCTCAACGCGGGGATCAACAAATGTACCTAGTCCAACCTTTGTTAACACGCCTGGCTTTTTGCCTGCAGCAGCGCGATAGAGATGGGCAACAGTCCCCTGTGGCAAATTATAGGCTTCTACTACATTATCAGTTATTAATTTACCCAACCTTGGTGCCAAACCATAATGTCCGCCTATGATCCGTTTGACCATGCCAGCATTTCCAAAATGATTGGAACCTCGGGTTTTACCATCACCAATACCCGCGCTAAACTGGATGGTTAAATTTTTTGGATGTCCATTGGCTAAAAAGCTTTCTTCACAAGTAGCACTTATAGTTTCAGGATGGTCATTACCAACAAAACCAGCCATACCAACAAATGAACCATCCTTTATCAAAACAACTGCTTCTGTCTTAGTAATTATTTTCATGTTAACCTCTCCTTTTATTCATTCTAGTTTCAAAGGCTTCCTGATTTATAACAACCCCGTCATCGTGTGGAAGGCAATGATAACAAATACCATTAAAGTTTTTAAGCATGTCAGAACGAAAATATCGCCATAGGAATCCTTATGAGTCATTCCACATACAGCTAAGAGGGTAATAACCGCACCATTGTGTGGTAATGTGTCCATTCCTCCTGAAGCCATAGAAGCAACTCTGTGTAGAATCTCAGGAGACATACCAATTGTATTGGCCCAAGCCAACCAATCCTTAGACATTAGATCCAAAGCAATGGACATACCACCGGAAGCTGAGCCTGTAATACCAGCTAGAATGTTAACAGTGATTGCTTCTGATGGTAATGGGGATGAACCAATGTGAATTCCGAGTAATGCTTGTGCAATATCTTTAAACCCAGGCAAGGAAGCAATTACGTTACCATAACCGACCTCAGAGGCTGTGTTCATAATGGCCAACAAAGATCCAATCGTACCGGCATTTAATGCTCTTTGCAATCCACCCTTCGGTAACCGATTGGCACCTAGAGCTACGGCTAAAAGAATACCGCATACCAAGGCAATAATTAAAGACCAAATTCCAATAACATTCTGAACTGTCGCAGCAGTCATTGGCAGTTTCATGGCCTGGAAGGGGGCCAGCAGTTCCGTATTCCAAGTGAAAACGCTATTCAAAATGAAGTTCATCACCAATACGAGGAGTAATGGTAACATTGACAGTCTCCAGTCTGGCAATTTCACACTCGATTCGTCAAGATCAATCGCTTCATTAATAGTGTGATTCCCATAGCCTTCACCTTTGGCTAATGCCGATTTGCGGCGGTGGTTTAACCAAGTTAGGCCGAGCCCCATAATCAATACACCACCCAGCATACCACTAATTGGTGCAGCATAAATATTGGTTCCATAAAAATTTGTAGGAATTAAATTTTGAATTTGAGGTGTACCAGGAAAGCAATCCATGGTGGCAGTAAAAGCTCCTAATGCAATCGTTCCAGGCAGTAGCCGCTTAGGAATGTCAGCCTCTCTGAAGAGCGCTGCTGCAAAAGGATATACGGCGAATACCACAACAAATAAACTAACGCCGCCGTAAGTCAATACAACTGAAGCAAGAACAACGGATAAGATCGCCCGTTCTTTGCCAAGGCCTTTAATAATAGCACGAGCAATGGATTTGGCTAAACCAGTATCCTCCATTACTTTTCCAAATACGGCTCCCAGCATGAATACTGGAAAGAATAATTTAATATAAACAACGGCTTTAGCCATAAATAGTTCAGTATACGCTGGCATAACAGAGAATCCTTGCAATGATGCTGCCAGTAAAGCAAAAATAGGCGCAAACAATATAACGGAAAATCCTCTGTAGGCGAAGACCATTAACAGAATCAGGCTCAATATAATACCCAGTACTTCCATCTTCTTCTCCACTTCCCTTTATTAATAGGGCGGCTTGTTTTTTTAAACTGCCGCCCCAGGCTACTTTATTAAGATGTTTTTATTCGTGTCAGTTTGAAGAAATTAGAGAACAAAAGCTCCTAGCGTAGAACACTTCCCGAAATCACCATGCGTTGCACTTCATTGGTTCCTTCATAAATTGTGCAGATCTTAGCATCTCGGTATAATCTCTCCACTTTAAAGTCTTTAATATAGCCATAACCGCCATGGATTTGGATGGCTTTATTACAAACAAAATCAGCTGTTTCAGAAGCAAATAATTTAGCCATTGCTGCTTCCATGCTAAAAGGCTTCCCTTCACCTTTCAAAGCAGCTGCCTGATATGTTAGCAGACGAGCGGCTTGAATTTGTGTTGCCATATCGGCTAACATCCATTGAATCGCTTGTTTTGTAGCAATTGGTTTCCCAAATTGCACTCTTTCTTTAGCAAATTTAACAGCTTCATCCAAGGCAGCTTGGGCAATTCCCAAAGCTTGCGCTGCTACACCAACACGACCACCATCAAGAGTTGCCATGGCAATGCCAAAGCCTTTACCCTCTTTACCAATTAAATTAGCTTTTGGTATACGGCATTTTTTGAAAACTAAATCTGTCGTTTGGGATCCGCGAATACCCATTTTTTCTTCATGTTTACCAATTTCAAAACCAGGAGTATTGGCTTCAACAACAAAACAACTAATGCCTTTTACCCCTAGGGATGGATCAGTAAGAGCAAATATGGTATATACATCAGCTACACCACCATTGGTGATAAAACATTTTGTACCATTAATAATGTATTCATTGCCATCAAGAGTTGCTGTACACGTTCCTGATCCGGCATCCGTACCGGCACCTGGTTCTGTCAATGCAAAAGCACCTAATTTCTCACCTTTACACATAGGCACTAAATATTTTTGTTTCAATTCTTCTGAGCCCCACTTATATATTGGCCATGTTGCAAGAGAACAATGAGCCGAGTAAATTATGCCAGTGGAAGCACAAGATCTAGACAATTCTTCAACTACTAAAACATAACTAAGATAATCGGCACCAGCACCGCCATATTCAGTTGGATATGGCATACCCATAAAATCAAGCTCGACTAATTTTTTAATTGTTTCAGCTGGGTAGCGTCCTGTCCTATCTAATTCAGCTGCAATTGGTTCAACATTTTCCAACGCGAATTCACGGGCGTTTTGTTTGATAAGTTGTTGTTCTTCTGTCAAATTGAAATCCATTTTAAATCCCCCTCGATTTTATCACCCTATATTAATGAAGCTCAATTATGCTTTTGGTGGCATAACAGTAGCTTCACCATCTAATACTAGTTTCCCATCCTGATTAACACAGGTTGTTTTCATTATAATGCGGTGACGTTCCTCATTACGTTCAATAACTTCTGCTCGAGCGGTAATTGTATCTCCAAATTTAACTGGTGCAGTAAATTTTAAAGTTTGCGCCAAGTAAATTGTCCCAGGACCAGGTAGTTGCATACCGAGTACCGCTGACACTAAGCCAGCACTAAGCATACCATGAGCAATTCTTTCTTTAAACATGCCCTTGGCTGCATCTTGCGCATTAATATGGGCTGGATTCATATCACCAGTAATTCCTGCGAATAAATAAACATCGCCTTCTGAAATTGTTTTTGCATGTTCAGCAAAATCTCCAACTTTGATATCTGACATGGTTTTTCCCTTCATAGATACCCCTCCTAAAATTTGCTTCGATGTTTGATATTAATTTCACTTTCCGTGTACTAATATATGCATGTACCATGCCAAAGAGAAAAACTGCCTTTTTACTAGGTTTAAGGGTTTCTACTATTAATAATAAGTGTTGCATCCGACAGTCAGTTTATACTACCCGACACATTATCTCATTATTCAGAAGATAGCGACTGTCGTGACAGTTTGTCTTCATCTGCAGAGCATCAAGGAAAGTGCCCACTTATTATAGTGAAATTTCTCTTAGTAAAAAAGGCATATCCCGTTGGAGATATGCCTTTTTGAGTTATATCACTTAATTGATACATTCCTACATATTTTACTAACTATTTCAAATTATATTTTTTTATTTTCTCATACAAAGTTGAGCGATGTACCCCCAATATTTTAGCCGCCAATGCTTTATTCCCTTTGGTACATCGAAGAGTCTCGGCAATACATTCTGCTTCCGAGTTAAAACTTGATTCTGAACTAGAATTTTGGGATTTGAACAATGCCAAGGACGGTAAATCTCGTGGCACAATAATATCTGAGCTTACCGTAGCCCCCATCTGTTCCAACATATTAATTAACTCGCGAACATTCCCTGGCCAATTATATTCTCGCAACAGCGTCAAGGCTTCTGATGAAATTTGTTTCAAGGCTATCCCCAGATGATTGCATATTCCTGGAATCAACACATCAATAAGCTCACCAATATCTTCTTTTCGTTCTCGCAAAGGTGGAATTTGTACACAAATTACATTGACGCGATAGTATAGATCTTCACGAAAGGTGTTATTTTCAATCATTTTTTCTAGATTCTTATTAGTGGCCGCAATAATTCTTACATCACAAGCCAACACTTTCTCTCCTCCGACGTGCTCAAAAGTCTTTTCCTGAATGATTCTCAATAGTTTGGCTTGCATGGATAATGGCATATCGCCGATCTCGTCTAGGAAGATAGTACCTTGATCTGCTAATTCAAATTTTCCTTTTTTCCCACCTTTTCGAGCTCCGGTAAAAGCACCTTCGTCATAACCAAACAACTCTGCTTCCAATAATTCTGAAGGTATCGCAGCACAATTAATGGAGACTAGAGGCATATGCTGCCGCTTACTCGCATTATGGATAGCTTTTGCAAACAATTCTTTACCCGTACCACTTTCCCCAACAATAAGTACTGTACTATCTGTCATCGCAGCTTTCGCGGCCAAATTTTTAACATGAACCATCGCCCGAGAGCGGCCAATAATCGTCTCAAAAGAATGCTGTGCCGATCGTTTCTTTTCTGGCACCAATTTATTTTTTAAATTGGGATAGTTAAAGACATTTTCCTTTTGTAGCAATGCTCCAACCTCACTAATATCTTTAAACATCGCTTCACCAATTGCGCCAATGACCACACCATCTTTAAATATCGGTACGCGATTAACGACTACCTGTCGGCCTTTAAAACTTTGTAAATCTGCTAATTCCGGAACTCCGGTTCTTAAAACAATATGCATTCTTGAATTTTCAATTGTTTCTTTTGCCGATTTCCCTAGTAAATCCTCACGGGGCAAACCCATTATATCTTCATAGGAGCGATTAACTAAGTTGACGATATTATTCTTATCAACAACAACAATCCCCTGTTTTAGACTCTCAAAAATGCGTTCCAAGGCTACGACTTTATGCTGAGTCGTACTAAGCTTTTTCCCGATATCGGCATTCTCCGATATATCTTCTATAATAGCTAATGCGCCGACTACTTTTGAGCCTTCACAAATAGGCGACTGATTGACAAGTAATTTTTGACCATTCACTTCTAAATGGTTGCCTCTTTCACTTTTTCCTGTTGACAATGTTTCCATCAAGCCTGAATTGGGAAGAATATCACTGATAAATTTTCCGTGGGCACACTCCTTGGGCACCCCAATTAGATGCGCCGCAGCTTCGTTAAAGATATCAATAATACCATAAGCATTAATACTAATAACACCATTATGAGCTGAGCGTACTAAGGCTCCTACTTCATCACTTGATCTACGCATTTGTTTATGGAAAAGTTCAATAAAATCTTTACGATTGAGTATGCCAATTAGTTTATTGTCGTGGTCTACAACTGGTAATCTTCCCACGGGAATTTGCCAAGCTTCCTCCATTGTATTTTCAGGATGTACCACAATAACATTTTGTGTCATTATGGTAGAGACTGCTTGTGATAGAGGTGTCTGATTAATAGTCGCTTCAATAATATGTCCTCGAGTGATAAGACCACAAATCTCCTTTGTACTAGTAACAACTGGAGCCCCAGTGATCTTATACTTATAAAATAAGAAAGCAGCATCTTCTAATGTATCAGTTACATTTAGTGTCTTAGGGTTAGGGGTCATATAATTTCTTACAATCAGTTAGCTCACCTCCATTGTCAATTAGAATTATTATTCTCACCACATCTATTTATTGTAATTTGACCAGACAGTATTATTGTTTTATTCAGTTTTCAGTACATTTAACAATAATTCGCTTCTACATCCCTAAACACCTCTACATGTCGGAAAAATATGTCGGGTAAATTCAGTAAAACTAAAGATCAATACCACAAAAGAATGAACCTCCTAGAAAATTCATATTAGAATTGATTCAGGAGGTTCTGTTAAAATAATTTAGGTAGTACATATTTATTTTTTAGTGAAATCACAAAGAAAGTTCCCTCACTTCATGCCCAATCGGGCGTATTTTATTCTAAGTTGTAATAAAAGCGCCAACAATGGTGAGAAACATACCAATCAAATGATACACTGCAATTTTTCATTCATAGAGAAAGTCTTCATTCATAACTCTCTATAACCATTACAGCCTTTTTTACGCAGGAGTTCACTCCTTATGACCCATAAATAATTCTAAAATATCAGCAGCTTTAAGGTTAGTATGTAATTCTAGCATACCAGCCCGTGTCGTTATACTGTTAATATCAATTTTCCTTCCTATTTCACTATTAAGCAAGGTTTTCTCGACGAGTGGGCGAAAGTTCACCTTAAGTGTGTTGCCAGAAAGATTAGCATCGACTTGTTTTACATCTCTTAGTGGGTTTCCATACATATTCGCTATAGCTCCTAGACTTACAAATTTAAGCATCCAAGATAAAAATGGCTTATCAGCAAGTCTTTTTTCGCGGATATATAGTTCAACATAAGATTCAGTCTGATTATGAACAAATTTCTTGATCTCACCAGTTAACGCAACTCGTCCCAAAGTACTATCAAATGTAATATTTATTCTGTTATTATCCAAGAGCTTTAATTTCGGATTCTTAACCTTGTCATAATGTAGAGAATTAGTAAAATATTCATTCAGTGTGTCTTCCGGAATAACCCATAAACCATTGGTTAGCCCATCAATTGTCTGTGCTTGCCAAATTACCTGCACCATAGATTCAGTCTCTTGTGGCATAGACTGAGCCATTACGGGAAAAGTAAACAGAATGCTCATCAATAGACATATAACTACTTTAAACAATTTTATATATCCCCTTCAGCATATTATATCAATATTTTTTTAATTATTGCATATAGAATTTATGGTAGCATTAACTGTTTATATATATCATATCTACCAATCTCTTTTAATTTTTCTTTTGCATCCTCCAAGGTTTCCCCGAGATATTCTTTTTTCATATCGGTGATAGTTATCAAAACATATTCATTATTGAAACAAGCAATTTGCTCACTCTTATCACCATTTATCCAAATAATTATAGCTCCAGCCATACCAACGCCTCCTCCATATTTTCTAAAGACTTCGGCAAAAAGCATTAAATTCCTTCTCTACCAATGACTTACTCACTTTGGGAATTCCATTGATTTTTCTTATCTTACCTTCTATTCCATCAATTTAAAAACGTTATTTCAATTCGTTTATTACCTTTCCCATAATCATTTCACCATTTATACTTGTGATTTTTGTAGCTCATTCGGTCATATATGGATTCGTCTAAAATATATTTTCTGCATTCACCCCCTTTATACCTCTGCAAAATATATGATACAATAGTGGTGTTAGTAATATCATTATTTTCATCCACCATAAACCTAATCTTTCTCTTTGTCACAAGTTTGTCACATCTATAGCTTATACTTTAATTAAGAAAATAGTGGGAGGAAAATATTTTGAAAATTAAAAAACACATAGTTACTGGTTTACTCATTACATCCTTGCTCTCCGTTGGAGTGACTTCCGCGGTCCAGGCTTTTAGCCTAGGCGATATTCTAAAAGGTGGTGGAGTTGCAGTACTGGTTTCACAATTCAGTACACCATTAAACAACTTTATCAATACGCTAACTTTAAAACATGGCGCAGGTACGGATTATGCAACTAAGGTTGTACCAATTATCACCGTTGGGGGTGGTACATATGTGGGAGCAGCCCAAGTCACTGGCGATCAGTATCTCATCGATCAAACAAAAGCTGTACTGCAAGTAGAAGCTGCTTTTGGTGGCAATCAGTTCCGAGTCAAATCCCTTATTCCAATTGATAGCGATAATCCTATCAATTTCTCACGAGTACAGGGAGTCGGTGTCTCAGCACTCATCGATGTTAGGATTTAATAATCCTATACTCTATCATTGATATGTATATTTTTAGAACTCTGCCTCTACCAGGCAGAGTTCTTTTTTCTGAACTGTTTTTTTAAGTACTTCTTGTTATCATGGTTGACACTCTTGTACAGCATTTCCACTTTTCAAACATTATGAACGGTCAGTTGTCAATCGCATCCTTTAAATGCTGAATATAAATTTCCTGAATCGCCAGATTTTCGCCCAGGCCGTGGACATATACATCAACGTTAAATCCAGCCTTTTTCAATTGTGATTTTGCAGAATCTTCTTCATCACCAGCCATATCTTTATTGGCATGATCACCAGCTACTAACATGAAGGGCATCAAAGTGACTTTCTTTATCTTCTTACCTTTTAATTTTTCAATAATGCTCCCCAGTGCAGGAAACCCTTCCACAGCAAAGACATAAACATTATCCAAACCAACATCTTCTAATTTCATTTGTAAAGCGGCATAAGCAGTATTCGCTGGATGCACCCCCCCATGCCCCATAAGTACTATGGCTTCATCATGTCCTAGTATAGGTAGTTGGGTTTCAACAGCCTTAATAGCTATCAAGTAATCGTCTGGATATCCATTTTGTCCCATATAATATAAAAGTGGGCGGCCAAGAGTGATTCTATCAAACACTTTAGCATGAGCACAATGTACAGAAACTTTTCTTAACTTCTTATATTCTTCAGCAGCAACTACATGTAGTGGTTGTATAATGACTTCTTTGTAGCCATCAACTTGTAATCGTTCAAGTGCCTGTTTTTCCGTATCAATTTGGATACCATCCCGCTCAGCCAATTTTTTAATGACAAAGCGAGAAGTAAACGCACGGCGTACCACATAATTAGGGAAGGTGGCTTTTATTTTGTTTTCCGTACTTTCGATGGACAATTTCAAAGTATCAAGATAAGTAGTTCCAAAACTAACAATCAATATCGCTTTTTTATCCACTACGCAGCTGATGGGGCTAGACGTTTTTATCATTATGATTTCCTCCAATTAGATCGATAAATTCTCAATTATAAGTATTGGGGTGAATTCTATTAATACTCCAAACAAAAATAATCTCCCATCCAAAGAAGAGAGATTTCATATAAGTCCGTGAAGTTATATCTATAGAAATCCCTGCTAAAAAGCGCAAAGATAAAATATTGTACAACAGCATGTACTTAAATCCCCTCCCCATCCTTCGTGGGTAAACGGTGACTATTAGATAGGCAGTTCTTCTGACTAAGGATCATGACATTCCTGCGTCTTCCCAAAACTTATCATTTCAGTGACATAATGCAGGTTTGCTCCCCATTACAGCGGCGGGACCGTGTTGGATTTACACCAACTTCCCTATTAAGCACATAGGCGCCTATCTTACTATATTCAGTTAAGAAAATTCTATTTAAAGGTACTATTAATATCCCATAATGTCAAGATTTTATTGACGTATTTCCATTTAGATCCTAAATTGAAACCATCAAATAATAATTACGCCTTACCATTATCTTGACACGTTGAACAATAGCCGTAAAATTCTAGACTATGACCCATAATCTTAAAATTCTTGTCTTCTGCTATTTTCTCACTATCCTTAACAACAGGGCAGTAATCTAAGCACTCTGTCTTTCCACAATTTAGACAAATAAGATGATGATGATGATTTGTTACGATTTCAAAAACGCTTACATCACGGCTTTTTATATTAATTTGATTTAGTACTCCAATCTCAGTGAGTAAATTCAAATTCCGATAAATAGTATCTATACCCATATCTGGATTAATTCTTTTGGCATATTCCAAAATATCTTGGGCTGTTGGAAATTTTCCACACTTAAATAAGGCTTTAATAACCGTTCTACGCTGAGGAGTCATTTTATAACCCTTTGACTGTAACAGCTCTATAATTCCCTCCATAATTAGTTCCCCCCCTATTTGATTTTATTATTATTTTCGAGTTAAACTTAAATATGCATAATAAAATATAGTAAGAACATTTATGAATGGCCTCCTCGAGCTGTTAAAAGATTAACTAACTCCGCTGCCGAGCGAGGCAATTGCTGCTCACTCGGCAGAATTAAGTGATTTTTTGCCAATTGGGTATAAATTTCGCCTAAAATTGGACGGTCGTAGCCAAGTTCAGTATGATCTGAACGATTAAGTATATCACCAGGGGCACCACCTGCAACTATTTGTCCTTGATCTAAAACATAGACCAAATCGGCCCAACCCCACGCCCAATTAATATCATGAGTAGCGACTACCAGAGTTTTTCCCTGTCCATATAATGTCGCCATAATCTCATTCAAATTCAATATTCCGGGATAATCCAAGCCAGCGGTTGGCTCGTCCATAACTAATACTTCTGGCTCCATTGCTAAAACCCCGGCAATAGCGACTCTCTTTTTCTGACCATGACTCAAAAAATGAGCTGGTTTATCACCATATTCCAACATTTGAACAGCAATTAACGCCTTCTCAGCCTGATGACGGGCAGCATCTGGAGTTAGCCCTAGATTCATAGGTCCAAACAGTACATCATCAAAAACATTACCCGCAAACAATTGAATATCAGGGTCTTGAAACACCAACCCCACTTTCTGGCGTAACATGGTGACAAAAGAACGGGAATACTCATATATTCTCCCATCATAAAACAAATTTCCTGATTGGGGCTTTAAAATGGCATTCAAGTGCAAAAAAAGCGTAGACTTACCAGCTCCATTAGAACCGACGAAGGCTACTCGGACACCGCGAGGAATTGTCATTTGAACATTGGTTAATGCGTTTTTACCGAATTGATAGCTAAAACATAAATTACGAACTTCAATGAGCGGAGTTGTTGTCATATTAATAATTCCTCACAGATAAATATTTAGCCGATTAACGTCATGGCGCATAGCGCCGCGAGTAACCCAGCTATTAAAATCAAGCGAACTGGGTTGACTGGTTGCCGCGAATACTGAAATACCAACTGATCACCATAATTACGGGCAAGTAACGCCGTATATAAGTTGGTTGCAGTAATAAAAGATTTTCGCCCCACGTTCCCAGCCAGTAAGCTAAGGGATTTCAGGGAGCATTTCATTCCAGTATAACCTAACCGGGATTGCTGCGCTAAATAGATTTGTCCAACACTCTCCATGAAAACGAAAATAAACCGATAGGTAAGCAAGGAAATTTCCATAAGCAACCGAAGAGGGGCAAACCGAGATAAATACGCAGCAATATGCGCGACAGGTGTGGTCGTAGCCAGCATGAAAAGGCAAGAGACTGCTGCCGTGCTATGCAATAACAATGTCTGTGCTGTCATAAGCCCTACTATAGTCACACCCAAATACAATGGCCCTATCTGCCATAATATCAACGCTGGAAAGGGCTGTAGTGAACCGCTAACAATCACCGTAATCAAGCCAGTTACTAAAAACGCCAGGGGTGTCAGCCATAGCTGCACTAGATAACTCACCGGTACTTTTGCATATAACATCACGCCATGCATTAAAATAATCACCGTGATTAAAATAATTGTCTGAGGCATCAGAAGCACCATCAGCAATGATCCTCCGCCTAATAGCATTTTTTCCAACACGCTTACGTTTCGCAATGCATTATTATAAGCTAAATAATCTAAATATAACATCTATCTTCCTTACTATACATCACGTAGATATTGCCAGATACAATAGTAACTACGCACATTATATATTTTAATATGATCAAATTCTCTAATTAAAATTACCTGTAACGGTTTATTTCACCCTTCTCTACCAGCCCCATCTAGTTTTTGTTATGTTTTGATGTACTTTGTGATTGCTTACCCTTTAGATACCCGAAAAAGTAGCCTATAAATCCAGCCCCAAGACTTGCTTGTAAAGCAAATAAAAAGCTTTCCACTTCATCAGAAGGCGGTTTCCATACGCTTTGAAACCATGGTTTATAAACAGGATTTATCGCACTAATCATTTCTGATGCTTTATCATCTGCACCAGCAAAATCAGCTTTGTTTTGTAAATAAAGGGGAAAGAATGCGAGGAAAGCTACAAAAATAAGCAAAATTATACTCTGCTTTCTCATTTTTTCCTCCTTCTGACCTTTTCTTCCCATCATATCTATTCTCACAAAAGATTTCTATACTAATTTCCCCCTAAATAATTCCTGTTTTTTTATTATTATTTAATACTCTTCTTATTTGAATTATATACCCCCTCTTTACCACGGTCAAGTAGATGTCATAATATAATAAGCAACCGAATTACCTTAGTTTTTCAACTTTATTTAAACTTACTAGACATTTTTATATCCATTATCTATGCTGACAACTGCTCATTGTCTGTATAGATAATGGATATCTCTCTATTTGTTTAAAAAAAATGTCTCTGAGATATTATAAGATTATTTTTCTTACGATGTTCAGTCAGAAATATACCACCCGGCGGATCTTGTATCGGACAGTTAAATCTCATATCAGTAGAAATCCCTTGATTAAGAAAATCAAAATCTGTCGAAAGTATTACTTCATAATTATCCGATAAAGAAATAAAGCCACTTTCAAAAAGAGCATCATGGATCTTACATAAAATGATTGCGTTTCTCGGATTTATCCGTTCCTCTGTCGATGATTGTGGCCAGGGTTTTATATAGCTAGTCATAAGTAATTTCCGGTCAGATATTCTACAAAGAGCACATCGATGATCGTAATTTTCTAACAGTTGTTCTCTTAATTTATATTGATTTTTCCGTGCCTTTATATTTTTAAATACGTCAGTATCATCATTATCCGTTAAACTTAAGCTATACTCAGTAATGATATCCTCTAAGGTTTCTTCAGATAAGTAAAATTGTTCAATTTCATTTTCATTTAAAGTCTTTAATTGTTCAATCAGCTTTTTAAAGACCAAATTTTTATGAACCCCTTTATCATTTTTATCAAATCCATAAAAATGAATAATCGACCAAGAATTCCAGCCATCTATTTTTGTAATCTCTAAGATCTTTGTTCCTATCTCACGCATACTTGTGCCTTTTTTAAGAAATTCATATAATACTTTAGCTCTGATTTCTATTGGAATACTTCTAACATAGGTTATATTTCGTACCTCTAGCCCCATTACGTGTGTCTCCTTTAATGACTTTTTCCTTTTTAGAGGGTTTTCAGCAATTATAATTAGGCCATTATGGGCGAGATTTTTTCGCAATTATTCCGGACGATAAAGACTTTTAATTCCATATTCTATAAAAAGGCCATTTTTCCTTCATAACTATATTTGATATTCGCTCATGTATATAAATTATTACTAATAAAAACGATAGCAAGCATAGCATGTTATTTAAAGATCCAATTCCCACCAAGGGCGAGAATCTAAAAGCTTTGACTTTTCTAAAATAATTTCTAACAGTTTTATTAATGGAGACAATTGTAACTCATCACCGGCAAAAGTTATTGTTTGATTCTCCGGATTAAAATTACGCAGAGAATCTATTGCATCTACACCAGAAATACTGCCACTATGCCCAATATTACAATCGGAATAATTATGTCGAGTCGATTGCATAGCCCATTCTTGGATTCTAGAATCAAAATGTTCAAAGCAATTACGAAAATTACTCTCATTTAAGGGTGAATCACTTTTAATATTAAATAATTTACGAAGTGCTATTGTTCTAAATAAAAATTGTTCTTTTACTACTTTATTTTCTTGCTGCTGTTCTATCATTGTAGACCAAAATATTTTAGATAAATTATCAGTTGCACTAAGAAATGAGTGCAACGAAAACCACACTAATGAGTTCCCTTTTATTCCTTGTTGTAATCCCTGTTGCAATAAATTTAACGCGATAAAAGCAAACTCACATTGATGCTTGATCTCAATTACAAAAATCTTTATCATCATTCGATTGTCAGTCATTTATACCACTCCCTAATATAATAATTCATCAAATATAATACATATCCTGCATAAATCGACTAAAAAAAGCCTACTCACCAAAAATATAGATTTATTACATGTCAACTAAATGGATGAGATAATCAGAATAGGGCTATACTTAGCAACTAATAATGGCTAATTATTTGCTCAATATACCAAGATTTTGCAGAATATTGTCCTCTTCCTAACATCCCCTTCATTATCTCTCAATCGTCGATAAGTTCCAGCAAATGCCCCATAAAAATATGCTATAATAGGGCATCTAATGAAAATCACTGATAAGGAGTTCTTGCCAATTGGATAATGAGAAGAAGGCGCCATCGCCTAGACCGACTTGGTTCAATCCTAGCGCTACGTTCAAACTATTGCTTATAGTAGCCTTTCTTTGCCTCAATGCCGTAGGGAATCTAATTACTGCCTTTGCTCAATTTAGAGTAGAAAATATGTACGGAGCAATGATCTATTTATTGACTTCCGTCTTGTACCTTGTACCAGCCTTTGGCCTATATCGGTTAAAAAAGATGGGCTCGCCTGTTACAACTAACTTTCTCGATTTTATTTGTCTTACAGGGTTTGATTGTTATGCTCAGTGGTCAGTTATTTCTCGGTATGATTAACATCGTGCTCTATGGTTTGTCCGCAATTTACCTACTGAGTGAAGAGTGTCGCCAACTTTTTTCGCCAACTGTAGAGAAAAATCCTGATCTAGAATAAGAATTAAAGTCGGAAATTTATAGATGAGTCCATTAATTTTCAAACAATTTTTGGCGTTTTGATTTATTTTCACAAATATAAAAATAAATAACAATACCCAAGGCAGACTTTGCCTTGGGTATTGTTATTATGATATAAGCTGTATTACCCATACTTTCCGTTATTTATTATATGTGCTTATTTTCTTCGCCTTTTTAACCACATTCAGGGCATAAACCGCAACTTGATTGCTTACCTTCGGCGCATTGGGTGAATGCAATGCAATCACTGACTCTATGGACTGGCTAGAATAGCCTTTTTCTAACATAGCATGTGCAATTTTGCAATCAACTTCAGCGTTTACTTCACTCCCGGCATATCTTGCGAAAAAGAGGTTTAGATGGTATAAATATTCTTCCAATGGTGAACTACTTTCTTTATCTTGCTGTGAATTCTCTACGATATCCCCCTGTTCCTTGACAAAACTGCCTGTGTGGGAAAGATCTAACCCTTTTACATTCACTAAATTAACATCATATAGCTTAGATTCATCACTAAACTTTGCCTCTGAAAAATCAGCAGCAATTAAGCTTACATTTTTAAACTCATTAAGACTATTTAAAGTGACTCCTCTAAAATCAGCGCCATCTAAATTACTATCAACAAAACTCCCATAGCCAATATCTGACTGTTTAAAATCTGCATGCTCTAAAACGCTTTTATCAAAAGTAACATTCGTTATTTTTGCTTTTGCCAACACCGATTCCTGCATTTCACAATCAAAAAAAGATACCGAATATAACTCTGTCTTCTCCAAAGAGGCATTGATAAATTTACAATTTTTTATTTGGCTTTCGAGAATCGATGCATTGCTAAAATTAGCATTCTTAAAATTGACATTTTCTCCGTAAAACCAACTAATTTTCGATCNACTTAAATCAGCATCACTCAAATTAACATCCTTAAAAATATTTAGATTACTAAATTCAACATTTGCGCTTTTAAAACTAGCATTTGCTAAGTTGCTCTCAGTAATACCTACACCTTCGATTCTAACATGGGACAAATTAACTTTCTGCATTGCACATCCAGTAAATTTCACGCCAATCAAATCTGCTTTTTCAAAATTGCCTCCAATTAAAAGACCATCTTTAAACTCGCTATGCTTAATTATAGTCCCACTAAAATTAACATCACTCAAATTACAATCTTCAAAATTAACACCTTCGAGTTTTCTGCCAGATAAATCTAAACCACTTAAATCATAATTTTTCAAATTAATTTGCGCACCATTTTGCTGCCCATCAATTAATTTGTTAATATCTTCTTGTGTCATTTTTCTTAATAAATTTTCCCGTTCCACCTACATCAACCCCCCTTAGCTTTGTATTTCCGCCACTTAGCTTCTTATTGATTAGATGTGTATTCTAAATTCAAATGTAATCCTATGCAACACAATGATAAAAGCTTATTGTAACGTCTACTACAATGAAAGCACTAGCAACTATAATAAGCCATAGTAATCCAATCCATGTACTATTCCCATCTTACCATAGTTAAGAGTAAAGAAGTAAGAGTTATATTCGTACAAAATAGGTGAGACCTAGGAATATTTTTGGTTACCTGTAAGGTGAAATTTACTTTTCACCAGATTTTATTAGATAAAGGCCGGATTTCCCTCATAAAAATCCGGCCCAAATTCATGTTATTGAATAGGATTCTCCTTAACAATGCTATACTATAATTATAAGATCAATATAGTATAGTGATAAATAGTTCAAATATAAAGGGGTAAATGATGATTAATGAAAAAAATATTAAAACTTTAGGAACACATAGTGGGAAGTTTCATGCAGATGATGTTATGGCTACCGCTATACTTAGGTTACTACTCGGCGATATAAAGGTAACAAGAACAAGGGATGAAAGTCTACTTAAAACACTAGATTTTGTTTATGACATTTCCTTGGGACAATTTGACCACCACCAACTCTCTAAAGAACTAAGAGCAAATAATATTCCCTATGCTGCTTGTGGTTTAGTCTGGAGAGAATTCGGATCAAGAGTCATACAAAAGTTTAATTCTCAATTTGAAGAAAATGATATCATTTCAATTTTCGATTATATTGATAAAAATTTAGTACAGGGGATTGACGCTCAGGATAATGGTATGGACATAAAATCAGAAATTAAAATAACTTCAATCAGTGATATTATCCAAAATTTTAACCCTACGTGGGATTCAAATGATTCCAAAGATGAGGCGTTTGAGGAATCTGTTAAATATGCTACTATGGTTATAAAAAGAATAATAAGTCGGCAAGCTTCGGTTATTAAAGCAAGGATCATCGTAAATGAGGCCTTTCAAAATAGAACTCTTAATGAAATAATGATTTTAAAAAGCGGCTGTCCTTGGCTCCAACAATTACTTAAAATTGATGTGAATAATGAGGTATTGTTCGTGATTTCTCCAGGTGATAATAATGCAGAGTATATGATTCAAACTGTAAAGAAAAGCGGCGATACTTTCGAAGCAAGAAAAGATATATTAGAATCCATTAGAGGAAAATCCAGTGAAGAGATTAATTTTATTATTAAAATTGATGATGCTATATTTTGTCACAAATCAGGGTTCATAGCATCAACTAAAAGCATGGAGAGTGCTTTAAAAATAGCAAAATTATCAGTTTAGAATTTAACAATATTTGTGTTTTTTGTATAATAGCATCACACAATGGCAAA
>JGI24143J45723_1000244_pt1 | contig 29249 bp, 26 predicted proteins | sample BarGraIncu00432A_FD_45723 | JGI IMG/M metagenome (IMG submission 45723) | reverse complement strand
ACTTTTTACAAGATTAACACCTATAATACCTTTTAAAGTGGTGAGTTATGGTGCAGGACTAACAAATATGTCAGTATGGAGATTTGTAATTGCGACGGGAATTGGGCAAGTCCCTGGGACAATATTGTATTCGGTATTAGGTCAAAACATTACACATAATATACGTATAACCATTGCCATTACGTCAGTATTAATGAGTCTATGCGCTATTATTTATTATTACCGGGATAAAATAAAGCAACATTTCTTCCCGGTGAAAAATAATTAAAATAATTATCGTTTTCTAATAAATCAGAAAATATAGATTATCCCGATTTCTAATAAGTGCAACTACCTACTATGAAAAAATCTTTTATATTATAAAAAAAGTAAATTAAATGTGATAGTAGTTATGTGCTTTTTAGGTTGTTTATAGTATAATACTAAAGAGTTAACTCATAGGAGGTGAAATTCATGTATAAAATTAATAGCGAATGTATCGAATGTGGCTCTTGCGCTGCTGTCTGTCCAGTAGAAGCAATTTCTGCAGGCGAAGGCCAATATGTTATTTGTGACAAGTGTATTGATTGTGGTTCATGTGCAGGTACATGCCCAGTGGGAGCAATTTCTCCAGAAGAATAAGTAACATTTGGAAAAAGCCCAGAAATTCTGGGCTTTTTTCTTTTTTAAGATAATTATAGGGGCTAAAGAGAAAAAGCTAAATAACAAGTTTATGCAAAGATATAAATACCTATTTATAAATAATCTTTACCTTTGCATAAATTTTGTTTATTATATCTGAAAGGTTGTTTTAAATTTTGTGTTAGGATAGGAGTGGAATTTAGTGCATACATTATTATTAGCGTTATTTATAGTCTTTATTGATCAAGTGTCTAAATTTTATATTCAAACACATATGGTGTTAGGAATATCTATACCTATAATTCAAGATATATTTCATATTACATATATTCTGAATGCAGGAGCTGCCTTTGGATTATTCGAGAATCAAACTGCATTTTTTGTAATCATAGCTATCTGCATGGTAATAGCTGCAATTTATTTTTATCCAAGAATCCCTAAGCAGTATAGTTTGTTGCGTTTTGGTACAGGTTTAATTGTGGGCGGAGCTATGGGTAATGTTGTTGATCGTATAAAGACAGGTTATGTAGTTGATTTCTTTGATTTTCGTATCTGGCCTATATTTAATATAGCTGATATCGGGATTGTATGTGGTGTTGGCTGTATAATTTTTACTATAATATTTTTATATAAAGAGGATGGAATGGAATGATCAATAAAACTATTTCTTTTGAGGTTAATGAATGCGATAAAAGTGAACGGTTAGATGTATTTTTAGCCAAAGTAATGAATGAGGTATCGCGATCTAATATGCAAAAACAAATTACTAGCGGACAGGTTACAGTAAATGATAAAATAGTAAAAGCAAATTATAAATTAAAAGTTTCTGATGTCATTGTTCTGACTATACCTGAGGTGAAGCCCTTAGAATTAATGGCAGAAAATATCCCTCTTGATGTGGTATATGAAGATGAAGATATTATTGTGGTAAATAAGGCGCGGGGTATGGTGGTACATCCTGCAACAGGTAATTTTAGTGGTACATTGGTTAATGCTTTATTAGAACATTGTGATGATTTATCGGGTATAAATGGGGTTGCGCGGCCAGGTATTGTACATCGCTTAGATAAAGATACTTCAGGTGTTATGATAGCAGCCAAGAGTGATAGAGCACATATCAGCTTGGCAAAGCAAATCAAAGAACATACAGCGAGTCGTCGCTATTTAACTATCGTACATGGTAATATCAAGGAAGAGCAAGGTGTCATTAAAGGCCCCATTGGCCGTCATCCTTCTGATCGAAAAAAAATGGCAGTAACATTTGTAAATAGTAAAGAAGCAACCACCAAATTTCGTGTCATTGAAAGATTTGGCGCTTATACTTTTGTTGAATGTAAATTGCTTACTGGGCGTACACATCAAATTAGAGTGCACATGGCTTATATTGGGCATCCAGTAGTCGGTGATCCTAAATATGGCCCAGAACGAGGGCATTTCTCTATTGTAGGTCAAGCCTTGCATTCAGCAGATCTCACGATTGAACATCCGGTTACTGGGAAAAGTATGTTCTTTACTGCCAATTTGCCTGATGATATGGAAGTAATCTTATTGGATCTAAGACAAAAAATGAATAGATAGGAGGGGTATATTGATGGCTAATTTATTAGAGAAAACAGTCATTATGGATGAGCAAGCCATAAGACGAGCGCTTATTCGTATTGCTCATGAAATTATTGAGAATAATAAAGGTGTAGAAGATTTAGTACTAGTGGGCATTAGAACCCGCGGTATACCTTTGGCTGAGCGGCTGGCTGCTGAAATAGAGAGTATTGAAGGTCGTTGTCTAACTGTAGGGAATTTAGACATTACTTTATATCGTGACGACTTATCGACACTTAGTTATCAGCCCATCGTGCGACAAACTCAGATCCCAGTGGATATTAATGGGAAAGTGGTAGTGCTTGTTGATGATGTGTTATATACAGGACGTACAGTTCGCGCGGCCTTAGATGCTATTATTGACCTCGGACGCCCTAAGGTAATTCAATTAGCGGTATTGGTCGATCGTGGCCATCGGGAACTACCGATTAGGGCTGATTATGTAGGCAAAAATGTCCCTACTTCAAGCAAAGAAGTGGTNGGTGTTCAATTGATGCCTGTTGATCAGGCTGATAAGGTTGTCATCAAAGAATTTGTTTAGTATAAAAAGAAAACCACGTTAACNACAAAGAGGGAAAGNCGCTACACGGACACAAAGACCACAAAGAGGATATTTTGAGATCCCTTGTGGTCTTTGTGTTTAGTGGGGTTTCTTTGATGCTTTAAACGAAGTTTTAATTCTTTTTTAATAATGTATCCACTATATTTTTATCAGGTGTTACGTAGATCGTCTGTTGGTGATCATAAATCACAAAACCAGGTTTAGCGCCTGAGGGCTTTTTTACATAACGACGTTTAGTATAGTCAACAGGTACCTTTGTTGATTGACTAGCTTTACTATAATAAGCAGCCAAGTGTGCTGCAGCTTCAATATCAGATAGAAGTGGATCGTGTAAACCTTTACGTAAAATGACATGTGAGCCCGGGATATCCTTTGTATGAAACCAAATATCATTAGGCTGTGCTTGTTTAAAAGTCACTAAGTCATTTTGACGATTGTTTTTGCCTATCAAAATAGCTAGGCCTCCTGGTGTCGCTGCGGTTAATGGTTTGGAAGGAGGCGTAGGAATGCGACGCTTATTTAGGGGCTTGATATATCCAGCATTAATGAGCTCTAAGCGTATATCAAGCAATTCGGCAGCTAAATTAGCATGTTCAAGGGCAGCTAAAATACTGTCGAGATAGTTTATATCCTGCGCACACTGAGATAACTGTGTACGTAGTGATTCCTGAGCTCTTTTAAGTTTATTATATTTTGTATAATAAGCTCTTGCATTTTCAAGTGGTGAAAGCCTAGGGGCAAGCTCAATCGTTACTGGGTTTTCATCAGGAACGTCGCTATATAAATTAGGTAAAACAATTATATTACTGTTATTCGGAATATTGTAAAGATTAGCCATTAGAATATCTGCATATTGTCGAAATTCATCAGCGGCTGTTGCATCCACTTGTTCCTGGGTAAGAATGCCTTGTTTACGCGCTAAACGGCTTATTTCATCGTTTACAAGCTTTAATAACAAGGCTTGTTCAGGAAGCTGCTGGGTCCTTGATAAACTGTCGGCAAATACTACCGCCTCACTCATAGTAGAAAAGTGATGTGCGGTACATTTCTGTATGAGATGTTCGAGTGTAAATGAAGTAATCCCACTAAGCCCATTTTCAGCATTGACCATTACTGTGGGTGAAGAGATATCTGAATTAAATTGGTTAATAATACTCTCCAGTGACTCTTTGAGTGAAATGATATCTGCACTATCGAGACTATCAACCGTGATATTTGGGGGTAAACCTGATCGCCACAATACTTCACGCGCTGTGATGGGCCCCAGGCCGATACCGGTGTTAATGATGGCTTTTGTAACAAGACCCGTATGTTGTGTAGTCATAGCGTTAACAAAGTCAGCCACGGGGGTCTTAAGAAGGTTTAAACGCATTTGACCTGGGGGTGATGTGTACTCCATTTTAGGCAAAACCTGCCGCTGGCGACTTGTACCGATACCGATACGCTTAATGGCATCAACGATAATATTATCCTGTGTAAGAATTATATTGCTATGTTTACCCATTAACTCAATTGTTAAGCATTTAGTGACAATGATTCCGCCCGCCCCGAGTGTATCAATTGATAAGAGAGCGATACGATCAAGGCTATATTGGTTAATTTGAGCAATACGACCGCCTTCTAAATGTTTTCTCAGTAACATACAAAATGCGGTTGGCGTTACCGGATTCTCTGGCGCTACATTCGTCAGATGAATGCGTGGGTGCTCAGGATTGACCGAAATTAATAAGCATAAATTTTCTGTTGGTTGCCTTATCCACATGGATAACGTATATTTATCAGGCTGAAAAATTTTATCAATGCGTCCGCCAGCAATTTTTGTATCTAGTTCGGTTAGTAATGTTGATAGAGAAAGCCCGTCAAGACTCATAAAATGCCCTCCCTTAGCGTAATATACAGGTTGTAATTGTTTTCCAGTATACCATTAGTGCCAGTAGTAGGTCAAACTAGGTCTAAGTATAGTTTGCCATGAATAACATGAATAAGATGAATAATAAAAACATGTTGGTGAGGTGGCAGTGTGGATATTGAGAAATGGTATACACGACAAGCACGGGAAGTACTTTCTTATTGGCAGACAGATCAGGATGAAGGCTTAACTTCTGGTGAAATAAAAAACAGATTGAATAAATTTGGTCACAATGAAATGATTGAAAAACAGAAACCGGCATGGTGGAAATTGCTCCTATCGCAATTTCAGGACTTTATGGTTTTAGTTTTGATGGCAGCAACACTAATTTCAGCATTTTTAGGAGAATATGCGGATGCAATAACGATACTCATTATTGTAATTTTTAATGCTATATTAGGTTTTGTGCAAGAGTACCGCGCCGATAAATCTATGGATGCTTTGAAGAAAATGGTAGCACCAACAGCACATGTCATTCGTAATGGTATATTACAACAGATAAAGGCACGTGAACTAGTTCCAGGCGATATTATGGCCTTGGAGGCAGGTGACAAAATAGCTGCAGATGCTAGATTGATAGATGTACAAAATATGGAAGTTGAAGAAGCGACATTAACAGGAGAATCATTGCCTGTACGAAAATTAGTTAATAAAGAGTATGATGAAAGTAGTTCCCTGGGTGACCGGAAGAATATGGTATATGCTGGTACTAGTGTTGTTAAAGGTCGGGGAAAGGCTGTAGTGTGTGCTACAGGTATGGCTACAGAGGTTGGACGTATTGCAGATATGATTCAAGATAGCGTGCATGAAAATACTCCCCTTGAAAAGCGGTTGGAGGTTTTGGGGCGTTTGTTGGTATGGGGCTGCTTGGGTATTTGTCTGATTGTCGTTATTACTGGTGTGCTAAAGGGTGAACCAGTATTCTTAATGTGTATGGCAGGTATTAGTTTGGCGGTAGCGGCTATTCCTGAAGGATTACAGGCTATTGTTACAGTTGCGTTGGCCTTAGGGGTGCAACGGATGATAAAGCGCAATGCAATTATACGAAAATTGCCGGCAGTTGAGACACTAGGTTGTACAACAGTAATTTGTTCGGACAAAACAGGTACCCTTACTCAAAATGAAATGACGGTACGCAAAATATTTACAAATGGTAGTATATATGATGTAACTGGTACTGGTTATGATATAAAAGGTAATTTTTTATTAAATAAGCAGGTGTTCGAGCCCAAAAGAGATAAAAGTTTACTACAGTGTTTAGAAATTAGTGTGTTATGTAATAATAGTATTTTGAAGCATAATAATATAGGAATCAGTGGTTTATGGCGTAGTGGGGAAAGTTCAGGCTGGTCGATTGAAGGCGATCCTACTGAAGGTGCCTTAGTAGTTGCTGCTGCCAAGGCTAATATCTGGCGTAGCGAAGTTGAGAAACACCAGCGGAGGTTGTCTGAAATACCTTTTGAATCAGAACGGTTCCGCATGTCGGTTGTTTATGAAAATAACAATAAGCATATTCTATATGTAAAAGGTGCGCCAGATGTGATTTTAGGATTATGCCGTTATTGTAGTAAAAATAGTGGGGATGTCTTACTAACGGATACAATGATATCTGAAATTTTAGTAGCACATGAGCAAATGACACAGCAGGCATTTAGGGTGTTGGCAGTGGCATTTAGGAAGATATCAAAGAATGAGGCCGATAATACAGCGGATGATTTAGAAAAAGATTTGGTTTTTGCTGGCCTAATAGGCATGATTGATCCTCCACGACAAGAAGCTAAGCAAGCTATTTCCGTATGCCATCGAGCGGGTATAAAAACAGTTATGATTACTGGCGATCATCGAAATACAGCAGTGGCTATTGCAAAAGAACTGCAAATGTTTAATAATGATAGTAGTCAAGCTCTTACTGGTACAGAACTTGATCAACTAAGTGACGAGGCATTATCTAAGATTATCAATAATATTACTGTATATTCTCGGGTATCTCCAACCCACAAGTTGCGTATTGTCAGAGCTTTAAAACAGCAAGGTCATATTGTGGCCATGACGGGCGATGGCGTTAATGATGCTCCTGCAATAAAAGAAGCGGACATTGGTATAGCTATGGGGATTAATGGTACTGATGTTACGAAAGAAGCTGCTTCTATGGTCTTGGCAGATGATAATTTTGCTACTATTGTTGCTGCGGTGGAAGAAGGTCGGGGCATTTATGATAATATCCGCAAATTTATCAGATACTTATTAGCCTGTAATTTGGGCGAAGTGCTTACTATGTTTATTGCTTCAGTTGCAGGTCTGCCACTGCCATTATTGCCTGTGCAGATTTTATGGGTGAATTTAGTTACTGATGGATTGCCAGCTATGGCTTTGGGGGTTGATCCCAATGATAATAATATTATGAATAGACAGCCACGCAATCCGCGGGAAAGCGTATTCTCTAGGGGGTTGAGTCGTAAAATTATTGCTCGTGGTATGCAAATCGGTTTCAGCACCGTTCTTGTATTCGCTGGAGTGTATTATTTGAAAAATGATTTGGCTGAGGCAAGGACCATGGCCTTTTGTGTTCTGGTCTTTACGCAAATGTTTCACGTCTTTGATTGTCGATCAGAATTGTTTAGTATTTTTGAGATTGGCCTATTTAAGAATAAATANTTGCTTGTAGCCACAGCGTGCTCAGTTGCCATGCAACTATTAGTCATTTATCATCCCTTTATGAGAGCAATATTTTCCACGGTTCCACTTACTATTGCTGACTGGGGCATTGTGTTATTTGTTTCAGGTTGGACCTTTATCACAGCAGCCATTAAACATGTCTTTTTCCGGAAACGTATCTTACGCGCTGCTTACGGGCGAGCACACTAAATTACAGATGAGGAGAATATCTATATGAAGTTTAGTTTTAGTAAATGGCATGGATTAGGTAATGATTTTGTTATTGTTAATGGGTTAAAAGAAAAGATTGATAATTATCAGAAAATGGCTATCGAGGTTTGTGATCGTAATTTTGGGGTAGGAGCAGATGGACTGGTGATTCTATTACCATCGCAAATTGCAGACTTTCAAATGAGAATTTTCAATTCAGATGGTAGTGAGGCTGAAATGTGTGGCAATGTAACACGGTGTATGGCCCGGTTTGTATATGATAATGGTTTAACTGATAAAACAAAAATTACATTAGAAACTAAAGCCGGTATCATTAAACCTGAACTCATATTTAAGGAGGGCTTGTTTAGCACAGTACGGGTTGATATGGGGATACCCCACCTTAAACGCGGTGAAATACCCATGAATGGTAATGCAAGTGAAGAAATTATTAATGAATTATTAATTGTAAAACAANCAGATTATTATATCACGTGCGTGTCAATGGGTAATCCTCATTGTATACTATTTGTTAACGATATTGTGGATGTTAACTTATCGGCTATTGGACCTTTGATTGAAAACCATACATTTTTTCCAAGAAAAATTAATGTTGAATTTGTACAAGTGATTAATAAGCAAAGAGTGCGTATGCGTGTATGGGAACGTGGTGCGGGAATTACTATGGCTTGTGGTACAGGTGCTTGCGCTACATTAGTAGCAGCGGTACTGAATGGCAAGACAGATCGCCAGGTTATTGTTGAACTGGATGGTGGTGAACTATTTATTGAGTGGGGGTTAGATAATCATGTATATATGTCTGGTCCAGCAGTAGAGGTTTTCCGTGGCGAATATTTGTAATATGAAAATCCAACTTCTATTAAAGCAGAAGTTGGATTTTTGAACGGTGCTAGGAATATGTTATTATATAGGCTCTCTAAAACTTAGATAAGTAGCGAAAAAAGGATTTAGAGAAAGCATAGAGAAGTATAATAAAATCCTAAGAGTAATTATAAGATTATTGCTTATAATAACATATGCAAAGGAAGGAGTACCTTATAGTGCTTAAAAGTATGACTGGCTTTGGTCGGGGAGAATACTTAGATAATGGACATCAGTTTATTGTAGAAATTAAAGCTGTTAATCACCGTTATAATGAAATTGTCATACGTATGCCCAAAAATTTAGCTTCACTTGAGGATAAAATCCGTCGTAGTGTATCAAGTACATTGGTAAGGGGTCGTATTGATATTTTTATAACTATAGATGAATTTGGGGAAAAGAAAAGAGCAGTAAGGGTTGACAAAGAATTAGCAATGGCTTACCATAAATCTTTAAGAGCTTTAGATGAGCTGTTTTCCACTTCAATACAAGATCATCTTGATCAGATTTCCCAATATCCTGATGTTATCAAAGTTGAAGAAGTCACTGAAGATGTTTTAGTCTTATGGCCCAAATTATCGAAGGCTGTTGATATGGCAGTAAATAATCTTATGAGTATGCGTTTGGCTGAGGGGTTTAATATTAAGCAGGATTTGGAGTCACGTATTGCTACTATTGCTTCATATCTTATTACAGTTGAAGAATGTGCTCCTCAAGTATTGATTGACTACAGGGTGAAACTTTTGGGACGGATGCGTGAACTGTTGGCTACTATAGGAACTGAACCTGATGAAGGGAGACTGTTGCAGGAAACGGCGATATTTGCTGATCGAATTAGTATTACTGAAGAGTTAGTAAGACTTAGAAGTCATCTAATACAGATTGGTACTGCATTAAATGCTGATGACGCAGTTGGTAGAAAATTAGACTTTATTATTCAAGAGATTAATCGTGAAACCAATACGATCGCATCTAAGGCTAATGATTTTACGATAGCAAATTTGATGGTAGAAATTAAAAGCGAGATAGAGAAAGTTAGAGAACAAATTCAAAACATAGAGTAATTGAGGACTTTGCAAAACAAAATTTAATGAAAATAGGGGGGTAAGTTGTTTATGGAAATTAAACTGATCAATATTGGTTTTGGCAATATCGTATCTGCTAATAGAATAATTTCTATAGTGAGTCCTGAGTCAGCTCCTATTAAGAGAATTATTCAAGAAGCCCGGGATCGGGGAATGCTCGTAGACGCAACATATGGGCGACGTACTAGGGCGGTTATTATTACTGATAGTGATCATGTTATTCTATCAGCAGTACAACCTGAAACGGTAGCACATCGTCTCGCCAATAAAGATACTAGTGATGACACAACTGTAGAGTAGTTCGTGTTGAAAGGAGCAGCAATTATGGCAAAACAGGGAATCTTAATTGTACTCTCTGGTCCTTCAGGAGCAGGTAAGGGAACAATCTGTCAAGAATTGCTGCGTAGTGATCCTGATTTAAATTACTCTATATCTGCAACTACTAGACTAGCGCGTGTAGGTGAACAAAATGGAGTTAACTATTGGTTCATTTCCCAGGTAGAGTTTCAGAAAATGATTACAAATGATGAACTCTTAGAATGGGCTAAAGTTTACGGTAACTTTTATGGTACACCACGCCATCATATCGCAACGATTTTGAATAGCGGTAAGGACGTTGTTTTAGAGATTGATACACAGGGAGCTACGCAGATTAAGAAGAAATTTCCACAAGGTGTTTGTATTTATATAGTTCCACCATCCCTAGATGAACTGGCTAAGCGCATTCAAAAACGTGGAACAGATAGCCTGGAAAATATAAAAACCAGGCTAAGTTCTGCAAATGTGGAATTAAAATATGTACATAATTATGATTATGTAGTAGTAAATGATGAAGTGCAGAGTGCTGCCGCAAAGATCAAAGCGATTATTATTGCAGAAAAATGTCAAGTCGGGCGTAATATTATAACTATTGAGAATATTTTATCCAATGTGAAAAAATAAAATTTTAGGGGGATTACAATGATTAATCCATCAATTGATGTATTGGTAACCAAAGTTGACAGTAAATATACTTTAGTTGTTCTTGCAGCTAAGCGTGCACGTGAAATTATGGATGGGTCTGCACCGTTGGTTGACAGTAAATCTAATAAGCAAGTAACCATTGCTTTAGAGGAAATTGCTCAAGATAAAATTACTTATGAACGGACTAAAAGTGGCATAAAATAGGAGGATAGTATGTTAAGAGGAAAAAACATTGTTGTTGGAGTAGCAGGTGGCATTGCTGTTTATAAAGTGGTGGACATTGTTAGCCGACTAAAGAAACAAGGAGCTAATGTGTATGTAATCATGACTCAAGCAGCAGCAAACTTTGTTACTCCTCTAACTTTCCGTGAAATAAGTGGACATCCAGTAGTAGTCGATATGTGGGCTGAGACTACAAATTGGAATGTTGAACATATTGCATTAGCGACTGCAGCGGATTTGTTCTTAATGGCTCCTGCTACTGCAAACATTATTGGTAAAATCGCCAATGGCATTGCGGATGATATGTTGTCCACTACAGTTATGGCAACCAATGCACCTGTAATACTGGCCCCAGCCATGAATACTAATATGTATTTAAATCCTATCGTTCAGCAGAACATAACTAAACTCACACAATTAGGGTATCATTTTATTGAGCCTGGGTGTGGGGCACTCGCATGTGGTACAGAAGGAGTAGGGCGTTTACCAGAACCTGAAGTTATTGTTGGCAAGGTTATTAAAATGCTTAACGGGAAAGATGATTTTGTAGGAAAAAAAGTTTTAATTACCGCTGGTGGAACCCAAGAAGCGATTGACCCTGTACGGTATATTGGCAATCGATCTAGTGGCAAGATGGGCTATGCTTTAGCTAGGGTCGCTGCAAGCCGCGGCGCTGAAGTTGTGTTAGTATCAGGCCCCACTCATTTATTACCACCACTTGGGGTTGTAGTTAACTATGTTGAATCTGCTTCCCAAATGCGAGATGCGGTTTTGGCGAATTTTTCTAATAGCAATATTATTATCAAAGCGGCGGCAGTGGCTGATTATCGTCCCCAAACCATGTGTGTGGATAAGATTAAGAAAAGTAGTGCCACATTAAACTTAGTATTAGAAAAAACTCCAGATATTTTATTTGAACTTGGGCAATTGAAAAAGCAACAGATATTAGTAGGTTTTGCTGCTGAGACCCAGGAATTACTGGTTAATGCCCAAGATAAACTGATTAGAAAGAATTTAGATATGATTGTAGCGAATGATATTACGGTACCTGGTGCTGGATTTAATGTTGATACTAATATTGTTAAGTTATTATATCGTGACGGTCATATGGAAGAATTGCCTATGATGTCGAAAGAACAACTGGCAGGAATTATTTTAGATAAAATTCGAAGGTTGAGTTAAAAAAGTGTTGATTTTTTGTGTGATTTAATTTAGAATTCATTTTAGTGAATAAAAAAATATGCTCATCAAGAGATGGTGGAGGGATTGGCCCTATGAAACCGCGGCAACCATTTGGAAACCCCAAAACGGTGCCAATTCCTGCGGCGTTTTCCGCAAGATGGGAGAGTGAAATCTACACTCCCTTTGGGAGTTTTTTTATTTTCACACTCAGAAATTTCCGAGTAAAGACGACCAATGCTTGGTGTAAGCCGAGTTTTCTTTAATAAATAGGAGGTATAAATTATGGAAAAAAAACGCGTATTATTTACTTCAGAATCAGTTACAGAGGGGCATCCTGATAAAATGGCTGATCAGATTTCAGATAGTGTCCTCGATGCAATAATGGCGCAAGACCCGATGGGTAGGGTTGCATGTGAGACTCTTGTTACTACAGGGTTAGTGCATGTTGTTGGTGAGATTACAACGAATTGCTATGTCGACATCCCTAAACTTGTCCGTGAAACTATCAAGGAAATTGGTTATACACGTGCTAAATTTGGTTTTGATGGCGATACTTGCGGAGTATTAGTTTCCATTGATGAACAATCAGCGGATATCGCCATGGGTGTTGATAAATCATTAGAAGCTAAAAAAGGCAATATGGATGATATTGAAGCGATTGGTGCTGGGGATCAAGGGATGATGTTTGGATATGCAACCAACGAAACTCCGGAATATATGCCTTTGACTATATCCCTAGCACATAAATTAGCACGCCGTTTAGCTGAAATCCGCAAAAATAATGAAGTGGATTACTTACGACCTGATGGGAAAACTCAGGTAACAGTGGAATATGAAGATGGTAAACCTATTCGTGTTGATACAATCGTTATTTCGACTCAGCATGGTCCTGACGTCGAATTGTCAACAATTGAAAAGGATATGATTGAAAGGGTTATAAGACCAATCGTTCCAGCAGAGTTGTTAGATGAAAAGACAAAGTATTATATTAATCCAACAGGTCGCTTTGTAATTGGTGGACCACAAGGTGATTCAGGTCTAACTGGACGTAAGATTATTGTTGATACTTATGGTGGAATGGCACGTCATGGTGGCGGCGCATTCTCTGGTAAAGATTGTACCAAAGTAGATCGTTCAGCTGCCTATGCTGCTCGTTATGTAGCTAAAAACGTAGTTGCTGCAGGTCTGGCTGATAAATGTGAAATTCAATTGGCTTATGCTATTGGTGTTGCAGAGCCAGTATCGATTATGGTGGAAACTTTTGGAACGGGAAAAATAGCGGAATCTAGAATTGTTGAACTTATCAACAAGAATTTCGATTTACGTCCGGCTGGTATTATTAAGGCTTTAGATTTACGCCGTCCAATTTACCGCCAAACAGCAGCTTATGGCCATTTTGGCCGCACTGATATTGATTTGCCTTGGGAACATACAGATAAAGCTGAAATCTTGCGTAAAGAANGTAATATATAAAGAGAGAATTTCTGATGCCAAAGCTTAATTGCTATTACTTAGAATCGAATAATGATAAATTCTAAGGATTTAATTGATCTAAAAATGTTGAAATTCGTATTTTAAACAGTAAGGGGGACTCAGTGAGCTCCCCCTTCTTTTGCTTTTACTACAAAGCTAGTTTACTTAATAAGTATTGAAGTATAAGTAATTTTGGAGTAATATGAAATTGGTGATGATGAGCATTCTTTAGGAAATCAGAAGGTATGTCACTTTCTCGATTCACAGCTCAGATTTCTGCCTGGGTCTAAGGATTTGATGCAAGGAAATCTTTTCTTATAGTGTGATAATCACATTGAATGGTGGTAATATGCAACATGTAGCTCAAATTTTAGTTAACATTGCTACGAGAAGTATCAATAAATCTTTTTCCTATATAATCCCTATGCACTTCGATTATGTTGGTGTAGGATGGCGTGTATTGGTACCTTTTGGTAATCGTAAATTAGAAGGTTTTATTATTGGAGTGACTGATGAGGATAACTCAGACCAAGCTGATTTAAAACCTATTTTAGATATATTAGACAATGATATATGGTTTGATGAGCATATGATGAACACAGCTAAGTGGATAAGTGAGTATTACTTATGTAATTTAGTTGATGCTATGCGTTTGTTTATTCCAGGAAAATCAGGCGTTAAAAGTATCACGACTTACCGTTTGGTTAATAATATTGATATTGACTCAATGGCTTTTTCTTTAGCTGCAAAATCAACAGAATATTGCGGGGTATTTATGTATATAGATAAATACCCTGGAATTAGCTCATCGAAATTGGAGAAGCAATTCGGATCAGCTGTTTTGAAAATAGTACGTTATTTAATGCGTAAACAAGTAGTAATAGGGGAAGCTGTTATTAAGAAAACAGCCTCCCATCGCTATAAAAATACAATACACTTAGCAGTCTCTCATGAGGCTGCAAAGGCTTTTATTGCTAGCTTTAGCCGAAGGACAGCACAATGTAGGGTGTTAACTTATTTAATCACTCATGATCAATTGTCACATGATGATTTCCAAAAGTGCAACATTAGTTCTGATGCTGTTAAAAAGTTATTGAATGATGGTGTAGTTTTCATTGAAAAAGTTCAAGTTATACGTGATAGTTATGCTAGTGTTTGTGGAATAGCGACTCAAGTCTCATTAACCTTAGAACAGAAACAAGCGTTGGCATCAATTTTGCCCAAGATGCAAGCTAAAGAAAATCATTCTTTTTTGCTTCATGGTATTACTGGCAGTGGTAAAACTCAAGTATATATTGAAGCTGTGGCAGAGGCACGGAGAAATGATCGTCAGGCGATTGTATTGGTGCCGGAAATTGCTCTGACTAGCCAAATTGTGTCGCGCTTTAAGGCCAGATTTGGTGATGATGTGGTAGTTATACATAGTAAATTATCCACAGGTGAACGTTATGATGCTTGGCAACGACTACGTTCGAAGCAAGCGGGTATCGTTATTGGCGCGCGTTCAGCGATTTTTGCCCCTGTGCCTGATTTAGGCATTATTATTATCGATGAGGAGCATGAATTCACTTACAAGCAGGAAGAAACACCTCGTTATCATACTAGGCAAGTAGCACTTACTAGAGCCCGCTTATCAGGTGGAGTTGTGGTGATGGGTAGCGCTACCCCGGCAATTGAAACATATTATAATGCAATACATCATCAGCATACTTTGTTGGTGATGTCTAAACGTATTGCTGGGGCATCTTTACCAGAGGTTACAATTGTTGATATGCGTGAAGAATTGCGTCAAAAACGTCGTAGCGTTATATCCTTGCCATTACAACAACTATTAGTTGACACAATAGCCCGGGGAGAACAGGCCATTATATTACTTAACCGTAGAGGTTATGCTACCTTTGTCATGTGTCGTGAATGCGGGCATATTATACGCTGTAAGCATTGTGATATTTCCCTTGTTTATCATTCTGTAGGCAATCTATTACGCTGTCATTATTGTCAGTCTGTCGAGGCTACGCCCAAACTATGTCCGAAATGCAGTAGCCGTTATATCCGCTTTTTTGGTACGGGAACACAAAAACTAGAGGAAANTTTAGTAAAGTTAATTCCAAGTGTACGTATTGTTCGAATGGATCAAGATACTACTGGTGGTAAAATGGCTTATGATCGTATTTTAGGTGCATTTACTCAGGGTGAATATGATGTCTTACTTGGGACACAAATGGTAGCAAAAGGTCATGATGTTAAGAATGTTACGGCAGTCGGTATTATCGCTGCAGATAGTATATTGAATTTGCCTGATTTTAGAGCCGCGGAACGTGTCTTTTCCTTGTTAACTCAAGCAGCAGGCCGAGCAGGACGAGGCGACAAACCTGGAAAGGTAGTGGTTCAAACATATAACCCTGAACATTACGCGGTACGAGCAGGGGCCCAGCATGATTATGAAGCGTTTTATCAGGCGGAGATTATCGATCGCCAAGAGCTAGGTTATCCGCCTTATGGACAAATTATAAAGTTGACAATTCAAGATGGCCAAGAAAATAAAGCCCGCGCTTCGGCAGAGGCTATTATTAAGGATTTGAGGAAAGGACTACATGATGAAACTAAGATCGAAGTGATAGGACCTTTTCCGGCACCAATTGCTAAAATGAGAGATGTTTTTCGCATGAGTATAGTAATAAAAGCAGTTGAGCTTGATCAAGTTAAGGCACACATCTTAGGGATGGGTCTTACAATGCGTCCTGATGTTATTATTGATGTAGACCCTATTAGTATAATGTAGGGACGTTGTTTACTAGAAGATATGGATCTTTACATGCTTTTGTGATAGAATTTGGCATGATTTATTAAAGAATTAAGGAGGGCTATAAGATGACAATTTTGGAAATTAGAAAAGCTGGTGATAAGATATTAAAAGAAAAAGCCCAGCCAGTAATAAAAATTGATAAGAAAATTAAAAAGCTTCTCGATGATATGGCACAAACTATGGTTACTGCCGAGGGTGTAGGTTTAGCTGCACCACAGGTAGGTGTGTCTCTACGAGTTATTGTTCTTGACGTTGACGAAGAATTGATTGAATTGATAAATCCAGTGATCACCGCATGTGAAGGTTGCGAACTGGGCAATGAAGGTTGTTTGAGTATTCCTGGAGTATTTGGTGAAGTTGAGCGNTTTGCTGAAGTTACAGTAGAAGGATTCAATCGATTTGGGAAAAAAATCCATATTATAGGATCGGGCCTATTGAGTAGAGCCTTGCAACATGAAATTGATCACCTTGACGGTATATTATTTATTGAAAAAGCACAAACCATTCATAAGGGGTAATGATAATGTCAAATTTACGTGTGGTATTTATGGGCACGCCAGAGTTTGCGGTCCCATGTTTAGATATGTTAGTGCAACAGTATGATGTTGTCGCTGTAGTCTCCCAGCCTGACCGTCCTAAAGGCAGAGGACAGAAATTAGCACAGTCCCCTGTAAAACAAGCTGCATTAGCCTACGGACTAACCGTACTACAGCCGAATAAAGTAAAGGAAGCTGGCTTTGAAACAGAGTTATCTTTATTACGGCCAGATCTTATTGTTGTAGTGGCATTTGGACAACTATTACCAAAAAGACTGTTAGACATACCTCCTTTGGGTTGTATTAATGTACATGCATCATTGTTACCTTGTTATCGTGGAGCTGCGCCGATTCATTGGGCGGTCATTAAAGGAGAGCAAGTTACTGGTGTTACAACGATGTATATGGATGTAGGTATGGATACTGGTGATATGATTTTAGTAGATAAAGTGCGCATTTTGGAACATGAGACAACAGGTATGATTCACGATAAGTTAAAAGAAAGTGGTGCAAATATACTCAGTGAAACAATAAAGCTAATAATGGGGAATAAGGCAACACGGACTGCACAAAAGCATGAATGTGCAACCTATGCCCCCATGTTGAGTAGAGAATTAGAAGCAATTGACTGGCAACAATCAGCTACTGATATTCACAATTTAGTAAGAGGTCTTAATCCTTGGCCGGGAGCTTACTGCTCTTATCAAGATAAGAATTTGAAAACTTGGCAAGCTCAANAATATAAGTGTAGTGTGCCGAAGAGTATGCCAGGGAGGATAATTANCATTACTGCTGGTGGTTTTGTTGTAGAAACTGGCGAGGGAGCACTGGAAATTTTAGAAGTTCAGCCTGCGAATAAACGGAGAATGAGCGCCAAAGATTTCGTTTGTGGTTATGGAGTTACTGTTGGTGATATATTGAAATAGAGGTGAATGTTTATGATTGAGGGGATTGTTCGTCCGAAGAAACGACTATTTCTAGCTCTAATACTTGCCAGCTTGTGTTTAACTACTCTTTCTACCTATGGTTTATGGATGGTAAGTTTTCCTGGACTAGCAAATATTAGTGCCTATTTGCCGATTATTCTGGGGATATTATTGGCAGTAGCCTTAGTATCTATTGGGATTGGTGTTGGTGGTATTATTTTGACAATATTAGGATTTTCCACCTTATCATTTTTCCAAGGTCCCGCTTGGTCATCCATTCAGTTGCTATTTCCCCTAGCTATTAGAATTGGTAAATTTTTTGACGTCGAAAAGGAAAGGGTAGAACGATCGTTCATTGAAGTGAGTAATCATTTAATTCATGCTAAGTGTATTAAAGTTAAACCAGATAAACTATTAATTCTTACACCTCATTGTATTCAAAATGAGTCTTGTCAGTATAAAGTGACACATGACATAGGAAATTGCCGCCAGTGTGGTGCCTGTCAGGTGGGGGATTTGTTAAATATATCTCGAAAATATGGTGTGCATGTAGCTATTTCTACAGGTGGGACACTCGCTCGTAAAATTGTTAAAACCCTAAAACCCCATGCCATACTAGCGATTGCCTGTGAACGGGATTTGACGAGTGGCATTCAAGATGTTTTTCCACTACCCGTCATCGGTGTTTTAAATGAACGCCCCAATGGTCCATGTTGCAATACTAGAATTGATATCAAACGAGTCGAAGAGGCGGTACGAGATTTTATTGACTAATATGTAAATAGAGAAGGTGTTTTTTTGGATGCTAGAGAAGTAGCTCTCAAAATTATTAATGAAGTAGTTCATAATCATGCTTATGCAAATATAGCCTTAGCACGGGAAATTAATCGGCAAAAATTGACAGACCAAGATAGACGATTTATTACGGAACTCGTCTATGGAACGATTAAGGCAAAAGCAACCTTGGATTGGATGATAGGTTTTTATATAAACAGACCAATCGATAAAATAGCGCCGATTATTTTAAATATTTTACGCATGGGTATGTATCAAATATTTTTTTTGACAAAAATACCTGTATCGGCAGCCTGTAATCAGGCAGTAGAATTGACTAAGAAATATGGGCATCTTGGTACTGTAAAATTTGTAAATGCTGTACTTCGAAATGCCGGACGCACTCCTGAAAAAATAGTCTATCCAAATAAGCAGACGCAAATAGTTAAATTCTTAGCGCTAACGTACTTTCACCCTGAATGGTTAGTAGCTAGGTGGGTAAAAAGACTTGGGGCCGAAGCAACTGAGAAATTATGCAGTATTAATAACATGACACCTCCCCTGTGCTTACGTACCAATACTTTGAAGAATACACGGGAGGAACTACTGGATATTCTAGAAAATGAAGGCTTTATAGCTGAGCCTTCACGCTGGACAACCGAAGGTATTGTCTGCCATAGTTCGCCAGCTCTTAGTACATGCAAATCACTTCGGGAGGGATTATTTCAAATACAAGATGAGAGCTCTATGCTTGTTGCTCATGTTTTAGAACCCCAGCCAGGCGATTTTGTTATAGATACTTGTGCTGCACCGGGGGGGAAGAGTACTCATATGGGGGCCTTAATGCAAAACAAAGGACGCATAGTATCCCTTGATATACATGAACATAAATTGGCACTTACCCGAGAAAGTGCTCAACGATTAGGAATTACTATTATGGAAACCTTGCTCCTTGATGCCCGAACCGTTGGTAGTCAGTATCGTGGTCAAGCAGATCGGGTACTTGTGGATGCTCCTTGTTCTGGTCTTGGAGTTTTGCGACGTAAGGCTGATTCTCGGTGGCGTAAAGAAGAGTCCATGTTAGCAGAATTGCCAATATTACAGAAGAAAATTCTGAATAGTGCTGCTGATTGCGTAAAAGTAGGTGGGATTTTAGTGTATAGTACTTGCACTACAGAGCCTGAAGAAAATCAAGAGGTTGTAGAAAGCTTTTTGCAATGTAGAAAAGATTTCGTTTTGCAACAAACAAGCAGTTTTATTCTTACAATTGGTCATGATGCTGATATGGTTCAGTTATGGCCTCATATTGATCATGTAGACGGATTTTTCATTGCCAGATTACAGCGCGTGAATATAGGTGAGTGAATATGAAAATTGATATTTTTGGTATGTTTGTCGAAGAGATAGCAAAAAATATTCAGCCATATGGTTTGCCTAAATTCCGTGCAGGACAAATCGCAAAATGGATATATCAACATGGTGTAGATGATTTTGAAGATATGACCAATTTATCCAAAGATCATCGAGCAGTGCTTATGGAGAACTTTGTAATCAATAAGGCACTCGCCCAAGCTATTGAGCAATCTGTTGATGGTAAAACTAGTAAATATTTGCTAAAGTTTTATGATGGCATGGCTGTAGAAACTGTGCTTATGCGTCAGCCTTATGGTAATAGTGTATGCGTATCCACTCAGGTTGGGTGTGCTATGGGCTGTGCGTTTTGTGCTTCTACGCTGCATGGAATTACGAGAAATCTAACAACAGGGGAGATTTTGGCACAAGTATTGTATGTTAATGAACTTTTACAACAAGAACAAACTCATGTGAATACTATTGTAATTATGGGAACTGGCGAGCCTTTAGCCAATTATGAGCATGTAGTGAATTTTATGCGTTTGATTCACGCTGACTATTGCCTTAATATAAGTTATCGTAGTATTACACTATCCACATCGGGGTTGGTGCCTGAAATAGATCGATTAGCGAATGAAGGGTTACCAGTGACATTAGCTATTTCATTACATGCACCTAATAATGAAATCCGTTCACAATTAATGCCCATCAATAATCGTTATCCATTAATCGAAGTTATGGCGGCGGCTAATCGTTATGCACAACAGACTGGTAGACAGGTTACTTATGAATATGTATTGATCGCCGATGTGAATGACCAAGCACATCATGCAAAGCAATTAGCCATATTGATGAGAGGACGATTGGCGAATGTTAATCTTATTCCTGTTAACCCAGTGATTGAACGGGGATTATTAAGGCCTACAAATAGGCAAGTGCAATTATTTGAGCAAATTCTTCTAGAACGAAAAATAAATGTTACTGTTCGTCGTGAAATGGGGACCGATATTTTGGCTGCTTGTGGACAACTTAGGCATAAAAACTTATCACAATCAGAAGGGATTTCAAATGCTGATTTAGAATGATAGTATATAAAGAAATCCTATGTCTAAGGACTTGGTGCAAACCAAGTCTTTTATTGCTCTTTATAGCATAAGATTACCTCATTTTGACTATCATGGTAATATAACGTATAATAAAATATATTAAGTTATTTGAGAGGTAATAATCGTGAAATTTGTGCGAAGCATGGAAAATATGTTTGAAAAATATATTGAAGGTTTTTTTAATAATAAATTTTCAAGTGGCTTACAGCCAGTAGAGATTGCTAAACAGCTCATCAGGCAAATGGAAGATGAGCGAACAATTGGTATTTCAAAAATATATGTGCCAAATTCTTATGTGGTTTATTTAAATAAGGCTGATTATGATCGTATTGGATCTTATAGTCAGTCTATTTGTAAAGAATTATCTCTCTATTTAATCGAACAAGCAAGACTTAAAAAATATACCATTAGCGGAATACCTTTGGTAGAAATTCATCAAGAGGATGGTGCTGGCAAAGGTAAGTTCCGTGTAGTCAGCTCCTTTAGTGAACCTTTACTTGACGATAATCATGTGCCAGCAGTAGAGGAGGAATGTCTTGGACTATCTGATACTCGTATCTTTGATAAGGTGGGATGTGAAATTGTCAAAAAGTCTTCTTTATCTGGCTCTTTAACAGTGCTGGAAGGACCAGATGTAGGTGTTAAAATTGAGATGAGTGCAAATCGTGTAAACATTGGGCGACGAGCAAGTAATGAACTACCGTTGACCGATCTAAACACATCGCGCTTACAAGCCTATGTGGTGAATGAAGATAATAAACATGTCATATATGACGCTAAAAGCCTTAATGGCACATATATCAATAATCACCGTATTACGTGTAAAGGTTTAGAGGAAGGCGATCTTATAAAAATAGGTAATACCGTTATTTTGTATGAGGTGAATTAAATTGCCAACTATAGCATCGGTATTTAATTTTATTGGCATTCTATTGCAATATAGTTTGTTGATATTGATATATTATTTCTTATTTAGAGTTATTAAAATGGTTTATAAAGATTTTAATATACCCAACCAACGTGCTTTCCTAGGACAACAGAATGATAGTTCAGCAAGTTACCATCAAGGTAAATTATTAGTAAAGGATAACGGACGTATTAAATTAGCACAGACGAGTTTTGTCTTGGGTGAAACAATATCCATTGGACGTAATGAGCATAACGAAATTATTATTGATGATGATTTTGTATCTTATGAACATGCTACTATTAATAGAAACAAGCAAGGATATTGGTTGACTGATTTAAATAGTACAAATAAAACATATCTTAATAATGAGCCCTTGTTGGAAAGTATTTTACTTAAGAATGGTGATATAATTAAAATCGGGGCAGTAACATTTAGTTTTGAGGGGTGAAGGGTATTGCTGGTACATGTAATGTCTGATATTGGATTGGTTAGAGGAAATAATGAAGATAGTTATATTTGTGAACCGCCGCATTTATTTGTTGTAGCTGATGGTATGGGGGGACATGCGGCTGGTGATATTGCAAGCAAACTAGCAGCAACCACAGTCTGTCATTATATTGATGAAAATGCTGGGGCTAACAACAATTACGAAGAATTGCTTAAACAAGCTATTATTCAAGCGAACACATCGATTTATCAATTATCTCAGTCTAAAGAAGAATTTAATGGTATGGGAACGACTGTGTCAGCAGTATATGTGGATGGTGACAATATTTATTGGGGACATGTTGGTGATAGTCGCATATATTTAATGCGTAATAAAGAGTTCATCCAAATAACAAATGATCATTCATTAGTTTGGGAATTGGTCCAAAGTGGTAATATAACGAGAGAAGAAGCACAGATTCATCCGAAACGAAATATGCTGACTCGTGCCGTTGGTACTAGTTGCCTTATTAAAATTGATACAGGTGTCGTTGCTTGGGAGTCAGGGGATATACTTTTAATGTGTACTGACGGTTTAACGAATATGCTTAGTGAGCAGGAAATTTACAATCATATAAAAAGTGGGCAAAATGACTTTGAATCTATCGCAACACAATTAGTTGCTCAAGCTAAAATTGCTGGTGGTTTTGATAATATTACAACGATTTTACTTAAAAATGGGGATGCATAAAATATGACTAACATAAGACGCCATGAGCGTACCTTGCTCTTGATTTCTGGTGTAATTATGTTAAATGGTATTTTAGCGGTTAATTTGACTTTGGGCGCCTTTAATATTGTTAATATAGGTGCTGTTTGTGGACTGATTATGGGTTTTATATTGGTGGATTTAGTCTTACAGAAGACTGGGTACAATGGTGATCCATTGCTTTTACCGTTAGCAATGATACTCGTGGCAATTGGTCTAACAACTATTCTTAGACTCAAACCAAATCTGTTTTTGGTGCAAGCGTTGTGGGTTGTTATTGGGCTTATTTGTTTTTTAATATCCGCATTTGCAGCAAGGCGACTAGAGCAATTAGCTAAATTCAAGTATGTATGTGGTTTTATAGGTATAAGTTTATTATTAACAGCTATTGTGTTTGGGACTGATATTGGTGGGAATAAAAACTGGGTCATTCTTGGCCCCATTCGATTTCAACCATCTGAATTCGCAAAGATGTTTATTGTATTATTTTTGGCAGCTTATTTAAGTGAACGACGGGAGCTTCTCACACTGGCGACCAAGCATTATGGACCTTTTGTATTGCCTCACCCAAGATTTATTGCTCCCCTTATTGCAGTATGGAGTATCGGGATGACAATGTTTATCTTACAACGTGATATGGGGGCAGCTTTATTATATTTTAGCATTGCCATTGTCATGACTTATATGGTAAGTGGTCAACTTAGTTATGTGGTAATTGGCTTTATTCTATTTTTTAGTGGGTCTGTCGTTTGCTATAATTTTTATTCCCATATTCAAACGCGTGTGGATATTTGGCTTAACCCATGGATTGATCCTAATGGCGGTGCCTATCAAATAGTACAATCATTGTTTGCTTTTGGATCAGGTGGAATAATGGGTAGTGGTCTTACATATGGATTCCCTGGTATGATTCCAGAGGTTCATACAGACTTTATCTTTGCAGCAATTGGTGAAGAAATGGGGTTTATTGTCGCAGGTGCCGTTATTATTATTTATATTATTATGGTGTATCGTGCCTTTCGCGCCGCATTGTTTTCAACAATGTCATTCAGTATGTTGGTAGCTGGGGGACTTGCAGCATCCTTAGCCTTACAAATCTTTTTAATTATTGGTGGAGTAACCAAATTTTTCCCCTTAACAGGAATTACTTTGCCTTTTATTAGCTATGGTGGTAGTTCAATCGTTGCGAATTTCATTTTATTAGGGATGTTATTTGCCATATCGGATGTGAAATCTTATGATGCGTAATGACATGAGCGAAATTGCTAATAATATTCGTAAGGTGGCTTTTTGTCTACTCGGTTTACTAGTAATCTTATTTGTATATTTGTCATACATACAAGTTATTGAAAGCGATTTTTTAGTAGCACATCCACTCAATCGCCGCACTGCTGAAACGACTCGTCATGTAAAAAATGGTATGATAGTAGATAAAAATGGTGAGAAGTTGGCTTATAGTGAAAAAAGTGGGGATGGTTTTAAACGCGAATATCCGTATAATTCTATTACTGCCAATGTTATAGGTTATGATAGTTCTAAATATGGTAAGACTGGTATTGAGAGTACATTTAATAATTATCTGACTGGAATGAATAATCAGTTTCGGCATTTAGGTGCTATGAGTCATTTATTACCAAATAAGCCTGGTAATAACGTACTGTTGACCCTAGATGCTAAGTTACAGGAATTAGCTTATAGAGAATTAGGCCAAAATCGTGGGGCTATTGTAGTTATGGTGCCTCGCACTGGAGCTGTCTTAGCGATGGTGAGTAAGCCAAGTTTTAATCCTAACACATTTGAACAGCAGTGGGAAAATGTTTCAACTGCTAGTAATAGTCCGTTGCTCAATCGAGCTGTTCAGGGATTGTATCCTCCAGGATCAATTATTAAAGTAATGATGGCTGATGCAGCATTAACTGAGAAAATTGTTGATCTAAAACAGACAATTAATTGTGAAGGAGCATTAAAAGTGCCTCCCGACTATATTTTGGAGGAAAGTGGCCATGAGGCACATGGCAAGGTTAATTTGGAGGAAGCCTTGACTGTATCTTGTAATGTGACCTTTGGTACTTTAGCTTTAAAGCTCGGTGACGCTAGGATGGCTAAGACTTTTGATCGCTATGGCTTTAAACGCCCGATAGGATCAGAATTCCAGGAGGTTCAATCTCATTTGCCGGATTTTAATTCCTTGGGAAATGGAGATTTGGCACAAGTAGGTATCGGTCAAAGCAGCTTATTGGTTACTCCACTACGGATGGCGATGATGGCGAGTACTTTTGCGAATAAAGGAATTATGATGAAACCATATATTGTTAACAAAATTACTGACTCCGACGGTAATACAATAAAACAGTTTGCGCCTGAGGAGTGGGGAACGCCAACAAGTTCTCAATTAGCTGATACGATTAAGGATATGATGGTATCAGTGGTAAATGAGGGGACCGGTCGTGGGGCGCACTTGGCAGGCATTAAGGTGGCAGGTAAGACGGGTACTGCAGAAAATTCTCAAGGCGCTTCTCATGCTTGGTTTATTGGATTTGCGCCAGCTGATAACCCTGAAATCGTTATAGCGGTTATTGTTGAGAATGCTGGTTCGGGTGGTAGCATAGCAGCGCCAATGGCAGGGCGAATTTTGGCACAAGCATTACATTAAGGGGGGGTGATGGTTTACATGATTAATCGAACTCTTGATAAGAGATATACCATTTTAGAGCATATTGGCGGTGGTGGTATGGCTGATGTTTATCGGGCACACGATAAACTATTAGATCGTTTTGTAGCTGTCAAAATTTTACGCTCACAGTTTGCTAATGATGAAGAATTTGTTGCGCGTTTCAGGCGTGAGGCACAGGCTGCAGCCCGTTTGTCTCATCATAATATTGTAAATATGTATGATGTTGGGCAAGATCATGAAGTACATTATATCGTTATGGAATATATACAAGGTGAAACCCTCAAAGAACGCATAATGCGGGAACCGATACCCATAGAGACTGCAGTACGCATTGCTATTGATATTGCTGAAGGGCTTGAACACGCACATCAAAATAATTTGGTGCATTGTGATATAAANCCTCATAATATTCTTATGACTCGTGCTGGACGTATTAAAGTTTCTGATTTTGGCATCGCCAAAGCGGTAAGTTCTGCTACCATGCAACATACTGGTACAATTATCGGTTCAGTACATTATTTTTCTCCTGAACAAGCTAAGGGAGAGGCAGTCGGTGCTAAATCTGATATTTATTCTTTAGGTGTTGTACTTTATGAAATGCTAACTGGTTCAGTGCCTTTTAATGGTGAAACAGCAATTAGTATTGCATTGCAACATTTGCAGGACGAGCCACGCCCAATTCGTGAGACAAGACCGGAAGTTCCACCTTCACTAGAAGCCATTGTACTTAAAGCTATGGCTAAAGATGTAAATAATCGTTTTAATGATATTAGTGAGATGATTGTTGATTTAAAGTCAGTGAAAAACTACCTTAGAGATGATAGTACTCGTCAATTATCAAAAGGTGATTTCCCTACTCAAATACTGCCACGTATTGATGACGCAATTGTACACGCATCAGGAAAGCCTATTGTAGGACGGTCAGTTGAGGACCAATTAACAACAAATCATAAACCTAAAGGCTGGATATGGGGATTAGTCGCACTGTTATTAGTCGGTTTTATGATAGGAGCATTTTTTTCTTTTGGTAAGTTTTGGAGTAATAATGAAGTTACCGTTAATAATGTTGTTGGTCAAAAAATTGATATTGCCCGTAATATTTTAAGTAATCAAAATTTACGGGTGAGTGAATCAGAAGCATTTAATGATAAAGTGCCTGCAGGGTATGTTATCTCTCAATACCCTGAAGCCGGGATTGTTGTAAAAGAGCAGAGAATGATTGTCCTTGTTATCAGTAAAGGTGGTGAGGTTGCAGTCGTACCAGATCTTAGAGGATTAAATCGTCGCGATGCAGAATTGAGGATCAAAAATGCGGGACTGGTTGTTGGTCGAGTTGATGAACAGTTTAATACTGATATTCCTGCCGATACCATCATTGCTCAGCAACCACGTCCACCTGCTCAGGTAAATAAAAATACTCCGGTTGATCTTGTAATTAGTAAAGGGGCTGCTGGCCCACGTAAATTTGCTGTACCCGATTTTAGGGGTACACCATTAAATACTATTGGAACACAATTTGACAGTTTAAAATTAAAACAAGGTAAAGTTACGGAGGAAGTTAGTGATAAATACGCCCCTGGAACGATTACAGGACAAAATCCTATTCCAGCTTCTGAGGTGTCAGAAGGCACTGCTATAGATTTGACAGTAGCAAAAGCTCCAGTGGTGAATACAACTAAAAAGGGAGCAGTTCAAATAACTGTCCCCGAGGGCGCCATACGACAAGCTGTGCAAATTATTGTAACAGATAACAATGGTCGACGTGTTATTTATGAAAATGTACATAAACCTGGTGATAAAATTGAGAAGAACGTTGAGGGAATCGGTCAGGTTAAAGTGCAAGTATATAGTAACGGAGTATTGTTGCAAGAACAAGCAATATAGCAGGAGGTTTAAATGCTAAATGGAGTAATAATAAAAGCATACAATAGTTTTTATTATGTTCAGACGGCTGATAATGTAGTTTCATGTAAGCTACGAGGACGTTTTAAGAAAGAACGATTTTCCCTGTTAGTGGGGGATCGGGTGGAATATGAAGTGGTAGGTGCCGGTAAAGGAATTATCGAGAATATTTTACCACGGCGCAGTATGCTGCGAAGACCAATGATTGCTAATATCGATCAAGTGATTCTTACCTTTGCGGCGGTCAGTCCTAATATTAGTCGAATATTAGTCGATCGGTTTTTAGTACTCGCTGAAATGTCAGAACTTGATATTATCCTCTGTATTAATAAAATAGATTTAGCAGATAGCTTTGAAGTGCAGAATATTGTTGAGCATTACCGAACTATTGGTTATCAGGTCATTGCCATATCTGCTAAAGCTGGTATTGGTATTGATATACTGCGTAGTAAGTTACAGGGAAAGATTAGTGTATTTGCTGGGCCATCAGGGGCTGGCAAATCCACAATTTTAAATAATGTTGAAACAGGTCTAACCTTAGTAACTGGTGAACTCAGCGAAAAAATTGGTCGAGGTAAACATACGACTCGATTTGCACAATTATTACCTCTGTCGGGGGGGGGCTTTGTCGTTGATACTCCCGGTTTTAGTTTTACGGAGTTTAATGACTTGACGCCAAATGAGCTTATGCACTGTTTTCCTGAAATATCCGAAAGAGTATCCGGGTGTAAATTTAGCACTTGTGTGCATTGGCGAGAACCCCAATGTGCAGTAAAAAAAGCCGTCGCAGACGGACAGATTGATGAACAACGCTATCAAACGTATCTTGCAATATTAGAAGAAATAAATCTAAATAAGAAGAGGTTTTGACGATGATCATTAAAATTGCACCATCCATTTTGTCTGCTGATTTTTCTGTGTTAGCAGATGATATAAAGAAAGTAGAGGTTGCTGGGGCTGATATGATTCATATTGATATTATGGATGGTCATTTTGTACCCAATTTGACATTTGGCCCACCAATTGTAGCATCTATTCGTAAAGTAACCAACTTATTGTTTGATGTACATCTTATGGTCAATAACCCTCAAGATTTAATAGAGCAATTTGCTAAGGCAGGAGCGGATATATTAACGATTCATGTCGAAACAACGACACACTTGCATAGATTAATTCAAAACATAAAAGAACTGGGATTAAAAGCGGCTGTAGCTCTTAATCCTTCAACACCATTATCCATGATTGAAGAAGTCCTCGATGATGTTGATATGGTACTACTTATGACTGTGAACCCTGGTTTTGGTGGTCAAAAATTTATTCCTAAAATGATTAATAAGATTACTAGATTAAGAAAAATGATCAATGAACGTAATCTAACAGTGGATATTCAGGTTGATGGTGGGATTAATGCCAAGACTGCTCGGCAGGTCATTGCTGCAGGTGCGAATATATTGGTAGCAGGGTCAGCCATTTATCAGTCTGATGATATTGAAAAAGCCATTCATGAGATTAGAGGGACTTGATTATTTCTGTCAATACTGGTACTATATATACATAATTTAATAAGTGAGCCTTTGGGGCAAGGTGAAAAAGAGAAATCTTTTAATTCCTTACCGGCGGTGACTAGCCCGCGAGCCGTATGGCTGATCCGGTGAAATTCCGGAGCCGACAGTATAGTCTGGATGGAAAAAGGTTAATATTAAT
>JGI24143J45723_1000243_pt1 | contig 29331 bp, 13 predicted proteins | sample BarGraIncu00432A_FD_45723 | JGI IMG/M metagenome (IMG submission 45723) | reverse complement strand
CCGTTTGTCGAAACGGGCATAACCGTAACCACCTAGCCAATGATACTAGTGGGTTACGGAACTTCCCACAATTTGTTCAACACGTTTGGTAAACGGCTTGTTCCAGAAGGAGGGCCTTATGATTAAGCAATATGATCTTCTGAACAGCTGTCTGAGGCAGTTGAAAAGTTCAAAGCTTCCCGCCCTAAAAAAGTTGAAGATCGAGCTACTGTTAATTCAGACCAAGCAGGTCTTGCTGAAGTCGGTGGTGGAAAGCCGTGTTACGGGCGACGCCGCGAGCGAGCGGGAGTTCCTCGGCATATACGACAGCGTCAGGCGTGTCTGCAGCTGTTATTGTGAAGCTGAAACAGACCTGCTTATCGGGCATCTGGAGAAAGTAAAGGAAGGCTTGAATCAAAACTCCGAGGCGAAGCGAACAAGCATGTGGCGCGGACAAAAGAATAGCGGCCGTGGGCTGCTTAATGCCTAGTGGGTCGCCTATGGTATGCCGGCCCTGAACGTATCTCAGCTCAGCTATTCCTGGCGGGCGGGATCAGCTGCCGCTTCCTTGGCAAAGTTGAACCTCTCCCGGCAGCTGACGCAGTTCTTGTGTCCCTCGCACGGCTTCTCGATGGACATGAGCATGAGATAGACCAGAAGTCCTATCTGCACGAAGATATTGAGGCAGTCAAGCCAGTAAATGCGGTAGTAGAGCGGGGTGGCGAAGACGGTGAAGTGCTGCTGCAGGCAGATCTTTTCCAGCCTATGCAGCCAGGGGGCGAGCCAGAATACTCCGAAGAGCGTTGCCACCCAGGTGCCGACCCATTTGGTCATGACCCAGCGGCACCCGAAAAGGCGCAGGTTGGCGCTCATGCAAAGGAAAACTCCGCTCGTAAAGCAGGTGATGACTGCCGGGCCCACCATATAATTATCCAGGTAGTTGATGCCCCGATTAAATGCCAGCAGTTCTTCTGTGCTTGTCGAGTCGTGATTGAGATAGAGCATGAATCCGATGCAGACAACTGCACCCATCCAGAGACATGCCGAGATGATGTGTGCAAGATTGAGAACAATGCGTACAGTATGGTACTTGTGTACTGGCATGTGATCTCCTCACGCGGCTAAACTACTGTTGTTTCGCAACTAAGGTATATAGTAATAAAGTCTAATTGTACATGGTGTATACATGTATACATTGACGGCGGGGTGGGCACCGGACTGGGTACTAGTTCTCCGGGCAAAGTGCCACCGGCAGGATCTCAAGCGATGCTCATGGACACATACCGTGAGGAGGATTACTTTACAGGAGTGAAGAAGGCAGTGAAATTTCAGCGGCGCTGGCAATGGGGAGGGGCGAAGAAGGTCGGTTGGAAGAGGAATATGGATGCCGGGGGCTAAGATCGCGCGGGAAACGGTCAACCCTGGCATTGACCCGTAGAGACGCCCTGCATGCGTCTCAGCCCTGATGCGATCTGCACTGCTGTAACCTTTCCGGGGGTGTGGTTCGGGGGAAAGAGACGCATGCAATGCGTCTCTACAGGGCGGGTAACGTAAAAAAGGGATTCCCTGGGGCAACTGTAGGTGCAAGCCTGGGAACGCTGGGGGAAACTTCCTCACCTTCAAGTTTTTTCCAATCAGGTCCAGCTACAGCAAGCTGTTCACCAGCTTGTTCAGCGATTCCATGCTGGCACTGCCGACGATCTTATAGCGTATCTGCCCTTTACGGTCCAGGATGAAAGTTTTGGGGACGCCTACCACCTCATACTCGTGGGCTGCCTTGGTGTCCAGGTCCAGAAAAACGGGGTAGCTTACCTTCATGCCCGCCACGAATGTTCTCACAGCTTCCTTGCGCTGCCCGACATTGACGGCCAGGATCGTCAGACCTTTTTTGCTGTACCTGTTGAAGAGGGATTCCATCGCCGGCATCTCCTCGCGGCAGGAGCTGCAGCCGCCCGCCCAGAAGTGCAGGATGACCACCTTGCCCCGCACGTCGTCGGGAATCCGGAAGGGGTGACCGCCGAGATCGGCGAGGCTTACCCGCGGCGGTGTGTCACCGATCCGTAGCGGGCCGCTCGCCAGGGCAGCTGGCGTAACGGCGCCGGACGCGGTCAGGAGCGCGGCTGCCAGCAGGAGGAAGAGGGCTCGTACGGAGGTGCCTGGACGGCGCCTGAGAGTCTGGATGCATTTCATAATCTTCACCGTTTGCTCCCCTTTTTTATTCCATCCCCACCCTGTTTCTTCCCTTGCTGGCACTGCCGTTAAGTTTATTAATACCGGGTGCAGGGGCGTTGCCTTGTCCCCCCTATGAAATAGGGGGAAGCCGAACAATAGAAAGGCAGGGGGGTGTTTTGCACGGACTAAATACCCCACTGTCTCGCTACGCGAGCCTTCCCCCCTGTTCCACAGGGGGGACCAAACAACGCCATGACCTCAACTTAACGGTCGTGCCCCTTGTGGGGGAGGGGACGTAAAAAAACGGTTGTCTTCGCACCGGGATAATTCGTTTACGCTTCGACTCCGCTCAGCGAACGCCTGCTCCTAAGTGGAGTCGGAGGGCAACCGGAAATTGCTTCTATCCGGCCAACGCTGCGCTTTGAACCCCGTCGCCATCTCCCGTTGCGGCAGGGAGGTACACTTCCCAGGTGAAGAGCTCACCCTCATGGAGAAGCCGGGCCCGAAAATCGGTATAGGTCGCCATCAGCAGATTGACGAGGAGCACGCAGTTCTCAGCCGAGGGGTGCTCCGGCGGGATGGAAATGAAGGCGTCGACCGCATTCTGAAGCACTCCTTCGCACTCGATCGGCTCTTCCAGGTAGTGGATTCCCTGGGCGATGACTCCGGCCGCATCCAGAATGATGTCCAAAGGGGGGAGCTTGGGCATGTCGAGGACTTCTTCAGCTACCTGCAGCCCCTCTTGAATCTGCTTTCGCGTTATCCCGGGGGAGAGCGTCATCTGCCACTGGCAGATAAACCAGTCGGAGGCGACATTGAGCGCCGGGACCACGATCAGGAAATGGCGCTCGCTGTCCTGGGAAGCGAAATGGCCGCTCGCCGAGAAAACCGGGTGAACCTGTTCGCACATGGTGGCGTGACCCAGTTCGTGCAGATAGTCCAGGTCCGTGCTGCGCTTTTGCTCTTTGTCGGGAACCAGAATAACGTGGGATTGGGTGCGGGGATAGGAAACGATGCGGATGGCCGGCAGGTTGTGGGGCTGTTCGAGAACCGGCCATTGGAGGTTGCCGCGTACTTCCTTGATCAAACTCTTCAGTGATTTGGCTTTCATTTAGTCTCCCGATCTTTGCTGGTGAGTGTTGAGATTGATGGAACTGTCTTCCCCCCATCCCCACCCTGTCTCAACTGCCGTTAAGCTAACGACCACGTCTGGTTAAAACTCTCCCTCCCCCCTGGCGGGGGAGGGTCGGGGTGAGGGGGAAGGTGCCATAATTGAGGCGTGTGCAATTTCATCAACGCAATGGAACCTGATAACTTCAAGCACTCCAGTCAGGTTTTCAAAGACTTCATTGTTCCAAAACCTCAAAACAATGAAACCGTTTCTTCGAAGGCAGGCATCCCTTTCATCATCATTCTTTCTACTCTCCATGTGTTGACTGCCATCAACTTCGACTATCAGCTTCGAAGCAAATGCGACAAAGTCTACGATGTATCTCTCTATAGGTTGCTGGCGCTTAAATTATATTCCCTCCAACTGGCAGCCTCGCAAAGACCTCCAGAGTAAGAGTTCGGCATCGGTACCGTGCTTACGAAGTTCACGAGCATTCCGCAGTAATGGCTCTTGGGATTCCATGGCAAGTTCCCCCTCACCCTAACCCTCCCCGCCAGGGGGGAGGGAACTGAAATCTACTCCTTCCCCTTCAAGGGGAGGGTAGGGGTGGGGATGGGGAAAGGCAACCTCTGCCTCCAGTTCGCCCCCTGCCAATTCCCGCTTCAGCTCGAAATTCCATTTCCAGACCTCGTAGATCGCCGGATACACCATGAGCTCCATGAGGAACGAGGTGAAAATCCCTCCCACCATGGGCGCCGCGATGTGCTTCATCACGTCGGAACCGGTGCCGCTTCCCAGCATGATGGGAACCAGGCCGAGAAACATGGTCGCTACGGTCATGACTTTGGGCCGCAGCCTCTTGACCGCCCCCTCCATGATCGCCTGGCGCAGCTCGTCCCGGCTCCGCAGGCGCCCCTCTCTGCGCGCCTGCAGGTAGGCGAGGTCGAGATAGAGCAGCATGAAGACGCCGGTCTCGGCATCCACCCCGAGCAGGGCTATCAACCCCACCCAGACTCCGATGCTCATGTTGTAGCCGAGAAAATAAAGAAACCAGACCGCGCCCACCGCGGAAAAGGGGACGGCGAGCATGACGATGAGGGTCTTCACCAGGGACCGGGTGTTGAGATAGAGTAGCGCCAGGATGAAGAAGAGCGTCAGGGGAATAATCAGTTCCAGGCGCTCGTGCACCCGCTGCATTGCCTCGTACTGCCCGCTCCAGGAGGCCGCATACCCCGGCGGGAGCTCGATCTTTTCCTTGATGAGCGGACCGGCTTCGGCGATGAAACTTTGCGGGTCTCTGCCGTCAAGATCCACGTAGACGTAGCCGGTTAAAAGGCCATCCTCGTCGCGGATCATGGAGGGGCCGGCCGTGACGCTGATCTCCGCCAGCTGCGAGAGGGGGAGCTGCTTCTTCCCGCCGGAAACCGGAACCAGCACCCGCCCCAGGGCGCCCAGGTCGCTTCGGAAGTCGCGCTTGTAGCGCACGTTTACCGGGTAGCGCTCGCGACCTTGTATGGTGGTGGTGACGTTCTCGCCGCCGATGGCGCTTTGCACCACGGCCTGCGCCTCGTCGATCCCGAGGCCATAGCGGGCAAGCTTCTCGCGGTTCCAGTTCACGTCCAGAAAGTACCCGCCGCCGGTCCGTTCGGCAAAAACGGAGCGGGCCCCCTTCACGGTCCGCAGCAGTGCCTCGATGCGGGTCCCGATCTCCTCCATGGCCACCAGGTCACTCCCGGAAATCTTCAGGCCGATCGGGGTGCGGATGCCGGTGGTGAGCATGTCGATGCGCCCCTTGACCGGCATGGTCCAGGCGTTGGAGACCCCGGGAAGCTTCAGGGCGTCGTTCAAAAGCCCGACCAGCTCCTCGCGGGAGATGTGGTCCGGGGTGAAATGGCGCAGCGGCCCCTTGGCCCACTCGGGAAAGGCCCGGTACCAGGTCTCCTTTCTGCGCCACTGGTCGTTCGGTTTGAGGACCACGACGGTCTCCAGCATGGAGAGGGGCGCCGGGTCGGTGGAGGTCTCGGCCCGGCCCGCCTTTCCCAGCACCCGGTCCACTTCGGGAAAGCTCTTGATGATCCGGTCGGTTACCTGCAAAAGTTTTCCGGCCTCGCCAACGGAAATCCCCGGCATGGTGGTCGGCATGTAGAGGAGCGAGCCCTCGTCCAGGGTCGGCATGAACTCGTTACCGAGCCTCAGGAAAACCGGGACGGTCACGGCGATGAGGATCAGCGCGCTGCCGATGACCAGCCATTTGCGCCGCAGGGTCCAGGCCGCCACCGGCTCGTAGAGCCTGATCAGCACCCGGCTTATGGGGTGCTGCCGCTCGGAGCGGATCTTTCCGACCAGTACGGCGTTCGCCGTCCGGCAGAGCCAGCGTGGTCGGAAGGTGAAGTTCCTCACGTGGGTGAGGGAGAGCCTGAGCGCCGGGTCGAGGGTGATGGTCAAAAAGGCGGCCAGCACCATGGCGAGGGTCTTGGTGTAGGCGAGCGGCTTGAACAGGCGGCCCTCCTGGGCTTCCAGGGTGAGCACGGGGAGAAAGGAGACCGCAATCACCAGCAGGGCGAAGAAGCTGGGGCCGGCCACCTCCTTGATCGCCTCGATCACAACCGCGCGGTGGTCCCCGCGGCGGCCCTCTCTTTCCCAGAGCTCCAGCTTCTTGTGGGTCTGCTCCACGACGACGATCGCCGCGTCCACCAGCGCGCCGATGGCGATGGCGATCCCTCCCAGGCTCATGATGTTGGCGTTGATCCCGAGGAGCTTGAAGGGGATGAACGAGATCAATACGGCCAGCGGGATGGTGATGATCGGGATCAGCGCGCTCGGGATGTGCCAGAGAAAGAGCAGCACCACGAAGACGACGATGAAAATCACCTCGACGATGGTTGACTTCAGGTTGCCGATCGCCCGGTTGATCAGTTCGCTTCGGTCGTAAATGGTGTCGATCTTTACGCCCGCGGGGAGGCCGGGCTCGATTTCCTTCAGTTTCGCCTTCACCCGCCCGATGACGTCCAGGGCGTTTTGGCCCTGGCGCATGACGACGATGCCGGAGACCGCCTCGCCCTTGCCGTCCAGGTCGGCGCAGCCGCGCCTGAGATCCGGTCCCAGCACGACGGTGCCGACGTTTCTCACCCGCACCGGCGCGCCGTCCTCGCTGGTGGAGAGGACGATGTCCTCCAGTTCGCCGGTCGTGCGGGCATAGCCGCGGCCGCGCACCATGTACTCGGTGCCGCCGAACTCGATCAGGCGTCCCGCCGAGTCGGAGTTGCCGCCGCGTACCGCCTCCACCACGCGGTTGATGGAAAGCCCGTAAGACTGGAGCCGGTTCGGGTCGAGGTTGATCTGGTACTGGCGCCCGTAGCCCCCCAGCGGGGCGACTTCCGCCACTCCCGGCACCGATTTCAGGTGGTAGCGCAGGTACCAGTCCTGCACCGAGCGCAGTTCCGCCAGGCTGTGGGTGCCCGTGGTGTCCGCCAGCGCGTACTGGTAGATCCAGCCCACCCCGGTGGCGTCGGGGCCCAGTTCGGTCCTGACCCCGGCCGGAAGGCGCTGCTGCACACCGGAAAGGTACTCCTGGGTGCGCGAGCGGGCCCAGTAGATGTCGGTTCCCTCCTCGAAGATCACATACACGAAGGAGTAGCCGAAGTCCGAGAAGCCGCGCACGCTCTTCACCTTGGGGGAGCCGAGCATCGCGGTGACGATCGGGTAGGTGACCTGGTCCTCGACGATGTCGGGGCTGCGGTCCCAGCGCGAGTAGATGATCACCTGGGTGTCGGAGAGATCGGGAATGGCGTCCAGGGGGAGGTTGTGCATCGAATACCAGCCGGCCAGGGCGGCCAGGGCGACGATCACGAAGATCACCGCCCGATTGTTGGCGGAGAAGTCGATGATGCGATTAATCATGGCGACCGCCGGGGAGCATGATCTGTTTCAGTTGCGCCTGATGCTTCCTGCCGCCTTGCTGCTTCATTTCACCCTGCTTCATATCATCCGGCTTCATATCATCCGGCTTCATATCACCCGGCTTCATATCGTCCTGATTCATCATACTTTGCGTCATCACATCTTGCGGCTTGAGTTCGCTTTTGCGCGCCGGGTTTGCCAGGTACTTGGCCGGAGATCTGTCGAACTCCGTTTTGCACTTGCCGGAACAAAAGTAATAGCTCTTGCCCCCGTACTCGCTGGCAAAACCCGCAGCCCTGGCCTTTCCCTGGTCCACCAGCATGCCGCAGCTGGGGTCGCTGCTCTCGACCCCGGAGGTGGCGGACTTGGTGCTTTTCATCCGGCTCTCGGAGTCGAGCAGGAAGTTGCCCGAGACGACGACCCGCTCGCCGGCCCTGAGCCCCTTGACGATCTCGACCCGGTCGCCGGTGGCGCGGCCGGTTTCCACGGCGCGCGGCTCGTAGCGGCCGGGGGAGAGTTCCACGAAGACGCTTTTGCGCAGTCCCGAATCGAGCACCGCTTCACTTGGCACGGTGAGAGCCGCCGGCATGCTCACCTTGAACTCGACGTCGACAAACATGTCGGGGCGCAGCAGGTAGCCGGGATTGTCGGCGGCAAGGCGCAGTTTGAGGGTCCGGGTGGCAGGGTCGAAGCGGGGAGGGGTGTTCGTCAGGCTCGCGAGGCACGGTTTCTTCAGGTACGGGGAGGTGACCTCCATCCGCATGCCGGGCCTGGTCAAAAGCGCAGCGTCGTCGTAGATGTCAACCAGGATCCAGACCCGGGAAAGGTCCGCGATCCGGTAGAGATCGGCCCCTTTCGCAAAACGCTGGCCGTAGGAGACGTTCCGGTTCAAAATGAGGCCCGACGCCGGAGACCTGATCTCGACGTTGTCGGTCCCTTGCATGGATTTCTGGATGGCGTTTAGTTGCGGCTCGCTCATCCCGAGGTTCCTGAGCGAAACCTTGTAGCTTTCCAGGTTGGCAGTGTTGGTGTCAATCTGGGTGGCGGCCTCGTCGTCGCTGGCTACGGTCCGTTTCATGGACCTCAGGGCGTAGAGGTAGGCTTTCAAGCCGGAGAAGAATTCGGGGGCGTAAAAGGTGGCCAGCACCTCGTCCTTGCTGACCATGCTGTCGGTCGTCGGAGGGAGCACCTTTTTCACCCAGCCGTCGGTGGCCGCGGTGATCCGGAAGACCCGGTTCTCGTCGGGGATGACGGTCCCCGGCATCCTGATGGTCTGGCTCCAGGGGGCTTTCTCCACCGCCTCAACCTTGACTCCGATCAGCTGCTCCATGCCGGGCTGCACCTTGATCTGGCCCGGCGCGAGCGCATCTTTTTGGCCTGGCGTGCCGTCGGCATAAACCGGCTCCAATGGCATGCCGCAGGGGGCGATCCCCGGCTTCTCGGCACGGAACCCCGGATTCATGGGGTCGGTGTAGTAAAGGACCTTGCGTGCCCCGGCTGCCAAAGGAACAGTACCAGTCGAGTGCTGACTGTATCCTGCAAGGAAGAAACCTGCTGCGACAATCAGCATAAGCAGTGCGACCGTTCGATTTCTCATAGGAAAGAACCTCATAGGCCAGCAAGGAAGTCATTCGCCGTTGCCGGAATATAGCAAAAAAAAGAAATCGATACAATAAAGCAAACGTAAATACGAAATCGACATAATGAAAGTAAGCCCCGCGGAAAACCGCGGGGCTTAAAAGATTCAGGTGCGTCATGGATAATGACAGCATGAACACCGAAGGTAAATGTTCAATCCCTCCTGTTACATGACTACCAGTCTGGTAACCGAACGACCTGTCCGGTTACCAGACAATCATTCCGGGTTATTTCACGACCAGTGAATGCATCATGTCGTGCTCTTCATGCTCCAGGATGTGGCAGTGCCAGACATACTCCATACCGCCGGTGCGCGGGCTGGGAGGAGTCACGACGACCTTCCCTGTTGCGGTCGTGATATTCGTATTGGTAAGGTCGAATTTCATCATGCACCTGGCGACCGTTCCCGGATACATGAGTACCGTTTCTTTCCACCCCTGCTCGTTTTTCTCAGGCGCAACCGGAGCACCCAGGAAGTTGCTGAAGTTCAGGTTGGCTACGTCGTAGAGCTGGCGGTTGATGAGCTGGACGTTCACCAGGTGGAAGTGCATGGGGTGCACGTCGCCGGTGTTGTTGAAGATCTCCCAAACCTCTACGTCGCCGTTCTTGACGGTTTCTTCGGTGGCCCCGACGGATTGCGGCAGGCCGGTCGGCGCGTAGTTGAGGTAGGTGGCCGAGCCGTCCAGCGGGGAGCCATAGGGCGCGTCGGCGTTGCCCAGCACCTGGATCAGGCGGCCGTAGGCGTCGAAGTACTCGTTGAGGGAGAGGAACCGCGTCTTCACTCCCGCCGGCACGACGCTTGAGCCGGCTGCCACGAAGAGCGGATCGTTGCCCGCGGTAAGGCTGGTGCTGGTAGTGATCTGCAGCGGCAGGTCCGCCGGGCTGGTTGCGGCAGCCACTTTGAAGCGCATCAGGACGCGGGTGTTGGGGCCGAACCCGTTTTTGGTGGTACCGTTCACCGGGTTGCCGACTCCGAAAAGGCCGGTTCCCACGTTCCACCCCGGGAAGTAGTCATTGCGATCGTCGCCGCTTGGGTAAGGCGCCGGTGCGTCGTTGTAGAGGATGAGACTTTTGCCGGCGTAGTTGGCGAAGTCGACGATCAGGTCCGGGCGTTCGGCACAGCCGACGAGGAGCGACTTCTTGATCTGCCACGGGGCGATCTGGCCGGTGTTCGGGTCGGGCGGCGTGTTGAAAACAAGCGGCTGGTTGGATGCGATTTTTACCGGTTTTGCCAGGAACCCGCCTTCGGTGCCGATCTGCAGGAATGCCGGACTCTGGGTCGCTGCGTTGATGAACGCGGCGTTGGTCGGGGTGCCGTTCGCGCCCAGGGTGATCCCGTTGGCGGTGCCGTCGTCAACGTAGAGCTGCAGGTTGAGGAAACGGGCGTTGCAGGCGTTCAGCATGCGCAGGCGGTAGCGGCGCGCCTGGACTGCCGCTTCGGGGAAGACCGTGCCGTTTACCAGCATGGTGTCGCCGAAGAATTCGGGGATCGAGGAGGCGTCGGGAAGCGGAAGTCCGCCGGCCCCGAGGTCCCAGCGCCCGGCGCCGGTCGTCGGATTGTTCGCCTCGTAGGTGTGGGCATACCAGAGGCTGCCCGGTTTGGTCGCGCACGGCTGCACCAGGGAGCTCCAGAGCGGGTCCTTGGTCTTGATGTCGGCGCCGACGAAGATCTTGTCCTGGAAAACCAGGGGGATCTCGTTGCCGCCGGCCTCGATGTAGTTGGGGAGCCCTTTGGGGATCAGGCCGGCCTCGTAGGTGTCGCGCAGGATGAGGGCCGAAGCCAGTCCGGCGTAAGCGTTCAGGCGGGTGATGCCGTAGGCGTGGTCATGGTACCAGAGGAAGCGCGCGCTCTGCTTCAGCGGATAGTAGTACTCGGCGACGGTGGGAAGCGGTCTGGGATTCAGTACCTGATTGTTCAGGAAGCTGAGCCCGTGGTCGCCACAGGAGGTCCACCAGTCGAACGGCCCGCCGTCGCTGATCCAGGGTACCAGGCCGCCGTGCAGATGGATCGCGGTGCGGTTTACGGCCTGATTGGCGCCCGGAAGAGTCGTGTCGACGGGAAGGATGTGCTTGTTGACGAAGAGCAGGTTGTAAAAGCTGATCTGGATCGGCACGTTCTTCTGTCCGATGATGATGCCGCCGAGGTGGGTCGGCGTGATGTTGCCGCCCAAACCGATTGTCGGGTTGTAGCCCCAGAGAGTCGTCGGTCCGAGGGTCGGGCAGACGCCGGGATCCTGGTACTGGTCGATGAGTATATCGTAGTGCGTGACCCCGGTTACCGGAGCCGGATACGGCGATGGCAGTGCTACCGGGATTCCGCCTGGGCCGACTCCGCGCAGTTTGGTGCCGAAAAGGGGAATGCCGGGGCTTTGGGTAAAGGCCTGCGCCTCGCCCGAGCCGAGCCAGCGCAGGGGCATCGGGAGCAGCGACGCGCCGCCTGCCAGAGCACTGATCTTCAAGAACTTCCGTCTGTTGATTTTCATAGGTGTCCTCCTTGGGTTGGTGCTACATTTCAGAAAAAAACTCTCTCAGCGGCGGCGTTGTAACGTTCACTTTTCTTTTAATTGTCATAGATATGTTGAAACTGTCTGCACCGGACTCACCGGAAGAGGCTGATATTTGGCAGCCTGCATAGTTGAGAAATGTCTTCCATTGGCGCTTTTGCCGGAACACCCGGACAGCATTACGGGAGAATCCTCTGACAGAGTAATTATTGGGCATCCATGTGGTTATCCACATAATTAACAGCACTTACTGTGCCGAAGACCTTAAGTAGCTGTACTTGAAGGTTTTAGAGTCTTTGATTAACTGCAAATAATGTAGCTGTTGTAAAAAACTTCGACAAGATTGGATAGTTTTAACCTAAGAAAGGCTGTTGAGGAAGGAGTCTGACGTTTTTTTACGCCAATATTATCGGCAAGTTATGACCTGACCAGAGCCTTCTCTGTCTGCGGGTAGTGCCCGTCTGGTTGTAGGACAGAATCCGACACTAGTGTCGGAGTTCCTTGCAAATCTTTACACGATTTCTGGAAAACGGGTGCAGCCGTATTCTCTGAAAAAATATTTTTTGTAGTAGCGCTGGCGCCGGTTCTGTCCAGCCAAATCGGGCAGCCAAACCGGAGCGGCTCATTAAATGCCGGCCCAAAATTGGTGTTTTATCCCCCGGGAAAATCTTTTCCACCGGGCCTGTGGATAACTCCGGTGCGGCTGTGGATATGTCACCAGATTGTTACGCAGACTTCAATACTTTAGCGTCTTGCATAACGATTGTGCAGCGTTTTTAACTACCTGAAATCACATGTCAATACTTATTGTGTAGTACCTGGCAATTATGTCCTGCCGCACATCCGGCTGCCAGGGACTGTAACAAATATAAAAAAGTGGATAACCCGGTCGAAATATTATGGAATAAGGGATGCCGGCGCTGGGGGGCACTTTCGGAAGGGAAGCTTGATTTCTCATTTCATTCCGAGTTACGGGCCCCTTTGGGCGGCAGCGGTGATCTGATGTCGGAGTGAATTTGCGCTGAATTCGCGTCCAGGAGGACGCTCCTAGGGAACTCGTGCGTGTTTGCAGGGCAGGGGCCCATCGAGTATCGTTGGGCCTCCTTTGGGCAGACTGGTTCAGACAAGAAAATTTTCTGCCGGGTAGGTAGCCCGGGAGTGCAGACGGGTGCAAAGTTGATAGAATGTAACCGTTGTTATTTCGGCGGAATTTCCAACCTATCACCCCGGGGTCCTTGATGGGAATTGACGCGTCTATTCATACTCTGGGAAATACAGGTTTATTGCAGCTCCATAAGGTCGCCTTCCTCTGCTCGCGCAACTGCCCCGCCTCCCTGATCCCCAAAATTCGCCAGTGGGCCATCGAGCAGCCCAGTTGCGGTATCTGCGTCATCTCGGGCTTTCATTCGCGCATCGAAAAAATGGTGCTTGGCTTTCTTTTGGAGGGGAGCCAGCCTGTCATCCTGGCCCTCGCCAGCGGAATAAAAAAAGAGATCGAACCGGAGTTGCAGCCCGCGCTCGCTGATGGTCGCTTGCTGACCATCACCCGTTACGCGCCGAGCGTCACCCATCCCTGTGAAGAAAAGTGTTATCAGCGTAACCTCTTGATGCTGGAACTGGCCGACAAAATTGTGGTGGCTTATGCCTCACCGGGAGGAAGCCTTCAGAGGCTTTGCGCGGAGTACCGGGGGGGGAGGGAGATACTAGACATAATGTCTGCCAGTTGAAAAAAAAGACCCGCCTCCTTGCAAACGTGGATTACGCTGCCGGAAATTAATCCAACGGCGCAGAGCCATAACCAAGGAGGCGAGTCATGAAGGATGTTAGCATATTTGTAGGCCTAGATGTCCATAAAGATTCCATCGACATTGCACTAGTTGAAGCTGATCGGAAGGCGACGGTTCGTTTCTATGGCACTATCGGAGGTGACCTCGCTGACCTGGAAAAAGCAGTCAGGAAATTGCGTAAGGCGCATCCCTTTGCCGTATTTCACTTCGTCTATGAAGCCGGCCCCTGCGGCTACGACATATACCGTCATCTGACGAGAGCTGGGTATGAGTGCATGGTAGTCGCCCCATCCATGATCCCCAAGCGCAGTGGCAATCGGATCAAGACCGACCGCCGCGATGCTATAATGCTTGCCAGCCTGCACCGTGCCGGAGAGCTTTCCCCCGTCTTCGTTCCACGGGAAGAAGATGAGGCAATTCGGGACCTTGTTCGTGCCCGTGAGGACGCGGTGAAAGCACAGCGAGTGGCCAAGCAGCAGCTGAAGGGGTTCCTGCTTCGCCATGGCATCAAATTCGCCGGGTCCGGGGACTGGAAACCATCGTACATGAAATGGTTGGCTGAGGTTAAAATGCCTAGCGCTGCGCAGCAGATCGTCTTGCAGGATTACATCAGTGCAGTCACCGACGGCACTGAGCGCATAGCTCGCTTCAATGGCCAGATCCGGGAAGTACTCCCCTCCTGGGAACTGGCTCCGGTGGTTTACGCCTTGCAAGCCATGCGCGGCGTGGCATTGCTTGTGGCGGTAACCGTAGTGGCTGAACTAGGCGACTTGAAGCGCTTTGACAATCCTCGGCAACTTATGAGCTACCTCGGACTGGTCCCCTCTGAGCACTCAAGCGGTGGTACAAGGAGGACCGGAAGCATCACCAAGGCCGGCAATGGCCACGTGCGAAAAGTCCTCATTGAGGCGGCCCATACCTATCGGCTTCCAGCCCGCATCAGCAAGACACTACTTGAGCGGCAGGAAGGGTTACCAAAGGCAGTTCGAGACATTGCCTGGAAGGCACAGGTCAGGCTCTGTGCGCGCTACAGAAAAATGGTTGCCAGAGGCAAGAAAAACCAGACCGTCATTTGTGCTATAGCCCGTGAGCTTTGCGCCTTTATGTGGGCAATCGCCAGGGAAGTAAAACCTATTACGGCGTAACACTCAGGAATGATGATAGCGCGGCTGATAGCAGCAACGATTTACCCACAGGTGGACGGCACGACGAGCGCCGCCTTCGGGCGCATCGTGCCTAGCTCGCGCTGCTCGCTCCCCCTATGGATAAATCTGGCGCCTGTGCCACCATGGCATAAGGACATAAGGGGGAAAACGATTCCCATTAACTTAACTCTCACGGGATGAAAACCCGTCTCAAATGAGGTACATAAATTTACCTAAACAGGAGAGCAGAAAGGCACACACCATAAATCTTCCAGAGTATAGACAGGGATGCAACCGCGGTCGGAGAACCCTCGAAAAGCCTATGGGATAGACTTTATCAGTCAAACTCCCGCTGCTAGACCGAGGCAGCTCCACGACGAAACCAAGTCATGTGGTAACCAACCCACGTATATCAGAGTGAACAACCGTCGCGTATCAGGTTGCATCCCTGTTTATACCCTGGAAGCATAAAAAGGCAGCAACCTCACGGTGAGAAACGGTGTCAAGGGAGTACTGTTTTTTCTTGACAACTGGCAGACATATCAGGCTTTTGAGCATGCCCCTTTTCTTATGCAAAAATCGTAAAGCGGTTTCTTAGTTCAGCGGACATCCCAGATTATTGTAACTATCGAGCTTGGAAGCGAGACAATCGTAGTTGCCGGTCAGTATGGCATTGAGTACGGCAGCTTTGATTTCGTTCGCGGACATCGGGTAACCGGAGATCCGTGAATCCTCTGCATTGAGCAGCGCTGCGGCAGCCTGGCGGGCGAGGTTGGAAAGGCCCCCGCCAGTGGTATTCAATGCCTGCAGCAGGTTGATGTCGGGGCTGAAAGCATTGACAGCGAAGACGGTATCAAAATTGTCTACGGTGTGGCTTGCGGTCGGCCAGTTGGCGCTGTGGTTTTTCCAGTAACCTAGGCTGCACCCTTTGGACTGTGAAGGCGTCGGGGTGGGGAGCTTCCAGAACCCGAAGTCGATGCTGAGATCGGATCCGCTGTTGCCGGTTAAGACAACGCTGGAAGCGTTGGCGTTACTGTCGGCGGCCCGGCTGGTCCCCTGCAGGGTCGGTGAGGGGGTGAACCCAACCGGCGTGGTGGCGCTTACGGTGTAGGTTCCGGCGCAGAGCCCGGAGAACTGGTAGCGGCCTTCCGCGTCAGTCAAGGTGCTCTGGCCATTACTCAGGGTAACCGCCACTCCCGGGATCCCTTTTTCGGTGCAGTCCTGGATGCCGTTTTTATTCAGGTCGTTCCAAATGTAGTTGCCAATCACGCCGGTGCAAACCGGAGCGACCGTTTTGTAAAAACCAAAGTCAATGTTCTGAACTGAACTTCCGTTGCTGGCGAGCGTCACCTTGGCCGGGCTGCGCTTGCTATCCTTTGTCGTGTCGGTGCCCTGGGCGACCGCTGATGCGGTGTAGCCGGTGGGGGTTGCCACCGTCACCAAATAATCGCCGGCGCAAAGGCCGGTGAACTGGTAGTGGCCCAGTGCATCGGTGACGGCGGTGCTACCGTTGCTTAAGGTGATCTGCACTCCGGAGAGACCCGGCTCGCTGCTGCTCTGGGTGCCGCTTAGGTTGAGGTCGTTCCAGACGAAGTCCCCGATCTTACCGGTGCAGGATGCCGTCGGTTTGGCGAAACCGAAGTCGACTGCCAGGTTGGCGCTGCTGTCGGTCGTCAGGGTGGTGCTGACCGAGCTGCTGGTGGTGGCGATAAAGGTGCAAGGCGGAGTTGCCTTGACCAGATAGGTCCCGGCGCAAAGCCCGGTGAAGAGATAGTGCCCGGCTGAGTCGGTAGTCGTGCTCTTGCCGTTACTGAGGGTAATCTTGATGCCGGCGAGTCCCAGTTCGCCGTAGGCTGGTATCCCGTTCTTGTTGAGGTCGAACCAGGCGTAGTCACCGATGCTGCCGGTGCAGAGCTGGGTCGGCGGGGGGGCGTCGCCGCAGTGGGTGGGGCCACCGGCCAGGGTGCCGCTATTGTAGGAGTCCAGCGTCTGAATCAGCGCGCTGGTGCTCGCGGAGGGGGAGGTGCCGCAACCGGCCGGCGGAAGCACCTGAGTCCCTATCAGCGCGTCTGCACTGGCGATCGCCTGCTGAATGGAGGTCGGGACGATGGTGCCGTTGGCGACGTTCAGCTTGGCTGCGATCAGTTGGTGCGCCAGGGAGATCAGTCCGTTGCCGGCCGGCGCAGTGGAGAAGATGGTGAGCAGCTGGTTCTTGGTGTAGCTGATGGTCCCAAGCTTGAGGCTCGCAACCGGCCAGCTGCTGGCGTGATTTTTCCAGTACCCCTGGGTGAAGGCGCAGGTCTTTGTGTTGCAGAGCACCCAGGCGTCATCGCTGTCGCTTACGGAGCGATTCAGGGAATCGACCGCGCTGACGGTAACGGTGTTAACGAACGAACTGTTGCAGTAGAACTTCGGTTGTGCCAGCTGCGGGATCTGAGCCGAGGTCAGGGTTACCGAGCTGCCGGCCTTGAGGCTTCCTGCCGCGAAGTTGGTGATTGCGATCTTGGGATCGTTGATCACCAGGTTGCTGAGGTCGGTGCTGCCGCAGTTGCTGACGATGAAGCGGTAGGAAAGGTTCTGCTGGCGCACGTTGCCCTGGTAGTACTCGGAGCCGTTGCACTTGTTGTCGCTTTCGGATTTGTACCAGTCGTCGTTGCTGTCGGCGTCATGCGCGTCGCCGTTTTCGCCGTAGCTGCTGGAGGTGACGTGCCTCAGGTTTTTGATCCAGGTGGAGCTTTGGTCGGAATAGGTCCCGCTGGAGAGTTTGCCCAGCAGCGTATCCCCGCTGTCACTGCTGGAGCCGGTAGCGGTCTCCATGGTGGCTGCGGTGTCCTGGGTGTCGGCATCCTGCCAGACCGGTACGCAGACCGGGACTGCAGGGATCTTGCACCAGTCGTCTTTTCCCAGGTCATTGCGACCGCAGTAGCTTTGGTCGCAACCGGTTTTGGCGCAGTAGGTCGGTTTACTTTCGCTGCTGCCGCAGTGGGCCTGTTTCTGGGTCACCTCTTGGCAGTAGGTCTGCTTGGTCTGGTAGAGGTTGGTGCAGTAACTGGAGTCGCAATCGCTTTTCTTGCAGTAGTCGGTTTTGACCTCGTCCGTTTTGCAGTGCTTGTCCTTGGCGCCGGTGACGGAGCAGTTGGTGCTCACCTGCTTTTTGATCTGGATGCATGCTGCAGTTACGATGCCGCAGGTGGAACTTGAGGTGGCGGAAACCACTACATTGTCAATTCCCCCCTTGGCACTGCAGGTGATGGTGTCGGTGGAATTGGTCCCCGACGGAACGTAGCTGCCGGTCAGCGACGCCGTGAGACCCGCGCCCAGGCTGGCCGGGATACCGGTCAGGGTTGCACCTTTGCTGTCGCTGCAGTTAAACGCGGTAAGGGTCTCGTTGCCCGTATTGGTGATGGTTGCGGAAAGGTTGATGGGGAGGCCGGATCCCGAGGCGTTGGTGCAGCTTTCGATGATGGAGAATCCGGGTCTCGACAGCAAAGCGCAGGTTGAACTGGCAGCGGCCGTAACGAGAGCGCTGTTGATGACCCCGCTTGCTTTGCAGGTGACGGTGTCGGTGGAGCTGCTCGTTGTCGGGATGTAGCTTCCGGTGAGTGTTGCGGCTCCTCCGACGGCAAGGATAGCGGGCGCCCCCGTGATGGCCGCCCCGGCGCTGTCGGTGCAACTGATTCCGGTCAGGGCCTCGTTGCCTGAGTTGGTGAGGAACACTTTCAGGTTGATCGGCTGTCCGGGTGCTGGAGCGTTGCTGCAGCTTTCGATGACGAAGAAGGCAGGTTTCGTCAGGATGCCGCAGGTAGCACTGGCGTTGCTGCTGACCGGGGCGTTGTTGATGGCCCCGCTCGCCTTGCAGGTGATGGTGTCGGTGGAATTGCTGGCCGTGGGAACGTAGCTGGAGCTGAGTGCGGCCGTTGCGCCGGCGGCAAGGGTTGCCGGGGCGCCGATTACCGTCGCGCCGGTGCTGTCGCTGCAGCTGATCCCGGTGAGTGGCTCATTGCCGGAGTTGGTGAGGGTGGCAGCCAGAGTGATGGGCTGACCCGGGGAAGAGGCGCTGGTGCAGCTCTCGACCAGTGAGAGGGCCGGTTTAGTCACGATGCTGCAGCTCTGGGTGCTGGAGAGCGCGGAAACGGCGGTGTTGCTGATGGCGCCCTTGGCGGAGCAGGTAACCGTATCGCTTAAGGGACTGGTCGATCCGGTGTAGCTGAAGCTCGTGAAGCCGGCGGCGCCGGGAAGGATGTTGGCAATCACCTGGGTAGTTCCGAGCGAGTCGGTGCAGGAGATCCCGGTGAGCGTCTCGTTGCCGGTGTTGCTGACCGTGGCGGAAAAGGTCATCGGCGCCGTGGGTGAGGCTGCGTTGGCGCAGGTCTCGGCGACGGCCAGGGTCGTCTTGGTGGTGATGCTGCAGCTTTGGGTGCTGGAGGCTGCGGAAATCGCACTCTTGCTGATGGCGCCCTTGGCGGAGCAGGTAACGGAATCGCTCAAGGGGCTGGTCGACCCGGTGTAGCTGAAGCTCGTGGAACTGGCGGCTCCGGGAAGGATGTCGGAAAGGGTCTGGGTGCTGCCGAGCGAGTCGGTGCAGGAAACCCCGGTGAGTGCCTCGTTGCCGGTGTTGCTGATGCTGGCAGTGAAGGTCATGGGCGCGGTCGGTGAGGCTGCGTTGGCGCAGATCTCGGCGACGGCCAGGGTCGTCTTCGTGGTGATGTTGCAGCTCTTGGCGGCGGAGGCTGCCGAGACCGCACTCTTGCTGATGGCGCCCTTGGCGGAGCAGGTGACCGAATCGCTCAAGGGGCTGGTCGAGCCGGTGTAGCTAAAGCTCGTGGAGCCGGTGGCTCCGGGAAGGATGTCGGAAAGGTTCTGGGTGGTGCCGAGCGAGTCGCTGCAGGAAACCCCGGTGAGGGTCTCGTTACCGGTGTTGTTGACCGTGGCGCTGAAAGTCATTGGCGTCGTGGGCGAGGCCGCATCGGCGCAGATCTCGGCCACGGCCAGGGTCGTGCTGGTGGAAATGCTGCAGCTCTGGGCGCTGGAGGCTGCGGAAACCGCGCTCTTGCTGATGGCGCCCTTGGCGGAGCAGGTGACGGAATCGCTCAAGGGGCTGGTCGACCCGGTGTAGCTGAAGGTCGTGGAGCCGGAGGCCCCCGGAAGGATGTCGGAGACGGCCTGGGTGCTGCCGAGCGAGTCGCTGCAGGAAACCCCGGTGAGGGCTTCGTCGCCGGTGTTGCTGATGCTGGCAGTGAAGGTCATCGGCGCCGTCGGTGAGGCCGCGTTGGCGCAGACTTCGGCGACGGCCAGGGTCGTCTTGGTAATGATGTTGCAGCTTTTGGCGGTGGAGGCCGCGGAAACCGCGCTCTTGCTGATGGCGCCCTTGGCGGAGCAGATGACGAAGTCGCTCAAGGGGCTGGTGGAGCCGGTGTAGCTGAAGGTCGTGGAGCAGGTGGCCCCCGGAAGGATGTCGGAGACGGCCTGGGTGCTGCCGAGCGAGTCGCTGCAGGAAACCCCGGTGAGGGTCTCGTTGCCGGTGTTGCTGACCGTGGCGGAAAAGGTCATCGGCGCCGCGGGTGAGCCTGCGTCGGCGCAGACCTCGGCGACGGCCAGCGTGGTGCTGGTGGAAATGCTGCAGCTCTGGGTGCTGGATGAGGAGGAAACCGCGCTGTTACTGAGCGCGCCCTTGGCCGAGCAGGTGACCGCATCGCTTAAGGGGCTGGTCGAACCGGTGTAGCTGAAGGTCGTGGTGCCGGTGGCGCCGGGAAGCAGGTCAGCGATGACCTGGGTGGTTCCCAGCGAGTCGGTGCAGCTGATTGCACTGAGCGGCTCGTTGCCGGTATTGCTGACCGTCGCGCTGAAGGTCAGCGGCTGATCGGGCGAGGCCGCGTTGGCGCAGGTCTCGGCAGCCGTCAGAGCGGGAGCGGGGCTGAAAAAGCCAAAGTCCAGAGTCTGGTTGGAGCTTGAATCGGTGGCGATGGCGAGTGAGGTGCCGGCGGGCTCGTTACTGTCGTTGCCGGATCCGTCGTTGCCGTTACTGCTGCGCGGCTGGGTGGGAACCATTCCGAGTGCCGCGGTGCTGGCGGTATTGACTGCCACCGTGTAGTTGCCCTGGCAAAGACCGCTGAACTGATAGTACCCGCCGTTTTTCGTGATGTCGGAAACGTTTACACTCTGCCCGTAGACGTTGGTGCCCGTCAAAAGTACCTGGACGCCGTCGATACCGCTGCCGGTGCCGTCATCCTGGATCCCGTTGAGGTTTTTATCCTGCCAGACAAAGTCGCCGACAGTTGCGGTGCAGTTCGGAACATAGCCGAAGTCTACCGTCTTATTGACGGCGGCGTCGCCTGTCAGGGGCACGATGGTTCCGGTCGGCGCATTGGAGTCGGTCGCGTCGCCCGGGACGGAGGCGTTGCCGTCGGTCTTGAGCGGGGCGGTCGCGAGCCATCCGGAGGGGACCGTCGAGGGGTTCACGGTTAAGGTGTAGCTACCGGCGCACAGTCCGTTGAAGGTGTAAAGGCCGCTAGCGTCGGTGCTGGCGCTCATGCTGACCAACTGCCCGTAGGCGTTGGTCCCGCCGAGTTTTATCTCGACGTTCTCGATGCCGGGCTCGCCCGCGTCCTGTTTGCCGTTACTGTTCAGGTCTTTCCAGACAAAGTCGCCGATCACGCCGCCGCATTTGGGTACATACCCGAAATCCGCGCTGGGGTTGTCGGTGGCGTCGGAGGAGAGGTGGACGGCCGTGCCGGCCGGGTTGTTGCTGTCGTCATTGACCAGGTCGTCGGCGCTGGAGCCTGCCGATGCCGTCGGGGAGAAGCTGGCCGGAACGGTGCTGTTGTCCACCGCGACGCTATAGTCGCCCTGGCAAAGGCCGTGGAAACCGTAAAGGCCGGTGCTGTCAGTCTGCACGGATTTGGTTACCGGCAGGCCGTAGCTGTTGGTGCCGGCAAGCGTCACCTTGACGTTGGGAATGCCCGGTTCGCCGGCATCCTGCTTGCCGTTGGCGTTCTGGTCCAGCCAGACCCGGTCCCCGATGGAGCCTTCGCAGTCAGGTTCGTAGCCGAAGTCGACGGTCAGGTTTGAGCTGGAGTCGGTGCTTATCTTCACCGTGGTCCCCGCAGGCTCGTTGCTGTCGACCGGATTGTTGTCATTGCCGTTGGCGCTCGGGTTGATGGCCGCGGTAAGTCCGGCGGGCACCGTCGAGGCCGTTACCGTCACCCGGTAGTCGGCGGCACAGAGCTGGTTGAACTGGTACTTGCCGTCCTTGTCGGTGCGGGTGGTAAGGCTGACCGCCTGACCGTAGGCGTCGGTGCCGGAAAGCTTTACCTCGACATTGGGAATGCCGGGCTCACCGGCGTCCTGGATGCCGTTGCCGTTCAGGTCTTCCCAGACGAAGTCGCCGATTGTACCGGTGCAGGTCGGGCAGGTGGTGGGCGTGAAAATGACCTGGTAGGGCAGGTACTGGTTGCAGATCTGGGAAGGTTTGCAGTCGGTGATCTGCGCGACCGAGGCTATCCTGTCGCCCGCCTGCGGTGTGAAACCACCGCCATGAGCATTCGCGTCCGCGACGATAGCCTGGACACGTGTTTCGTCAACGATGTTCGGAACGCTGGGGCAGCCATAGGTGCTGGTGCTACCTGGGCCATAGGGGAAGTAATAGGGTGCGGGACGCAGGGAATCACAAGTGTAAAGCGCGCCGGGAAGTTGCGTGCAGCCGTGAACCACATCCCAGTAAGCGGCCTGCAGGTTCAGCCAGTTTTCGTTGGGATAGGTATTCAGCATGAAGTTTATTTTGTCCCAGGGGATCGTGTAAGTCTTCGCTCCCTGGGAAACTTGTTTGACCGAATTGGGAAGGTTAGGGTCGAGGCTTGACCAGAAATCGGCGGTATACTGGATGTTCCCGTAAAAGGTATCTAAAATGTTTCCGGTCAGGTCGACACAAAAACTGGGGACCTGGCCATTGGCGATCTGAGACCCGGCTGGCATGTTTGATAGCGTCAGCACCATTTCGGCGGCAGGGGTCAGGGTTTGCAGCGTGCTGCATGCCTTGTACTCGTTGCCGACTACGGTAAATGTCCCGGTATTGGGACCGTTAGGATAGCCACAGGTTGCGGCATCGGCCTTTGGCAGTCCCGACCAAAGCAGCAGGCTGAGGGTCGCCAGGCCGGTAAAAAATGCCAATAATTTTCGTTGTGGTCCTGTTTCCATTGTAAGATCCTCCAAGTCCGGCGATTAATGCTAAACGGCAAAACCATGAGCTTGAGAAGAATTCTGCGCATCACAGCTAACGGCTTAGAATGCATACCACAAAGAAAATAAGGATCGTTGATGACACTTTCGTACCAACGATCCTTACGTGCAAAAAGTTAGAAGTTAGGTGCTATTTTTTGAATTTTTTGTACGCTGCAAAACCAACTGCCCCAATCCCGAGAAGAGCAAAAGTCCCAGGCTCAGGAGTGACAGCGTGAGGAGTAAGGTCAGCAAAAGCAGAACCAACAACGGAAAGGATCAGTGCACTGGCGGAGAGAAGAGTTACGGTAAATTTGTTCATTGAAATTACCTCCGGATTGTATTTAAATCAGTTGCAGCTAGGGATTGCACCTATGATGCCAATGCCTCAACTAACCGGTTTACTGAAGATTTGCTGTGACAGTTCCCGTTCTGCGAGAGACACTGTAAAAAAAATCGACACAGGCGTTTGACATTCAGGTGCTGCCGGTTGAGAATATGCGTCACTGGATGAGACTGCTATGTCTTCGACAAGACAGATTTTCCATACTTCAAATCGACCCGGAGGAAAAAAGCCCTTAGCCGGATTCCGGTTGACCCAGCAGGGCTTCTGACTGGACACTGGCTCATTCACAACTTGAGCCGCTGCTGCCGGGAGGGTTTTCCCATTAATCTTTGGCAGTCTCCTCTGACAGCATTCCTGTTGGTCGATGCCTGCTCCAGTCGGGGGAGGGGAGTAGGTGGGCGCTGAGGGTGCGGAGGGCGAGAATGTACTCCGGCCGCCGGGGTTCCAAAACGAGGTCGTTGTAGATATAGTTCTCATTAGTTATTTAAAACAAAATGCCAAAGCTTCACCAGAGGGAACTGTTGCAGGCTCCGGGAGGAAAACTTCCTCCCGCAGAGACCACTTGGTTGCTCTGGTTGCCCAATCAGCAGGTTTGCGCGATTGTCACAAACCTGAGCGTCGTTTGCAATTCACTCGTGATTTCTGTATGTTGCTCCGGTCACGGTTCTCAGAACCTGACACTTCTGTGACAATGACCTGAGGTGCGTATTGAGCGATCGCCTCGAACAGTCTTGCAGGTGGTGATATAACGTGATGGTTGGCCCGCCAAGTCTGCTTCTAGGGTGAACTATATGATTTTTTGAAGTAATCTAGGAATAAATTCCTTGACAGTAGCTAGAGTGTTCTGTAAGTTTGTCGATAAATTTTACACTGCATATAATTAATTAACCTAAATACGGCTTACATTTACTTACATCGTTTTTGGTCATTATGGGGGGTTGTTTGCCGGAGAATTCACCTGTCTGGTTCGCCTTGCATGTTAAACCCCGCCACGAATTTCTAGTTCAGGGTGATCTGACCCGAAACGGGATGGAGGTGTACCTCCCGACCGTAAGTAAGCTGAGCCAGTGGAAGGACAGGAAAAAGCTGGTAGACTTTCCCCTTTTCCCCGGCTACCTCTTTTCCCGGGTGCTTCCGGTGTCGGACCAGTTTCTGGAATTGGTTAAAACCCGGGGGGTGGTAAGGATTCTTTCCGCAATTCCTGGTCGGCCCACTCCGATTCCCGAGGTCGAGATAAGCGCACTTAAGGCATTGCTGGCAAGCGACCAGGAATTGGATATCCATCCTGAATTGCAGGCGGGGAAAGTCGTCAGGATAAAAAGCGGCGTCTTTGAAAACGTGACAGGGGTCATTTCCAAAAGAGGCGGGCAGTTTCTCCTTCACGTCAATATCACCATGCTGGGAAGGTGCCTGACGGTAAAAATATTCGCCGGTGACGTGGACCTGGCCTAAGACGTACAGCAACTGCTGCTTTCCCGTTATCGGGACAAGTGGCATAACTAACACCCCGGACCGTTTGCTTAATAACCACTAGCCCTGCCATTCAGCGCTTTGGCATTGCAGGGGGGGGGGCCAAATGAGTCTGCCTGTTTCGGATGCGCCTGCCGCGTGTAACTGAGTGGGCGGAGCTATGTCAGCACTTAATGCTACCCAAGTCCGTTTGTGTCTAGTAAATAGCGGTTATGGCTGTATGCCGGATTGCATAACCGGTCGCATGCAATTCAGTTGATCACCATTGATCGGAGGGATCCCAGAATGAAAAAACTATTATTGATACTCTTTATACTCTGTTTTTGCGCCGGTTGCGGCCGCAAGTCCAAAGAGGACCTATACTCGGAGGGGCTAAAGCAGATCAAGGCATCCAACCCGAGTGCCGCAGTGGTACTGCTCAAGAGCGCCCTGGAGAAGGACGAGAACTATAGCGACGCCCGTTTCCAGCTGGCCCGCGCCTACACAATACTCGGTAAACTGGATCAGGCCGAGAAGGAGTTTCTCAAGGTCTTAAAGCAAAACCCGTCGCGCGACGAAGTGCTGCCGGAACTGGCGGGCATTTACAATTCCACCAAGAAACCTGAAGAGGCATTCAAGCTCGGAGAGCAGTATCTTGCCAAACATCCCGGAAGCGTGGAGGGTCTGGAAATCCTCGGCGTATCCTACGCCGTGAGCCGCAAGTTCGAAGACGCGGAAAAATACCTGGTGCAAGCCTTGGCAGCGGATCCAGGCCGCGCGAAAACGAAGTTTGAGCTGGCCACGGTTTACGCATCCGAGGACAAAGTGCCCAACGCGAAAGCGCTTCTAGAGGAACTGGCGCGAAGCGATGCGAAAAACAATAAGGCGCTTTACATGCTGGCCGCACTGGAAAAAGCCGGGGGCAATACCGACAAGGCTCTGGAAATCTACCAGAGAATTCTTGCTAACGACCCATCTGAGACCCCTGCCTCCTACAAGACCGGCATGATCTACCTGGAAAAGGGAGATTTGGACAATGCGGACAAGGTGGCGGACGGCATGCTGAGCAAGTTCCCCAGGCGCGGCGATGGCCCCCGTCTGAAGGGACTGGTCTATTTCCAGCGTAAAAATTACACCGACGCTATGGCGCAGCTGCAAAACTCCCTCAAACTGTCCCCTTCCTTTGAGGGGTACCACTTCCTGGGACTCTGCTACTACAACCGCGGCGAGTTGGAAAGTGCCCTGAGCCAGTTCCGCAAGATTCTCGATTATGTCCCGGACTCGCGGCAGGCCCTGCTGATGACCGGCACCCTCTTGCTGAGCCAAAAGCGCATTGACGACGCCATAGTCCAAATCCAGAAAGTCATCCAAAAAAATGACAATGACGCTATCGCTCACAACCTTTTGGGGAACGCCTACATGGCCCAGGGGAAGTTCGACGAGGGATTGCGCGAATACAACCACGCCACGAAGATCGACCCGAAAATCACCGACGCCTATCTGAAAAAGGGGTATTTTTACTTCAGCCACGGCAAGAACGCCGAGGGCGAATCGGAACTCGCCACGGCGGTCCACGCGGCGCCGGACGCCGTGAACAGCCGGCTTTTGTTGGCTTCCTACCATCAAAGAATGGGCAGCAGCCCCAAGGCACTCTCCGTTTTGCGGGCGGGCCTCACCGGCAAGAAGGGCGATGCCGTTCTTTACAACTGCATCGCATCGGTGCTGCTGGCCCAGAACAAGATGGACGAGGCGCTAAAAAATATCCAGAAGGCAAAGGATGTTGATCCTGCATTCCCCGCCTCATACCAGAATCTGGTTACCATTTATGCCGCGTCGGGTAAATACGACAAGGCTTTGGCTGAATACACTACTTTGCTCCGCTATGACCCTAAAAATGTCCGGGTCATGCTGGGGGTCGCCGCCCTATACGAAATCAAGGGGCAGGACGCTGAGGCCTTGAACCATTACAAGATGGCCGCGGCTACCAAGCAGCCAGAAGGCTTTATCGCCCTGGCCAACTATTACCAGAAAAAAAATGACACGGGCAAAGCGCTGCAGACTCTAGAAGAAGCACTCAAGGTTGATTCTCACAATCTTGCCGTGCTCGAGTTGAAGGGGCGCCTCCTGGTCAACGATAAAAAGCTCAAAGAAGCTTTGAAGGTTTTTGATGAAATCGAACTGGTGAAGCCGGAAGCGGGCATCGCTCTTAAAATCGGAGCCTATGTCTCTATGAATGAGACGGCGAAAGCGGTTGAACAGGCCCGGAAGATCATTGAAAAATATCCCAGTTCCGCACGCGGATATCTGATTCTTGCCTCGATCTATCAAGGCCAGAAAGACCTTCCCCGTGCCATAGCCGAAGCCAGAAATGGCGTCCGGGTCGAGGGCAGCAATCTCCAGGCCCTTTTGACTTTGGGAAGCCTCTTGGAAGCCAGCAAGGATTACAGCCAGGCCATGTCTTCCTATTCCGAGGCGCTGCGTAAAAAGCCGGAATTCGTGCCGGCCCTGTTTGCCCAGGGGGCGCTCCTGGATGCCACCGGGAAAAAGAAAGAGGCCGTCGCCAAGTACCGGGCGGCCCTGGAAAAATCAGAAAACTACGTGCCGGCCCTCAATAATCTGGCCTATCTCTTGGTTACCGGTTATGGTAGCCGGGAAGAAGCGCTCCGTCTGGCGGTTTCGGCCTACAAGCAGGAACCGGCAAATGCCGGTATTCTGGACACCCTTGGTTTCGTCCTGCTGCAAAACCGCCGCCTGAGTGACGCAAAAAAAGTCCTGGAAAAGGCCGCCGCCGGGCTGCCCAACAATCCTACCGTGCACTACCACCTGGCGCTCGCCTATAAGGAGTCTGGTGACAAGGTTGGTGCCCAGCGCGAAGCGCAAAAGGCTTTATCGCTTGGCGATTATCCCGATGCCGGCGCGACCAGGCAGCTTGTTGCGGGACTTAAGTAAAAAGGACTGACAGATGATTTTCCGTTGGGTGATACTCATTGCAGGCGACGCTGTCTTGGCGGTCGTCGCGCTATATGCGGCCGCTGTTTTAAGATTTGGCGATTTCGAGGTGACCGCGAAGCTTACCGAAAACGCCACCATCACCACGGCCTGCGTTTTCCTCCTGGTCATATTGTTCTCCGCTCACCTGATGGAGGCCTACGAGTTTAGCCGCAACAGCAAAAAAACCGAAGTACTGATCAATGTCTTATCCGGTATCGTTACCTCTTTTTTCCTGCTTTCGGTTGTCTATTACGTGGACCCCGAAGTACTGCTGGGGCGGGGCGTGCTGATCCTCTCGCTGGTTTTTTGCGCCCTGCTGCAATTTGCCTGGCACACCCTTTATCTTATCGGAAACAATCTCCCCCGTTTTTCCCTCCGGGTGCTGGTCCTGGGGACTGGCGAACTGGCTTTCCATACCGGGGAGCTGATTGCGTCTCAAAAAAGCACCTTTGCCCTGGCAGGATACACCTCCTGCGAGACACCAGTGAGAGCCGGCCAAGTAAGCCCGGTCTGCGTCCCGGCAGAATTGATCGTCGGGGATTGCAAAGACCTGCTGGCAACCGCGCTCCAGGTTCGCGCGGATATCATTGTCGTCGCACTTTCCGAACGGCGCGGCCAGTTTCCCTTCAGTGACGTTTTGAGGTGCAAACTGCACAACATTCAGATCATGGACGCCCCCTCCATGTATGAACGCGTACAGGGGAAGTTGATGCTGGAAACCATCACTCCCAGCTGGCTGATATTCTCCGACGGCTTTCACCGGACGAGCCTCTTCACCTTTTGGAAGCGCAGCGTCGACGTTGCCCTTTCGGTTATCGGCCTTTGCCTGACGCTCCCCTTTTTCCCGCTGGTGGCGCTGGCCATCAAGCTCGACTCCAGGGGGCCGGTTTTTTTCCGGCAGCTGAGGGTCGGCAACCGGGAGAAAGGATTCATGCTCTACAAATTCCGTTCCATGCGCCAGGACGCGGAGGCCGGTTCGGGTGCGGTATGGGCCGAGAAAAACGACCCCCGGGTGACCAGGCTCGGCACCTTCCTCAGGAATTCCCGGGTTGACGAACTCCCGCAGCTGATCAATGTATTTAAAGGCGAAATGAGCTTCATAGGGCCCCGTCCCGAGCGCCCCGAATTCGTGGAGAAGCTCAAAGAGGTCATACCCTATTATCTGAAGCGGCACTCCATCAAGCCGGGTCTGACAGGCTGGGCCCAGGTTCGCTATCCCTACGGCGCCTCGGTGGAGGATGCAGTCGAGAAGCTGCGCTACGACCTCTACTACATCAAGAACATAAGCTCCTTTCTGGATATTCTGATCTTTTTCGAAACCATTAAGGTTATCCTGTTCGGCCGCGGTGTGCGGTAGGACACATAGTTATTTTTTTAAAGAGGGTGAAAAGTATGCGCGCAAAGTTCTTAATACTTCTGATCATGATGGCGCTGGCTTCTCCGCTGGCCTCGTACGCCGGAGATTACATCATCGGGGAGGGCGACTCCCTGGACATCGCCGTCTGGGGAGTCAAGGACCTCTCGGTAGCTGCGAAGGTCCGACCCGACGGCAAGATTACCGTTCCAGGATTGGGGGATGTGGCTGCCAGCGGTAAAACCCCCGCGGCCCTGCAGACCTCCCTGACCGCGCGGCTCAAGGAACTGGTGAAAAATCCGATCGTCACCGTCGCGGTCACCGGAATCACCAACAGCAAGGTTTATATTTATGGCGGTGGGGTAAAATCGGGCGTGTTCGAACTGGTGCAGCGCTCGACCCTGCTGCAGGTGCTCTGCACCTTTGGAGAGATAAGGTCGGCCGATCTCAAGAACGCTTATCTGCTCAGAAACGGCAAGAAGATCAAGGAAGATTTTCAGGCGCTCATTATCAACGGCGAAACGGGCGGCGACATCCTGTTGGAGTCGGGAGATTCCATCTTTGTGCCGCTTCAGCTCAACAAAAGCGTTTACGTCCTTGGGGGGGTAAACCTACCCAAGGCCATAGAGTACCGCGACGGCATGACGGTCATGGAGGCGATCCTCGAGGCGGGCGGATTCACCAAATTCGCCAGCCAGAATGATACCCAGATTCGCAGGAAGGACGCCGGTGCCGAAGTGT
>JGI24143J45723_1000242_pt1 | contig 29336 bp, 23 predicted proteins | sample BarGraIncu00432A_FD_45723 | JGI IMG/M metagenome (IMG submission 45723) | reverse complement strand
GCCACCATGGGCACCACATTGCCTAACAAGGACCAAGCTGCTGACTTATAAAGCGCGGGAATTGGAGAGAAGCGAATCAAAATCAAAATTCATGAAAAATGCACGGAAAACTTTTCAGTAGCCCACACGCTGCATTGTCAAATAGCCACAATTTGTTCAGGGGAGAGGCGCATGGAACTATTCTAAGCTTGAGCCTCTGGCCCCTCTTCACAGTTTAAAACCGGCTGCAACTGCATCTGCGATTTGAACCTAGAAATTCCAGGCTGATTAACGCAACAAAGCCACAGAGCACCGCAAACCACATTGAAGCGAAACGAATGCCGATGGCGGCCAGCGCCGAAATTCCAACTGGCACGTCAAAAAGCGAAAGCAGGGCAACAAGGGTAACTTCCGTCGTGCCAACACCGCCGGGCAACATGGAAGCGGCACCAGCCAACATGGCCAGTGGGTAAATGGCCATGGCTGACATCGTGGGTAATGACACGCCGAGGTATCTTAGCAATAAGACGAAGCAATACGATGTAAGACTCCATGCCAGGATACCTAAAATCATCGAGACCAGCGAGTCCCCGGCCGTTGCCCAGATACGGCAACCAGACAAGGCATCACGCACTATCAAGCAAATACGGGCAAGTTTTTTGAGCTGATACAAGCGCACGTATGCGGATGCTTTTGTCAGCAAGGAGGGGCTGAACGCAGCGAAAACTAGAATCGCCAGAAAAACCGCAACGAACCCCACCGCAAAAGCGAACAGATCTTTGTCTCGAATGGCCAATGTTGCAAGCAGTAACACCACGATCAAATCAACCGCCCGTTCGTAAACAAATGCGGCCAATACCTGCCAAGGTGGAACACCTTGGGGGGTGAGGTACCGAATACGCACCAACTCTCCTACCTTGCCAGGTGTCGCCGTGAATGCAAAACCGGACAGATAGGCGAGAAAGCCTAAGGAAAATTTGGTCTTGTACTCCGCTCTACATAGCAGCCAATACCAACGCAAGTAGCGCACCAAGTATGAGACTAGCGCCAAGCCCATTAGGATTGGCAGCACCGGAATCAACTTGGGAAGCTCGACAAACACATGATTTTTTGAGTCAACCCAAATCAAGGCGATCAAATAAAAACCCGTGATGAGGCCAAGACTGACAAGAGCGTGCCTTACTTTCACGGACCAACCCTTATCGAAACGACCAACGCTTATGCCCCAGGTAACTGGTAAACACGGGTACGGCGACCCCAACCGCATGCGCTATTTCTGGCACAAACACAGCAACACCCATTGAAGGCAATAGGTAATAAGCCAAGCCCATGCTAATAGCCCATGTTTGCAAGATCGCAACCAGATTCACCAGAACGAAGAACACCGCAGACCGATGCACTGACTGCTGACTCTGCTTGAACACAAAGAGCTTGGCCAGTACAAAAGCCGTGATCATCCCTGTGATGTATGCCAGGATGACTGCTGAAGAAAAACCCAGCCACTGGCTATACACAATTCTGGAACCAAAGTTAATCGCAGCCGCCGTCCCACCCGTTAACAAAAACATCAAAAACTGGCGTGACATGAATTGCTGAATCATGCGACCGCGTTCCTGGCCATATTTCTTCCAAAATCAATACTTTCGGAGATGCCCCGGTCCTCCGGGTAGTAGTAAGAGGTGTCCGCTACCCACAGGCCCTTCACCGGCAATTCAACCGGGGGCAGGTTGTCCAAGTAACCAGGATCACAGATGGGCTGTGCATAGCGGTAGCGGCTCGCCCGCAGCTCAATAAAGTCATCATCGCCTAGCTCAGGGTTAATCTTCTTCAGATAGCGACGGACTTTGTCAAGAAAGGCCTGATCCGGCTCGGCAAACTTCGGGTGCTCACCAGGCATGTAGAACGGCACATAAACAATGTGTTGATCCAGCGGCCGCAAGTTGGTGTACTCCACCAAGCCGGGGATGTCCATGTCAGGGTCATTGGTGTTCAGCCAGAAATTCCCGGTCAACGCTTTGCGCAGTTTGACGATCACACAAACCACGGCAATGTTCTTGACTGCCTGGAACCGCTGCAAGATGTCGGTAGGCAAATCAGGCATCAGTCGGGACACATAGGGCAGAGGAATAGTGCTGATGACCTTGTCAAATGCTTCAAATTGACCAGACACTTCCAAGCCCTGCACTTTGCCCCGCTCAATGGACACCTTAGCAACCGGTGATTTGAGCCGAAACTCACCACCGTTCGCCTCAATGTCTGCCCGCATGGCTTGAAGCAATGTGCCTGACCCACCTTCTAGATAACCCAGCTTTTCGCGAAACAAGCTGTAGCGTGACCGACCGATGCGACGAATACGGCTCCAGATCCAGGCCGCCGACAAGTTATCGGTGTAGTCGTAAAACTTGTAGTCAAACAGCCTGCGCCACAAGACCTCGTAAGCATCCTTGCCCACCCACCGCTTGATCCAACTAACAGCCTCTACATGATCCAGCGGCGTCCAGTTCTTGCGTTTGGTGCACAGAAAGGCATGCAGCCCATAGCGAAATTTGGCAACAAGGCCAAGCCCCTGAAACCTCAGGAGGGCAACCGGGTTACCCCAGGCTTGCAGGCGCCCCTGGTACCAATAACCCATCTTCGTTTCAACCCAACGCATCTTGTCGGCTAATGCCAACTCATCCAGTACCTTCAAAAATGCGTGATCAGAAATGCAATGAAAGTGGTAGTAACGCTCAATAGACAAACCGGAGAAATCGAACGCAGCCGTCATCCCCCCCACTCGGTCATCTGCCTCAAAGACGATAGGCTGGTGCCCATCTCGCGCCAATTGATACGCTACTGCCAAACCCATCGGGCCTGCACCTAATACTGCAATACGTTGCTTATTCATACTTAAAATTCAAGAATCACTTTGCTGTACGCAGGGTCGTTAAAGGTTTCTTCGATTGCCTTGGCAAACGGCGTGTAGGGCACATCAAAAATACCGGGCCAATCAATCACTTCAAATTCGTCTTTGGTGCTCAGTGCAGCCAGTTGTTGAGTGGTGAATGGCGGGTTTTTATCAAAAAGGCCCCAGACCCAAATCAAGGCGTAAAACAAACCATACGGAATCTTGGTGATTAGTGTTTTTGCACCGGTCGCCTGCTTTATCTGGCGAATGATATCGATATAGTCAACTTTCTCGTGCCCCGAGATGTTGTAAATGCCATCGGCAATTTTATTTTCTATGCAACTGATAATAATGTTACTGAAGTCACCCACATAAAGCGGCTGGCGCATGTAACGGCCGTGCCCGGGGACAGGAAAAACAGGCACCTTCTTCATGAAGCGCGACAACCACCCCAGGTGCTTGCGATCAAACCAGCCAAACATCAAGGTTGGGCGCAAGATCGGGCAAGGGATGCCACTCTGCAATACCATGCGCTCCTGCTCCTTCTTGGTTTGGGTGTAAAAGTCATCGGCCGCAGACTCAACCACCGACGAACTGATATGTACGAGCTGGGGCACCTTGTGTTCTTTGACAGCCTCAAGAATCAAGCGAGTGGAATCTATGTTGTTGCGAACAAACTCATGATAATCATTACCGCCAATCTGGGCCTGCAACATCACGACGACGCCAGCCCCTGCAAAGTGTCGATGCCAATCACCGGGCTCAGCTAGATCGGCATAATCAACTGTGATATCGGGTTGAACCTTTTTTAAAACTTCTAAATTGGCACGATGTTTGTCAAGCACAATGATATTTTTTAAGCCTTTGGCCTTCAGACGGGCTATGAGGTTTTGACCGACAAGGCCAGCACCACCCGGCAAGATAATTTTCATATCCACGATATTTACTCTCCTAAGCAATATAACCGCACTGAGTTAATGGAAAATTTGCTTCGCTGCTCCAAAGGGTCAAATCGAAGATACTGAACATTCTTCCGAGGCAGTGCGAACTGCACAATCGCATCACCGGCTGGGTAATATCTTCGCAAAGAATTATTCTCTGAAAACCCTTCAGTTTCACTCCAGAAAAGTTGTACCCAGCCACCTTCCGGACGCGCAGTGTGAATCTCCATGCCCAAGTAGAGGGCGTTGGCACATACTTTCCCAATGCGAAAAGTCACCTGGGGATCATCATTGAGCGAGATAAAGTTATTCTCTAGGTATTTATCATTAGCGCCTTTGATGTTAAGCATATTTGCTTCCGCCAGACTAAGTTCAATTACATCAATAGTCTTCTTCAGGTGCTTTGAGTTATCCGGCAAATAAATACTCCACAAAGGAAAGTCATTCCACTGCGGTTGTATCGGAATGAAAACGTCACTCTTAATTCTTGCAAATTCCACATACGCTCTGTACTGTAAATCTTCTTTGCTTGAAAACCTGAAGGATGATATAGATATTAACAATAAAATCACGAAAATAATAATCTTCAGTTTTGGCTGTTTTGAAGCAGCAAGAAAAACTGCAAAGAAAATTAATAAGTACGGTACGAAAAAGTAACGAGCCGAACTACCAACAGGGTTAAGAAAATGTGGATTAGCCTTCGAGGCCAGCAAGGATAGACCGAAAAAAAACACCGCACCTGCGAAAAGGGATAAGTAGATGCCTCCGATTGAATCAGAGTAATGTTTTGATTCGACATCTAAGTTTCGTGAAAAAATATACGCCGTTACCGACCAGAATAATATTGATTCCCCTTTTCCTATGGTTGACGAAGTTCCAAAACTCAAGAAATTAAAGACCGCCACCATCCAATGGTTGACATCATGGTCGAAGCCACCATTCGTTAATCGATTTGACAGGAAAATCGCAGCGACTTGGATGAGAGCACCTGCTCCTACTATGGTGTAAATGTATTTACGATCCTTCCAGTCTCTATAAATTACCAGTTGCATAAGTAGAATGAATGTCAAGATCAACGAAAAAGGCCCAGTCAAAGACGCAACGGAAAGTATCCATTTTTCAAATATTGACGACTTATCTATGTTCGGCACGAGTACATAAATCGCGAGAGCCCCGCCGATGAACCATTGGGCGTTGGTCAGGTTGAAGAACACCTCACCCGAATGAGGTTGTGCGATCATCAAGATGACAAGTAAACCGGCCTCTATGGGGTTTAATCCATACTGTAAAGCCCTGTTCGCCGCGACGTAGACCAGTGAGGTGTACGCTAGAAGCCACCCTGAGAAAAATATTATCGGTGTAGTTTTTAAGTCAAAAAAACTGCTGAACAAAGCCACCAGTCTTGGATAAAGGTGGAAATAACCGGCGTAGGTAGTCCACAAAGAAGAAATACCCATTTCATGTGCTTGATTTATGAAAACAGAACCATCTTCAGCCCACAGGGTCTGACTAATATTCGTCCCATTGAGCTTTAGAAAAGCAAAAATAATCGCTGCTACGATTATGGCCACAAGGGATATAGTTCGCTTACCGGACGCGGATTGGTCTTCGTTGTTAACTTTCATGTAATCACTCACAACTTCATTCGCTTAAAAACTGCTGCGGGTATCCACCTAATTATCTTCATAATCCAGCTCCAGAACCATGGTGTGTACAGCACATCTTGCCTCTGGATGATGGCGCGTTGAATGTCTTTCGCCACAATGTCTGGTGTCGCTGTCAGTCGCGCCGGCAAATTCAAATCAGCGGTCATTGCAGTTGCAACAAACCCCGGTTTGATGGTCAGAACATGAACACCGCTCTTGAAAAGTCTCGCTCGCAGCCCTGAGGCGAAGGTATCAATCGCCGCCTTTGCCGCACCATAAAGATAGTTGCTACCCCTGCCACGGTCACCTGCCACCGAGCCAATCACCGCGATGACACCTTTGCCTTGCGTTTCGAAGCGCTGAGCCAGTCCAGCAAGGCAGGCGATTACGCTTTCTGCAATGGTGCGGAATTCGGCAATGGCATAAGGAATATCGGTCTCGGTACGCAGCTGATCAGGCAGGGTTCCGTGGGCCACCAGTGCCACGTCGATGGTGCCAAAAGCCTTCCATGCAGCATCCACCATCCGGGGGATGAGGTCGCTATCATTAGCATCCATCACAAAAGTTTGCACGTCCTTTGCGCCGCGTGCTGCAAGATCGGTGGATATCGCCTGGAGTTTCTCGCCGTTTCTGGCCACTAAAAATAATCGAGCGCCTTGCCCTGCGTACCTCCGCGCTACGGCTTCTGCAATGCCAGAGGTGGCTCCGATGATGATGATGTTTTGATTCATTGGGTAACTCGTTTCCAAAAGCGTGAAAGTAGTAGTGGGTCACGCAGGGCTTCTATTTTTTCCCACTGCGGATAAGCTTGTTTGAAATGTGCAGCACTCATGTGTGCGTCTTTGGCGGGGTACAACCTGCCGCCAGCCTCGTGAACCAATGCGTCCAGCCTACTGAACAGGCGCATATTCAACTGATCGCGTTGCGGAAAATCGAGCGCCAGCGACACGCCATGCAATGGGAAAGACAGCATGCCTGGCGAGATAAGTTCTCCGCATTGTTTAAGCACCGCCAAAAATGACCCAGTGCCACTTTTAGATATCTGCTGCATGACAGCACGAATAACTTCAGGCCCATCTGGCTGCGGCACAACGCACTGATACTGCTGAAACCCAGCCCTGCCATACATGCGATTCCACTGTTGCAGACCATCCAGAGGATAAAAAAATGGATCATATCCAGCAAGGCTGGTAGCTTCTTTTGTTTGCTGGCGATGGTAATAAACTGTATTGAATACCCGCAAACTCATTGAGTTGACTAAAGAAATTGGTGGGTCAATAGGCATGCGCAAGCCGCCAGATGGCGCCACCTCAATGCAACTATTTTGAGCATGATTGCCTGCAATGTAGTGCCCGCGCCCGGCATGCTTGCCGCTCGCCAGGCAATCGATCCACGCCACCGTGTATTCATGCGAAGTATCATGTGTTTTAGATAGTTCAAAAAACTCATCGAACCCACCAAATTTAATACTGCGTTGATCGATTTGGCTTGATGTCACCCGGCGCAATTGAAGCTCTACTGCCAAGATCACGCCAGTGAGCCCCAATCCGCCAACGGTGGCCGCAAATAGCTCAGGTCTTTGCTTTGGAGAGCACTCAATCACACCCTCAGCACTACGGTATAAAACCAAACGCGGTACATGGCGACCAAACGTGCCCATGACATGATGATTCTTGCCATGCACATCGTTGGCAACGGCGCCGCCTAACGTGACAAACTTGGTGCCAGGCGTTACCGGCAAAAACCAGCCGCGGGGCAATGCGATTCGAATCAACTCTGCCAACGTTAAACCGGCTTGCGCCAGAATTACACCGGTCTCCCAGTCCGCCGCCAGCACCCTATCCATGCTCTGCATTGCCAGCACATGACCTGACTCCGCCAAGCATGAGTCACCATAGCTTCTGCCACATCCGAATGGCAGTGTGGAACTAGTCCTAGTAAACTCATTGACGGCCAAGCCATGCGGGACGTCCTCTGGCCAATGAACCGGGTGTGGAGTCTGTGGAAGGGGAGGATACCGCCCCCATGAAAGCAAGGGGGCCATTAGAAAGTCGCCAACGCAAAAACCAGTACAAAAGCTGCACCTATCCAGCGGCTCACGTTATCGCGTAGTGCAAATACAATTGGGTCGTCATGCATTTGTCCACGGTGTGCTAACAGCCACACGCGGCTAAGCCAGAACAGCAGCAATGGGCACGCAGCCCACATCCATTGCTGGGAATGGTACAAAGTGCCAGAGGCAGCATCATTGATATAAAGAGCCAACACCAGGACCGATATATAGCCGGATGCTCCGCCAAGCGAGGCTAGCAACTCAAAATCCGTCGGATAGTAACCTCGTCCTGAAGATTTTTCTGTTTTACCTTTTTGACGAGCATCACAAAGCTCGGTGTAGCGCTTGACGAAAGCGAGGCTCAAAAAGATGAAGACACAGAAGGCCAGAATCCAGAAGGTTGCCACCATCGACATTGCCGCAGCTCCAGCGACTACTCGAACGGTGTAAAGCATGGCCAAAATAACTACATCAAGCATCACCACGCGTTTCAACCATAACGAATAGGCGAGTGTCAGGACGTAATAGGCGGCAAGCACCCCAGCAAACTGAATCGGCAAAAGCCATAGCGCCAGACCAAACGCTCCAAGTAGCAGACCAGGTATCAGGAACAGTACATGAACAATTGGCAACATGCCAGCGGCTAACGGGCGCATGCTTTTAGTGGGATGCTCCCGATCGTCTGGCAGATCCAGCAGGTCGTTCAGTAAATAAACGCTTGATGCACAAGCGCCAAAAGCAATGAAGGCCAGTAGTCCACTCCAAATGAGTTGTGATTCTGCGATCCGGTGTGAGGCAAGCAGTGGCACAAAGAGCAATAAGTTTTTAGCCCACTGATGAATGCGGAGTGCTTTGATCAATGTGCTGAAATAGGCCGGCCGGCTCTCAAAAACGTTCTCAACGTTGCCCAGCTTAAGGGCAGCGGCGAGCACTCCGCGCTCCGGGTTTGCGACGTGTATGACACTTGCGGTTTTCCACACTGCCAGATCAGCGGCCGAGTTGCCCACATATTCATACCCTTGCGCCCCAAAGCGTTGAACAATCGCCAACCGCTTGTTGCTGGAGGACAAGTTGATACTTTCGGTGCCAAACACTTCATCAAAGATACCCAAGTGCGCAGCTACCTTTTCGGCTATACGCAGGTCAGACGCGGTGGCGAGAACTAGGCTTGTACCATCGGAACGTTGTTGTTTAAGCCAAGTTAATAGTTGTTTGTTGTATGGCAGACGTGCCACTTCAGGCACTATGACATCTGCAAGACTTCTTTTGAAATGAGCCTTGCCGGCAAATAGCCACAGAATCACTTCAAAGATGCGAAGGGGATACAACTTGAGAAAAAGAAACAAGTTCTCCACCAGCATGTCCGTGTTTATAAGAGTGCCATCAAGGTCTACTACCAAGACTCTATGACTTAAACCGCCATTCGGCGGACTAACAGTTTTCTTATCCATAATCGCTGGTCCTATTTATTAACTCAACGTAATCTGGTGGGACAGTTTTATTTTTATCTAAGGATGCTCTAAACAACTCGCCGCCAATTGGAGTAGCTGTCGGTTAATTTTCAAATAGTGGAATTCCACGAGAAATTCCCTGAAATTATGTCGTTTTCGCTGACCTGTTGGGCCGGTTTCGCCCTTTGCAGGGCCTTTGCCCTGTTTGCGGGCGCGCTCATGCCCCAGCTCCCATCAGTTTCCTGCGCACCATCCACAAGTTGGACAGGGCAAACAGCGTGAACAGTTATGCGGCGTTCTTCTTCAGTCCGCGACAAGCGCACCTTGATAAATCCGAACTGGCGCTTGATCACACGATACGGATGCTCTACCTTGGCACGAACCCCAGCCTTGAGTTTCTCGGCCTGGTCGATCAGTGCGTCAGCCTCGTTCTCTTTATTGAGCGCTTTGCGCTTGCCCGGTCGCATGGCCACGTGCCAGGTGACGACGGCTTGTGCGTCTGGGCGCTTGTCGATTCCCTGGTACCCGGCATCGCCAAAGGCATCCACGCCAATGTTCGCCTTCATGCCAAAGTACATTTGCTCGCCCTTGATGCTTGAGTATATCTCGGGGTCTCTTGCGTGGCCTTTGTTCTTGGTCGATGAAGGGGCGGCTATCAGTGTCGCGTCCACAACGGTGCCCGCCTTCAGGAGCAATCCCTTGCGGGCCAGCAATTCATTGACCGTTGCCAGAATCCGCTCTGCAAGTTTGTGTGTTTCCAACCGGTGGCGAAAGCGCAGGATGGTCGACTCATCTGGCAGGCGGGTGTATTCATCGAGTTGCGCAAATGCGCGGAACAACGGGGTATCAAAGAACGCCTTGACGTCAAATTCAAAATGGATTTCACTCCCGGCGCCAGCGCGACCACGCTGGAGCAGACTGTGGCCGCCGCCATGCCACCCCTGAAGCAGGTGGACGTGCTGGTCCGTTATCAAACGACATTGGACCGGCAACTCTCCAAATCGATTGGTGAACTGATGGTGTTGAAGGCCAACGTATTGCTTACCGAAGTTCGTCAGTTACAATCGCAACCCCTTGATTCCATCAAATCCGGGGTCGAAACGTGCCCCTCCAACAGTCTCAAGTATCCCGTCTGGCCGGTGGTTTCGGCCTTCAAGGCTCTAGCTGATATTCACGATCTACCAATGGTCACGTTCATTCACATCTCGGCACTCTTAGTACTGATGAGTTGCCTTGCCTTGAGTGGCTACGCGATTCTCAGTGTGCTCTACTCCGGCCGTCGACATTTGTTGAGTATCGAAATCCTGCCCTGCGGTTTCTCGCTCTATGCGGTGTCGGCCTCTGTATTTTACAGCGGCGCTTTTTACTTTAGCTGGGGGCTACGCGCTCAAATACATTTCAATCAAGCATTCTTGGTGATCGGGATCATCGCGGCAGGGGCGCTGCTGTTTCTGCGCCGGACGCAGCCAAAAATAAACGCCTTCCTACAGCCCTCTCTACGCATCTTTCTCGTATATTACGCTCCCGTGATAGCCGCGCTCGCGATCAGCTCATACGTGTTCGGACGGTATCCTTTTTTCGTCTCCGACGATTTCGGTCATCTGACAATCATCAACCGAATGATTCACTCAGCCTCGTTGGCGACCCCCTTCCTCTACATGCCAGACGACGTGCAGTACCACTCGTTCTTCCCTTGGCATGGCATTCTCGCGAGCCTGGCGGGCACGCTGGGCTATGGCGCTCTCGACGTTTTCACTGCGGCCAAGACATTTCTAACCGTGACTGTCGTTCTCTCGTTCATGTCTTTTTGCGTCACCCTCTTTAGGGACGAGCAGCGAGCGCATTTGTACGTCCTCTGCTGCGCCGTCGTGTACGCGCTGTTCGCGCCAGAGGTCTTCATTTTCCACGGCGTGGGTGATTACCGTGGCATTTCGTACATTTTCATGTTCCAGGCTGCGCGTATCCTCTGGATCACAGCGGTCTTTCGCGCGGCGCAAAAACGCCACCTGCTTGTCTTCGGCTTCCTCATGCTCGGTGTCTCACTCATCCACCCCATCGATCTGCCGACCTTCTTATTGATGTTTTTTCCCTATCTACTATTCGTCACCGCGCGTGCGAAGAATGCGAAAGGATTCCTCACCCTACTGATGCTCGGCGCTACGACAGGCGCCATTGGCCTAGCCGTGAAGACCGTTTTCTATTCGAGAACCGCTGCATTGCCACTTCACTATGTGGTCGAAGTCAAGGCCTTCTGGAAGTACTACATCAGTCGCCTCGACAATGAATTCGGGATTGTGCTGATTCTTGTCGCGCTGGTCGGCAGCGTGATGTTTGGGCATGGGAATCGTCGTGCGACCACACTCGTCTGGTGGCCTGTTGGCGCGCTAGTCGCGTCATTTGGATTGGGCTCAGCGAACCCCCTTTTGATGGCCTTTTACGCCAAGGTGATGAGTGCCGACCTGATGGAACGCACCATGTACTCTTTCCCCATGGCCGTGCCCCTCGGCAGCGCTCTGGCAGGCCTCTCGATCCAAGTCAGCGCTTCTTTGCGCCGACGAAGGTTTCCCTATTCGATCGTATTCGTGCTTCTCATCCTGACCGCGATGGGTCACCAGGCCTGGATCCGCTATGGATTGAACGGGGAGCCTACTTACGCTTGGCCGTCGGCTGACTATGCACTTCTGGCTACTCAACCGAAGCTATTCGAATACATTGCCAAGCTGGAAAACAAAGTCATTTTGACTGACATGCTCACCTCGGCTCCTATCACTGCCGTGTCGTCGAACTTCACCTACACAAACCGGCCATGGGTCGAGCTAAAGCAAAGCCGCATCCCGGAGGCGCTGACGATGATGCAGACGGTTGGCAACGGCGATCTCGCCCCATCGTTTTGCAGAAACGGCATTGACGTTCTCGTGTTGAATCCGAAGCCGCCCTTTGCGCGCCACCCAGCGTACATCTTCGACGATTTCTATCGCATGTACGTGCGCCCTCCATCGGAAAAGCACCTTGCTCACGTGGCCGATTTGGATGGAGCGTCGATCTACGTTTTTGGCCGTAAGCTCGCCTGTCCATGAAAACAAAAGCGTCCAGAGCCGCGACCCCGTCAGCGTTCAATTGCCACCAATATCAAAGCACATTTTCATTATTCATCTAACTTACGCCCCCAACTTTACCCACCCGGCGATTCTCGCACTCGCAGAGACGGGCAGACAATTTTTCCCAAGTACAGAATTGGCGTCTTTCATAGTAGAGGAGCCCGCTATGTGGTCGATGACGGATACGCTCCCGGGAAGCCGTCTGGAGCACCTGTTTTCCATTAAAGAAGTAATGGAGAAAAACAAATGGGAACAAACCCACCCAAGTGATCGCCTGAGAAGGGTAACTCAGACAATAACGAAGGAATCGGAGGCGATTAATCCACGGTATTTTTTTTCTTTCAATGTCACCATTCATCGGTAGTGGCAGCAACACACGGAACAAGGATCCTCCACACTTGAATCCGTTATAAAGAGGAAATTGCCATACAACATCCATCAGACCGAACTCTTCGGCAACGATCACACCAATTGCGTGCAGGGCATCATGATCGTGATGTCCGCCTTCCCAAGCAGGAAGGTAGATAGCTGACACCATTTCGAAACGATGCAACCAATTGTCTATCCATTCAATCGCCAACTCCAAGTGGTCGGGCAGACCGCCATCAGGAATGGAAAGCGTATGTCCGGCAAAAAAAATGTCTTCTTCCCGAACCCCCAGCTGAGTCAAGACGGCCAGAGACTCGCGGTTACGGCGCAGCGATGATTTCCCAGCAAAGACCCCATCAGTGAGATAAGCGCAGAACACACGCCGCCCATTACGTTGCTCATCCATGATTTTCTGGAAGACCCCAAACTCATCATCCTGGTGCGCAAATAGAAACAACGCGGCGGGTTGCACGAGAGGCATTTCACTAAGCATCTAGTAGCGCCCGGACTCAAGACTTGGAACGTACACGTTTAAGTCGATGCGACTGGGGGATTTCATCAACGAATTTTGTTTTTAGGGGGACCATGAATGCCTGTAGCTGCTCGCGGCATAGTCGCCGAATCGAATTACGGGCCGACGCTTCATCGCATCCTTCCCGGAGTACGACATTCGCACATACAATTTTTCCCAAAATCGGATTGGACTCCCCGTATACAACGGCATCAACGACCTCGGGGCAATCAAGAAGAACGGACTCGACCTCCGCAGGGTAGACCTTTTGGCCCCCTACGTTGATGATGTCGGACTGCCTACCCAAGACTCGAATCCATTCGCCATCCGTTTCAACCAAGTCCCCAGTAATCAAAAATCCGTCATCCGTAAACGGGCTATCTGCATTGATGTACCCAAGCATCGCCGCCTCTGCACGGATCTGGAGAATGCCGTCGACCACCCGGATGTTGTAACCATCGCCGCCAAGTTTCATCCACAAGGAATCGGGCGAACGTGACTTGGCCCGCAGTACGCCAAGTTCAATCATCCCGTAAGTCTGACGCAGCTCGATTCCGGGGAATACCTTCCGAAGATTTCGCAAGGTTGTCTCAGGCATCGGCTCAGCCCCGTAGGTGATTAATTTCAGCGAACTCAGGTCACGGCCGGTATACGCCTTGCTGATGAGGAGCATGTTCAGAAAGCTGGGCGTCGTTGGCAGCAGCTCAATGTCATACGCATCAATCAATTCACAAACATGCTCCGGTGTTCTACGTTCCGGCACAACGATGAGGCAGAGATTGGAGAGACAGTGCAACAAGGTGTTGAGACCACCCCAATGATCGAAAAGCAAGAAGTTCAACGTGATCATGGCAGGTCGGACCACATGAAATTTCTCAAGGAGTTTTGAAAAATCATGGACCACTGCTTTGGGTTTACCTGACGAACCCGAGGTGAACAGCACCAGCCCGGGTACCTGCCTCTCCATCACTATCTTGTAGAGATCGGGAATATGGTTTGACTGTAGCCGCTCAAGGATGGGGGCATCGCCCGACACATCAACCATGCAAGCTGGGGCCACTTCATTCAGAGAGTCTCGAAGAGAGTCGTATGCCTCGGGCGTAAGAGGAATTATGATGCAGCAGCGCTCAATAAGCGCAAGCAGCGTACTCACCGCGAGTGGAGAATAGTCACCGCGCAGAATTACCGGAGTACCTGGCTGAATGCCCTGGACTTCCAGCCACTCGATTTGCTGACGTACCGCCACTGCAAGCTGGCCATAACTCATAGACTCACCCCGAAAGACCACTGCCGTGGCTTCGGGCTTGGATGCAAATCTATCGAGCAAAAATTTTATTTGAGTCAAAGCATGTCTTTCAAAATTGAACCAATGCAGTTGCCCATGAGAGGCCAACACCAAACCCGCACAAGACAACGAGTTGCCCTTTGGCAAACGAACCTTTAGCTATAAGTTTGGCTAACACGACGGGAATGGATGCGGAAACGAGATTCCCCGTATCGGCCATGTCGATCACCATTTTGTTTGGGGGGATCTTCAAGCTGCGGGCGATGCCTTCAAGCGCAAGCTGACTGGCTTGATGAAACACAAACAGCGAAACATCGTCGAGCGACTTGTTTTGTTTGGCTAATATCTTTCGCACGGCAACCGGTACAGCATTGTTAAAAAAACTCAACACGCCCATGCCGTCCATCTGTATATGATTTGGACTGTGAATCCGTCCACTCTTGTCCGGCAGCACAAGCTCATCCGCTGCAGAAGCGCTATTGCGGGCTCCACCATTCTTGATGATGAAACGATCGGCATGTTTGCCAGAGGTTCCGAAAGTCATGTCGAGAATTGTCATGCATGGTTGCTGGGCTGAGACGACAGCCGCTGCTGCGCCATCACCAAACAAAGGGCGAATAGATCGATCAACCGGATGCACCAGACGGGAGTAAGTATCCGCTGTGATAACGAGAACTCGGTGAGCAGTTCCGCTCGCAACCAAGCTTCGTGCGATTCCAAGGGCATACATAAAACCTGAGCAGGCATGACTAATGTCAAATGCCATCACCGCAGTGGGCATGCTTAGCCGCCCATGTAAAAGGGTCGAGTTCGGTGGTAGCACATAGTCAGGCGTCTGGGTACAGAAAATCAAGGCGTCCACATCGCTGGCACTCAACTGCAATTTCCTTAAAACATCAACGGTGGCCTCATACGCGAGATCGAGCGCCGTCGTTCCCGCGACGGCGACGGGTCGCGATAGGACACCGGTACGCTCCGCCGTTTTAGTCATATCCCAATGCGGATTTTCAGCCTGAAGTTGCTCATTTGTGACAACGCTTTTTCCTAGGCTATACGCAATCGCTTCAATGCCAATGCTGGTACTACTGCTCATGGTTCTTCTTCCAGAATTCTTGCAAAGTAAATGGCTTACCGTGCCCCGGGTAGACCAGATGGTCTTCAGGCAATTCACGCAATCTATTGAGACTGTCTCTTAGTTTCGCCTTGTCGCCTCCAGGTAGATCGGTGCGGCCGGGGCCACTGGGCATCAAGGTATCACCGCTGAACAAATCATTCCCGATCAACAGGCAAACGCTACCCGCTGTGTGGCCCGGGGTATGGATGACTCTGACGGAAAACCCCGCAACAGTCAGGTCCTCTGCCTCTTTTGCGAAATCCTTGCCAAATGGTGGAATCAAAACACTGGTTTTACTTTCAAACAGTATCTTGTACAAATTAGCCTGCTTCAGCAGCTTCTCATCCTGGCCGTGAAGAAAAAACGGAATTCCGTACTTTTGCAACAGCCCAGAGACCGCACCGATATGGTCATAATGAGCGTGGGTATTGAGAACGGCAACGGGCTGCACGCCAAGTTTAGTCACAAGCTCTGAGATCGCCTCAGGATCACTTCCCGGGTCGACAATCAAGGCCTGCCGCTGAGCGTTCGCAACCACGTAGCAGTTTTGCCGCCACTTGCCATTCACAAAAGTCGTTACCTGATGAACACTCATACGCCTCCGAAATACAACGTCTGGCAACTGATGTTTCGAGCCAATGGAGAAGCAAAGAAATTAATGGCGTGCATGACTTCTTCCACCTCCAGCACTTTGGGTTTGAGCAGTGCATCCTGTTTGGCTGCCAGCGCTTTGGGGCCGAGCGAATCCAGCATACCGGAGTTGGCCACAAGCGAGAGCCCAAGCGTGTTGATGGTAATGTCAGCACTTCCGCTTTCACGGGTCAGCGTCTTCGCCATGGCTTCGACACCCGCCTTGCTCGCGTTGTAAAGCGCGCTACCCACACTACCCAAGGGCACATTGATGGATGAAAAATTCACAATGCGTCCGTAGCGCTGGCGCTGCATCAATTTCAACGTTTCACGTGATACCAAGAATGTTCCCAGCAGATTGGTGCGCAATATATCCAGGGCGTTTTCCACCCGAGTCAAAATTCCCAAGCTCGCCTGGGTGAGTCCTGCGTTGTTGATTAGAAGGTTCAGGGGTACTTTAGACGCAGCGATTGCCTTTAGCATTGAGACTACGCTCTGCTCATCCCCGACATCGACAACAAAGTGCTTGTAGCGGTCGTGATCGATAGATGATATTTGACGGGAACAGCCGTAAACCACCCGTCCTGTCTGCAAAAATCTTTCAGCCAAGGCCTTACCCAAGCCCCGACTGGTACCGGTAATAAGCACACTTCCAACTTCCATCTTTCAGACCAACAAAGCTTCAATATGACTTACAAGCGACCCCACCGTACCGAAGGGGCTTTGTTCTGCCTCGAAGGCAGACTCATCCACTACAACGACTACTTTGCCGGTCTTTTCTTCCACCAATCGCTCAACTGCGATAAGGAGCCGAACCAAAGCAAGAGAATCAACGTTGCTGCTGTCACTGAGCAGCGGGGTGTCTGGTGACTTATCAATCTGACCAGTGGCATCTTGATCGAGATTTACCTCATCGATTGCTTCGTCAACTATCTGCTTAGCTAAATTTTTCATAATAATTCCAATCACGGGTGTCTGAGGTTAAAAATAGTCAAGATCTGCAAGTGTAAAAAATATGTCTTTTTTATTCTTCAGCGATTCAAATTCATCGGCCGCATGGATAAAAATTGGGGTTGGGTGAGGAAGATGGCGATCTGGTATGTGGATGAACGGAAAGCCCTTTAGCCATTTTAATGCAGGGCTGTCAAGATTCGCCAAAGTGAATATGGCATCACAAGAACTCTCAATTGCAAGACGCGCAGCAACAAACTTGAGGGCAATAGACTCTTTTTGCGTTAAACGACGACGAAGCACCGCGTCTAGTATCACAAACACATCCAAGCCCCCAAGCGTGACCCGCTTGAATGCCAAATAACCTACGCACTCACCTTGACTCCACACCCATTCAATCGTTCCATTGAATATGGGTCCCTCAGAAAATCGCCATTTAAGAAACCGCTGGCTGCGCTCAAAATGGGCGCCAGCGTGCTGACGATACTCCTCGAATATCTCGGATATCACACCATCTGTGGGCTCCGCTGCCAATCTGACACCGCTTACGGACCCTATGACCAGCGCCGATGCACGCAGCAGTAAGCGCCACGGCGACACCAGTAACTCCGAAACCTTGATCAGTATCGGATTCGCGAAATAGGATTTCAAAAAATTAGAAACCCGAATAGGCAACCCGGTGGCGGCCAACGTGAAGGCAATCGGAAACTTGAACAATTTCCGATAAATAAGATCGCTGACATCGTTAGATGTATGGATTACGACATCAACGCCCTGCGGCGATTTTATGGCGCGAGTCATGCCTATCAATGTCGCTGCATTACGCGCCTCGGGCATTATGACGAGATCTGTGATCGTTGCTCCGCGGCAAGAAACAGCGGGCGTAAACCAGAACGTACGAGGCTGGATAAAGGAACGACCAACTAAGGTTTCTAGCTCATTCCTTAGACTAACGCTCGTAGATGGCCCGTATGGATTTTGCAGGTGCTTCCAACGTAGATGATCAGCATTGATCACTTCTGGCGACGAATAAACCGATGCACCTACAGCGATATGCTCAGAAAGCCTTTTTTGATCAAAAATATCAAATCGAATTTTATTCATTAATTTTTGCCAAGCCAACAATGCGATCAAGCATTTTTGATATTAATTCGCTCTACTCGTCATTTAAATTACCTCTGCATAATGCTATATCTACTTCTTGTAAATCGAATAAAATGCATCCTTCTCCAAAACTCTAGTTATCGGATAAAATAATACAATTCCAACGAACAGGATTAGTCGAGTCGCGACGTTGTTTGATCTATCGATTGCAAGCCTATCCCATAGGCCCGTCAAGCTTAAAGCATCAATCGCCACCGCCCCTGAGCAATTTCTTAAATTGTATTTTTTTAACAGCTTATCTAACGAACTGCTACTAAAGTAATGTACATGTGGCGTGTAAAACATAACCTGCCAAAGGCGCCGCCAAGGCCCCATCACGCCCATCATTGCCAGCATCTTTGCCAGTCTAAAAAGAACGCCACGCGCATTGGGTAAGTTTATTACAAGCACGCCTTCGTCATTTAGAAATATATTGCAATGATGCAATATTTCATTGACGTCAGGTATGTGTTCAAACACATCATTGAAAATGATCACATCAAATTTTGATGCAGGCAGTATTGCAGCCGGAAAATAACCGTTAATTACGTCAAAACCTTTATCCGAGGCAATCTTAGCCATGATTGAATTTGGTTCAATTCCCGTAACTATATGCCCGCGCTCCCCTGCTATTTTTATGAACAAGCCAGATGCGCAACCAACATCCAGAATTCTTAATGATTTTTTGGCTTGCTGAAGAACAACTTCATCCAAAATTGTATTAAAGTTTTTTATTCTTATACTATCGAGAAATGAAATAACCCCACTATCGTTTCTTTCATCGCTAAAAATATAATCATCCTGGCTGTTGATATTTTGTTCTAGAAATGCACCCCAGTAATCACATGAGTCGCAATAAAACGTCCAGCCGCAAACTCTGTTTCGCATAGCGCTGCCGCATATTGGACATTGTCTGGACACTATCTCTTTAATCATATTATTTCGCTAGCCTTTTTTCATTAATAAAAATTTACATACTTGGTCGTTATTCCAGATTTATTATTCACGGATAGTTCATAGCAAGGAGACATATACACCAACGATAATAATTGCTGCACCCGCAAATGTGGTCAACCTAAGAGTTTCGCCAAGGAAGATGGATGCAAAAATAGGTACCATGATAAATGCCAGCGCAGCAAATGGATAAGCAACTCTTAGCGGAGTAGCTTTGAGTACCAATAGCCATGAAATGGTAGCAACGGCATAGACTGCAATAGCAATTACAAAGGCGGGATTGAAAAGCAACCCAGCAAAGACACCCTTACCTTCAATATCAATTTTCCCGGATGCGTACTTGAAGAGGACTTGTCCTACGGACAGCATCAGCACAGTAAGAACGGTAAGTAGGATTTGCCGAATACTCATCTTTAATTTCCTCGACCCATGGATATTCCGCTCCGATAACTAGTATGCTTGGATCGCCGAGGCACCGAGGCGATGTCATACGCCAGAAAGGCCAGCACCAACTGCAGCCCCATCAAAACCGGCAGGGCAGAAAGCATGACCGTGCCAACTGGGGTGGTGGTGCCTTCACGCAACGCAAGCAACCAGTTCCACCCACCAAAGCCCACACCAAATGCAAGCAGCAGAACGCCCAACGGCAACTCTATCGATGCGAGTGACATATCACGTAAATAATAGTTGTAAAAAATTCGTTTAAAAAGGTTCCGACTATGTTTAACTAAAAACTCCCCGACAATTTTCGAAATTTTCAGGTTGCTTACTTCATCGCCATATTTAGAATCCATAGGTATATCAACCACCACCGCACGCAACGTATTGAGCCTGAACAACATGTCGGTTTCAAAGAAATAACGGCAACTTATCTTTTCAAACGGCAAATGCCGCGCGACGTCAGCGTGTATCGCCGTGAAACCGTTGGTCGGGTCAAATAAATCCCAATACCCCGAAGATAATTTAGTCATCAGCGACAGTACCGCATTGCCTAACAGGCGCACCTTGGGCATAGCACGAATCTCTTCGAGATCGAAGAAACGGTTGCCTTTGGTGTAATCAGCTTCGCCAGCCAAGATAGGCTCAATGAAATTTGGGATGAGGCTTGGGTTCATCTGCCCATCTCCGTCCACCTTGACGATCACCATGGCACCATCAGCAATGGCTGCACGATAGCCCGTCATCACGGCACCGCCCACACCTTGGTTGCATTCGTGATAAATGACCTGAACACGCGGATCCGAACAATGTTCCTCAACGTGCTTCCCGGAGCCATCCGGGCACGCATCATCAACGATGTAAATTCGCCACACCTCATTTCCGATTCCGGAAATCACCTCTAGGACATGTCGTGTAACTTTGTAGGAGGGGATGACGACAGCGACTCGCGACGAACGAGCCACATTTTGATTGTTTAACATCAATCATCCAGAAAAAGAAACCTGAAACACTATAGCAAGTACAAATGGCAGAGCCAACAATACACGCCTACGCAGCCCGCCAGCGGCGTGCCATGCGCCATAAACAGCAGCGGATGCGGGTATCACTAGAAGCATCACCAACGGTAGGCCATATCTCTGGATCACCAAAAAAGGGACGCTGAAGATGATCAAGTAACATACCGTTGCAGCTATCACTAGGAAAAACGGCTCTTTCCTTCGGTATGTCACAAGTCCAACCAATCCATACACTGCAATACCTGAGGCTAAAAATATCTGTAATAGTATATTAGAAGTGTCTATAAAATTCCGGCCAGTTGCACGATACCAAGCACCTATATTCTTATAGGGATAAAACCAAGCCAAATTACTTCCGATCAATAGACGGCCAACTTTCTTCACATTCCACCAGGCATAATTTAGTGGGTTTACCACAATATTGGCCTTTGCCGCACCCATCAAAAGGAGGTCACCCTGGAGACTGTTATGAGGAGCTCCATTAGTAATCAACGATGTGTCGTATGTTTTCCCTCGATACGCCGGTTCATCACCCTCAGTGTCGGATCTTGAGCCAAGCCATAATGCAGCCCCTGATCCAGTGGCAACCATAAAGCGATCAAAAAATACGTAATTCTTAGTGGCAACGATACCAACAATTAATAGTGGTAAGAGGAGCGGTAATGCGGCACGCTTTAGCAATGGAAAAGACGGTGTTCTGAGACGGAAACTATAGTATGCCTCTCGCGAACCAATAGTAGCCAATAGAAAAATAGGTAACAACATTGCAATGGACCGCGTCAGAATCGCTATCGTCAGAAGGACCGCAGAAACGAAAGCATAGATTCGATATCGATAACTCGGCAGATTCCGTGTGTCGAGTATGCAAACCAAATAGAAGATACCTGCCGTAAAAATGGACAAAAATAGGGGCTCTGTCAGCAAGGTCGCAGAATATTGAATAAGCTGTCCATGCACGGCACAAATTCCAGCAGCTAATAAACCGACTGGTTTATTGAATATTCTATTTCCAAGTTTGTAAATCAAAACGATACTAAAAACGGACAAAGCCAAATTTAGCGCGCGAATGGAGTTGACTGAATTGAAGATGGTGTACATCAGCGCGATGTATATCGGATTTGCCGGCGCAGCCACCACCGATTGTTCGGCGAAAAAGTAATCTCTCAATCCGTGAGTCATGATGTATTGCGCGATCGCAAAGTACGACCCCTCGTCGGGCCACATTCTCCCCAATTGACTTGGTTCGGAAGGCAGCATACTTTGGCGCCAATAGTCTATTCGTAGCGATGCTGCAGCTATCACAACAATGATCAACGAAGTATGTTTATTAGTCAACATAGAATTGACCTTAAAGTTATACTTTTTGGCCACCAAATTCATCAATGCAGCCACACCAATCACAAAAGAAAAGATTCCTAATATTTTAAATATTGTCACCGAAGAGTAGCCTGTTTTAGTTAATACTGAATACTCACCATTCAGCACTACATACGGATCATTCCCAGTGGAAATAAACTCGTTTTTATTGGATTCACTAACCTTAGTTTCGTTAAGGAGGGCTGGTAATATGATTTTACTCAATATATCAACATTATCCCCACCGCTTGTGAATAAGGCTGCAGATGTGATTTCTACGATCGAGCCTGAATCCCCCAAATCAAGTCTGAGACGTTTGCAGGAACTTGGTAGCGACAGGCTGAACGGCTCGCCATTCTGTTGCGCTGTTGATGTTGTCACACTGCTAGACAGCGTTTCATTGAAGCCGTTACCCGCATCGCAGAAAATCTGGATCAACTCTGGCCTGGCTGTGTGTAGAGATAGGTTAACCTGTGGATGGGTCACGATCTCCTGCTTGAAATAGAAGACAACTACTCCCGCAATCAGCGAATACCAAATGATGCGCATTAGAAAGATTGAAGAAGTACCCTTAAGGTTAAAGTGCGACATGCTCGCTCCCAACATTTCGCGGATTCAATCTCGAAGTGGGACACTCAATGGTGGCTTGATATAGAGTACAAACTTTCTTCCGGAGGATGAAAATCATCTCATCATCTTCGGAAATGAAATACTCTATTTCCAATGGTAGGCCTTGCTCATCTGCACAATACAGTAGCATCTCATGTACATCTTGGGGCTCCCAAACGTGATAATGGATACTGTAATTTTGGCTCATTAACTCACGAGCACGATTTTCAATTTCTTCGGCTGTTGCGTAGAGCCTGCCAAAATGTGGCTCTACAAACTCCGGCCATTCGCGGAAATGCTCAAAACGACTGGCGACTGGTCCATCTAAATGATCGTGAATCAAATGATCCAAACTCGTTCTTTGACGATTTTTATCGAAAGTGAAACGTTTGTCCGGTAATGCCAGAAACACTACACCGCCAGTACGCAATACTCGAAAGAAGGCTTTCAAGGTTGCGATGGGGTCTTCACAATATTCAAGAAAGTGATTGGCGATAATAAAATCTTGACTATTTTCAGCGAACGTCAATAACGTTTCCCCGTTATCCACAAAATCAACATCGACGAGATTATGTTGGCGAAGCTCCGGGTATTGCTCGTATAAACCCGGCTTATCCATCCGATCAACATACTTAACTTTTGCGTCACTCGGGACTGGCAATGGGTTATGAAGCGCCCCTACCTCTATGCCGACACCGGATAAAAATGCGGAAGCAATGGTATTCCGCCCTACCTTCGCGGTAGGTCGTTCCAGATTTATCGCATACTCTTTCAAAATATTCTCTTGCGCATTCCTAACTTTCTTTGCATCTTTAGATAGCAATGACGTTAGTAACCTAGTTCTATCTCCGACCACACTTCGATAACCGTACCTCACAAAGACCTCGTTCTGAGCTGTAGATTGAATTTTGCTACGGAGAGACGAATCGGTAATTAGTGTTTTTAGTACTTCATACCACGACTCTTCCGTGTTCTTCACTCTAAACCCATTTTCTTCGTTGCGAATCAGTGCGTAGCCAGTTATGTCGGAAGCCACGGTCGCCAAACCTAGCGCACTGTAGTCTAGAAACTTGATTGCGCTTTTGCAGTGATTAAATTCATTTTCAACCAATGGTGCAATTCCAATATCAAACGTGGGCTGGTTACAAAGCCAATTAACAAAAAGTGGATATACGCAGCCGATCGAATGCGGTATTATTATGTTTTTGTACCATGTTTCGCTGCGGTCATTTGTGATGACCCCAATCAGGTTAATTTCGACGCGTTCTCCGAACTCGTTTTTTAGTCTTTTTAATACATTTTTTACAAGCTCAAAGTCAGCATTATGTGTTTGCGTTCCCATATATAAAAGGCGCACCGGCTCGTTCCGCTGATCATTTACTTCTGCCAGTTTTGGCTTTATCCACAAGTTGTCGTCTATATAGTTTGGGACAACATGCGTACGCGGATTTATCGGACATACGTGATCCTGTAAGGCTTTAGTTGAGACCCACACTTCATCGGCCTCAAGCAACCAACGTAAAACTGCTGCCGACTTATGAGCGTAAATTGCATTTTCAGGATGATCCTCAGGTAAGGCCATTAGAAGGTCATCAAGGTCGTACACAATTCGAATGTCATTGTCCTGGCAATGAGAGACAATTTTTTCAATGTCGCCGATTGAGGTAACTGTTGTCCTCTGACAAATCAGGATATCAGCCGCGTAGTCGGTGACCTGCTCAAGAGTGACCCAACGCAAGTCAAACTTCTCTCCACGCTCTCTGCTCAATGGCAGAATCAAGCGAATATAACTACATGGGCTTGGCTGTGCAGCACCATTTTCAATCAACACAAGAGCTGTGATCTTTCCTGGTGTTGAAATGTCGATTATTCTTTTACCCTCAATACTATGTCCAACAGGCATATATCCGCGGTCATAGAATCCTTTGTCTTCTATAGCAACCGATTGGTCTAATCCTTTCTTTTCGGGAGGCGGAGGTGCCGTTCGAGTGCAAAAGTTGTTGACCCGCACCTCGCATAACTTGTCGACAAGTTGGGTAGCTGAGCTATCCCAGTCGATTAGCCATGTCCATGGACGTAATGCAACTCTCTCGGGGAATGCGCCCAGATTGGGCACAATGACTGGACGTTTGCTCTTCAGCGCCGCAGTCAATGTATAGCTGTAGGTTTCGGGACAACGTGACGAAAACAAAATTAGGTGGGGATCGAATATATTGATCTTGTCCATCAATTCAGCATCTGTGTAAGGACCAGTTTGCGAGAAGTACTCGCTGGGAACGGACGCAAACTTCGTATCTGCGTACCCAATTAATTGAAATCGAAGAGGGGCCTTATTCTTTTGCACCGCAATTAACATTTCTTCTATCAACTTGGAACCCTTATGGGGCCCAATAGCACCGAGAATTGCCACTCTCAAAGGTGACTTTTCATCGAGTGCTGGCACGTTAATATCGAGACCAGGATCGCCCAAGGCCAGTTCATGTGGAACGATTCGATAAAAGGCATGGGGAAAATATCGCTGACATCGTTGGGCGACATCATGACTCGGGCATATCACGACTGAGGCCTCATTAAACAGCCAAGCATGGCTGTTACGCCACGCTTCAATGTCACTCGCTCCTAGAGGGTGTTCAACCGAAAGACACTGATTGCATTTACTTGGTTCTGGTTCCCCACAATATTTTTCCCCAACTGGCATCAGATAAATGCGTGGGCAAATCAGCATATAGTCATGAACCGTTAAGTAAAAGGGTACCTTCAAATTTTCAACAAAATATCTGAGATCAAATGAATATCCCAGCACATGATGGATGTGTAACAACGACACCCCAAACGACCGAATTAACGGCACCAGAAAATCTAAATTAATGATCGATAAATTAATATCCAGTGCATCTTCCGGATCCGCCGAACGAATCTGTAACGCAGTCTTTCCGGCTTCCGGGAAAGGAGGGATCATGATCAGCTGTTTCGCTTTACCACGATGACGTAGGCATAATTCTTCTACATGTTTCTGGGTGCCCCCGCCATGCGCATGAAGAACATGTAGTACAACTGGAACTCCCGCCTGTCTAAATCGTGCTGCGGTAGCAGCCACTCTTAGTGGATATGCCTCGTTCCTCGCGATATGCCTTGCTACATCAGTCTCATACTTAGGGTGTCGCTGGCGTAGGATATTCATTGCCAACTCTTTTCTTGGATTGCTTTCTGCTTGAAAACTAACTTCTCCCTCATGAAAAACGAAAGTGTCTGCCGCCAATAAATGCTTCCAACCCTGCGCAGTCGCTCTCAAGCAAAAATCGTTTTCCTCCCCGTAGCCCTTGCCAAACGTTTCAACATCAAACAAACCAACCTCATTCAGACAATCTCTGCGAATGTACATACAGAAGCCGACAGCTGTCGGAATCTCAATGTTTCGTCCGATGTTGGCACTGGCAAACGCAGCATCCAGACTTTGTACACTCTCGCTCGCTGGCAGTTCCTTCATGCCATCTAACGTTGGATAATTGCAGATCGTAGCGTTATTCGAGAAGGGGGTGACACTACCAACTCTTGCATCTGAATAGGCATGTGCTTTGATTTTATCGAGCCAGTCGTTTGCAACCTCTGCATCGCTATTCAACAGTAAGACATCATTTGCATCGGACCAATTCATTCCTCGGTTCACCGTTGCGGTGAATCCCAGATTTTCAGCATTTTCAACAATGATCACCTGATGAAAGGCAGTTAAACTTCGAAGATATTCAGTTACCTCAATCTCAGGACTCGCGTCGTTAATTACAATCAAACGAAATGGCGTTATAACTGTTGAATTAAGCACACTATTAATACAACGCCTCGTTTGCTCCAGCCCTCGATATACAGGAACGATGACATCTACCGCGCCCCATGGGGGAGTAGCTCCCTGTCTTGACTTGGCAACAGTTGCTGGCAACATCAAGCCCAAGTCAACATCTCCGCCAACCAAGTTGCCATTGGCAGAGCGTGCTTTGCGCGCCAGCCAGAACTCGTACGAAGGCTCCCCATGAAAAAGAAATGGGAACCGCCGGTAGCAATAATCCCGTGCCCGAGTTTTTAGACTTTGTGTGAATGGCAACCGTTTGTAGAAAAACTTAACGATATCAATGCTGCGTTGCCTTGTGGCACTGAAAATAGCTTCAGTTGAATTTTTCTGCAGCGAAGTATCCGGTCCTGGCTGGCGACCTTCTGCTTTACCAAAGGATTTGTAGTGCTCATACGAATCCATGCCGCTGGTGGCAACGTCTGGGTTTTTCTTCAAATACCAAACGGCATCGAATTTCTTTCCTCTTCGCGTGTTCTTGTAGGTTCTGCTGCTGTTAGAAATAATAAATTTGACCGCCCTCAATGGGTAAGTCACGCTCCAGGAGGTTGAGGAAAACATTTGGCTGACGACACGGTCCCGTTCGACCACGGCTTGGCTAAGGCTGGCAATCTGCTCGTCGCGTTCGACCATGGCTTCGCTAAGGCTGGCAATCTGCTCGTCGCGTTCGACCATGGCTTCGCTAAGGCTGGCAATCTGCTCGTCGCGTCCAAGCACAGCATGATGGTATGCGCTAATCCTTTCATCTTGCTCGGATATGGTTTGATTCAGGTTGGATGCTCGCTCCTTCAATTCACCTAGCTCAAAGCGCTCCAATTGCCTTGTACCCAGCGCGGCAAAGTAATTTATCAATTTCTGCTTTTCGGGTGAACTGGGCTGCAGCCACTCCAATTTCTTATCGTCTGTAGCGTTATTCAGCTGCAACACTCCCAAGCCGTGGGAATGTACAAACTCTAGGTTATTCGGATAGCGCGCTTGCAGCTCTTCCCAGAGTCTCCACACCCCAAAGTTTCGCTCGCGGACATTGGTATCGTGAAACATGACAATAGCGCCGGGCGCAAGCTTCGGCAACCAAGTTTCAAAATCATGACGAACCGCTTCATAAGTATGCAGACCATCAATATGCAGCAACTCTATTGATTCATCAGAAAAGTATCCGATGGCATCATCGAAAGTCATTCGCAATAACCGAGAGAACTCTGCGTAGCGCTCCTGATGTTGCGCGTTAACTTTGAGGAAAATATCATCGTTATATTGCCCGGCATGTTCATCGCCATGCCATGTATCAATAGCATAACATTTGGATGAAATGCCGGCTTCGACAACTGACTGACAGAATGAAAAATAGGAATTCCCAGTATGCGTGCCGAGCTCAACAAATATCCTTGGTGAGACCTCTTGGATTACCCAGGCCGCAAAAGGCAAGTGACCAACCCAAGCGTTCGGAGATTTAAGGGAATTCGGGGTAAATGATGCTGCCGCAATTAATTTGTTTGAGATCATGTCTTCGTTTCTAAAGTCTGTAGCTTTACTGCAAGCATTGGAATGCCTATCAGACCAGATGCAACACTGCTCGATTCTGATTTAAACAGAACCGCATCGTGTATCCAGTGATGTTGTTCGTGTATTTCTTGAGTACCGTTGGCTATTGCAATGGTGATGCTGTAGTCGCCGGAAGGAAGCAGCGGCATATAAAAAATGAAGTCTGCCTGAAGCTGATTACCCGCGCTGCAATGCGTGGGTTGTTCTCTGTACGACAGAAACGTATTATCTCCAAATAAAGTCTGACCCAGACGATCTTTGACGTAGAAGCCGATGATAGGGGAATCGAGGTCCTGATATGCATGGACAATTACCCGCAGAATGACCTTTTCTCCACCCACTATCCAAGCAAGCGGATTTCCATTTTCATCGAGGAGACGAACATCTTGAATTTCCGCTCCCCCTTTGCCAAAGGATGCTGCGTCCGGGTCAAACTTAAATACCTGCAAATCATTGCGTAAATTGCTGGTGTTGATGAACTCGAGCCGCTGATCTTTGAGAGGAATTGAATCGTCTGTTTTTTTGAATGCTCTGAGCTTGGTTGTGCTACTCGCGCCCTGTTGTGCTTCGTAAAATGCTTCAAGGTAAAGCTCGCAGACTTCCTTGGGTGTGCCTTCCTGTATCGCTTGCCCCTTCTCTAGCCATATAGCATGGTTACATAAATTCTTTATGCTACCGGTGTCGTGACTGACAAACAACACTGTTCCGGTTTTCATAAAGTTGCGCAAAAAACGCATGCACTTTTGGGTGAAAAATGCATCCCCTACCGCCAGCGCTTCATCCACCACCAGTATGTCCGCATCCACATGTGCAATGACGGCAAAAGCCAAGCGCACCATCATGCCGCTGGAGTAGGTCTTTACCGGCTGCTCGATGAAGTCACCAATGTCGGCGAAGGCAACGATGTCGTTAAAGCGCTTGTCGATTTCTTCGTTACTTAAGCCGAGCACCGAGGCATTCATATGAACGTTTTCTCGTCCAGTGAATTCGGGATTGAAGCCGGAACCCAATTCCAGCAGGGCGGCGATGCGGCCATTGGTTTGAATACTGCCACTGGTGGGGTTGAGTGTGCCGCAGATCATTTGCAGCAGGGTAGATTTGCCGCTGCCATTACGCCCGATGATACCGACGGTTTCGCCTTTTTTGATTTCGAACGAAACATCTTTGAGCGCCCAGAATTCGCGGAAATATTGCTTAGGCTGCCGCCCTACCTGGCGTTGCAAGCGCGGCATTACAAACTGCTTGAGCCGGTCGCGTGGGTTGGCGTAGATCTCGTAGCGTTTGCTCAAGTTTTCTACGCGGATGGCTATATTGTCCGTGGCGGCCTTCACCCCTAATCCCTCTCCCGGAGGTAGAGGGAAGTCATTGTTTTTATTGGAGGACATCTTTTCCCATCACTTCTTTTTGTTCTGCGAGCCACAGTTGTTCTTTTTTCAGCTCGGCCCTGAGTTCGTCTTCGGACGGCAAAACCAGTTTGTATTTGCTGGCAAAAAGTTGTTCGTTTTCATGCAGGACTGAA
>JGI24143J45723_1000241_pt1 | contig 29395 bp, 28 predicted proteins | sample BarGraIncu00432A_FD_45723 | JGI IMG/M metagenome (IMG submission 45723) | reverse complement strand
TCATTTTTATGCGTAGAATTCATGGGGTCTCCTTCGGGTTAAGCCCTAGTTGATTTTTAATATTAAAATTATCTTTCAACACCTTTATCGACCGGCTTGCAAATGCTGATGGCTTTGTTTTCTTCGTGGGATCCATGTCTCCCTGGCAAATAGCGCTGTTAGGGCTGTAAATTGCCTCTTAGCCTCAGTAACTGAAAAAGCCTCTGCCCGACTTGCGACCCAGGTATCCGGCGTTCACCATTTTCACGAGGAGCGGACAGGGACGGTACTTGGAGTCCTTGAAGCCGTCGTAGAGCACGTTGGCGATGGCGAGTACGGTGTCGAGCCCGATGAAATCAGCCAGTGCCAGCGGCCCCATCGGCTGGTTGGTGCCCAGCCTCATGCCGCGATCGATATCCTCGGCACTCGCCACCCCCTCAAAGAGTGCAAAAATGGCCTCATTGAGCATCGGGATCAGCACGCGATTCACGATAAAGCCGGGGTAGTCCTGCGAGAGTGCCACTTCCTTGTCAATGCACGCCACCAGCGCTTGTGTCGTCGCAAAGGTCTCGTCGCTCGTTGCGTGCCCCCGGATAACCTCCACCAAAGTCATGACCGGAACCGGGTTCATGAAATGCATGCCGATTACCTTGTCCGGCCTCCTGGTCGCCGAAGCAATTCTGGTGATCGGCAGTGATGAGGTGTTCGTGGCAAGTATGGCTGAGGGCTGTACAAGGTCATCAAGCCGGGTAAATATCTCCAGCTTGAGCGCTTCGTTCTCGGTGACCGCCTCGATGCAGAAGTCGCTTGCGGCCAGCGCCACCATGTCGCAGGTAATAACAATGCGCCCCAGGGCCTCTTCGACCATACTCTCGGGGATCCCCCCCTTCTTCACCTGCCGCTCCAGGTTCTGCCGGATCACGGCCAGCGCCTTTTCCAACTGGGGAGCCGAGATGTCATAGAGAACTACGTGATATCCTTTCAGGGCAAAGACATGGGCGATACCGCTTCCCATTTGTCCCGCGCCAAGCACAGCTATCTCATTTACCATTGAAAACTCCTCCTTCTCCTACACCCTTTCAAAAATAGCCGCCACAGCCTCTCCGCCACCGATGCACAGAGTGGCGAGGCCGTAGCGCAGCTGCCTTTTCCTCAATTCCCGCACCAGGGTCGCCACCAGCCTGCCGCCGCTGGCGCCGATCGGATGCCCGAGGGCACAAGCGCCACCATTCACGTTGACCTTTTCCAGCGGAAGCTGCAGTTTCTTAATGGCCAGCAAAGCCACAGAGGCGAACGCTTCGTTGATCTCGAAGAGATCGATTTCCCCGGGCGCAATACCAGCCTTGGCGCAGACCCGTTCAATCGCTGCCACCGGCGCCTCTGGGAAACAATCCGGGTGCATACTCGCGGTGGCATAAGCCGCCAGCCGCGCCTTGGGAGCCAGGCGGTGCCGCTGCAGCCCGGGAGCGCTGGACAACAGACAGAGCGCGGCGCCGTCGTTGATGGTGGAGGCATTGCCGGCGGTGATGGTCCCCTCCTTGCCAAAGGCGGGGCGCAACGCGGACAACCGGGAGCTATCGCCTCGAAACGGCTCCTCATCGCGTTCGACCGTCTCGTCCCCGGCGCGTCCCTTCTTAACCACGGGAACGATCTCCTCGGCGAAGATCCCCCCTTCGGCCGCCGCCCGGGCCAGACGGTAGGAGCGCTGGGCAAAGTCATCCTGCTCCTCCCGCGAAATCTCGCAGCGGCGCGCGCTATCGTCGCCGATCTCGCCCATATGCCGGCCGGTATAGGGGTCTTGCAGCCCATCGTAGATCAGCAGGTCAAGTAGCTCGCCGTGGCCGAGACGATAACCGGCCCGAGCCTTCTTCAGGAAATACGGGGCCTGGGACATACTTTCCATCCCTCCGGCTATGACGAGCTCGGACTCCCCGAGCCGAATGCTGTCGGCGCCCAGCATGATCGCCTTCAGCCCGCTGCCGCAGACCTTGTTGATGGTGAGAGCATGAACCTGGTCGGGAATCCCCGCTCCGCGCATCGCCTGGCGAGCCGGCGCCTGACCGCAACCGCCGGATAGCACCTGGCCGATGATCACCTCGTTGATAGCTTCCGGTGAAAGGGAGCAATAGTGCAAAAGCCCGCGCATGACCGTGGCCGCAAGCTGAGCCGCGGACTGATCGGCAAGGGCTCCCGAGAAGGAACCAAACGGCGTACGTAGAGCCTCAACAACGTAGACATCTTCCATATCTGCTGCCTCCCGTAAGGGTTTTATAGCTGGTAGCAATATACGTCCGTTCACGTGCATGTCAAGCGATTTCAAAACAAGCTTCTATTCTTAAACAGCAACAGTTGGCATGGCTTAAAAGTCGATTCTGAAGTAAGGAGAAGAAGCGGTGGGCTGAAATTATCTGAGGAGCAGTTTTGGCTGGGCAGCGACCGTATCCGGGATGCATTTCTGGCCGGTAGCAGCGCTCATCCCGGCCGGGACGCAGCTAACCGGTACCGGTCCGGGAGTGCTGAACCCGGGACGGATCGTTAGATCAGATCTTTATTTCCCTCGGAGGTTTCCTCTTCGAGGGCCGTAGTTTCACCGTTGTTGATTCTGCCTTCCAGTTCCGACAACTGTTCAGTGAGCAGCTTGAAGAGCCTGTTCTTTTCCGAGATATCATGCGTAACATCGAGTTTAGCTAAGGAAGCTAGATACTTGGCGTATGCATCATCGAAAATCTTGGTCATGGTAAAATCCTCCATTGCACGGCAGCGTGGTGCGTAGGAAGATATGTGTACAGTTAAATTAGATTTTTTTCAAGTGTTATATCTAATTACAATGAGCGATAAGCATTTTTTTATTTAACGAGACGAGCGTCCTCCCTGTTCCATTAGAAAGCAGGGCACCGCTTTAGTTGGGGGTGGATAGCAGGAGACAGGGTAGAGGCGTTACGGAGTGAATGGGAACAATCAGGGAGCAGGTGTCGGAGGGTCAATTTCTTTTCCAGTCGTCAGCTAGGACAAATCGGCCATGGTTTCTACCCTGTTACGCCCGTTTTGCTTAGCCCGATACAAAGCTTCATCCGCCTGGCGAAACAAGGCATCGACGCTTTCCACCAAGCCGGAGGGATAGGTGGCCACCCCGAGACTGATCGTCACGGTCAGGTCGTCCATGGGAGCCGGAAAGGAAAACTCAAGCACCGCCTGGCGCAACCGCTCGGCAACCAGCACAGCCCCTTCGATCGCCGTTCCGGGAATAACCAACACGAACTCTTCCCCGCCATAGCGAGCGGCGCTGTCATAGGCGCGCAGTTGCCCCTGGGCCAGACTCGCGACCGCTGCCAGCACGACATCTCCGTTTTGGTGCCCGTAACTGTCATTTACCTTTTTGAAATAGTCGATATCGAGAATGATCAGGGAAAGGTATTCCGCATTGCGCCGTGCCCGGAAGAACTCGCCATCGAGAATTTCCGCCAGATAGCGTCGATTGAAAAGATTGGTGAGATGGTCGATATTAGTGAGCTTTTTCAGCAGTTCATTGGCTTTTTTCAGTTCGTCCTGCAAAGACTTGATCTTCAACTGCACCTTTACCCGCGCCACCAGTTCGCCGGCATCAAACGGTTTGGTCAGGTAATCGCTCGCCCCCTGCTCCAGCCCCTTTATTTTGGAGTTGAAATCCATCATGCCAGTCAGCATGATGATCGGCACGCCGAGCAATTCGGGGCGAGACTCGACCAGCTGCAAAAATCTGAAGCCGTCCATGCGTGGCATGTCCACGTCGCAGATGACGAGATCGGCCTTGCAATCGATCAAGGCCTTGAAACCCTCGAGACCATCCCTTGCCTCTTTATAATGATCAAAAAGCCCGACTTCCCTGAGTGTACGCACCACCTGCTCTCGGATAGCTGCCGAATCATCGATTACCAGCACACTGGTTGACATGGGGGAAAGCCCTTTTTCACCTGGCAAAGAGGACCTGCCGCAGTATTGTTGCCGGCAGGGTGCTCAACTCGTCATGTTGCGGCGTCAGTTTGGCTGCTCTGGACAAGAAACGGCGCCCCCACGCTGACGCGAGGACACACTTGCCTTATTCGGGCCAGTGTTGCACTATTTCCGGAAAGGTCTGATAAAAACGTAGATTATAAGCAGAAATGGAAAGGATGAAAATACCGCTTCCAGATTGCCCTTAAATAGTTGCCAAGTGCCGAAAGTGATTACGGCGAGGGCGAACAGGATGGTAAAGATAGCTACAGGTTTATTCATATCGGGATAGTACCCAATTGGGTTGGATCTTGTCCAGATATTTAATGAAAAGGGAAAGATGGCCCTTCTTATATTTCTCTTTTAAGGGGTATTCCAGTCCCAGCAGAAGCGCAACTCCTCGCTGGCAACGATCACCTCGCAGTAGGTTTTCTTGAAAGTGGCCAGGTTTGCTGCGCTATCGAACTCCTCCTGCACCGATGTTTCGATCTGTGCATCGGACAGGTCCAGCATCTTTTCAAAGGCCCCTTCGATGATGCCCGTCTTCCATCCTGCTTTTTTCAGTTCTTCCTTGAAAAGCGCGATGTGAATACTGTTATTGACACCATAATCTACTAACAGAAGTACATTTCTGGCCATTGTTTATCCCCCCTGAGCAACAGAACTGGCATTTCCCTGCAGAACCGACTCAGGCTCCCTGCAAGCAGCAGTAAGCGCAAGCCGAAGCACGGGGCGCGAACTGAGTAAGCACCACGCTTGAACCTACTAATACTACCACAAAAGTTCGCGTTCGGACTGGAATTCCATGGCTTTCCCCGTCACGGGATCCTGGAATTTCACCGACTTGGCCAAAAGTTGCAACGGGTTGGCGTAGTCATCGGCAGACTCTTCCTGCAGGGTGGGGTAATACCGATCGTTAAGGATGCCGAACCCGAGGCCGCCCATGTGAACCCTGAGCTGGTGCGTCTTGCCAGTCACGGGATTGAGCTGGAACCGCGCCAGGCCGTCCTTGAGCTGCACCAGGTTGATGCGCGAGCGGGCGTTCACCGTACCCGGTTTGGTTTGCATCCTGAACCAGGGCACGCCTGGAACGATCCTGTTCTCAATCAGCCACTCGTTTTCCCCCGGATCCCCGGCGACCGCAGACAGGGCTTGGTAGGACTTCTGAAGGTTACCGCGAGTGAAGAGATCGTTGTACTGAGCGCGGGTATTTATATTAGTAGAAAAAAGTACGATGCCGGCCGTTTCGCGATCGATTCTGTGCAGCGGGACAAGATCATGATTCCCCGTCGACTTTCTCAGCCGGTTCAACAGGCATTCATCGACATAGCGCCCACCGGGAGTCACAGGAAGAAAGTGAGGCTTGCAGGCAACTAGTATTTCGTCGTTTTGAAAGAGTATTTTCTCGGCGAAAGGGATTATCGGCTCCTCCTCCACCTCCCTGAAATAGAAGAGCCTTTTTTGCGGCAGGTATTCGGAGTCGACAGTTACCGGGCGACGGTCCTCTCCGAGCACCTTTCCGTCCCAAATGCGCTGTTCCCAGCAAGAGGGCGCCACCTGGGGGAACCTTTGGCACAAAAAACCGAGAATCGAGGGATAGGGCTTCTCGATGATCGGCATGGTAACGGTGGCAGGGTAAGGGGAGATTCCCACGAGGTTTCCTTTTCGGAAGGTGTCAGCCAGGCAAAGGCTGAAGTTTTGCTCTCATTGGAGGGGCGCATCAGAGCGGTAAGCAGCATACCACGTAACGGTTGCCGGGGCAAACCCGATAACCGGGGTCATGCCTATTGCCCGTGAGCCCTCTTCCTCACCGGGGAATTGCGCCCGAAAAAAAGGGGCAACCCGTCGGTTACCCCACATTTAAATGGCCGGCAGAAGGGCCGATTGCAACGATGCCCAGGTTAGATATAGACGATCTCATCCGGGATATCGGTGATCTTTTCGCCACCCGCCTGGCTGACGGCAAAGGTATTCTCGATCCCTATCACCCCCCGGCCGGGGATAACAAATTTAGGCTCGATTGCGATGGTCTGGCCCACCTGGAGCGCCACCTTGAACCCCTGTGCGATCACGGGATACTCGTCCAGTTCCAATCCCACGCCATGACCGACGAAGCGGGCGTTTTCCCCCGGCGGCCCCATGAAGTAGTCGGCCAGCCCCGCCTTCTCGGCTAGGTCGGCTGCACCCAGGAAGAGCTCCTGGCAGATGGCCCCGGGCTTCAGGTGCAGCGCCAGATAGGACTGGATAACCAGGGAGGTTTCAAAGGCATGCCTGAGTGTTTCGGAAAGCGGCCCCAGGGCGAAGACGCGCGTCATGTCAACGATATAACCGTCAAAGACCCCGGTGTAATCGATGAACACCGGTGAGCCCGCTATTATGGTGGCGAGCGACGCACCGTGGGGTGAGGCGTTGGAGAGCCCGCGCCCGGTGACCGCACCGTCGAAGAATCCGGGCACCTCCGCGCTCGCGCCGGAAAGCGCCAACCCCATGAAGAGCTCCTGGTTGAAGGCGCGCATCCGGACATATCCCTCGCCGCCGGCTTTTCTGAGCCGGTACTCGAACTCCGCCGCGAGGTCAAGCTCCCGCATCCCCGCCTTGAGAAAACTGGGTACCTGAAGAAAAACCGCAGCCGTCCTCCTGCCACTCTCCCGCATCCGCTCCAGTTCCCAGGCGGACTTGACGGAGCGCACCTCCCGGTTAACTCCGGAGATGTCAACAAACTCGCGCCCTGGAATGAGCTTCGCGTAGAGATTGTACTGCTGCACCGGGACCACATCGAATGTGAGCCCTACCCTCTTGACCTCGGCCCCGATCAGTGCCGGAAAATCCTTACCGGACGGGAAGGGGCGGATATCGGCAATAACTGCCTCAAGCCTGGCACGGGCCAGGCTCTTCCGGACCAAAAGCATCGGCTCGCCCACTGCAGGAACGTAGAGGAGTGAGTTCTGCCTGGTGCCTGCAAAGTAATAGATATCGATGGGGTAGATAATGAGTGCCGCATCTATCCCCTTGGCCAGCAATTCTCCCTGTAGCCGCGAAATGCGCTGCAGCGACTCGGCTTTTTCTAGCATGACTCCCCCCAGTTTTCCAAATAGGCGATTTCAGACAGCTCTTTGCGGGGGCGCGGCCTCGGTTCCTGATCCGGGTAGCCGAGTGGTGTTATCCCGATGATCCGGATTTCCTCCGGAATGCCGAGCGCCGCCTTGATGGTTCCCTCATCAAACATCCCCATCCAGCAGGTTCCCAGCCCCAACTCGCAAGCCGACAGGCAGAGATGCTCAAAGGCAATCGCGGTGTCGGCGATGAAGTACTCAATTCCGTTCTCCACCCCGCTCTCCGCAGGGTCGGCGCAGACCACGATGACACACGGTGCCAGCGCGATCGCCTTTTTCCCGGGGTTTTCCTCCGGGAAAGCCGCAAGCAGGCTCGCCCTCTTGACGGGATCGGTCAGCACCAGAAAGCGCCAGCACTGCTGGTTTTTCCAGGACGGCGCCAGCCTCGCAGCATTGAGCACCTGTTCTATTTTCTCCCACTCAACAGGAGTATCCTTAAATTTTCTGATACTACGACGATCGCGGATAACTTGGGAAAGGTCCATAATAGCCTCCTTATTGAAGTTTCGACTTTATTGATACACCAATAACATCGTTTTGTAAATGCCACATATCACGCTATGAAGTGTGGAATATCCAGAGCAAGGGATGGTTTTGTCCCCCCCTGTGAAATAGGGGGGAAGCCGAACGTTAGAGAGGCAGGTGGGTGGCGCCTTTGCTCCGGAAGACTAGGTAAAAGCGGTTGACAGTGCTACCCCCATGCTCTAAATTGGTTGAAATTTAACGTAAAGGGAAAGCTATGGACGAGAGGAAAGAAGGCGAGGAGATTACCCCCATTGGCGACCTGGCGATTGCCCTCGGGCTGACGACACGGACCATCCGCTACTGGGAAGAGGTTGGAATCGTAGAATCCGTGCAAAGAAGCGACGGCGCGACCCGGGGATTCACCCCCTACCACGTGCGACGCCTGAAATTTATCATGAAGCTGAAGGAGCTTGGGCTAACCATTAAGGAGATGCAGGATCTCTATGCAGCCTATGGGGAGGCGAAGCAGACTGAGCGCATGGTTCCGCGCCTGGTTGAGATCCTCGACGAGCATATCGACAAGATCGACGAGAAGATGTCCAAACTTGTCTCACTCAGAAAGGAAATAGTTTCCTACCAGCAGCAGGTTGGTGCGAAATTCGGTTCCAACCCAAGCCGCAGGTAGCCAGTGTGCCTGCCGAAAAGCGAGAGAATTTGCCGTAGGGGCGAACCTAGTGTTCGCCCTTTTTTTGTTTGCACGAGCGGCCTTCACTCGGTGCAAAAAACCGGGCGAATACAAGATTCGCCCCAACAGAAACTTCTCATTTCTTTTCCTGAAACCGGCGGCCAAACGCTCTGCCTGCCAGGAGCGCCCCTCCCGCTTGCGGGCCGGGTCCCAACCATGCTATATCTTCCAGATGGAATTCATCGCGGACCTTCACATTCACTCGCGCTTTTCTCTCGCCACCAGTCGTGATCTTACCCCGGAAAACCTTTGGAAGTGGGGACAGCTCAAAGGAATCCGGGTGGTCGGAACCGGTGACTGCACCCATCCCGGCTGGCTCAGCGAATTAGAAACAAAACTGGTGAGTTCCGAGAGCGGCCTTTTGACGCTGCGGGACCAGCCCGGCGTCGCCGTGCCGCCAAGCTGCCGCTCGGAGGTTTCGTTTTTACTTTCGGGCGAGATCAGCTGCATTTATCGCAAGGCGGGAAGAACCCGAAAGGTGCACTGCCTGGTATACCTGCCGGACTTCGCCGCGGCGCGCAGGCTCAACAGCCAACTTTCGCGCATCGGAAACCTCGCCTCCGATGGCAGGCCGATTCTGAAACTGGATGCCAAAGACTTGCTGCAGATGGTGCTGGAAGCTTCACCGAGCGCCCTCCTGATCCCCGCCCACGCCTGGACCCCGCACTTCTCCGTCTTCGGCGCAGTCTCGGGGTTCGACTCCCTTTCGGAGTGTTTCGACGAACTCACCCCGCATATCTACGCCCTGGAGACGGGACTCTCCTCGGATCCGGCCATGAACTGGCGTCTGTCAGCTCTGGACGGCATCACGCTGGTCTCCAACTCCGACGCGCACTCCCCGGCTAAGCTTGGACGTGAGGCGACCGTGTTCGACACGGAGTTCTCCTACCAAGGGATTTTTTCCGGGATAACCAACGGCCGGGGGGTGGTCTCCACCATCGAATTTTTCCCGGAGCAGGGGAAGTACCATGCGGACGGCCACCGAAATTGCGGCGTGCGGCTCACCCCAAAGGAGACCATCGATTGCGGCTACCGCTGCCCGGTTTGCGGAGGAAAGCTGACGGTCGGAGTGCTGCACCGGGTGGAACTCCTCGCGGACCGGCCGGCGGGCGCGCGACCGGAAGTCGCGCCCACCTTTCGCTGCGTGATTCCGTTATTGGACCTGATCGGGGGGGTGCTGCAGGTCGGTACCGCCTCCAAACGGGCTCAAGATCTCTACTTCAAGCTGTTGCAGATGCTCGGGAACGAATTTTACATCCTGCTGAAAGCTCCACTTGAGGAAATCAGCGTGGCCTCGTCGGTACTGCTTGCCCGGGCTATCGGAGAGATGCGGTTAGGTGAGGTAGACATCGACCCTGGTTACGACGGCAAGTTCGGTGTCGTCAGCGTGATACAGCGCTGAGCAAGATCCTCTTTCATCACGTAGAGGCGCATTGCATGCGTCTCCTTCACCCGATCGAACCTGGATTCAACGTGAAGGCGACAGCCCTGAGACGTAGGCAATCGCTACCTTAGGCACCTTCAACCCGATGGCCGCAGCGCTGAGACGCATGCAATGCGTCTCTACCTTGGGCACCGACTCACTCCGCGGCATCTCCCTCCCCCCCCGGAGGGGCTCTTTAATCCTTTCACTCCTCTCCTATCTTATTCGCCTCCGCTCAGCGAACGTCTGCTCCCTGAGCGGAGTTGAAGGGCAACATAGCCAACCCTGAAATACCAAGAACCCATCCGAAGTCATAAGCTGTGCTTGGTATCGGTGACCTGGCTTACAGGCGCCTCCGCGTTGACTTTGGACCCAGTCATGGCAAAATAGAAACATTAAATAACACTAACTATTATAAGGAGTTCGCTATGGGAAAGAAAGGAATGACGGCAGTTTTCGCGGCCCTGCTGGCGCCTGGTATCGTTCTACTTGCATCTCAAGCCTGGACAGCGCAAAAAGCACCCTATGATGCAGTGCTGGAGGCCCAAACTCAAAGAGAAGTGCCGATTACACGCCCGGAACAGCGCAAGAACGAGCATGACGGGTGGAAGATCTACAGCGCAACCGAGGCAGAACCTTCCTCCCCTGTTTTTGCCAAGCAGCCGGATCAAGGAAAGATTCTCGGCTTTGACTTCTACCGTGATCCGCTCGACGCCAAAAAGCCGATGACGACCTTTGAGGAGGTTTACAACGCAGATGTCGCAGGGAAGAAACAGGTCATGGACCAGCAGCGTCAGCTCCTGGAGCTGCGCTACAATCTGAAACCGAATCTTTCGCCGGATGTGAAGATGACCCGGGGAAAACCGATTGCCATGGGGCCGACCGCCAGGCTCGCGACTGGAACCAGCTGGGAGCAACTGGAAACCATGAACGCGCAGGATATGCGCAGCAAGAATCTCTTCCCCTACCCTCCGCTACCTCATCCCAAACAGGTCGCCGGCGGACAGCTTTTCCCCAAGATGCAGATCGACATGTTTCCGCGCCTGCAACGCTTCGACGTGGACTTCGACATCCCCGAGCCCTTTTTGCCTGAATTCCCCCCCGCCATCTTCCTGCAAAACCGGCCGGAACTCGGGGACGTTTCCCGAGGTGAGGTGGTGTCGATCAGCAACTACTACCGCCTTTTCAAGGACCTGCTGACTCCGGTTCAGCTCGACGGCCTGCGCATGCTGGTGACCCCCTTCCCCCAGGAGGAGTTCAACGCCACGGACGACCGGAAATCGGCCGAGCCCAGCCTCGGGGTTACCTGCCTCGATTGCCATGTGAACGGGCACACCACCGGCCAGTTCCATCTCAATCCCGACACCCGACCCCAGGAACGCCGGTTCCGACTCGACACGGTCAGTCTCAGGGGGCTCTACAACCAGCAACTCCACGGCTCCAAGCGAAGCCTCCGCTCAGTGGAGGATTTCAGCGAGTTTGAGCAGCGCACCGCCTACTTTAACGGCGACGAGATCCACGCGGCGAAGAAAGGTATGAACGTGATAAGCCGTCTCCAGGTCTCCAACATGGCCCAGATGCAGAACATGTTCGATGTTCCCCCCGCTCCCAAGCTCGATGCGGTCGGATACCTGGTCCCCGCCAAGGCCACTCAGGCCGAAATGGCCGGGCAGCGGATTTTCTTCGGCAAAGGAAAATGCGGCAGTTGCCATCAGCCTCCCTTCTACATGGATCAGCAGATGCACGACCTGCAGTTGGAGCGCTTTACCAGGGAGCCTGGGGACGGGCCGATCAAGACCTTCACCCTGCGCGGAATCAAGGAAAGCCCTCCGTATCTGCATGACGGCCGCTGCTTCACTCTGGAGGACACAGTAGAAATTTTCAATATCGTGCTGGCTCTGAGACTGAATACGGAAGAGAAGAGGAATCTGACCGCCTTCTTGCGAGTCCTGTAAGGCGGCTTAAAGAAAAAGACGTGGATCGGGTAGGAGGCGGGGTCACCCCCGCCGTCCTCCCACACTGCCGGGCGCACACGCAAAAAGGCCACATCCGAGGATGTGGCCTTTTTGCGAACTCAAGTTTTAGAGTGAATTACTTTGCAGCCGGAGCCGCAGGAGCTGCCTCTTTCGCCTGCGGATCCTTCAGCAGTTCGTCCAACTTCTTGGTATCAGCACCGACCACCTGCTCGCCGTTGATGAAAAAGGTCGGGGTTCCCTGGATGCCAACTTTTTTGGACAGTGCGAGGTGCTCCTGTGCCAATGCTTTGATGGCATCGGTAACGGGTTTTGCCGACGCGGGGATCTCCTGACCGAGCATCATGGAGTCGAACGCCTGCGCCTTGTTATCAGCGCCGAGGATGTAATGAATTTTGGTGATTGCTGCCGGGTGCGCGAGCGCCGCAAAATAGACGTACTGCGTCACATCGCTTCTCTTGGAGAAGTACTCAAACGCTTTCCTGCAGTAAGGGCAGTCGGGATCGGTGAACTCAATGACGATCTTCTTCCCGTCGCCGACCTTCACCGCCTTGTCGAGGGGGAGCGACTTCACCAGCTTGGAGGCCAGGGCACCCCTGCGCTCAGCGGTCCGGCTCTTCAGATCTTTGCCGATCATCTCGCCGGTTATGATGAGGTCCTTCTCCGGATAGTAGTAAAAGATGTTCTGCCCCGACACTACCTCGTACAGCCCGGGAATCTCTGAGGGAGCTATGGAGTCGAAGGGAACCTGCGGAAAAGCGGCGCGCAATGCAGCCTCCGGCTTGACAGCGTCAGAAGCAGCGGATGACACTCCGGCAACGCCGAGCGACATGGCTAATAGCAACAGACTTGCAACAAAACCCCTTTTAAAAGACATACACGCCTCCATTAAAAATATATCCAGTCCTCTGAACCGGTAGAAAACGACTCTAGCACAAATTTTTAAAAAATTCGAACAGAGTTAAGGGCGGAAAGGTAATAAGTGTGTGTCACTGTCACCTGGGAGAAACAAACCCCCTTCCCCTGCCAGGGAAATCAAAGAACGAAGTCCCGCTCAGCCAAGCAGCGCCAAGGCGGTTGCCGCGGCACCCAGCACCCCGGCATCGTCACCCAGTTCGCCCTTGAGCAACTGGACCCGGCCCCCCGGGATGGCGAAGGCGCGCTCGCGGATTTCCCGGCGCAGCACCGGGGCCAACAGGTCGAAACTTTCGGCCACCCCGCCGCCCAGGATGATCGCCTCAAGATTCAGCAAATTCACCACCCCGGCAGCTGCAATGCCGAGGTAGGCCCCGGCCTGCTCGAAGATCGCGCACGCCTTCGCGTCCCCCTCGCGGGCAAGCGCCGCTACCCGGGCAGCATCAAGCCTGCCGGACCCCGCAGCGACTCCGAGGCTGGCAGCCAGGGAAGCGATCGCCGAAGCGGAGGCGTACTGTTCCAGACACCCCCGGTTGCCGCAGCCGCAGCGGCGGCCGTTCGGCTCGACAGTCAGATGACCGAATTCGCCGGCAACACCATCGATACCGCTCCAGAGCCTGCCGTCCAGGATCAGTCCGGCGCCGACCCCGGTCCCGAGCGTCACCATGAGTGAAGACGCGAAGGGCCGCCCCGCTCCGAAACGCTGTTCTCCGACGGCACTAGCGTTGGCGTCGTTGAGAGCAACCGCCGGTAGTCCGGTGCCGGCGCTGACGAGCTGCGCCAGGTTGAGCCCTTCCAGGGCCACCAGGTTCACGCTGGAGCGCAGCACGCCGTCGTTGGAAAAGAGCCCCGGCACCCCGAGTCCCACGGCGCCCACCCGCTTCCCCTGCGCCTCAGCATCCGCCTTCAGCCGGGTCAGCAGACTGAACAGTCGCTCCAGAAAAGTGTCGCGCCCGGAAGCGATATCCGTCGCCAGACTCTCCCTGCCCAGCACGGCTCCGTCCTGATTCACCAAGGCGCAGCGCAGGTTGGTCCCCCCCACATCGACACCGAGACATACGCTCTCCTGCAAGGCGCTCTGCATCAGTCCCCCTTCGCGGCTGCGGCGAATAGCGGCAGCAGCCGGTCATAGCTTTCCAGAAGTGCCTCGGGGACCACGCGGACATCGGCGAGCACGCTCATGAAATTATTATCTCCACTCCAGCGCGGGACGACATGGAGGTGGAGATGGTCCTCCACCCCGGCGCCGGCCGCCTTGCCAAGGTTGATTCCGATGTTGTAACCGTCGGGCGCGCAGCTGCGGGAAAGGAGGTCCCGGCAAAGAGCGACGGTCCTGAAGAGTTCCAGCATCTCGGCGTCGGAAAGCTCCGAAAGAATCGCCGTGTGCCGCCTGGGGGCGACCATCAGGTGACCGTTCACATAAGGGTAGCGATTCAGCATCACCAGCGTCAAGGGGCCGGTCATCAGGACCAACCTCTCCCGGTCGCTCCCCTCGTGGCAAAAGATGCAGCCGTCAGGCTTTTCCTGCACGAGGTACTCCATCCTCCATGGTGCCCAAAGCTTCTCCATATGCTTTCCTCTCCCCTGTGAACCAGAGCTCAAACCGCCTTGAAGCTAGCGAGAGCGAATTATCGACCAAAACCGATCGTTTTACAACTGCGGGAAACGGATAATTTTAAAACACTTGTTCTATTCCGGCGAAAAGCCTTGACACAGCGTATACGATAGGTTTATTAATCCGTTGACGCTCATCCTTGAACCCGCCTCTTCTCGTGCTATAATTTGCCGATCTGAAAACTTGTCACTATTTTAACGTATTTTCTCATTACCGTCAGCTTCAGACAGTCCTTTCTGCTCTGCTGCTTGCAGGAGAGCGTCCAGATTAGTATCAATAATTCCAGGAGGTATCAATGACGAAGAAAATGGACGCACTGGAGTACCACTCATCCGGCCGCAAAGGGAAGATCGAGGTGATCTCCTCGAAACCGTGCCTTACATCGCGCGACCTTTCCCTTGCCTACACACCGGGTGTCGCCGAGCCCTGCCTTGAGATAGAGAAAAACCCTGAGGACGCTTATAAGTACACGGCCAAGGGTAACCTGGTCGCCGTGGTATCCAACGGCACAGCGGTGCTCGGTCTTGGCAACATAGGCGCCATGGCGGGCAAGCCTGTCATGGAAGGCAAGGGAGTGCTTTTCAAGCGCTTCGCGGACGTCGACGTCTTTGACCTCGAGGTCAATTCAGAGAACCCGGACGACATCATCAAGGTGGTTCAGCTGCTGGAGCCGACCTTCGGTGGCATCAACCTTGAAGACATCAAGGCGCCGGAGTGCTTCTACATCGAAGAGGAGTTGAAGAAGACCATGAACATCCCGGTCTTCCACGACGACCAGCACGGCACGGCGATCATCTCATCGGCAGCCCTCATCAACGCCCTGATGCTGGTGGATAAGAAAATCGAGAACATAACGATCGTGGTAAACGGAGCCGGCGCCGCCGGTGTCGCCTGCGCCAACCTCGCCATCTCCCTGGGCGCCCGGCAGGAAAACGTCTACATGTGCGACACCAAGGGGGTCATCTTCAAGGGGCGCAGCGAGGGGATGAATCCCTACAAGGAGCGCCTCGCCGTCTACACGGAAAAGCGCACCCTCGAAGAGGCGATGCAGGGAGCCGACGTATTCATCGGCGTCTCGGCCAAGGGTGCCGTCACCCAGCAGATGGTGCGCGAAATGGCGAAGGACCCGATCATCATGGCGATGGCCAATCCGGATCCCGAGATCACCCCCGAAGAGGCGCTCGCCGTGCGCTCCGACGTCATCATGGCGACCGGCAGGTCCGACTACCCGAACCAGGTCAACAACGTGCTCGGCTTCCCCTTCATCTTCCGGGGTGCGCTCGACGTGCGTGCCAGCACCATCAACGAGGAGATGAAAAAGGCTGCAGTTTTCGCCCTGGCCGAACTAGCCCGCGAAGACTGCCCGGACTCGGTCTGCCGCGCCTACGGTAACCAGAAGTTCTCCTTCGGCCGCAACTACATCATCCCGAAGCCCTTCGACCCGAGGGCACTGCTGCGGGTGGCGCCCGCCGTCGCCAAGGCGGCCATGGATTCCGGCGTGGCGCGTATGCCGCTCGAGGACATGGGCAAGTACATCGAGTGCCTGGAAGCGCTGCAGGGTAAGGCAAAGGAGACCATGCGCCTCATCATCAACAAGGCGAAATGCGATCCCAAGAAGATCGTCTTTCCAGAAGGGGACAACGAGAAGATCCTGAAGGCGGCCTATACCCTCATCGAGGAAGAAATTGCCCAGCCGATCCTGATCGGCAATCGGAAGAAAGTTCTGGAAAAGATCGCCGAACTCGGTCTGGACCTGAACGTGACCATCATCGACCCGGAGGATTCGGAGCTGACCGAGGGTTACGCCCAGGAACTATACCGTTTGCGCCAACGCAAGGGCGTCACCCTCTCCGAAGCGCGCCGCATCGTGCGCCGCAAATCGAGGAACCATTTCGGTTCCATGATGGTGCACATGGGGGACGCCGACACGCTCCTCTCCGGCATCGACTCCCACTACCCGGACACCATCAGGCCGGCGCTAGAGGTCATCGGCAGGCAGCCGCAGCTGACCGGCGTCCACGGCATGTACATGATGATCTTCAAGAAAGGAATCGTCTTTCTCGCCGACACCACCGTGGAGATCGAACCGACCGCCGAGGAGCTTGCTGAAACGGCAATCCTCGCGGCCGAAAAGGTGCGGCTTCTGGATATCGAGCCCCGCATCGCCATGCTCTCCTTCGCCAACTTTGGTTCGGTGAATCATCCGCTGGCTAATAAGGTGAGAAAAGCAGTCGAACTGGTAAAGCTGAAGGCCCCCGAGCTTGAGATCGATGGCGAGATGCAGGCCGATACCGCCGTCACCCCCGAACTCTTGGCTAACTACCCGTTCTCGACCCTGAGCGGGCCGGCGAACATCCTGATCTTCCCCGACCTCAACTCCGGGAACATCTGCTACAAGCTGTTGCACCGCCTGGGCGGGGCCGAGGCGATCGGGCCGATCCTGATGGGGATGAAGAAGCCCGTCCATGTGTTGCAGCGTGGCGACGACGTCTCCAACATCGTTAACATGGCGGCCATCGCCGTGGTGGATGCGCAGAACGTTTAGATTCTCAGTTTGTGGAGTTGGTATAAACTGGATTTAGACCAGCAGAATTGCGACAGGCAAAATATTGAAGGGACCCGAAACCGGGTCCCTTTTTCTGTCAAAAGAGAGTTTCTTGACACCTGGATCCCCTCGCCCTCCGGTAGAGGAGCAGGGGTGAGGAAAAGATGCCGCGGAGTGAGCCGGTGACCAAGGTAGAGACGCATTGCATGCGTCTCAGCGCTGCCGCCCCCTGGTAGAACTAGTTGCAACCAGATGAAGGAGACGCATGCAATGCGTCTCTACGGGAAGACAAAGGAGGTGAAAAGTAGAGGCAAACCCCGCTCCCGTCAAGGGAGGAGGAACATAGTGACACCGTGTGCCGAACAGACTGTTCCCCCCGCAGTAACCCTTTTGGTTGCCATTTCCACCGTTTATTTGTTATACATGAAACTGTTAGAATGTGAATGGCAGCACTGATTGCCGAAGGCGGATTTTGATGGAAGATGCATTGCGGCCGCTGGCAGCGGTTCAACAACTAAAGTCCAGTAAATATCTGGTGCTTGGCATAACTGGTTCGATCATTTTGCACTTGGTCTGCGCCTTTGTCCTGCTCGGCCAGCCAGCAGATGCGCCGGCGCCCCCCCCTTCAGTTACCTACATCGACCTCAGCGCACTAAAACGGCCGGCACCTATGGTCGCCCCTACCCAGGAAACTACGCCACCAAAAGTGCAGGAACCGCAACCGGTACCGATCCCCGCGAGCGCGCCACGGGCTCAGCAGCCAGAGGCCGCGCCGATCCAGCCTGCAGCAGTCCCGGAAATCAAGGTGGAAGAACCACGGTCCCACACCATAATGGGTTTGGGGCTCACTAAGGGGTACTTCAAAAGTCTGGGAGAAGGCGAGACGCTACGCGAGGGTATAAAGGGATACTACCTGGAGATGCTGCAGGTAATCAACGAAAAGTGGTGGATAGACCAACAAATAGACAAACGCAATCTTGCTCCGGTCATAGTTAGCATCACTGTGGCTCGAAATGGCGAGATACTAGACGCCTATATCATGAGGGGGTCAGGAAACCCGCGTTATGACAGAGCGGTGCTGGCCTCGCTCACTGCAGCAAGTCCGCTTCCCCCGCTTCCCGCCGATTATGATCACGAAACCTTCCAGGCACCCATTCGCCTGGTCCCGCCGCTCAACCTCATGGCCTGGTAGGCCTAATATTCCTCTTCATCCTCCCATTCCAGTTCAATGATATCCAACGGTTCTTCGCCGACCAGAGAAGCAAGCCTGCGCTCCACGTCGTGAAAAGATGGATTGGCCTGATGCACCTCATGAAAGAGGTTGATCGCCTCATCCAAGTCTCCCGTTGTTTCAAGGAGCACCGCCAACTCGTAGCTTAGACTGGTGCGTTCCACAGCTGAAAGCAACTCAAGAGAGAGTCCCCGCTGCAGCAAATCCTTGGCCTTGTCGGGTTCACCCTTGTCGCGAAAGCAAATAGCCTGCAGGGTCAGACAGTCTAAACGGCGGCGATTATTTCCCGCCGCAACGGAAAATTCCTTGATAGCATCGCCATAAAGTCCCATCTCTTTGTAGGCGATTCCCAAGTCGTAGTGAGACTCAAGTTCATCCATATCCAGCGCCGTTTCGACACTGTTTTCCGACTCGGGAAAAATCTTCAGCCAACCGCGCGAATGCCGAGCCTGAGACTGCAACAGTTCTGTCGCTTCTGCGGCCTTTGCTACTTCAGCCGCCAGAGCTATTTCAGCAGCTTTAGCTGTCTCTGCTATTTCGGCAGCCTCTATCTCGGCAGCCTTAGCTATTTCGGCAGCCTCTATCTCAGCAGCCTTGGCTATCTCAGCAGCCTTGGCTATCTCAGCAGCCTTGGCTATCTCGGCAGCCTTGGCTATCTCGGCAGCCTTGGCTATCTCGGCAGCCTTGGCTATCTCGGCAGCCTTGGCTATCTCAGCAGCCGTAGCTATCTCAGCAGCCTTAGCTATCTCAGTGGCCTTAGCTATCTCAGTGGCCTTAGCTATCTCAGCGACCTTAGCTATCTCAGTGGCCTTAGCTATCTCAGCCACATCTTCGCCAAATTCGTCTTCTAAGGAAATATCTATTTCTTCAGGCCAGTCAAGTTCAAGAGGCCCGGCATCCTCAAGTGCTAAGTCAGTCGAGCCGTCACTGGTTCCGATTAAGGTAGGGAATTCACCAAAAGGCAAGGTCTCGGATTCTGAGGATAAAATCTCGTAGCGGCCAGGCTCAGGCGAACTCGAGGAGAAGGGATCAGCGTCATCGAAGTCGAGAGACAGTGAGAAATCAAGGGATAGATCCATGTCAGGAACTGACGGTACCAAAGTATCATTCAGATCGCCAATCGGGTCATCGTCCAGATCAAGCTCAATTTCCTCTTCCCAGGAGTCAGTCGGACCAGTTGCTTGGGGTACTTGAACTGCAGGTGAGGTGCCTTGAGTATAGGAGGTCTGCGGGAGGTCAAATGCGCTCGGCGCTTCAATAGGGGCGAAAGCACTTACCGCACTCGGTGCGTCGCTAGGAGAAATAGTGCCAACGGCGCGGGGCGCTTCCGAGGGAGCGCTGACTGCACTAGTAGGGGCTTGGGGCTCACTTTCCTCGGGAACGGGAGCGCTCACCGTGAGGAGCTGCACTGAGGCCAAGGCTCCGTTCTGAGCACCGATCTTCAGTGAGATAGCGCTGGTTGCATCCGTGTCCTGGCGCTCGGGGAACAACTCGCGCATCCGGTTAGTAAGCATCAGCAAGGCGGCACTATCTCCGCCATCATGCAAGGTGGCCAGAAGAGCGGCAAACACTTCGTAAGAGTGATCCTTGGCACCCGTGGCAAAAAGTAGCTCTGCGTATTTCAACCTAGTGGCAGTCGCCACGCCATCAATGGCTAACATCAGTTCCAGGACCTTAAGCGCTTCCTTCTGGTCCCCTTCCTTTTCGAAAAGCGCCAACACCTGCCCATACTCTGCCAGTGCATTACCGGTCAGCCCCTGCTGGTTATTCAGCGAAGCCAGGGTCAGAGCAATTGCCGTGTCCTGAGGCACCAGGCGCTGGATCTGCTTATATACTGCGATCGCTTTCAGTAAATAGGAGTTTTCGGCATAGTGCTTACCGATATCCTCATACTGCACGATCGCCTCGTCCTTTCTATTATCCCGTACCAACAGCTCGGCAAGTCTCTGCCTATGCCTGATCTCCTTGGGGTCCAAGACCACAACCTGCTGGTAGTCCTTGATCGCCTTGTCGAGCTGGCCCTTCAGTACGAAGCGCTGGGCACTTTCCAGTATTTTGTCTTTTTTTGACGCCAATGACCGCCTCATATCACGCAGAAATATCCAGAGCTAAAATTAAAGCAAAGCGTCGCTACTGTCAAGACTGATGCTGATCCAAAACGCGAATGATTTCCTTAAGGCTCAGCAGTTCCTGATCAAGCAGACGACGGTCGCCATATAACGCAGCGCCATAAATCGCGACGAACTCCCGAACCTTCGGGTTATCGATCCTCTCGGCCAGTTCAAAGAGGCCACAGTTTTCCTGAAAAGCATCGGGAAAGCGATTACTTGCCACCCGGAGAAAGCGCTTCAGCACCCGCTCTTCCCGGGTCCCGGGACGCCTGAGGAGCAGGACCACCAGCCCGGCGAGCGGAAGCAGCCACAGTGAAAAGGCCATAATACGCTTCGCCGACTCCAGTGGGAAACGGAACTCGCGCGCCTTGCTCCCTGCCGTCCTAAGGAGCGCTATCTGTTTTCCCAGGTCATAGGTAATGACCGCCTTGTCCCAGTAAAAACTGGCGGCGTCGAGGTACATGCGCAATGTCTTGCCGAGCCCTTCACGACGGGGGAATCCAACCGACCAGGAAGTCGGGTCTACCGTCACCCATCCCCGCCCCTCGATAAAAGCCTCGACCCAGACGTGGGCCAGGTCCTCGGTCACCAGGTAATATCCGCCCATCTCGTTGTAGCTCCCGCCGCGGTACCCACCCACCAGCCGCGCGGGCACGCCGGCCAGGCGGAGCAGGGTCGCATAAGACGAGGCGAAGAACTCGCAGTTCCCCTTTTTCGTGACAAAGAGAAAGTCGTCCAGCGGGTCAGCACCGACCGGCAGGCCGCTCGTCGCGTAGGAAAGCCCCTGGGCACGGAAAAAGCGCTCCAGGGAGCGCATTTTCTCCCCGGCAGGCAGGCCCGGACCTGCCAGTTCCCGCGCCTTGGCACGCATTCTTTGCGAGACGGTCAGCGGAAGCGTCAGATAAAAGTCCCGCTCGATCCCGCCTTTTACCCGGATGGTATCGGCGAGGGTCGAGAGTGCATCGTACTTGATCCGTTTTTCCAGCGAGCGCGGGGCCTTGAAGACCGCATCCCGCGACTCCTCGTGGCGCACCCCGGTGATCTGGTGCGGGATATTGAGAGCCATCAGATAGGGAGAACTGGACGGTTCAGGATAGATTTCCTGCGGCACACTCTCCCCACGACCGGTCCCGATGTCGGTCTCCTTGGGCTCCGGCAGCCTGACCCAGACGTTATCCCTGAACCCGTTCAGCACAATGCCGCGCCAGTAAAGGCTCGATTCCGGGACATTGCGGCTGATGGCGCGGAAGACGACCTTCTTTACCTCGGCGACACTGGAGGAGCCACCGGGACTGACCGTCTCACTGAATCCGGAACTCGTCGGGCCGCCACGGTTCAGGAAATCCCAGAGCGGAGTCTGGGTCCGCGGCAGAAACACGAAGAGAAAAAGCAGGATCGGAAGCGCGGCGACCGGCATAAGCGCGGCTACCGTCAGCACTTTCTTCAGCTCGACCCTGGTAAGGGCGATCTCTGAATCATGGGCGTGGAAGGCAAGTATCACCAGTGAAACGGCAAGCAGCAACAGCAGAAGCAGCAGATAGACCAGGAAGAGCGCGGTAAGGTTGTAGAGTGAAGAAGCCGCCAGACAGAAAAGGGAGAGGGCAAAGACCTGCAGATAGTTCCGGCCGCTTTTCTCACCGAGCATCCTGATGGCGAGAAAGATCACCAGCAGGTCGGCTGTCACCAGAAGCATGTTCTCCTGACTGAAACCGGACGCGAAATAGAGAAAAAGCACTAAGGAGAGCGGAGTGAGGACGCGACCGGGCAAAAAGCGCCCTTTCCCCTGCTGATACAGACCAAAGGCGAGCGCCGCCGGAAAGAACCAGCGGGCAAAGGGGTCGAGATAGGGCTGGAGCGGAAGATACCCGATCAAGGCGACACAGACGGAAAGGACGCTCAGTACCGACTTAATCCTGACCATAAACGGCAAGCTCCCCGAGCAGTTTCAGCCTGTGCAGCCTGGTAGCGGCTGGTGCCACGGTCCGCTGGGCCAGTTTGAGTCCGACCGGGCGCCCGCCCCGAACCAGGCGGTTCACCAAAAAGGTGCAATAGGAAAGCCGCTCCTCGAGGTTGGCGCCGGGGATGCTATCGAACTCCAGAAGGACCGGATCGATGGCGGTTGACGACATCTGTTTTACCTTGAAGTCCTCGTGCTTGGCGGAAAGGCGCCAGTGGATCATCTTGAGCGACTCCCCGCCCCGGTAATCGGAAATCTTCGCCAGTTCGCCGTCGTAGCCCGGCGCCGGATAGCTTTTAGCGGCGCCGGCATCCGGTTTGCCCGCAGCCAGCGGCAGCGTTGCCGGGCGCGGAGCGGGAAAGACCGTGAAGCTTCCGGGGACCGGCACCCTGATGTAGCGCACGAAGAAGTTGACCGGAAAAGGAGAGCTGATGAGAGCTACCGGAATGCCATGGGTCCCGCGACAGGGAAAGGCAAAAAGGAGCGAGCCGGTCTCGGGCTTACCGGGATCCAGCAGCAGGAAAGAGGTGGCGCACCCCGAGACGGTGGCGGTAATGAGAAAGGATGGTAGGAAGCGCTTGCCGTTTTCCACCCGGATGGAGATCAGGGTCTGCACCCCGGCATAGACCTCGTCGGGAAGGCGCACCGAGACCGAGAGCCCGCGGATGTTCATCCAGCCGAGCAGTCCCGAAACCGCCATGAACCCGAGCATTGCGGAGACCACCAGGAACAGGAGGTTATTGCCCGTGTTGACCGCCGCGACTCCCAAAAGGAGCGTCGCGGTCACGTACAAGCCCCCCCCTTTGGTGAGCTTTATATGAGAGGGAGCGGAATCTCTTTGAGAAGTGCGTTTAATATCTGCTCCTTATCGACCCCTTCCTGCTCGGGCCGGAAGATCAACCGGTGCGCACAAACGACAGGCGCCACCTCCCGCACGTCTTCGGGAACCACGAATGCCCGCCCCGCGAGATAGGCCGCGGCCCTGGCGGCGTCGACCAGCCCGATGCCGCCGCGAGTCGAGATACCGGTAAGTATCAGCGGGTGGTTGCGAGTGGCTGCAATGATGGCGTAGACATAGTCCGTCACCTTCTCCCCGAGGTAGACCGAGCGCCGCACCGCCGAGATCGCGGCCAACAGGTCGTCGTGAGTCACCATCGCCGGAATGTGCAGGATCTCGTCCCGGATCGAGCCGTGCATCAGTATCCCCTTTTCGATCTCCTCCGGTGGATAGCCAATGCCCGTTTTCATGATGAAGCGGTCCATCTGTGACTCGGGAAGCGGAAAGGTGCCAACCTGCTCCGCCGGATTCTGGGTGGCGAGCACCAGGAACGGGTCGGGAAGCTGGTAAGTCACCCCCTCGACCGTAACCCGGCGCTCCTCCATCGCCTCCAAAAGGGCGCTTTGCGTCTTCGGCATGGCGCGGTTGATCTCGTCGATCAGGACGATGTTGTTGAAGATCGGCCCCTTAATGAAGGTGAAGCGCCCCTCGCTCCGGTCGAAGATGGAGAGACCCGTGATGTCCGAGGGGAGCAGGTCGCTGGTGCACTGCACCCGCCCGAAGGAGAGCCCGAGCGAACTCGCAAAAGCGAGCGCCATGGTGGTCTTCCCAAGGCCCGGGATGTCCTCCAGCAAGATATGTCCGCCAGTCAGAAGCGCCATGAGGCAGAGCCGTAGCGCCCTCCCCTTCCCCTTCAGGTGGTGCCCGGTGAGATTATCCAGGACCGCCACCATCTCGTCTCGTTTCGCCAGGCTGTTCAACCGTACCCCCTTTGGACCACCTAAACGTCTCATTATAACAGAATTGCGCCGCAATAGAAAAGGACCCCCGGTGCGAGGATCCTTTTTTTCGAAGCAGATGATGACGGGCCGTACAAACCGCAATGCGTTTTCTACCTGATGCGTGCTTGCAGGAAGAGACGCATTGCATGCGTCTCAGCATTCCCGGCATGAAGACGAACCTACCAATCAAGGGACCAAAAACGAGACGCATGCAATGCGTCCCTACCTGACTGGGCCTAGTTAAATCCTACAGCACACCCATGAACTTATGAGTCTGGGGAATGACCCGCACCTCTTTAAGCTTGGCACTGGCGATTTCCTGAAACTCAAGGACACGTAAAGGAGTGATCGAGATAGTGCCATCGGGATGCGTCATCGGCTGCAGGATAAGCGGAATAGCGCTGTCGACGCCGGCTATGATATCGCAACTGCGCTCAATCTCCCAATCGGCGGTGCTGCCGTCCATGACCACCTTGACATAAACGCTTTTTTGCGCGGAAAGCTCCAGAAACTCCTGGTGCTCCTCCCAAAGGCCCGGACATCCCGAGGCAGAGGGGAGCTTAATATCCATCCCGATGTAGTCCAGATAGGGGATCAGAGGCGCCAGGGCACTGGGGAGAGTGCCGTTGGTCTCCAGGTGGATCGGGAGCAGCCGTCTCAGTTCCGGAAGCCAGTCGCGCAGGTGGTTTCCGTGCAAAAGCGGTTCGCCGCCGGTCACGCTGATGGAGTGGTGCATCCCCGGCCTGCCGCGGGTCCAGCTCGCGATCAGCGCGACGACCTGCTCGCAGTGGACCGGGTTTTCCACCGTGATAAAATCGCGCCTCCCCGGCGTTTGCTCCAGTAGACACCCCGAAGGAGTCTCGCTCATACCGGGAGTGTCGCAGAAGGAACAGTTGAGGTTGCAACCGGAGAACCTCAAAAACGCCTGACGCAACCCTACCAGCACCCCTTCCCCCTGGATGGAGGAGAAGCATTCGACCATCGAGGCCGGAAGCTTATTCATAGTAGCTGGCCGCCGCAAAATCAGATTCCCAGACTGTCACCATCTCGACTTTCACTTTGTCAGAACCAAAGATCTTGGTCAGTTCCGCGTAGAGAAAGCGGGCGATATTCTCAGAAGAAGGGGAGAGTTCATTGAAAGGGGGAATTTCGTTGAGATACTTGTGATCCAGCGTCTTCAAGAGGACGTTGGTCTCCTTCTTCAGTATCTTGAAATCGATTCCGAGGCCGGCTTTGTCCAGCTCGTCAGTGGTGATAGAGACCTCCACCTTCCAGTTGTGACCGTGCAAGTTTTCGCAATCGCCCTGGTAATGGGTAAGGTTGTGGGCCGCCGCGAAGGCTGTGTGAATGGTGAGACGGAACATGGCACCCTCCTTTTCTTAATTATTAGTTGCGATAATATATCATGCCACCGGCGGCATGACTAGTAAAACCCCCGGCGCGAAGTTTTAGCTTATTTTGTCGACTAGGAACAAACACCATCAAGTAGAGACGCATTGCATGCGTCTCAGCGCTGTAGCAGTCTAGTTCAGCTAAGTGTGGTCGGGAGAAGGAGACGCATGCAATGCGTCTCTACTATTCGTGAAGCATGAAGGAGGGTTTGATCGACTGCTAGATATTGATGCTCTCGCCGCGCGGCAGCGGAGGAGTCTGGGGAATTGTCGTGAAGGCATTATAGGCAAGGACAAAAAAGATGACTATCAGGGAGAGCAGCAGCATAACGGTGGGCGCTAGGCGCACTCCCTTCTCGTCGCCTCCGGCCTGCAGAAGTCCGGCAGCCGAGACCAGTACCCCGAAACCGCCGCACACGCCGCCCAGGAAAAAGCCGAGAAAGGTGATGCGAAGATCTCCGCCGATGCCGAGCAGCAACAGGCTCGCCAACTCTCCGGGGAAAAAGGTCGCGACGATGACGCAGACAATCCCAGCCAGCATGCACTTGAGCCCGGTTTGGACTGTTTTCTTACGCATCGTGTCGTCCCCCCGGTTCACTGCCGACCTTCACTCGCATCAACTACCCCCTGCGGGCGGCCCTACCTCACTCGCACCAGCTCACGTCCCCCACTCCCTTTCTCAGCACCTCGGGACGGTCGCCGATAATACTGACAACCGAACTCACGTCCGCGGTGAGATCACCGCCGTCGATCACGAGGTCCAGAAGCTTTCCGAGATCGCACTCCACCTGCCAGGGATTTCCAATGGGGTCCTCTCCGGAAAGGTTGGCGCTGGTGGTGACAATCGGGTGACCCAGCTCTTTGACAATGGCAAGGCAGATGGGGTTGTTCGGCATCCGTATGCCGACGGTCCTCTGCTTGGTCAAGAGCAGGTCGGGAACGACCGAATTGGCTTCCATGACGAAGGTGTAGGGCCCGGGAAGTAGGCGGCGCAGCAGCTTGAAGGCATAGTTACTAACCTTCGCGTAGCGCGCGATCTCGGCGAGGTCGGAGCAGATGAAAGAGAACGGCTTCTTCCGGTCACGCTGTTTGATGGTATAGATCCGCTCGACACCCTTTTTGGAAAAGATGCTGCAGCCGATGCCATAGGTAGTGTCCGTCGGATAGGCGACGACGCCCCCGTTCTTGAGGGTTTCCACGACCTTGGCGATCAGTCGGGGCTGCGGATTTTCGGGGTTTATCTCCAATAGCATGGTCTACTCACTTGGGTTCAATCCCAGTAGCGTCTGGTGGACGAAGCGGCCGTCCTTCTGGATCAGGATGTCGTCGAACCAGAGTTCGCCGTCTCCGGTCAGGATCTTCACCATATCCCAGTGCACCGCCGAACGGTTGCCATTGTCGCACTCGTCGTAGGCCTGGCCCGGGGTGAAATGGATGGAGCCGAAGATTTTCTCGTCAAAAAGTATGTTGCGCATCGGCACCCGGATGCGCGGGTTGGTCCCTACCGCGAACTCGCCCACGTAGCGCGCCCCCTCGTCGGTATCGAGGATCCGGTTCAACTCCTCATCCATGCCGGGAGAACTGGCACGCACGATGCGTCCGCGCTCGAACTCCAGGCGGATATTGTTGAATTCCTTTCCCTGGTAGACGGTCGGGCAGTTGTAGGTGATATGCCCCTCGACCGAGTCCCGGACCGGTGCCGAGAATACCTCGCCATCGGGGATGTTCAGGCGGCCGTCGCACTTGATCCCGGGGAGCCCCTTGAGGCTGAACCTGAGGTCCGTGTCGCTGGAAAGGATCCTGACCTGGCCGGCCGCGTCCATGCATGCCTTCAGGGCATCCTGCTTCCTCGATTCCTCTTCCCAGTCCATGCAGCAGGCAGCAAAGAGGTAGTCTTCATACTCGTCGAGGCTCATGCGCGCTTCCTGCGCGGCCCCGTGGGTCGGATAACGAGTGATCACCCAGCGGGTGTGCTTTACACGCTGATCCTGGATCGGGCGCAGCACTTTGGACCAGGCGATCATGTTCGACTGGTTCGCCTTTGCCATGACCATGGAGTTGTCCGCGGCGCTGAGGCCGATGTAGACGTCGACCTTCTTCATGAACTCAAGCTTGTGCTCGGGGAAGTAAGCGATCTGCTCACCGTTGGCGCCGTTGTAGAAGTAGCGGGCGATCTCGGGCACCGTGAACTCGTACTCGACGTACTTGGCGCCCTTTTCCAGACAGAGAGCGTAAAGCTCTTTCACCAGGGGCGCGGCCCCGACGCCGGAGGCGGAGATCAGTACCACGTCGCCCGGCTGCACCCGTGCCGAGTAGTTAACCAGTACTTCAGCAAGTTTTCTTAAGCGTGGGTCTTGCATTTGGTAACCTCGTACTGGTCTCGTAGGGGCGAACCTTGTGTTCGCCCCGATTCTAGCTGTTCGGCGCCTTAATCTGATTCAAAAGCGGGCGAATACAAGATTCGCCCCTACGCCGAAGGGCCGATGAAATAGTTTTTTGCCCACAAAAGAACTAAAAGGAAACGCCGGGTCTAACGAGTTCGGGCTGCACTGCAACCTTTACGTCATTGCGCTTCAGTATAGTTTTTATCGTCCAGTGTGCCCGAAACCGCCACTGCCGCGCGTACTGTCCCCGAGTTCCTCCACCTCAACGAACCTGGCCCGCTCAAACTTTGCAAAGACCATTTGTGCGATCCGCTCGCCGTTTGCCACGGTAAAAGGTTCCGAGCCGAGGTTGATAAGGATGACACCGACCTCACCACGGTAATCGGCATCAATGGTTCCGGGCGAGTTCACCAGTGCGATGCCGTGCCTTAGAGCCAGGCCGCTTCTCGGGCGCACCTGCGCCTCGTAACCGGGAGGGATCTCCAACGCGATGCCGGTCGGGACCAGGGCACGCTCGCCAGGATGCAGGGTGAACGGTGCGTCGAGGCAGGCATGCAAGTCCACGCCTGCGGCCTGCTCCGTCATGTAGCACGGGACAGAAGTCGGACGCAACCTTTTTATCTTTACCGCTAGGCCGGGCATGTCAGACGGTGATATCCGAAGGGGAAAAGGTAGGTGTGCCGATCCTGCCGAGCATGACCAGGGTGAGAGTGGCATTGTCGAGCAGTTCGCTGGCGAGCAGTTGAATACTTTCCGAGCTGACCCGTTCGAAACCTTCCATGATGTCCGAAAGCGGCAGAGGTCCGCCGAAATAGATCTCGTTCTTGGCAAGCCGGGACATCCTGTTGTCGCTCGACTCGAGCGAGAGCAGCAGGTTTCCCTTCAGCTGTTCCCGGGCGCTGTCCAGTTGCACCTCGGGGACCGGCTCGTCCTTGAACTTTCTGAGCTCTTTCAGCATGATTTCCAGCAGTTCTCCGCTGTTGTCGGGAGAGGCTCCGGCGTAAACCACCAGTGAGCCCGCATCGGCATGGGAGGCTATATAGGAATAGACCGAGTAGGCCAGTCCGCTCTTCTCGCGCACTTCCTGAAAAAGCCGCGAACTCATGGAGCCGCCCAGGATTGCGTTCATGATGAAGGCATCGTAGCGCTTGGGATGGTTTTGCTGCACTCCCTTAAGACCGAGGCAGACGTGCACCTGCTCCAGATCCTTTTCGACCAGCTCGATCCTGCGCTGGTAGACCGGAAGCGCTGATGCCACCCTGCCGTTACCGCCAGGGATGGAACTCAGGTGATCTTCCAGCAGGAGAATCAGCTCTTCGTGTCTGAGGTTCCCGGCAGCAGAGATGATGATGTCGTCGCCGCGGTACATCTGATCCTTGAAGGCCATGATCGAGTCCCGGGTAAGCCCGGAAACGCTCTCGACATCGCCCAGAATGGACATCCCGAGCGGATGCCCCTCCCAGAAATGCTGGTGGAAAAGGTCGTGGATCAGATCATCCGGAGTGTCCTCCATCATGCTGATCTCTTGGAGCACCACGCGGCGCTCTTTTTCGATCTCTTCGGGGTCGAACTTGGAAAAAAGAAAGAGGTCCGTCAGAAGGTCGACGGCACGGGGGAGGAATTTGTCCAACACCTTGGCGTAATAGCAAACGTATTCGCGACTGGTGAAGGCGTTCAGCACGCCGCCGACAGAGTCGATTTCCCGGGCTATGTCCAGGGAAGAGCGACGTTCGGTCCCCTTGAAGAGGAGGTGCTCAATGAAGTGGGCGACGCCGTTCGACTCCCGCCGTTCGTGGCGGG
>JGI24143J45723_1000240_pt1 | contig 29423 bp, 26 predicted proteins | sample BarGraIncu00432A_FD_45723 | JGI IMG/M metagenome (IMG submission 45723) | reverse complement strand
GGATAAAGCACTGCGCCCCACTCAGGCGTGCGAGAATACCATCTTGCCGAAGTATCCCTCGGCCTGCCGCTCAGCGTCAGGCTCCGTCAGGTACGATTCCTCTATGGCGAATCCGCTCACGATCCTCCCCAGTTCCTCGGCCATGAGGTGCATCCCCGCCGCAGCCGTGGCGAATTCCTGGGTTCCGGCGGCGCTGGCGTTGATGTTTCTGGTCACCTGCTGGATGTTTCCGGTAATGGCGCCCACCGTGCAGCTCTGCTCCTCGGCTGCGGTCGCGATGTGGCTTACCTCCAGGGAAATGGACTGTATGGTTGCAGTGATCGCTTCCAGGGCCCCTCCGGTTAATACCGCCTTCCGGACTCCCTGATCCGCCTCGCGTACCCCCTTCCCCATGGCCTCGATGGCGCGGCGCGTCTCGGTCTGGATCGACTTGATCATGGCCGAGATCTCCTTGGTGGCCGCTGTGGTGCGCGAGGCCAATGCACGCACCTCGTCGGCCACCACGGCAAATCCCCTGCCGTGTTCGCCGGCCCGCGCCGCCTCAATGGCCGCGTTCAGCGCGAGCAGGTTGGTCTGGTCGGCGATGTCGTTGATGGTCTCCGTTATCTCCCCGATTTGCAGGGAGCGCTCGCCCAGTTGGGAGGTGACCGCCGAGGTGAGGCGGGCGTGCTCCCCGATCGCCTGCATCGATTCAGTGGTCTCGTGCATGATGAGGCGCCCATGCGCGACGGCCTGGTTCGCCTGCGCGACGTTATCCGCGGCCGTCGTGCAGTTGCGCGCGATCTCGCAGGCGGTTTGGTTCATCTCCTCGCTGGAGCCGGCCACCAGGAGTACCTCTCCGGAGGCAAGCTCCGTCCTTCTGGCCATGGTCTCCGAGGTGCTGTTCAGGTCACTGGAGGCAGCCGACAGTTTCCGGGATTCCGCTGCCAGCCTGGAGAGCACCGAGTGCAGAGTGTCGGCCATCTGGTCCACGTTGCGCGATAGGATGTGCAGCTCGTTTTTGGAGTCTGGGGCCGCAGCGTCGCCGATCCTCGTGGTGAGGTTACCCTGGGCGATGGCTGCCACCTTTCCAGCGATCGCGCGAAGCGGTGCGGTTATGCTGCGTGATAGGAAAAAGCCGATACCGAGTGCAGCCGCGACGCCCAGGGCAAGACAGAGGACGCTGAGCCCGAGGGCGGAGCGAGCGGCCTGGGCATTGCCGGCGTATCTGTTGCCGGCCTGCGTCTTGTTGAGGGCGATGAGCTTGCCGATACTTTCGTCGATCCGGTCGGTGACGTCGGAGGCCTGGGTGCGCATGATGTTGACCGCCTCGTCGCGGCGCTCCGTGGTGGCAAGTTCCACGATCTTGTCCCGGAAGAAGTCGTAGAGTTTCAGGTCCTCGCCGATACTCTTTTGCAGGGCGGCGGACTCGACGGAGCGGTTCGAGGCGAAAAAGGCGGCAAGCCCCTTGGTCACCCTCACCTCGGCCTGCTTCAGCTTTTCCAGATGATCGTTTTGCTCCTGCGGCGATTTGTCGATGACGATATCGCGCAACAGGTACAGGGACGTCTGGTACCCCCTGACGACATCGGTCAGGCCTGAAATCGGGACCAGATTGGCGCTGTACATGAGCTCTGCGCGACGGCTGACGTCCCAGATACTGCCGGCGGAAAGAATCCCGCTCAGCCCGGACAGGCACGCGACCAGTAAAAATCCGGTCAGGATCTTCCTCCCCAACGTCATTGCATGGTACCAGTTCTTCATTGTGGCTCCTCTTGGTTATATTACCTGTTACTGTGCTACTTCCCATATATCATCGGCACTGCATCTGAAAGGTAAAGTATCTGATAAGTAGTTTATTGTCACAATGAAGCTCCATTACTGTTACAATCATGTTACATCGACTCGCAAAAACGACAATAGGGGCAGAATATCTGCCCCTATTGTTAACATTTTGCTCATTTGACCTGTTAATAGGTCAGTTGAGATGATTTTATTCTTTCATTAGCAATATTCCTGCCACTATAACAATCAGCTATCCAGTTGAATTGACGAAGTGGCAGGTCCTCTGATCGTTCGCCGCCGTGATAAAGAGTTGAACAGCTGTTCAAAGTATGACCGGGCCACGCCCACTATCCTGACGAGCAATCCCGAAATTTACTGTTTTTTGTAGGTCACTATGATGTCGTTAGCGTCGAATACGCCGGACCACGGGAACCCCATCCAGAGCTTGACTGCGCCAATCTACTGCGCCCAAAAAATAAAAACCGGGGTCACGATGGCAAAAAAAGACCCATGCAGCAGGGGCACGAGTCTTTAATGAAAGCAAGACAGCTAAAACCTGATTGGTGCTACCTTCCGCTGTTCAAGCCCTTCTTTTTAAAGGAGGACATTGCGCAGTTCGGGTCCCTCCCCCTGCAAGGGGAGGATAGGAGGTGGGGGAACTTCAGCTGCAAACGCGTCCCCTGACGGCACGAGCCGCGCGTCACCGGATCATAAGGGGCCGATAGTCAAAAGCCCAACCGTACCCACCGGCTAGGTCCAGCTCGGCAAAGGCGTCTTGGCTGGCAGCGGGGAAGCACCCTGTGTCTAGCTAAGTGAAGCCTCCCCTCTGGCCCCCGTTTTATCCGCTGAGAGCCCGAAACCGTCCGGCGACCGGCGAGTGGACTGGTCTGCCAGCTTGACAGTCCAGGCTTTCTGCCTGAGAGCTTCGGCGTGCTGGAGGCCAACCGCGGAAGGGGGCCAGTTCGCCGTGAGGTCCAGCGTGCCGCCGAAGCCTCCCAGCGAGTCAAGGGTAGCCAGCACGGAGTCGACTGCTTCGGACTGCATCAGGTTGTTGCTGGCGTTCACGTAGGTGAGCCCGCTGCAGCCCGCAAGGTTCAAGGAGCTGAGATGGTTGTCGTTGATCTCCAGCCAGCCGTTCGCAATGATGAATCCGCCGCTAAAGTCAGCGGAGGTGTAGGCGTTGTGATGCACAATCACGGCGGTCAGGCTGGTCGAGGTGGTTTTTAAGGTGCCGGTCTGGTTGGCGTGCCAGATGAAGAGTTCTCGCAACTGCTGGAACTGCGCCACGGGGAGATTCCGGGTGAACTGTTCATTGTAAGCGGTGCAGATGTGCCAGGCCTTGGAACCGGCGGCGCCGAAGTCGATGCCGGGGTAGGTGTTGAACCCGCCCCGCAGGTCGGTGAGCGCCGGGCTCTCTGTGAGGTCAAGGGCGGCAAGCCCGCACCCCTCGAAGTTGGCGCGGGAAAGCTGCGGAGTATTGTGCAGGCTTACCTGGGTAAGCGAACCCGCATGGAAGCTCTCGATGGTGTTAAGGTTCACAAAGTTATCGAAATTAAGTGAGGCTATCGAGGTGTAGGAAGAGCACCATTTCTGCAGATAGGGTGCGGCCTGCTCCAGCCCGGCTACCGCCACGACCTGCTGACCGGGGACCTGTTCCAGTGCAGGGCTGCCGCCGTCGCTTGCGTCGTAACCTAAATTGATCCTTTTCAAGGCGCTCCAGGGCGTGACAGAGAAGGTGTTGACTCTAAGAGCGGCCGACCCGAAAGATTTCTCGGGAGCCGGTGAGTTCGAACTGCTGCCGTCCGCCCAGTGCCATGCCACCGTGGCCCCGGAATCTACAGTCAGCACCGGAGAGAAGGAGTCGCCGGCCGTGACGACACTGATTTCCCAGGGCCGGTCTGTCACGATCAGGCTTGCCGGCCGGGTCGTATCGCCCGAGGCATTGGTCAGATTGGAGAAGCGGAGCACATCAGTGTAGTACCCTGTTCCGAGCGCCCCGGCGGCGCCGCTCAAGGAGACCGTCAGTGTAGTAACCGCTCCAGGAGCGAGACTACCGCCAGCAGACGAAAGCCCGAGCCAGGGAACCGTTGCTGCGGCAGCCCACTGGAGCGTGGAGCCTCCTGTATTGCGCAGGGTGTAAGCGAAAGCGGTCGGTGCAAACCGTCCGCCAACCGCGCCCGAGGCTGCCAGGGAGCCCGGAGTCACCGCGAGGGTGCCGGGACTTCCCGCATTCTGCAGCGGGGTAAAAACTGCTGTCAGGGCCAGGGATTGCTGGCCATCGGCCCCGGCAGAGCCGCCGCTGAAGCCGCTGAAGACGTACCCTTCGGACGGTGTCGCCGTTAGCATCACTTGGTCGCTGGCGTATTGGCTCAGCGAAAGGGTGCCTGCCCCTGCAGGCGTCACGGTGACTTGAAGTGGGGCTGCAGAAGCTACCGTTGCCAGGGCCCCGCAAAGGAGAAACAACAGAAGCAGTAGGCTGAAGCTTAGTCCTCGTTTTGTTTTTTTCGATTTCTCGGCATTCATAGTTTAACCTCCTCAGGTGCTGGATTTCGCAGTTTCGTCTGAAAGTTTTGACCTCCTTTTGCACGTCGGTTGAGATTCTTTTGGTCCCCTCGGTTCAGGTATAGCTTGTTTCTTTGTTGGTCATTGGTCTCTCTGGAAGTTCATGTTTTAGGCTCCTTTTTGTCTTGGGTGGGTAAACGGAGGCGCAGAAGCTTCCCCGCGCGTCCCGTTGAATCGTGCTGTTTTCGCTGCGCCTCTTTAGGTTAAGGGGATACTGAAGGCTTAGCTTGGTCTAATTTCAGCACCAAGTATGCCGAAGCAAGACGCCTGACATTATTGACTGTTTGGTTGGAGAGATAAGACCTAGTGTGCAGGATTTGCGCAACGGTGCTGAAATGTCGCACGAGGGAGAAGGGAACTAAAAGGCAGCAGGTGATGAATAAAATCGAGGGAAAGCCTTATCTGCGCTTGCGCACGTAAAAGATCAAACTGCCGGCCCCAGCGAAAAAACCGCGGCACCTAAGAGCGTTATCCACCCTTCACCAGGACCAGCCCGCTGGGAAGCGACTCGCCGAACTGGCGCACCCGGTCGGCGTCTTTTACCGGGATCGTTTCCCGTACCACCTGGAGTTCCTCGGAACGGGCTCCGGAGCCCTTCATCTTCTGAAGCAGTTCCTCGCGCAATTCGGGAGCCAGGTCGAGGTCGCGCCGCTCTGTTCTGCGGGCGGCCTGGGCGAACAGCGGAAGCAAGGGGGTGTAGAGTGGCTCCTTCCAATCGAGGTCGCGCACCTGGAGAAATAGTTTTTCCACCTCCTGAGGCGGCAGGATGACCTCGGGCCCGGCGTAGAGCGGAACCCGGGCGAGCAGCCGGCCGAGGGCCCAGGCATAGGGGGACTTGTTGGAAATCTGGGATTTTTTGAGGCCGGCCGACAAGAGCTTCACCACCTGCAGCTTCCGGTCCAGGGAGATGCGCTCCAGAGACCCCGCCAGATACAGTATCTCGGCGGTCTCGAGCGGCAAGGGGAGCTTGGAGAGGATCTTGTCGAGGATTTTCTCCTGCCGCCGGGCATTGAGCCCGCCCGCCGCGCGACGCCAGAGGAGCCACCACTGAACCTGCACCCGCTTTTCCCCTGGAAAGGCCATCCCCAGTTCGAAAAGACGCCAAAGTTCCTCGATCCGCGACTCGTCCAGCGGAAACCCGTAGCCGGGGCGCAGGGCAAAGCCCGCCAGATAGAGCCAGGATTCTTCATGATCGACGCTACGACTGCGGCGGTTCATACCCTGTGCGATGACAGGCCAGAGCCCGCGGAGCGTCGCCGAATCCCAGGCCTCCCGCCCGGCACCCAGGGCTTTTTCCAGCTGCCGCATGAGCTGGCGCGGCTTCGCATCGGGGAGGTCGGGATCCCTTTTCTTGCCGAAAAGAGCAAGGATGAGCCCCGTCGCCTCTCCCAACTCTTTTTTGGGCGGAGCGTCCCGGGTCGCGGCTGCGCCCTCCTCCTCCCCCACCGGCCGGCGCAGGTTGAAGTCGAGCCGCCAGCGTCCCGGGCCGTCGCGCTCCACGCAGAAAAGCTGCAGCAGGCCGAGTTCGTTCAAGCTGCATTCCAGGGTGACCCGCAGCCGGTTGTTGGCCGGTTTGGGCCGCTCGAGTGGCAGGTGGATGGCGGTTTGCAGCGGCGGCAGCGGCTGAAATTCCTCTTCGCGCCAGGGGACCAGTTCACCGGCGGGGTCGTGCAAGCGGCGGTTGGAAAAGAAGCACTGAAAGCGCACCGATTGGTTCACCAGCAGATCGAACTCGGCGTTCTCAATGGCGAGCGTCTGGTTCGCCTCCATCCCCCGGGGGAGCACGCAGATGAGAGAAGGTGCCTTTTTTTTCTCTTTCCCCCGCACGACTTCCAGGTAGAGAGCGCGGGCGTGGCCGCCGGTGATGCGCTCCCCCGCGCGATGGGTGTGCAGAATATGGCCATAGCGGGCCGCTCCGCGCGCCACGGCGAGGGCCATGGCGTCATTTTGCAGTACGACCGGTGCCCTCCCCTGCTGCCAGCGCGTCACCAGGTCGCTCAGGCGCCGACGCAGGAAGTCGGGAGTGACGCTACCGCCGTTATAGAGCACCGCGTCGACCCGGCGCCCCTCCAAAAAGCCCGCCAGATGGCGGGTGACCGCGCTGTCCTCCGCGTAGGGAAGCCCCCACTCCCGAAGTCCGACTCCCTTTTTGCGAGGGCGCTCGGTAGCTTCACAGTCGGGGAAGAATCCCTCCAGCACGGTTTCGCGCAACTCGGCCGCAGTTATGGATGCGGAGAGAGTCGTGGCGAAGAGACCCGCGCCGGCTCCCGCGAGGGTCAGGGTGAAGGCCGGGTTCCCTGCTGGGTCCCCGTCCCGCGCCAGGATGCGCTCTTTAAGCTCCCGTGCCTGCACCAGCAGCTGATTCCACTGGCCACCGGAGAGCTTGCTGCTGCCGCCGGTCAGTTTCTGCTCGAAGAGGTAGGCCAGGGCAAGGTCGATGTTGTCACCTCCCAAAAGCAGGTGCTCACTCACCGCCACACGGCGCAGGGCGAGCCCGGTCGCTGACTTGGGGTCACCGGTTACCTCGAAGAGGCTCAGGTCAGTGGTTCCTCCGCCGATGTCGCACACCAGCACCCGCGCCGTCCGCTCCGGAACGGCTTCCAGCAGGTTGAGCAGCTCGCTTACGTGCTCCCCCCAGCCGAGCCAGTCGTAGAAGGCTGCCTGGGGCTCCTCGATAAGGGAGACGCTCTCCGGGTAGCCGGCCAGCTGTGCGGCTTCCAGGGTGAGCTGTTGGGCCGCCTCATCAAAGGAGGCCGGAACCGTCAGCACAATCCCCTGGTTCTCGAAGCGCTCCTCCGGGCCGGCCGAGGCATGCTCCCGGTTCCAGGCATTTTTCAGGTAGCTGAGGTAGGCGGAGCTGGCCTGGACCGGCGACAGGCGATCCTTGGGGGGCACCTCCTCGGACTGCCAGGGGAGAATCGCCGCCGTGCGATCGATACCGCCGTGGCAAAGCCACGATTTGGCCGAGTGGATCACCCGGGTCGGGGTGTCGGCCATCCGTTTGCGGGCATAGATCCCGGGGACCCAGTCGTCCTGAAGCGCGGGCAAGCGATCGTCCTCCTGGTGGAAGCCGCCCTGGCGCTCGCCGGAAGTGGTCAGATAATTGAAGGAGGGCAGAGTCCGGCTCGCCACGGTACTCCCCGGGGAGTCCCACTGGAGTACCGGCAGCACCTGCGGCTGGTAGCCAGCAGCGGCAGCGTCCAGGTAGGCGAGCACGCAATTGGTCGTTCCGAGGTCTATTCCGATCAGATAACGCGGGTTTGCCATAGGCTACTGCCCCCGGTAATTGGAGTTACTCTGTAACTCCATGGTTTACCTATTTTTGTTTGCCACCCATTTACCATGGGTACGCTATGGGTACGAAGAGAAATAAATTGAAGAGTCACGGGGCAGCTGGTAAGTGGGCAATAGTGCCTTATTTTTTAAGCTGAGAATCATCCCGGTCAACCAGGAGTGCCTTGGCTGAAATGGTCAAATCACGGTACCCTTTCAGAAACGAAAAGGCCTCCTCTTTATTTTCGTTTGGGATTGAATTATAAACTTTCCACAATTCAGGATACTTACTTTTTCCGGATTCAAAATCAAGAACACTCTCCACAGTGAACATGGTAAGGATCTGCGAAATTCGGTCATCATTCCGCCCCTCACCCGATAAATCCTCATCCCTCAATAAATCAATTGCGCTCCCTCCCCGCAAATATATCTCCGACACCTTGAAGTAATCCGCTAGCTTCCAAATAAATTTATCTGTAAGCGGTTTCTTACCAGAAAGAACTTGGCCGGCATAGGCCGGAGAAAGTCCGACCTCTTTTCCAATTCTCGAAAATAGGCCGTGCGTCCCCCATTCTCCCCGACTTCTTAGGGTTTCTATGATTTTGTCTAATGCAATACGCTGATTTATTTCATTTTTTAGGAATTCTGCCAATGTCTCCATAAAATGTCCTTGCAAAAGAGATTATTTTAGTTTAGTTTTGTTTAGTACGGTTTGTAATGCGTGGCTACAGTAGCTTATATCAGCATAAACAGCAATATCAAACAGGAAGAGCCTAAAAAGCTAAGGAGGAATTCATGGGCACCAAATTAATGACAGAAAAAGAGGTTGCCGAACAGATCGGCATGAGCGTGCACTGGATGCGCAAGAAACGTATGACTGGGGGAGGTATCCCCTTTCTCAAAATGTCTGATTCTTGTCACGGTGCGGTCCGGTACGAACAGGGAGCAGTTGAGGCCTACAAGGCTGGCCGGGAGCGGCGGTCGACCTGCGATGAGGGGTCGAAAAAAGCGGCATAGGGGGGGCAAGGTCCATGAACGAATGCAAGGAGCATAAACGCTTGGTCAAGTCCACTCAGCGCCTGCTGGCCCGCTACGACGCGCTCTGGCTCACGGTACAGGAGCCCTGGAGAGGCATCATCGTTGAGGTAGCTGAAAAGCACGTTGCCTTGCGCCGGACCATCGTTGCGGCGATCGCAGAGGCAGAGGCGGGAGGCCTCCCCCTGGCCAAAGAGCGGCAGCTAGTGCACCAGGTGACGACCGCGGTCGAGTGTGTCGCTACCGAACTGAAGAGCCAGAACATGGAGCGCGCTTACCGTCGAGCGGTTACGCCATTCGGAGCGCTATTCACCAGTACATAGGGAAGGACGGGAATTGTCCCGTAAATACTACCACTGAATCAGCACAAAGGAGTGAGCGATCATGAAGATAGACAAGAATGCGTTTCATAAACAAGCGGGAATGGCATGGCATCTTGCATCCGCCATGGAAGGTGTAATCCGGCGACTCCTTGCTATTCAAGACAAACTCAGTGATACGACCGATACAGTGACATTCGATGAACTGTCCGAGATGCAGAGCACGCTCAGCTGTCTCTCTGCAGGAGTCGATAATCTTGGTAATGAGCTGGATGACTACGCGAGCTGGGCAACGGAAACCAATTTAAATCTCACTTGGCCACCGGACAATATCGAGGTGGCAACCTACTACCTGAAGCAGAGCATGCTCGCGGAGCTCCACCCCAAGGCCCCTGAACTGAAGAGCGCAGCCTAACCACTATCCACCATCACCTCGTGAGAGGCTACGAAGCAAAATGGAGGGAGCGAATCAAATGCAAATTTCATCTAAAAACATCGACCATGGGGCTATCGCCCTGGCATCGGGGCAGGCCGTCACGGTGATCCGCCAGCCAGCCGGTCGCCGAGCCCTTTTTATTTTCGAAGACTCACCCAAGATTACCGAGCTGATTGACGCCTACGAACGCCGGGAGCCCTTGCCGATCCCGGCCAAGGCGATCATCAACGCCAGAACCGAGCTGTTCCACCAGGCCAAACGTGTCTCGTTGGAGGGCGTATAAGATGCCTGACGATTTCCGAGTTGCCGTTGGGCTGTTCTCAAACCATAAATTCAAACTCCTGAAGCGCAGACTCGGCGCCGAGGGAGTCCTTTCACTCCTTATTTTGTGGGCGTTCTGCACTCAAAACAAGCCTACAGGCAGACTTGAGCGGATGACCATGGAAGAGGTCGAGGTTGCCTCCGATTGGAACGGGGAGCATGGCGTATTTGTCGATACCCTATTGGAGTTGAAGTGGCTCGACCAGGAAGACGAAATCTTCAGCATTCACGATTGGACCCAGCATAACCCCTATGCAGCGCACTCCGAAGACCGATCGGACAAGGCCCGGTTTTCCAAGCTCGCCCAATGGAATAAACCACTTCACACAGAGCTGAAAGCCAAAGGAATTACGAAGATTTCAGCTCAAGAAATTGCCGACTTAGCTACACGCCAGCCATACGCTAGCGAATCGCTAGCCAATCGCCAGCGGGTTAGCATCGGTTCGCTAGCTCCTGCTCCTGCTCCTGCTCCTGCTCCTGCTCCTGCTCCTGCTCCTGCTCCTGCTCCTAAGCACCACACATCTAAAACCCTTTCTTCATCTGGCGATGAAGAGCAGACATCTGGCGAGGTCATTCTCTCCAAGAAAAAGAGGAAGCTGACAGGCGAGCGGTTGGCGGGCTTCAACCTCTTCTGGGAAGCATTCGGCTATAAAGTGGGCAAGGTTGAGGCTGTTGATGCGTGGCTTGATATCCCAAACCTCACAGACGGCTTAATTACCAAGATCGTGGAGGCGGCCCGGCAGGAATGTCTCGTCAGGCCTGCACAAGTCGACACCGGCAAAACTCCAAAAATGGCGCAAGGATGGCTGTCAGGCAAACGCTGGGATGATGAGATCTGTTTGTTTGCACCTCGGAGCCCGGCCCAACAGAAAGAAGACCGCATGATATCGACCATCTCCAACTGGGGCGAGGGACAGCGAAAAGCAGACAGGATCACCTCGGCAACCTCGGCTTGGGTGGAGATGAAGAAAGCGGAACAGGCAAGAGCGTCTACGAGCTTAGATAACCCCACCGACGAAGCGTTTTTTTCCCGGGAGAGGCCGATATGAAATTCGGGAAACTGATGGAGATGGTCCGAGAGAAGCGGGAGGATGCCACACGGCCAAAGGGTAAGGGGGATGATCTTGGACGGAACCGAACAGATCGCAGCGGGAACACAGAAGACGTCACCGCCCCGGCCTCTGAGCAGAGAAGCAGTCGAGAGACTCGAATCTGAGCAGGCGGCATTGGACACCAGGGCGAGGGAAGCTGAAGACCGAGAGACGGCCCGGCGCATGGCGGCCATGGGGCTCAAAATCGAGCCGGGCAGGATAATGGCGAGTCCGGTCAAGATCTACAGCACCCCGGAGGAGATCGCGGCCATTGCGCGAGAAATAACGCCTATCACTGGGGTTCGGAAGCGGAAAATTGACGTTTTGACTTCATTTTAGTCCGTTTTTAGCCCCTAAATGACGCTTTTTTGTCTCAAAATGGGGCATAAACAGCCGGATGCCTCGCCGGGGACACCATGGGCCGCCCCTCAACGCGATTGAACAACACTGTTAAAACAGAGGGTTACACGATAACAACCTAACAAAACCTAAGGTCAAATCATTTCGTGACCAGTATCGTGCGGGCGCGTGCGAGGTAGAAAGTGGGACAGAATGTCACAAAATGCGACCTTCTGGCAGAACTGTAAATCTGTATAAATGTTGTCAAACTAGCAAGATAGACCATAAACGCGGATGGAGATTGTGACATGGTGTCGCATATCGAAACTCAGCATGAAAAGGAGTACTACCATGAATAAGGTTCTCACCAAATCCACCTGCACTGCAACGCTCGCGGGGCTCACGAACGCCGCCGCTGTACTCCTGGTAACAACTCCCCCCAGGGTGGTTTGTGACCCGTCCACCTGGCCTGACATCACCGGCGCCGCTACCGGTCTACAAGGCATCTTTACCGGGATCCGCGGTAACATCGGCAACATTACCGGCGTGCTTCACGAGGCGCTCGTGGGCGATGTCTCTAACTTGACCGGCGATATCTCGGGGCTGACAGGGAACTGTTCCGGCTTGTCTGGCGATGCAACCGGAGTCGTCGGGAATGCGTCCGGACTCTCCGGCAACCTAGATACCGCCGGTCTTAGCGCGGCGAATCGGCAGCAGGGCGTCTCAATATCCTTCCTCACCCTCTAACCGGCGAAAGCCAAAGGAATATCACAGATGAATTTCGACAAGCGCAGCTATTTCCGCACCAAGTCCGAACACCCCGTAGTGGTGACTGCCATTGATTCGCTGCATAGCATCCTGACGGGCACCGTAGGGCAGATCGACACAATCAAGAGGAACACCGAACTCTCGGAAGTTGGCAGAGCAAATAAGACCCGTTCGGCTGCCGAGGAGGCCAGGAACGGCCTCGACAAGTTCCGGGGGGAAATCACCCAGCGCGAGGCGAACATGGTTGATTTCAAGCGCAGATTTAAGGCGCCAGTCCTTATGCCGGAGAATACCACCGGGTACCTCCAGGCGCAGGAAGTCCGGAAGTGGATTCTCGAGGCCTACCCACAGCCAGAACTTCGCGAGCGAGTCCTACCGGAACTGATGGCCCAGAATGAGACAATCCTTCGGGCCGTATCGAGCTGCCCCCTCCCCGAGATCCGGCGCTCATTCGTTTCTGATGACGCCTTCAACGCCGGGATTGACGCATGGACCAGGGCGAACAACAGTCCTGAAGATATTTCCTACGCCGACCGAGCTCAGGAAATAATCGAAGAATGCCTGCTCAACCTCCAGATCGCAGAGCAGACGGTAAACCAGCTGTGCGGGGTCCCTATCCCGAAGGGAGCCGGTGGCGTGCTGACCAGGGAGTCTTTTGACGCGCTTGACCCCGTCGCAAAGGCCGCGCATTTCACCGCCGGCGGGACTCTCTCCGACTAAACCAGTTTGGGGCACCGGGCCCCGCCCCTGCAGGCGGCGCTTTATGAGAGGGCGTACGCCGGCAGGCTCACTTTTTTGGGATATTTCCCGTCTTTGAATACCCATGGAGTACCCTCAGGCTGCAGATCCTGAATGAACAGAATTAAAACAGCCAGTTTCAGGTTGAATCCAATTTGTGCTGAAAGTCGGAGTTAGCAAAGGAGCACCAATGACAACCACAAACCTTCCTCAATTTCAGCTTAATCTCCAAAAATTTGCTGACAGCGTGCCCGACGTGTACGGCGCGCTGGTCAAGAAGATCGCCTTCGAGCTCTTTAAGCGAATTGTCGAAAAGACCCCTGTGGACACCGGCCGGGCTCGCGCCAATTGGAGCGTTGAAGTAGGGCCGGCAGCGTCGGAGCATGGCCCCACAGTTATGGAGGTCGATAAAGACGGGACAGCAACCATTACCAGCGGTGGCCAAAAGATTAATACTGCTGATGTGATGCGGGAAATTATTTGGCTCACAAACAATTTACCTTACATCGAAGCATTGGAGAACGGGCATAGTGGTCAAGCGCCAGCCGGAATGGTCGAAGGGAGCCTTAACGAGATTCAGCACTATATTGACGGCTTGAAAACAATGGATTGGGTGATTAAAAGTAACAGTTGACAGTGTATTTATGCTAGAGTTCAAACAAAACCGACCGCTGTGAAGCGGGCAGGAGTCAACAATGGAATATGGTCTTGCTGTAGGCATTGACGGGAGCAAAGCAGAAAGTGGTTCCCGTACCATCGTTCGTTCCCTTCAGGATATCTCTCAAACGGCCGAGTCGGCCACCAACTCCATCGGAAAAACTGAATCAGCCACTGGGATGCTTTCTAACGCTCTATCCGCCTGCAAGGACGCTGTTGGCGTAGCAGCGGGTGCCTTCGCTGCCTGGAAGCTCGCGGACCTCGCAAGAGACGCCGGCCTACTGGCGGCCCGGGTGCAGACGTTGGGTGTCGTAATGACCGCAGTTGGCAATAATGCAGGTTACGCCGGCAGCCAGATGAATGAGTTTGCCAAATCGATTGCCGCGCAGGGGATTACCACGGAGGCCTCGCGCCAGTCGGCCATCAGGCTGGCACAGGCGCACGTCGATATGTCCAAGTCTTCTAATCTCGCCAGAATCGCCCAGGATGCCGCTGTAATCGCCAACACCAACTCCTCTGACGCCTTTGACCGCATGACCACCGGCATTTCGACAGGACAGGCCATTATCCTCCATCACATGGGGCTGATGGTGAACTTCGAAGGCTCCTATAAGTCTCTTGCGGACACTCTTGGCAAAACCTCTAACGAACTGACAGAGACCGAAAAAACCACCGCCCGCGTCAATGAAGTGATGAAGGCCGGCGCCGGGATCAGCGGTTCATACGATGCTGCCATGGGTACAGCTGGGAAGTCGATAAACTCCATGGCCAGGTTCACGGAAGAGCTGAAGCTTGCATGGGGCGCGCTCGCTCTCCCTTCGCTCACCGTCCTGGTGAATAACCTCACCGATGCGCTGAATGATTTGAACAAAGCGACCGCCGACAACAAGAGCGGGATCGCCAGCACCGGTGACAGCCTGGGTTCATTCACAACCGGGACGCTTACCCACTTCAAAAAGGAGATCAGCGAGGTTAACGCTCTTATATATGACATGAAGAGCGGGCTGTACCTGCTGGGCGCCGTCGCCGCGGCCCCCGGGATGGTAGCCGGCACCGACCTGGTCAAAAGGATGTTGGCGCAGAGCAACCAGGCGGCCGACTCGGCAAGAGCCATCCGGGATTATGCCGCAGCGGTCAAAGCTGCCGACAACGGGCAGCCGGCACGTGATCCCTCAGATATCCACATGATGGCAGTCGGGCAGATGCAGCTTGAGGATAAGCGGATTGCCGCCGGGAATGCGGCCCGCGCCCTGGAAGATCTGAAAAAGAAAGAGGTCGAATACACGGACGTGACTGAGGAACACTGGAAGACCTACACCAACACTCTCGAGCACATGAACAAGCAGATCCGCGACGGCAACCCGTACCTGGACGAGCTCACCAAGAAAATCACCGCCGTGGACGATGAGACGAACAAGGCCATCCGGTCCACTCCGGAGTACACCAAGAGCCTCACGGCCGCCGGCGAAGCTCTTAAGCACAACATCACGCTTGCACACGACCTTGCAGAGGCCATCAAGGCCACATCGGTCGAGATGCAATACCAGATGGACCTGACACAGAGTGCTGAGCCCCAGGGGAACAACGCCGGCAATATGAATCTTCGCTGGGATTCAGAACTGAAAGCCCTGGACGCTCTTCAGCCATCTGCCGGCATCGATGCGCTGAACGAACAGATTAAGCAGTTCGAGCACCTGCTTTCCGATATCCCTGCGAAGTCCGCCGAGGTCGCCTTGGCTATTGCCAAGCTCAAGGCTGATTTCTCGAAATCATCGGGGCTCGACGCGCTAGTTCAGGGCAACATCAACATGAATACCGCGCTGATCGAAGACCCCTACACCAGGATCAAACAGCAACTCGATGACCGATACGCCTATGAGAAGAACCTGCAGGAACAGGCATTGGCTGATGCCCAGGGAAATGCTGAAAAGGTGGCGGCGGTCCAGCTCCGACTTTCGCTCCTGAAGCAGACCTACGACAAGGACGCAGCCGACAACGCAAAGACAGTAATGCAGAAACAGCTTGCGGGGGTGGGCGAATATGCCGGAATGGCCGGGCAACTTTTCACCGCGCTCGCCTCAACACGGGACCAGAGCGATAGAAAAGGGTTCGAGAGCGCCAAAGCGTTCAACATGGCGGCCGCTGTCATGTCCACCGCTGCCGCCGTCATGAATGCCATGGCAACGGTACCCTGGCCGGGAAGTCTGCCGGCTGCAGCGCTCGCGGCCTCAACTGGTGCGATCCAGATAGCGAAGATAGCCTCTACCAGCTTCGGAGGCGGTGCAACGGCACCCGCAGCCGTTGGAAGCGCAGCAGCCGCTGCTCAGGCAGGCAACCAGCAAGCCACCTCTGGCGCCGATATCGGAAGCCCTACAACCTCAATCCACGATTCCCTTTCCGAAATGGCGCTGCAGGCGCTAGCCTCAGCTGCCGACAACGCATCGGTAGCCATCGGCAAGGTGGCGGACGGGCTCACCAGCATCGCTGACATGCTCGCCACCAGTCAAACGCAGCTCGCGTTAAAGTCAGCCCCGAACCAGTCGGCCGAGCTGACATCTGCTGGGCAGTCTGCCGGCCTTACGGGCGCCGAGTGGGGGTCGATCATCCCGGGACTCGGCACACTGGTTGGCGGGATCATCGGTTCAATCGTCGACCTTTTCGGTGGGAGCTGGAACACGACGTCGGCAGGGTTCTCCGTTGGACTCAGTGACAGCCAGGTAGCATCCCAGAACTACGCTGACCAAAAGAAAGACGGGGGATGGTTTTCGAGCGATAGCCACCGTACTGAATATTCGAATACTGACCCGGCCTTCACAGCTGTTCTTCAGGCCAGTTTGACCCAGATCGTCCAGACCATCAACCGTGGTGCCATCGCCATGGGTACCACTGCGAACACATCCGCAGCCACGCTGGACGCTACTAAAATTCAGACCAGCGGGATGACAACCCAGCAGATTCAGGACCAGCTCAACACCTGGTTCGAAACTGCAGCGGCCGCTATGTCCGATACCGTGGCCGGGCTCAAAGACTTCACCGCGTATGGGGAAAGTACCTTTGACGCCCTGGTGAGACTGTCGACCGCGCTACAAGGGGTAAATGGGGAGCTTCAGAAGGTGGGGGCAACGCTGATCACAGCTACCCTCACCGGGGCCGACGCCGCTTACCATCTGTCTGAGATGTTCGGCGGAGTGGACAAATTCACAACGGCCGTCGACAACTACTTCAAAGACGTGTTCACGAAGTCTCAACAGGACACGATGCAAATATCCGCTGATAATAATCAGCTGAAGGTGGCCTTTGGTGAGATGCACGCCAGTTACTCGGATTTCAGCGCGGCCATTCCGACGACCCGCGACGGCTTTGCAGCCCTGGTTAACTCCCTGGACCTCTCCACCGTGAAAGGTCAAGGACTCTTCCAGGCTCTTATGACGATTGCCCCCGCGTTTGGGGACCTTATGACCTTGACCGAGAATGCGTCTCAAGCGCTTCTTGATTTCAATTCGAACCTGCAGGAGCGCAGTAATGCAGCGCAAGGCCTGACTTATACCGAGCAGCTTTACAAGCTCCAGGTGGATCAGGAAAAGCAGCTCACTGATGCCCGGAAGAACGGGATGGATGTGACCGCGCTCCTGATCACTCAGCAGCAGGAATATTCCAAGGCGGTCTCCGATATCTTCAAACAGGCCACTACGGACGCGATAAGCATTCAGACGGGGTTGTTGCAAGGCCTCACTGGAATAATCAAAAGTACCCTGTCGCCGCAATCTCTCTATCAGCAAGACCAGGTGATTTATGAAAACACCAAATCTCTTGCTGAGCAAGGTAACAAACAGGCGCTGACGGATCTCACTTCTAAAGCGAACGACCTTTTATCCGCCTCCAGCGCCTACAATGGTTCAAATGCGCAATACCAGACTGATTATAATGATGTTGTCGCGACGCTCAGTAGCCTTGCGGGCCTTTCAACAACTTCACCCACCCTTGAGACCGCCCAAAGCCAGTTAAGCACGCTACAGGCGATTTCAACGGCAATGAACGAAGGGAACAAGGCGCAGCTGCAATACCTGCAGGGGCTCCTCACGAATACCGGCATCGTGGCGCAGTACCTCGCCGGGTACCTGAAGAATCTTCCTGGAGACGGAACACAGACGGCGTCACAGGCGATCACTTCCTTGAACCTGCCCAGCTTTGACGTCGGCAGCGCCGGCCTGGCCGCGGACACTTATGCAAAGGTCCACCGGGACGAAATAATAATGGACGCGAACACGTCGCGCTCCCTGCAAAAGTACGGCATCCAGGTGCACACAGCACCCTATCAGGCGCCCTTGAACACTGACGGCCTGAAGGCCACCAATGCTGTGCTTGAGAGGATGGCCCGGGATATGGAGGCCACCGCAAGGAACACTGGAGCGAACGTCAAGGTTGACCAGGCCGGGTTCAGCCGGCTGATTGAGATCGGGGAGCAGCAAGCAGCAGACATTGCGGAACTCAAACGAAAAGCGAGACAGGGGTGATTATGGCATTCATGGTAACTTTGGAACAGGCAAGGACAGACGTTGATAAGAAGCTTGCAGAACTACAATTGGCAATAGTTGAATTCAGCAAGGAAATCATTTTAGCAAATGCAGAATATTCAGGGGAAAGGGACCGCGGGGAGGAAAGCGACCTCGACCGAGCGAAAATTAACGAGCACTGCAACTGGTCAAGGGCTCTCAGCCGTGCGTTAACTTCGCTGTTCAAAGAAGAGAGCCCCAAACCTTCCCCGAGTGGGCCCCGCCTGGTACCACCGAACAAGCAGGGGGCCTGACGGGCGGCCGCTCAACCGCATAGCACAAGAGGCCGGATCTCGGAAGGGGTCCGGCCTTTACTTTCCCCCTCGCCGATCAGAAGTAGACGTCATGACCGGCGCCGCATTCAACCAGGCATCGATGTCTTGTTTCCGATATCGAATATCTCGGCCGAACCGGACGAAAGGAATTCCCCCGCCCAACGTCCTTTGTTTCCTCAGCGTCTTCGCCTCGCGCTTAACCCCGACTTCAGTCAAGTAGGCGGCTGCTTCGGTTTCGGTGAGGTAGATTTTAGCGAGCATGGATCCTCCCTACATTACCCCGCGACTCTTGCCGTTGCCAGATCCACCACTTTGCCGCCGACTCCGTGCACCATAAGCCGCTCCATCTCATTGGCAATGGCCTGCAGCGGCTGTCGAAGGTCGTCAACCTCCCTACAATCGTAATGCTTGCCGGTCACCGTCGAATCAACATGATTCGTCAAGCGTTCGGCTTCCTCATGAAGATGTAGCCTTTTGCCGGTCGTGATGAAGGATCTGCGCAATCCGTGGACCGTCAGTCTCAGGCCGGTGTGGAACTTTAGTAAGGTGGAGCTCAGCGCAACGTGGCCAGTTTTACATTTGTGATGAGAGTTTAGGGAAGGGAACACAAAGGGATCACCCCCTGGGTTTTGTTCCTGCCTGCGCTTAAGGATCGCCAGCGACTGCCGGGAGATAGGGGCAATTAAGGCCTCACCGTTTTTGGTATCGGGGATAGTAAGCACGCCCAGGTCTAGGTCAATATACTCCCACCGCAGAGAGGCCGCTTCCATATTCCGCAGCCCATGGTAAAGGGCGAACAGGTAGCAGTCGCGGGTAATTTCGTTAAACTTCCCGAGCCCTGCAAGGAAAGCCTTGAAGTCCGCTCCCTTCAGGCAATCGTCACGACTGCGAGTCTTGGGCCACATGCCAGCGTCACCGATAACGGCACAGGGGTTGTTCGGGATAGCCGCGGGGTATTTAATCTTTGCATACGCCAGCAAAGCGTGAAGCATCTTGAAAGTTGCCTTCGCTGCCATCGGCCCGTTTTTATTCTCTACCTGCTTATATCTGTCAATCATCACATCCGGCGGTATCCGGCCGATTTCCACTAAGGGCATCTCGAGCCAGCTGGCAAACTTGGAATTAATTTCAGCGAGGTATGTGCGCGAGGTTGAGGGTTTGAATGAATGATCGGCTAAGTGGGTTTCTAGCATCGCTGACAATGTGACGGCGCGCGAAGGCGCGGCAGATTCACCTGCACGGAGCTGCTGGAGCAGTAACCGTGCCTTGCCTCTAGCCTCCTCCGGAGTCAGCTCACCGTAGGCGCCCACCTTTGCCTTGCGCGTTAAATACTTCCCGGTGGCAGGATCGAGCACCCCAGCTTGAGCGTAAAAGACTCTTGCCCCCCGCTGCACTGCACCGGCCTTGTCCTGGTAGTCCGCCGACACCCGCAGTAAAAAGCCCGGCAGCTCAGTGTCGAAGTAATCCACACGTCCTTCTACCGGCGCAACAATCCGCTTAATATCCCTCAATGTAAGGCTGAGTTTCGGCATAAAGCCCCCTTTCTTCGTACCCATGATGTTCAATCCGATCCATGGGTACGCCATGGGTACGGGTAAAAAGGCAAAACCTGCTGAATCCGTGTTAAAGATTAGCAGGTCATGGGTACACAGTCAAGCGGTAACTACCTGTTATGTGCTACATAATAACGCTTATTGCTAATAGATATTTATCACGCTCAATCTATTTCTTACTGCCCCCGGACGTTGAATTCCAGCTTCCACTTTTGCCCGGAGGGCTCGTGCCGCATCCAGAGCTCCAGCGTGCCCAGTTCAGTCACCACCGAGTGCAGCGTCACCGGGATCATGGCACCTTCCCGCCCTTCCAGCGGCGGCAGGGTGACCTGCAGGCTCGCGGTTTCCTCCAGGTCCTCCTCGGCGTCGACCAGTGCGCCGACCTGATCTCCGGAGCGCACATTGGAGGAGAAGAAACGAAACTCCACCAGCTCGCCGGTGACCAGTCCAAAGTCCTGACCGGGGAGGCTCTCCTCGCTCCCCTCCTCCATCCCCTGCGGCACGACGCAGACCGCCTTGAGCGGCGGCACCATCCCGGGGACCGCGGGCATGGAGGATTCCATGCCGATATAGTAGGAGCGCGCCGTCCCTGCTTTGATGCGAATCCCCTCGCCCAGGAGCCGGGTGCGCGCATAGACCGCCGCTCCCTTGGCAACCGCCAGGTCAAAATCGGATTCGGGCAGTTCGACGACCGCCTTGCCGCCGTTCCAGGCGGAGAGTAGTTCCCGGATGCGTGCACGCAGCGGTTCTGCCTTGAAGACGCCGCCGTTGAAAAGGATCGCCGTGGGGGAGATGAACTGCACCCCGCGCTCCTCGCGAACCTGCTGCGCCACCAGCCTGGCCAGACTGTCGCTTCCCTGGGTGTTCTTAAAGCTGCGCGCCAGAAAGAAGGCGAGGTGCCGGCTCAGAGCCGGGTCGGCGGCGTAATCGAGACCGAACTCCTTGAGTCCCAGGTTGCGGCTCCGCGCTGGATGCTCGTCTATGCCAGTGGGAGGGAAAAAGCCGTTGAGCACGACAGCGTCCAGGGTAGCGCGGGTCAGTACGGTCGAGACCGTAGCGGCGAAAAGGCTCGCAGATCGGCTCGGAACGGAAATGGGGAACCCGGAGAGCCCCGCATCGGCGAAGAGCGCTTCCTTCCCGACCCGGCAGGAATGGATCAAGGAAAGGAACTGCCAGTTGTCGATCTTCTGTCCCTTTGCCTCCAGCTCGGCCCGCAAGGTGTAGGCGAGAGCCAGGTCCATGTTGTCGCCGCCCAGTAGGATATGATCCCCGACGCTGACCCGCTCCAGCTGCAGTTCCCCTTCCTGCTCCGAAACCGCTACCAGGGAGAAGTCGGCGGTCCCACCCCCCACGTCACAGATCAGCACCAGGTCGCCGGGGCGCACCTGGTCGCGCCAGGCCCCGGCAGACTGCGCAATCCAATGGTAGAAGGCGGCCTGCTGCTCCTCCAGGAGGGTCACCTCGCCCCACCCCGCCTCCAGGGCTGCCCGGTGGGTCAGGGCTCGCGCCACGTCGTCGAAGGAGGCGGGAACCGTGACCACGACTGCACCGGCCCGGGACCCGGCAGGCTCGCCGCGCTGTTCCAGCATCCCTTCGAAGGCCTGACGCAGATGGCGCAGATAGCGCACCGAAGCCTGAAGGGGGGAGACCTTTTGCCCCGCCTCAAGATCAGAGTTCCAGGGGAGGACCGGATCCTCGGGATTCACATGAGGATTGCAGAGCCAGGACTTGGCCGAGGCAACCAAACGGTCCGGCATGAGTGCCCCCTGCTCCCGGGCGAACTGCCCCACCAGGCCGGAGCGCAGCGGATCCCCTTCCCAAGGAAGCGTTGCCGCGGCGCTTCTGACTTCGTTTTCCAGCGGCAGATAGAGCACCGAGGGGAGCATGTCGAGTTCCCCCACCCCCTGGAAGGAAAAGAGCTGGGGGACGCAGAGCACCTCCGCGCGCCCTTCTGGCTCGGCGGGCGCCAGAGCGAGAGCCGAATTGGAGGTTCCGAGATCGATGCCGACGGCGTAACTTTTTTCCATTGGTCCATTCTCCTGCTAATCCAGCCACATTCACTCGCCCCCCCCCGTCCCATTGCGTCAAGTGAGGAGGAGCATTAACCCAACGGCGGCGCCCAAGCCCCCTTCCAACTTCTTAGCGCTGCTGCTACCCTACTTCAACCTCTGCGGGCGCCACGATTTTGCGCGCCGCCGACTGGGCGGTCTCGGTCACCCGCGGTAACGAGATGCGGGTCGCCTTCCAGCCGCGGTGCAGCACCGTCCCCTTGTAAGGCGAATGCTCCGGGACCTTCCCGACCAGCCGGTAACTGGCGGCGTCGAAGTCGCCGGCGAGGACGATGGCGTCGCGCTCCTGCCCGCCATGGACCGGTACAATCTCGAAGGCCGCACGTAGCACCTCCCGGCATCCCTGGTGCACAACGCGGGCGACTACGCCGATCTGCTCGTTGGAGTAAGGGGTGATGTCGTCCATGAGAAAGTCAACCAGCCTCCCCTTTTCCTGCAGTCGGGCCAGAAACTGTACCACTCCCGCCTCCACAGCGGCGTCCGGCGCCAAAGGTGGTACTACGGGCGCTGGATCGGAGCGCTTTTGGGCGGGCAGCTCACGAACTTCCGGCTGCGCTTTGGGGCGCCGCATCTGGAAAATTTTCACCAGGACCAATATGGCTAGCAATACGACGACTCCTCCCTGTAGTAACTGGGCGCTGTGCGGATCGAGTGGATAGAACAAAGCTACATTTGCCAGAGCGAAAGTGAGAATTATGAGAATAAAATCCATGGTTCCAGCCTCCAAGGTTTAGTGTCATCCGCGCCCCATCTATATCATATTAATCGACCTTTACAAATGTGTTTTGCGCAAGCTCGCAGCTATTCAGAGCCCCGTGCGCCTTCCCTTCCAGCGAGAAAGGCTTAAGCACTCGGGCTTCCGATACAAGAATGGCCAGGTCGATGACCTGGCCATTCTACTTACTCGGAACTCGCAAGGGAAGCATGGGACCTGTTGAGCACATTAATGTAAGCTGCTATTTTATCGGGATTATTCAACCATTCAAGCTATTAGGCCGCAGGCCGGGACACGGAAACGTCTAAGTCGGTTGCGAATAATCCGAAAATCCCCTCTTCGGGAGGGGGAGGCCAGGGAGAGTTAAAACCAACCTCAAACCGTTGCCGGCGGCGCTGCTTACTCATCTGAGTTTTAGCTATGGAAAGGCCGCTCTCCTGCCAGTGGCCCTTCTGCCGCAATCAGCTGGCTATTGAACGGTAGCTCAAAACGTTCCGGTTCCGGGCACACCCGATTCCTCCCTCCCGTCTTGGCCCGGTACATCGCCTCGTCCGCCCGCTTCACGAACTGCTCCAGGGTGTCGTCGTCCCTTAATTCGGAAACTCCGAGGCTGATGGTTATCCTGACCTTGGTGCCCCGGTAATTATGCTCCATCTCCTCGACCTGGCGGCGGAACCGCTCGGCCAGCAGCATCCCGGAGGCGAGGTCGGTCTCTTGCAAAAGACAGCTGAACTCCTCCCCACCGTAGCGGGCCAGGCAGTCGGTCACCCGGATCCGGGCGGCGACAGCCCCGGCGACCGACTGAAGGATGAAATCTCCACAGGGGTGCCCGTGGTTGTCGTTCACCATTTTGAAGTGGTCGATGTCAAACATGATCAGGGTGAGCCGGCGCGAATACCTGCGGTGCCTGCCGAATTCCTCCCTGATGCGGGTCTCCAGGTACCTGCGGTTGTACACGCCGGTGAGCGCGTCCTGGGAGTTCATCTCGATCAGCCGCTGCTCGTTGGCGGCGTTTTCCGTCATGTCCTCCACGGTGAGAAAAAGACCGGTGATAGCGCGGCTCTCATCACGCAGCGGGCCCATGGTGCAGCTTTGCTGCATCTGTTCGAATTTAACCTCGAAAGAGTTCGCCGGCGGGAAGGGGAACAGGTAATGGTGCAGCTTCTGAGAAAAGAAGGCATAGCTGCCAAAGGCAAGCACGGACTTGCAGTTCCTCTGGAAACTCAGGTGGTGTTCCAGCATCGGGAAAAAATCGAAAATGCGCCGGCCGAGGATCTCCTCAGGGGCGATCTTGCTGCAGCGGGCCATCCAGCGGTTCCAGTGCCGGACCTGCAGCTCCCGGTCCATAATCACCAGCCCCAGGTTGATGGTGTCGAAGATCTGTTTGAGCTCACTCATCGTATTGCGCCATGAACTTTGCCAGGGCCCCCTTGAGCCAGCCGATCGACTCGTGGCTGGCAACCAGGAAGAGGAACCCACCGATGTCCTTGTCGTTGAAGCGGAACATCGTCTTTAGGATGATCGCCGAGCAGGAGGCGTCGAAGAAGTTTTGTGGCAGCGCGTCGTTGGCGTGGTTCTCGATGAGCACCTTGGGCGGAGAATACTGGATGACGTCCCCGAGCAGCTCGGCCAGCTTCCCGACGCAGGCGCCGATCAGGATGTTGCCGACCTCCATCAGGATTTCCGATTCGAAACGGTCCGTGACTCCCGGCTCGAAAATCCCGTCATCACCGTTAAGCATGAAGGCAAGCTCCCTCCCCGCACCAGACTGGAACACCAGAAGGGCGTTTCCCTGAAAATCCCCCCAGAAATCCTGTTCCACGATGCTGACGCTGTCGCAGCCGGTCACCTCGCTCTTGATATACTCGGGTAGCTCCCGGGCCATCAGCACACGGATGTAGGGTACGCTCAGGACGACGAAGATGTTGATTACCTGGGCCAGTTCCGCGGCGGCGTTGCCGAAGGCGATGTTCATGATCTCCTGGAGGATGTCCTTCTCCTCCGTGCCGATTAACTGCAGTTCGCTCTCCATCTAGGACTCCCGCTCCTCTACTTTGTTCAGTGCGTCCTGGATGCTCTCCTTGGTGGGCGGCTTCTTCAGCACCAGGAAGGCCCCCGCCTGGTAAGCGTCCATGATCATCTTTGCCTGAATGTCCGCGGTTAAAACCACAACGCTAGCCGTTTCGTCGAGCTTCATAATCTCCTGAACCGAGGTTATGCCGTCCATGACCGGCATGGTGAGATCCATGAAAGTCACCTGGGGCCTCACCTCTTGGAACATTTCCAGCCCCTGCAGTCCGTCTCCCGCCTCGAAGAATTCGTATCCCGACTCCTTGGGCATGCTGCTCTTAATCATCCTGCGAGAAATCGGTGAGTCGTCCACGATAAGTATCTTGCTAATTCGCATTATTGGCCTCAGCAGGTTTGGTTTGGCTTAGCTGGCATTAACTATAACCAATGCTTCCGGAAAGGCCAGTTGTCAAGGTGGCAAAAAAAGGGTCGGGAAGTCCGACGAATTGCGGGGGGAGAATCACATCCCGCAATGCCTGGAGCATCTGGCGGGAAGCGGAATTGGGGCGGCGCATTCGGCTTCCCCTTCGGCGCGGCTCGCCTCGTGCGGCATGACTGCGCCAATCATCCCCCTTTCCTCGCTCTTTTTTCCCTTCCACAAGGACTATTCACAGGTTCCAACTTGCTGTTTTTCCATGGCTGCTCCGGCCTTGAGCACCCGTAAACCACCTTGCATATCATACAGACAAAATTATAATACATTAATATCTTGCAGCATTTCAGCTCCAACGACCTATCCGGAATAATGCCGGGCGTGGGCGCTAAATATCAGGTATCACACTGCCGTTAGATCACTGGGGCCCTGCGGGCCGTCGTGCCGTGCGGGACGCCCGCTGCCAGCAATGGGGATTCTCATGACACCAAAAACCAAGAGCGGAATCGATGAGGTTCACATCCTATGGATCTCGGAGGGAATGAGCTGTGACGGAGACTCCGTTTCGGTAACCGCAGCCACCCTCCCCTCCATCGAGCAGATAGTACTTGGGCTGATCCCCGGACTTCCCAAGGTGCATCTGCACAACAAGGTGCTGTCCAAGGAGGTCGGCGACGACTTCGTGGCCCCCTTCCATGCGGCGGCCCGGGGAGAACTGGGGCCCTACGTCTTCGTCCTGGAGGGTTCCGTCCCGAACGAGGAGATCCACTCCGGAGAAGGGTACTTCACCGCCTTTGGTTACGATCATGAGACGGGGCAGCCGATCAAGCTCAATGACTGGATCGATCGTCTGGCGCCGAACGCGCTGGCAGTGGTCGCGGCCGGCACCTGCGCCACTTACGGCGGCATCCACGCCATGGCCGGCAACCCGACCGGGAGCATGGGACTTGCCGATTACCTGGGGTGGGATTTCCGAAGCGCTGCGGGGATACCGATCGTCAACGTTCCCGGCTGCCCGGTACAGCCAGACAACTTCACCGAGACGCTGCTTTGGCTCTTGAACCAGGTGGCGGGCCTCAACCCGATGATCCCCCTGGACGACAAACTGCGCCCAACCTGGCTCTTCGGAAAGACCGTGCACGAGGGGTGCGATCGGGGCGGCTACTACGAGCAGGGCGATTTCGCCCTGGACTACAATTCCCCCAAATGCCAGGTGAAGGTCGGCTGCTGGGGCCCCGTCGTCAACTGCAACGTCCCCAAGCGCGGCTGGATGGACGGCGTCGGCGGCTGCCCCAATGTGGGCGGCATCTGTATCGGCTGCACTATGCCAGGTTTCCCGGACAAGTTCATGCCCTTCATGGATGCCCCGCCGGGAGGAACCGTATCCTCCACCTTCACCCACAACATTTACGGTCCGACCATACGCAAGCTGCGCTCCATTACCAACATCACGGTGAACAAGGAGCCCAGGTGGCGCCACCGCGGCCGCGAACTCACCAGTGGCTATGATCCCCGCCTGGGAGCCAAAGGCAAGAAAGGAGGGACACGTGGAAAAGATTAAAGTCGGCAATGGCGATCTGGTGCAGAAAAACTGGGACCCCATCTCCCGGATCATCGGCAACCTCGGGGTGTACACCAAGATCGATTTCGCTAACAGGCAGGTCGCCGAGTGCCAGCTGACCTCCTCCATGTTCCGGGGCTACAGCGTCTTTTTGCGCGGCAAGGACCCCCGCGACGCCCATTTCATCACCAGCCGCATCTGCGGCATCTGCGGAGACAATCACGCCACCTGCTCGGTGTACGCCCAGAACATGGCCTATGGCGTCACGCCACCGCCGCTGGCGGAGTGGATGGTGAACCTCGGCGAGGCGGCCGAGTTCATGTTCGACCACACGCTCTTCCAGGACAACCTGGTGTTCGTCGACTTCTGCGAGCAGATGGTCCGGGAGACCAACCCCACCCTGCTGGAAAAGGCGGAGCAGACCCACGCGCCGCATGCTGAAATCCACGGGTTCCGGACCATCGCCGACATCATGCGCGCCTTCAACCCCTTCGAGGGCTCCATGTACAAGGAAGCCCTGCAGATGGGGCGCCTGACCCGGGAGATGTGCTGCCTGATGGAGGGGCGCCACGTGCACCCCTCGACCCTCTACCCCGGCGGCGTCGGCACCGTCGCGAGCCCCCAGCTCTTTTCCGACTACCAGGTGCGGCTCCTCAATCTGCTCGACTTCGTGAAAAAAGCGGTGCCGCTCAACGACGACCTGCTCAACTTCTTCTACGAGGCTCTCCCCGGCTACGAGGAGGTCGGTCGCAGGCGCATCCAGCTCGCCTGCTGGGGTGCCTTCAACGACCCCGCGGTGGCGGACTACCGCTACGCCACCATGAAGGAGTGGGGCCGCGCCATGTTTATCACCCCCGGAATCGTGGTGGACGGCAAGCTCGTCACCAACGACCTTATCGACATCAACCTCGGCATGCGCATCCTACTCGGCAGCTCGTTCTACGACGACTGGGCCGGTGAGGAGACCCTGGTTCCGTTCGACCCGCTGGGAAACCCCGTGGACCAGCGCCACCCCTGGAACCAGACCACCCTGCCGCGGCCGCAAAAGCGCGACTTCGACGGCGGCAACTACAGCTGGGTGATGAGCCCGCGCTGGCAGGTGCCGGGGGGTGAACTGCTGGCGATGGAGACCGGCGGGGGCCCGCTGGCGCGTCTTTGGTCCACTGCGCTGGCGGGATTGGTCAATACTCCCTACGTGCAGGCGACCGGCGCCAGCGTGCGCATCCAGCTCCCCAAAAGTGCGAGCCTGCCGGAGACCGAGTTTGAGTGGAAGATTCCGCCCTGGTGCAACACCATCGAGCGCGACCGCGCCCGCATCTACTTCGTCGCCTACTCGGCCGCCATGGCGCTGTACTTCCTCGAACAGGCGATGGAGGAGATCCGCGCCGGCAACACCAAGACCTTCAGCGACTTCACCGTGCCGCAGGAAGCGCTCGGAGTCGGCTTCCACGAGGCGGTGCGCGGCGTGCTCTCGCACCACCTGGTGATCCGCGAGGGGAAGATCGCCAACTATCACCCCTACCCGCCCACCTGCTGGAACGCGAGCCCGACCGACAGTTCGGGCCTGCAAGGACCGATGGAGGAAGCGGTGAAGAATACCCCAATCTTCGAGGAAAACGGGCAGGACAACTTCAAGGGGATCGACATCATGCGCACCGTGCGCAGTTTCGACCCTTGCCTGCCGTGCGGGGTGCACATGTACCTGGGAGGCGGCAAGGTCATCGAGGAGTCCCATATCCCTTCCCTGGGATTGGGCGGACGGGTAAAGAAGGATTAAGGGGGGGCTAACATATGAAAAGTCATGAGGAAACATCCGGCATCCGGACGGGGTGCCCCAAAGTAAAGCCGACGGCGCTAACCCACGTCTGCGGCGTACGCTCCGGCAACAAATGGGGAAGCTATGCGAGGGAGCCCGGGCACCAACCCGACGGCCGCTCGACAGCGCGCCGCTCAACGGGCATCAACCCTGAGGCGCGCAATCCGATTTTGCCTGAAATGCCTAATCTCTCGCCGGCATGAAGAGCGCTCCCTCGAAGCCGCTTTTAGGCGAAGCGGAAGGGTCGTCAACCGAGCAGCACCCGGAGCTTGAACTGCTCCCCGTGGCGGACGGACCACTGGGTCCCGATCTGTTTCTGGAGGAGATGGCCCGGGTCGGGCTACAGGAGGTCGAGGTGGCAGGCGGCACCCTGCGCCCCGGCAGCCGGGTGCGCCTGCAGCCGCGCCCCGGGGGGGATCTCTTTGACTGCGCCCTGTCGGGGCGCACGGCAGTTATTGAGGGAATCGACGAGGACGACACCGGCGCCGCACATGTCGCCGTCATCATGGAGGATGACCCTGGCCGGGATTTGGGCGCGGTTCGTCATCCGGCCCACCGCTTCTTTTTTGCCCCGGGCGAATTGGAACTCCTGGAGCAAAAGAAGGGCGAGGAGGCGCAGCGCCGGCTGCTGGTGGCGGGAATCGGCAACATTTTTCTGGGAGACGATGGCTTCGGAGTCGCCGTGGCGCAACGGCTCTTGGGACGGATATTGCCTGCAGGGGTCGACATTGTCGACTTCGGCATCCGGGGGAGGGACCTCGCCTACGCGCTGGGCCAGGCATACCACGCGGCGATCCTGGTGGACACCGTCAACGGCGACGGGCTCCCGGGCTCCCTCGTCATCATGGAAGCGGAGCAAGATAGCAATGTGGCGACATTGCTCGACGGGCACCGCATGGATCCGCTTACCGTACTGAGGCTGGCCCGCGACCTCGGTCCCTTGCCGGGCAAAATCCTCATCGTCGGCTGCAGGCCGGAGGAAATCGGTACAGACTGGAGTCTCGAGACGAGCATGAGCCTCAGCAGGCCGGTAGCTGCGGCGGTGGAAAAAGCAGCGGACCTGGTGGAGCGGCTGGCAGCGCAGCTTATCGGTAGTCCGGACCCAGCTTCACGAGCCAATGAAAAATAAGAAAG